>JAABUM010002071.1_pt1 | contig 27987 bp, 27 predicted proteins | sample 5559161 | NCBI WGS metagenome assembly JAABUM01 (sample SAMN10711868, study PRJNA513369) | rock metagenome | isolation source: Antarctica rocks | place: Antarctica: Victoria Land, Siegfried Peak nord
CACGCCGGCCTGGCCTTCGGCGCCTTCCACCGCTACATCTACAAGCCGTTTCGCGCCGGCTCCTTCTCCCGGCCGCTGAGCCACAAGAAGGCCCTGCTCAAGGCGGCGGTCGCGGCCCTGTTCGTCGCCACGAGGTCAAGAAGGCGCGCGAAGCCGCCCAGTCGAGTCCTCTGCTCACCAAGCTCTTCAGCCCTCTGGCGACGCTCGAGAACAAGGTGACCGGCCTGAGGAGCTCCTTCCGCGGCGGACGGGCGGACCCGGCGCAGATCGACTCGGCCAACTCCGACATCACGAGCATCGGCCAGAAGAGCGCCTCGAGCGGCGCTCCCGTCCGCGACCTCCCCACCCCCGCGCTGGGGGGCTAGAGGAGGCGAGCTCCTTCGCGAGGCGGGCGGACCGGCGTCTTCTCGACGCCGGTCCGCTCAGCCCGAGGGCGTCGGCTCCCTCTCGACGGGCGGCGCGGCGTCGCCGTTCTGCGCCTCGCTCCTAACGGGCTCCAGCGCAGAGAACCCTCCCCCCGGGGTCCGGCGCACCACCGTCCCGCTCCATCCGCGCAGCGGATGGCTCTCCGAGGCCAGCAGCTCCCGGCAGATCCGTCGGGTGAGGATGAAGACCACGATCGGGGCCAGGAGGGCGAAGATGCGAAAGAACCAGATCTGGCTCGGGTAGGGAAAGCCCACGCGCACGAGGATGCGGTCAGCCGACCCGGCGACGAAGATCGTCGCCACCCAGGTGAAGAAGGCGGCGCCGAGCGCGGTTCTCCAGGGGTTGTCGCGCGGGCGGTCGAGCAGGTCGTGGCGGCGGGCGTCCCGGGTGATCTTCCGCTCGAGCCACGGCCAGGAATACAGCGCGGCGAAGACGAAAGTCGGGAAGACGAGGCCCCCGAAGAACGGGTTGGGCAGGATGGTCTTGCCGAAGAGCTGCGGCTCGACGCCGGGCATCAGGCGCAGCGCGCCGAGGAGCCAGCCGAGGTACCAGTCGGGCTGGGCGCCGTTGGTGCCCTGCCACGGGTCGAACGCCCCCCACTGCCAGATCGGGTTGATCTGGACGAGCCCGCCGAGGAGCACGAGCACCGCCGCGACCGCCGCGAAGAGCCCGAGCGAGCGCAGCGCGTAGGCCGGCCACATCGGGGTGCCGACGACGTTCTTCTCCGTGCGCCCCGGACCTGGGAACTGTGCGTGGTGCTGGCGCATGATGATCGCCAAGTGGACGGCGATCAGCAGCCCGATGATCGCGGGCAGGATGAAAACGTGGGCGATGAACAGCCGCGGCTCGAAGGCCGGCGAGCCCGGGAACTGCCCGCCCCAGATGAGAAAGGCGATCTTGCCGCCGAGGAGCGGGATCGACATCACCACTCCGTAGGCGATCGCCAGGCCCATCCCCGAGAGCAGGTCGTCGGGCAGCGAGTAGCCGCAGAAGCCCTCGAGCATCCCGAGCCCGAGCATGGTCAGGCCGATGAAGTAGTTGAAGTCGCGCGGCTTGCGGAAGGCGCCCGTGAAGAAGATCCGCATGAGGTGGATCACGATCGCCGCCAGGAAGAGGTCGGCCGCCCAGTGGTGGGCCTGGCGCAGGACGAGGCCCGCGGGGAGGTTCAGCGAGATGTGGAGGGTCGAGTTGAACGCCTCGGAGACCGGCTGTCCGGCGAGCGGGGCGTAGGTCCCCGTGTAGTGGGTCTCGCCCGTGCTCGGCTCGAAGAAGAGGGCCAGGTAGGTGCCGCTCAGGATCAGGAACGTGAACGCATAGAGGGCGATCTCCCCGAGCAGGAACGACCAATGGTCGGGAAAGACGTAGCGAAAGGCCTTCTTGACGACGCTCGCCGCGCCGAGGCGCTCGTCGACCCAGCGGACGGTCTCCGGGCCCGACGTCGCGGGAGGCGGGCTCACGAGGCGCCTCGCTTGACGCTCCACCACGCCGGCCCGATCGAGCCCGAGAACGCGCCGCGGGCCATCAGCCGCCGGTCGGGCCCGATCATCAGCGGGAGCTGGGGCAGCGAGCGGCCGGCCGGCCCGAAGGTGCGCTTCGCGCCCCGTGCGGGGTCGAACGTCGAGTAGTGGCAGGGGCAGACGAGCGCCGGGGAGGCCTCCACGTCGGCGAAGAGCGGATAGCGGTAGAGCGCGATCGGGCACCCCGCGTGGGTGCAGATCTTCGAGTAGGCGACGATGCCCTCGGGCGCCCACCTCGCGACAGAGCGCCCGCCCGGGAGGTTCAGCTTGTCCGGGGGGACGCGGACGATCACGATCGGGGAGCCGAGCTCGCGCTTGTCGGCCCCCTTGGGGAACCCGGTCACGAAGGCGCCGGGCGTGATGTCATCGGCGGTGATGGGCTTGTCCTCCTCGTCGACCACCTCGGTGCCGCCCTTCCACGGGACGTGGTCTATGCGATCGCCGACGTTCGGCCCGAGCGAGGCGGCGGGCACGACCGCGGCGGCCCCCAGCCCGACGCCGGCGACTCCCGCCGCGCCGGTCAGGAGCTTGCGGCGCGAGATGCCCTCGGCGCCGTCGCTGACCATCTCGGGGACCTCCTGCTCGGGCTCGGGCATGACGAGCGCCGAGCGCTCCTCGACGGAGGTCTCCTGCGGGACGACGCCCTTGCCGGCGACGATGAGCGCCGCCGCGAGAGCGGCAAGTCCCAGGCCGAGCGAGAGGCCGAGCAGCTGGGTGGAGGGATCGACCACGTAGAGCACGACGAAGGCCACGCCCCCCGCGCCGGCGGCGAGAAGCAGTCCGGCGACGAGCGTCTCGGCCCGGCGGCTGGCGGGCACCTCGCGCTCGGAGGGGTCGGGCTCGGGCGGAGCTCCCGAGCGCCGGCCCTGGCCGGCGGCGCCGAGGAGGAGGGCGAGGAGATAGCGCACGAGGCGGCTCACGTCGGCGTCCGCTCGCCGATCAGCCGGGCGACGATCACGAGCGCGGCGAGCGCGAGGAACCACGCCACCATGCCCTCCGGGATGGGACCGATGTTGCCGATCCCCCATCCCCCCGCGTCGTCGGGGTGGCGGGTCCAGAGCACGTAGCGGGCGATGGATTCGAGGGAGTGCTGATCGATCTGGCGCTCGCCGAACTTCGGCATGAGGTAGGGGCCGATGCGCACCGCCTCGGCGACCTGAGTCGCGCTCGCCTCCTGGAGCGAGGGCGCCACGGCGGCGGGGGTGGCGATCCCTCCCCGGGCGAGCACCTGGTGGCAGCCCGCGCAGTGGGTGGTGAAGTCCTTCTGGCCGACCGAGAGCGAGCCGTGCGCCGGGTCGACGGCGGGGATCGGCGGCCCGCCGAGGGAGGCCACGTAGGCGGTGATCGCGGCGCGCTGCGGCTTCGTGTAGGCGGGCTTCACCCGCACCGGTGCGTCGTGCGGGTTGTTGAGCGGCATGCGCCCGGTGGAGAGATAGAAGTCGGCCGCCTCGGCCCCCACGCTCTGCAGGGACGGACCGCGGCCGGGCACGCCCTCGGCGCTCAGCCCGTGGCAGGAGGCGCAGCCGTCGACGAAGAGGCCACGGCCCTGGGCGACGAGCCCGCCGGCGCCGGTCGCGGCGGCGGGGACGGCGGCCTGGGCGCGCGCGGCGTGCGGAGTCGACCACTGCATGACCGCGAGCGCCGCGCAGAGCAGGGCGAGCAGGGCGAGCAGCGGACGGCGTGCCCTCCTCACGTGCCGATCACCGCTTCGGCCGCGCGGCGGTCGGCGTGGGCCTCGCGGGCGCGCGCCCGGCGCTCCTCTCCGGCGAGCGCCGCCCATGCCAGCCCGAGCACGATGAGGGCGCCCGCGAGGCTCCCGCCCACCCACATGATCGCCCCGGCGTCGTGCTGGTCGGCCAGAGCCGAGACGCCCATCGCCCGCGCCGGCGCGAGGTAGGCCGGGTAGCGCACCCGGCCCGAGATCTCGAGCGCGATCCCCACCACGCTCATCGCCGGCATCGCGAGGAGCACCGCCAGCATGCGTCCGAGCCATCCCGGGGCGTGACGGATCGGGTCGGCGCCCACGAGCGGCGCCCAGAAGAGCGCGGCGCTCGTGAGGTAGAGCGCGTGCTCGAGCACGTGGACTCCTGGGTGGCGCAGCGCGAGCTCGTAGAACCCCGTGAGGTGAGTGAGGAGCGTCACCGCGACGAACTGCGCGAGCCCGACCACCGGGCGTCCCAGGGTCGCTCCGGTCGGACTGCTCAGCGCGCGTGCCACCGCGCGGCGTGAGCGGCCCCGCAGGGTGCGCAGCGCGAGCGTGACCGGCGCTCCGGCCACGAGCAGCGGCGCGGCGAGCATGGTCAGCGCGAGGTGCTGGACCATGTGGACCGAGAGGAGCTCGCCGGCGTAGACGTCGAGGCCGGACTGCAGCGCGACCGCCACGACGGCGATCCCGGCCAGCCACGACACCGTGCGCCTCGCCTTCCAGCGCGTCCGGCGCGCGGCCGCGACGTAGAGGACGGCCGCGGCGAGCGCCCAGGCGAGCACCGCGGGCTCGAGCTGCCAGCTCATGGCCAGGCCGGAGAGCGACGGGGCGCCGCTCACTGCGGCTCCTCCCCCGCGCGCTCGGCGCGCCGCTCGCGCCGCAGGCCTCCGAGGCCCACGAGAAGCAGCCCACCGCCGAAGAGGACGAGCCACGGGCCGACCTCCGTCCCGATCAGCATGAGGCAGAGCGCCACGGCGGTGAGGGCCGAGGACGGGCTCAGGTCGGTGACGGCCTCGGCCTCTGCGACGGGACGGCGGCGCGCCGCGGCGAGCGCCATCGCCGCCGTGCCCAGCACCGCGAGCGAGGGGAGGGCGACGGAGAGCAGCACGTCGTAGCCCCACTTGGGCGCAGGCGCGAGGAAGATCGCCCACAGCACCGCACCGAGCACGAGCAGGAAGAGGGCCCACACGCCGAGCGCGATCCCCGGCCGGCTCACGCCCGCACCCGCGCCGGCTGCGGCGGCGGCTCAGCCTCCGCGTCCTCGGCCCGCTCGCGGAGGTCGAGCAGCGGAGCGAAGGAGCGCACGGGCGGCAGCGCGTCGAAGTTGTGCCGCGGCGGCGGCGAGCTCGTGGCCCACTCGAGGGTCTGCGCACCCCACGGGTCCGGGCCGGCCGGGCGCCGCACGCGCAGCGAGACCGCGACGTTCACCAGGAACACGAGCACGGAGAGGGCGAGCACGTAGGAGCCGATGCTCGCCACCACGTTCAGCGTCTGCCACTCGGGGTGGGCGGCGTAGTCGGCCACCCGCCGCGGCATCCCCTCCTCCCCGAGGAAGAACATGGGAAAGAACGTGAGGTTGATCCCGATGATCGTCAGCCAGAAGTGCACCTTGCCGAGCCGCTCGCGCAGCATCGCGCCCGTCACCTTGGGGAACCAGTAGTAGACGCCGGCGAACATCCCGAACACGCTCCCGCCGAACAGCGTGTAGTGGAAATGGGCGACGATGAAGTAGGAGTCGGTGACGTGGTAGTCGAGCGGCGGTGAGCCGACGAAGATTCCCGTCACCCCGCCGATGAGGAACATGAGCAGGAAGCCGAGGGCGAAGAGCATCGGCGTGAGCAGGCGGATCCTCCCGCGCCACATCGTCGCCAGCGAGTCGAAGTACTCCACCCCGGCGGGCACGAGCAGCGCGGTGGAGGTGAGCGAGAAGTACTGGTTCGCGACCGCGCTCGTGGTGAACATGTGGTGGCCCCACACCGACATGGAGAGCGCGGCGAAGGCGAGCAGCGAGACGACGAAGATGTTGTAGCCGAACCAGCGCCGCGCCGAGAAGGTGGAGATCACCTCGGCCACCGCGCCGAGGAAGGGGAAGAAGACGACGTAGACCACCGGGTGCCCGAAGAACCAGAACAGGTGCTGGAAGACGATCGGCCCGTCGGGCAGCGTGAGGATCCCGCCGAACGTCCGCTGCGCGTAGAGGAGCCCCATCGCGACGAGAAGCGCGGGGAACGCGGTGATGACCATGAGGCAGGTCACGACCATGGTCCACGAGAACACCGGGATGCGCAGCATGGTCATCCCCGGCGCGCGGCGGCGCGCGATCGTGGCCAGGACGCAGCCGGCGACGAGGATCGCGCCGAGCGCGGCGAGGATGATCCCCAGGATCCAGAAGTCCGTCCCGATGCCCGGGGAGTTGGGCGCGTCGGAGAGCGGGTCATACCCGTACCAGCCCACCGCCGCGGCGCCGTTCGTGGTCAGGAAGCCCGACCACATCGTCACCCCGCCCACCACGATCATCCACCAGCCGGCGAGCACGAGGCGCGGCCACTGGATCTCCGCCGCGCCGACCTGGAGGGGAACGAGATAGACCCCCAGCGCCAGCGCCGCGGGCGTGGCGAAGAGGTAGAACATCGTCGAGCCGTGGATCGTGAAGAGCTCGTTGTAGCCCTCGTGGCTGAAGAGCTGGGTGTTCGGCGCCAGCAGGTGCGAGCGGATGAGGACCGCGAGCACGCCCGCGGCGAGGAAGAACCCGAAGCCGGTGACGAAGAGCCGCGCGCCGAGCGACTTGTGGTCAGTTCCCGCCAGTGTCGCCATGAGCCCGCGGCGCGGCGCGCGGACGGGCGGGGGTGCGGCCACCGCGGTCACGAGCGGCCTCGGTGCGCCTGCGCCCACGCGCGGAACGCCGCGGGCGCCATGACCTGGACGTTGAAGCGCATCCCGGCGTGGTTCAGCCCGCAGAACTCCGAGCACTCGCCGCCGCTCACGAGGCTTCCCGCCCGCGGGAAGAGCATGTCGAAGGCGTCGGTGCGCCCGGGGTTGGCGTCGCGCTTGAAGCGCAGGTCGGGGATCCAGAAGGCATGGTTGACGTCGAGGGCGGTGATGAGGAAGCGCACCGTGTTCCCGGCGGGCACGTAGAGCGTCGGCACCGCGCCGCGCTCGCCGCCCGGCGTGCCCGTCACGTCGCGCCCGAGCTCGGTGATCCCGTAGGCGGGATAGTCGAAGCGCCAGTGCCACTTGGCGGCGGTGACCTTGACGGTCAGCGCCGGATGGGCGCTCAGGCGATCGACCTTGGCCTCGGTCGTGTACGTGAAGACGAGGAGAAGGGCCACCACGCCGGCGAGCACGACCGCGTAGGCCCCCTCGACGCGGGGCGCGTCGGCCACACGCGAGGGTCGGCCTCCGTCCTCGCGCCGGCGGTAGCGCAGCGCGAAGGCGATCACGAGCACGAAGACGAGCACGCATACCCCGACCGCGATCGGGAGGTAGAGGGCCTCGAGCCCGTCGTACTGCCGGCGCGTGTCCACCACGACGCGGGCACGCTACTCCACCCGGGGCGCCGCGCCTCGGCGCGCGAGTCCGCGGCGTCGGCGCGCGGACATCCTCGCCCCCTCTTCCTCCGCTCAGCGCGCCGGCAGCTTCAGTCGTATTGGCGCTTGTTCGCGCGACTCATCGAGCTTTGCCGTGCTCTGCCCCGGCTCTGCGCCGACCCCAGGGGTCCGCTCGCTGACCTTTGAGCTGGGGCGTCGCCTCCCTGGCGGCCACGGCGGTCTATCTGCTCGGGGTCACGCTCGTCGAGCGCTGGAGCCGCTGACTCCCGCCCTCCGGCGGCAGATCGCCGCGCGGCGAGAGGCGCTCGCGCTCGGAGTGGCAGGCCCGCAGGAGCTCGCGATGCGTCCACCGTGACCGTCCTCATCACGCTCACGCCCCCCGCGGCCGGTCGATCACGTCCCGCGCCGCCGAAGCTTCAGCGTGTAGATCGTGTCGGGGAAGAGCCGAGCGCGGAGCCGATCCGCACGATGGGCCCCTCCCGGCCCAGGGAGCCGCCCGAGCCGATGCAGAGCGCCGATGCGAGCGCCTTGACCACCAGCACCCGGGGGCGGATGCGCCCACCCAGCTCGGCGACCGCGAGCATCACCTCGGGAACCCCCGTGGCCCGGGCCTCGGGGGCGAAGCGCGAGGCTAGAGGCCCGTAGACGAGGCCGCCGATGACCGGAGCCAAGGCGATCCGGCCGGTCCCGAGCCCCGGGATCCGCGGGTTGACGGAGTGTCCCAGGGCGCTCGGGTCGGCGTGGCCGGAGAACAGCTCGGTGATGCCGAGGATGGCGTAGCGGAAGCCAACGCCCCGGCCCCGCGCCGACGCCCCAGCGCGAGCGCGACCAGGCCGCGGGACCCGCGAGGGCGGCCCGCGCGCGCAGCGCCTCCGAGCGGGCCGTTCCGGCTCACCTCGGCTCGACTCGGGTTATAGGGTTCGGTCGGGTGCGAGGTCGACGTCGTGCGCGCCGCCGGAGAGGATGGGGATGCGAGGAGCCGGCACGCGGGACATCAGCATGACGAGAAAGACCGCCCCGCCCCTCCTCCCGCTCCGGGGCGCCCGATTGAGGCGCCGGCTCGAGGCAGTGCGCAGCGCATTCTGGCTACCGTCCGCGGTAGGCGTTCCCGCCGATCGTCCTTGCCTTCCTCACCACGCAGATCGACCGCAGCACGAAGGTCGAGCTGGGGCTCTTCGGGCTCTCCGACGCTGCCTCGGCTCGCGCCGTGCTCCAAACCATCGCAACGGCGACGGTCTCCGTGGCGGGCCTCGCGTTCTCCGTCACGCTCGTGGCACTGACCCTTGCCGCCCAGCAGCTTTCGCCCCGAGTACTGCGGACGTTCCGCGCCGATCGCATCGCCCAGGGCACCCTCGCCGGGTTCCTCTCCACCTTCGCGTTCGCGCTCGTGATCCTGGCGCGGCTCGGCGAGGTCGGGCCCGCGGGTGCCCGAGCTCTCGGCGGGCTCGCCATCGTTTTCGCGCTCATCTCCTTCGGCGCCTTCGTGGCCTTCGTCGGGGACATCGTGGTCGCGCTCCAGGCCTCGACCGTCATTCGGCGGATCGCCGCCGACGCGCATCGCGCCATCGCCGGCCGTCATCCGCGGCGCATCGGCTCGGCGCCCGAGGATCGGGCCGACGCGGAGGACCGGCTCCGAGCGCGCCGCGAAGCAGGCCGTCCGTGGCCGCTCACGACCGACCGAGCGGGCTATCTGACCGACGTGGACGGCGGAATCATCGAGCGGGCTCGACGTGCTCGTCGTCCAGCGCGTGGCGGTCGGGGACTTCCTCGTGTCGGGGCAGGCGATCGGCGAGGTCTGGTCCGGCGGCGAGGCGCCGGAGCTCGACGGCCTACGCTCGGACTTCCGCCTCGCGTCGGAGCGGACGCTCGCCGCCGACGTCGCCTTTCCCGTGCGCCAGCTCGCCGACATCGCGCTCAAGGCGCTCTCCCCCGGCATCAACGACCCGACGACCGCCGAGAACGCGATGGGATCCCTTGCGGACACGCTCGTGCGCCTGGCGGGCGACGACCCGGTGAACGGGGTGCGCGTCGACGAGGAGGGGGAGCCCCGCCTCTGCGCGGAGGCGATCTCTCTCGACGCGCTCGTACGCCTCGGCTTCGAGCAGGTCAGACGCTCCACGGAGGGCGAGCCGGTCCTCGCGGACCGCCTCGAGACGCTGCTCCTCGAGATCGGCCGGTCCGCTCGGGAGGCGGGGGGCTCCAGCGACGAGACCGAGCGCCAGCGCGCGCTGCTCGCCGGGGCGCGGCCAGCGCGTGAGGAGGCCGGCGCTCATCGCCCCGTTGGGTGACCGATCGGCCTGGCCAGTCCCTCTCTCGGTCCCTTCGGGCCCGAGGATCCCTCGCCCTCCTGGCCGCTACACGGACCACGCAGGAGTCGGCGGGTCAGGGGAGTGGCCGTCGTCCCGTGCACGAGGATCGAGAGCACCACGCAGGCGATCGCCGTCCAGACCACCACGCGCTCCTCTCCGGCCCCGAGCACGTGGGCGTTCACGACGACAGCGGCGTAGAAGAGGGCCGCTACACCGCGCACGCCGAAGAACGCGAGAAAGGCGCGTTCGCGAATGGGGAGGAACCTCCGACCGGAGGTCGCGAAGACGAGCACGGGACGAATCACGAAGAGCAGCAGGACCGCGAGGCCCCACCCGGCCCAGCCGGGCGCCCCGAGCCCGTCCGTCGTCAGCATGGAGCCGAGCAACAGGAGGACGAGCAGCTCGAGAAAGGTCCCGGACACCTCGGTCCCGTGGTGCAAGCTCACGTTGACCTCCGTCTGGGCCTCCCGGCGGCGAAAGGCGAAGCCCGCCGCGAAGACCGCGAGCAGGCCGTAGGCCCCGAGCGCCTCGGTGAGCCCGTAGACCATGAGCACGAGCGCGATCGCGCTGAATCCATCGAGGTGCCGCGAGAACAGATCGCGATCGCGAGCACGAGCGAGCCCGGCGGCGGCAAGCGATCCCGCCGCGAGCCCGAGGGCCACGGCCACCCCCACGCCATAGGCGACGTCCGCCAGGCCCCACTCCCCGAGCCACCCGACGCCCTTGCGCGAGGCGACGAAGACTCCGAGGAGGATGAATGGCGATGCGAGGCCGTCGTTGATCCCGGCCTCCGTGTGCAGCGAAAGCCGTGGCTCACCCTGCTCGTCGGAGCCGGGCGGCCCGAGCCCCACGTCACCGGCAAGGACGGGATCGGTGGGAGCGACGATCGCGCCGAGAAGGACGGAGGCGCCCAGGGAGAGGCCCATCACGGTCGTGCCGAACACCGCGACGGCGGCGATCGTCAGCGGCATGACGACGGCGAGGAGGACGGAGATCGAGATCCACGACCGGCGCGACACGTTCCGCTCGACGCTGATGCCGGCGGAGAAGACCGCGACGACGAGGGCGAGCTCGGCCAGGCGCTCGAGCAGCGCGTGGTCCCGCACGGGGTCGAAGGGGTGGAGGTCGAGCAGGGCGAGTCCCCCGGCCGCGATCCCACCGAGGGCGACGTAGATCGCCGCCGCCGAGAACGAGCGTTCCTGCTCGTGCGAGAGCGCGATCACGGCGACCGCGAGGGCGGCGCCGAGGAAGAGCATCCCGATCGGGTAGGGCCCTCCGAGGTGGAAGCCGGTACGGAGGGCGAGGAGAGTGGTGGGTGCCATCGGCCCCCACGCTAGACGAGCATCGAGTCGCGCAGCATCGAGCGGGACCCGGCACACGCAGCATCAAGCGGGACTCGGCACCTACAGCCTCGCGCGTGGCCGCCGGTGTACCCGCTCGAGGAGTGCCGGAGCTCGCCACCGGCCTTGGCGGCGATGCGCTCGCCGCGGCGTGCCGAGTGCCGGCCCCGAGGCTCGAGCTACCGTCCGCCCGAGTGGGAGGCCGGCGTTTCATCGCCGACCCGCGCGCCGCCCTCGGCCTACTGCTGCTCGACGGTTTCCTCCTCCACAAGATCGCTCCTCGGCTCGGTCTCCTGCTGTGAGCTGCTCGGCGGAGGGGACATTCTCCGTCCCTGGGTAGGGCACCATGACGCCTGCTCCTCCATTCCGGCCGAAGTAGCTCAGAGGTCGCCCGCGTCGCGTGCTCGACCGCCGCTTCGCCCTCGCGGTCGCGCGCTGGCCCGTCGTGCCGGTGGCTGCTTCGCGGCGAGCCGCCCAAGGAGCTCCACCGCCACGCCGGAGAGTGCCCTGCCCGAGGCGAGCGGCCCACGCGGCTTCACTGGCCTTCCCTCCCGTTCCGTGACATCTGGTCGTCCTCCTTCGGTCGGGCTTGCCCTGGAACGCTCAGGCCGCAGCGGTCGTGGGCCTCCTCCCCGCGCCCTCGCCCCCCACCCGCTTGGCGTCGAGCCGGTCGGCGAGGCGCGACGCGAGCGCCATGACCGTGAGCGCCGGGTTGGCGCTCCCCTGCGTGGGCATCACGCTGCCGTCGCTCACGAACAGGTTCGGGTGGCCCCACACGCGGTGATCGGAGTCGACCACGCTCTCCTCGGGCCTGAAGCCCATCCGGCAGCCCCCGACGAGATGTGCGTAGCGGTCGATCGTGAGGATGTCCTGCGCGCCGGCCGCCTCCCACACGTCCTTGAGGACCTTCTTGGCGTAGGCGATGTTCGCGCGGTCGTTCTCGCACTGGGAGTAGTCCATGCGCGCCACCGGCAGCCCGTGGGAGTCGCGCTCCTCGGCCAACGTCACCCGGTTCTCGGGGAGGGGAAGCAGCTCGTTCAGGACCCCGATCGTCGACCAGTGGTTGTAGTCGCGCATGTACTCGCGCAGCCCCTGCCCCCAGTGCCCGTCGGCGAGCACGTGCTCGGCCCAGGCGATCGGCTGGGGCCCCACGGTCTGGATGGAGAACCCGCGCGCGAACCCGCGGTCCGGGTCGGTTTCGTAGAACTGCTCGGAGGAGATCTCGGGCGGCGGGGCCTTGTACATCCGCAGCGTCTCGGGAAAGCGCCCGGCGACCTGCGTGGCTCCCTGGACCATGATGTAGCGCCCGAGCTGGTCGTTCTCGTTCGCGAGCCCCGAGAGCAGGAGCAGCCGCGGGGACTCGATGGAGTAGCCCGCCACCGCGACCGCCGCCGCGCGCTGGAAGCGCTCACGCCCCCCGTGCATATAGACCACGCCGGTGGCGCGCCGCGAGCCGTCGACCTCGATCCGGGCGGCGTGCGAGTCGGCGCGGACCTCGACGCCGTGGTGGATCGCGTCGGGCAGGTGGGTGACGAGCGGCGAGGCCTTGGCGTTGACCTTGCAGCCCTGCAGGCAGAAGCCGCGGTAGATGCAGTGCGGGCGGTTGCCGAACGCCCCGTTGGGGATCCCGACCGGACCGATCCGCATCTCGATACCCGCCGCCTGCGCGCCCTGACGAGCGCGCTCCGCCCCGCCCGAGAGCGGATGGGCGGCGTAGGGGTAGCGGTGGGGGTCGCCCCACGGCCAGTCCTGGCCGGAGACGGGCAGCTCGGCCTCGACAAGCTCGTAGTGGCGCTTCAGCTCCCAGTAGGAGATCGGCCAGTCGGCGCCCACCCCGTCGCGGGAGCGAGTCTCGAAGTCCGAGGGATGGAAGCGAGGGGTGTAGCCCGCGTAGTGGACCATCGAGCCGCCGACCCCGTGGCCCGAGTTGTTCTTGCCGAGCTCGACCGGGTCCTCGCCGCCGATCACCCGCGGAGCGGTCCAGTAGATCTTGTGCGCGCCGGCCTCGTCGGAGACCCAATCGCGGTCGGGGTCCCAGAACGGCCCCGACTCGAGCACGACGATGCGCCAGCCCCGCCGGGCGAGGCGCTGGGCGAGCGTCGACCCTCCCGCGCCGGCGCCGACGATTACGAGGTCGACCTCGTCCTCGTCGCCGTAGCGCGCCATCTCATCGAGGCCGGGAATCCCCCGCTGGTGAGGGTCGAGCAGGTAGCGCGAGTCGTTGTCGGTGGGCCCGAGGCCACCCTTGGCCAGCGCGGCGAGCGGCCGCTTGAGCTTCACCGGAGGCCCTTTTGCTCGGCCACGTCGGCGACCGGATCGACGTCGAAGGCCTCCACGCCCTCGTCGGGCTCGTGGGCGCCGACCTGCAGGCGCATGTAGCCGCGCGGGTAGCGCGGGCCGCCGTAGCCGATCTCGTTCCACGCCCAGGGGTGCGAGTAGAAGGCGGCGAGCACGCCGCGCATGACGACGCCCCATGCCTTGGAGCACGGAAGCTCCTCCCACACCCCGCCCGAGAGCTTGCCCTCGGCGAAGCGGCCGACGAGCTCGAGCCGCGCATCCTCGCCGAGGTCGGCGTAGGAGCCGCCGGCCGCCTCGTCGAGTCCCCGGGCCACGCGCCGCCAGGTCTCCGTGTCCGCCGGCATGTCGTGGAAGCGAAAGCCGTCGAGCTTGCCTGCGTGCATCTTGGCGTCGACCATGTTCAGGACGGGGATGCGCGGGGCGGCGTCCTGGGCGGTGACCACGTCGCAGAACACGCCGAGGGTCCGCGCCTCCTCGGGCGTGAAGAAGCGCAGCGGCGGGACGTTCTCCACCCGGTCGAGCACGACCGCCCGGGTCGCCTCGTCCCAGTGCTCGGCGTTCTCGAGCACGTCGTAGTCGGGGTAGCGCCCGTGGCGCTGGGGCGTCGTGCCGCTCCGCTGGCGGGGCAGGCCCTCGGGCGGTGCGGGCTTGCCTCCGGGCGCGCGCTTGGGAAGGTGGCCGGGCTCGGAGAAGCTCTGCGCCATCTACCAGCGCTCCCGGCGCATGAGCGCGGCGACGAGGCCGATGCCGCCGATCATCGACAGCGAACCGGGCGCGAGCAGCGGTGGGCCCATGACGAGGTTGTAGGTCGGCTCAGACCAGCCGCCGGGCTTGCGCGCGACGCCCCGGCCGTGAAAGTAGGTGCCGAGGCCGCCGCTCGCCACGGTGGCCGCGGAGAGCGCGGGCACCCACGTGCGCGCGGCGCTCGGCGAGCGCACGCCGGCTGCGCCCGCGACGCCGAGCGCGGGGAGGAGTCCGACCGGCGCCCACATCCACTTGTTGGCGAACGAGCCGCTGTAGTGGTTGACGTAGACCTCGACGCCGAGGGGCAGGGCGCTGGCGGCCGTGGCGGCGCAGAGCATCTGCTGCGCGCGGCCGTGGCGCAGGTTCCAGAGCGCCTGAGCGGAGCGTGGGCGGCGCGGGCGGGGCAGGAGCACTCCCGCCGCGGCGCGTACGGCGCCGCGCACGGTGGCGCGTCCGCGGGGGGAGACGGCGGCGCGGCGGACGATGCGGTTGGGCACGGGGATCGCTTCTCCTCGGTTGGGCGGGCGGCGATGGACCAGCGCCGTTGGCCGACGACTACCCGACCTCACGCGCTTCCATGCCGGACGCTCGTCAGCGCGCGGACCGCGCGCTGACGGCCGCGTTAGCGTTGCGTCCTCATGGGCCCCGCGCGTACGACCCTCCTGCGCCGCGAGCTGGCGCGAGCGCTCCCCGCGCGCCCCTTCCGGATCGAGCTCTGGGACGGGAGCGCGGTCGCGCCCACCCTTCCCCCCGGCGGTCCGACGTTCTCCCTCCGCTCCCCGCACGCAATCGCCCACCTGCTGCGCGCGCCGGGCCAGCTCGGGCTCGTTCGCGCGCACGTCTCGGGCGAGCTCGAGATCGACGACCTGGACGCCGTGCTGGCGCTGCTCGACGGCTGGTCTCCCCCGCCCATCGAGGCGAGGCAGCGCGCCAAGCTCGCGCTCGCCGCCGCCTGGGCGATGGGCCCGACCCGGCCGCCGCGAGCTCCTGCGTCCGAGCTCGTGCCGCGCGGGGGGCGGCACACCCAGGAGCGCGATGCGCGCGCCGTGCGCCATCACTACGACGTTCCGTCCGCCTTCTTTGCGCTCTTCCTCGACGAGTCGATGACCTACTCGTGCGGGATCTTCTCTCGCGGCGCCTCCACGCTCGAGGAGGCGCAGGAGGCCAAGCTCGAGCTCGTCTGCCGCAAGCTGGCGCTTGCGCCGGGGGAGCGCGTCCTCGACGTCGGCTGCGGCTGGGGGAGCTTCGCCCTGCACGCCGCCGCCCGCCACGGGGTGAGCGTCACGGGGATCACGCTCTCCGAGCCCCAGGCGCGGCTCGCCCGGGAGCGTGCCCAGAGCGCCGGCCTGGCGGACCGCGTCGAGATCCGCGTGGCCGACTACCGCGAGCTTGCCGGCGAGCGCTACGACGCCGTCGCCAGCATCGGGATGGTCGAGCACGTCGGGGAGGAGCGCCTGGACGACTACGGCCGCCACCTCGCGGGCGTGCTCGCGCCCGGCGGGCGCCTGCTCAACCACGGCATCGCACGGCTGCGCCCCGGCGGCGGCGAGGCCGGCGCCTTCTCCGAGCGCTACGTCTTTCCCGACGCCAGCCCTCCTCACCTCTCGCGCGCGCTCCTCGCGCTCGAGCGCGCCGGCTTCGTCGTCGAGCACGTGGAGGGCTTCGCGGAGGACTACGCGGAGACGCTCCGTCACTGGGCACAGCGACTCGACGATCGCCTGGACGAGGCTCGGGGCCTGGCCGGCGAGGAGCGCGTGCGCGTGTGGCGCCTGTACCTGCGGGGGGCCCGCCACGGCTTCGAGAGCGGCTTCACCTCCATCTACCAGACTCGCTGCCGGCTCGCCTGAAGCGAGCACTCTGCGCCGCGCACGCTGGGCCGTCGAGTACGGTTTGACGATGAGCGAGGTGCGCCTTGAGCGCCGCTGAGCAGGCGCCCGTCCGGCGGCTGGTCCGGCGCCGTCCGCCCCACGAGGGCCACCGTCCGAAGCCCCGGCGCTTCGGGGATCTGCCCAAGGGGGCATGGAAGCGGATCGCCAAGCGCACCTTCGACCAGTTCCGCGCCGACGGGGTCACCAACCTCGCCGCCGCGCTCACCTACCGCTCGGTCCTCTCGCTCTTTCCCGGCCTGCTGGCGCTCGTCGCGCTGCTCGGGGTGCTCGGCCAGTACCCCCAGACCTTCAACGACGTGATCGTGATCGTCGGCCGGGTGGCGCCTACCTCCGCGGTGCAGGCGCTTCAGGGTCCGCTCGAGGGCGTGATCCGGAACAAGGGCGGGGCCGACGCGCTCCTCGGCGTCGGGCTGCTCGTCGCCATCTGGGCGGCGTCGGGCTACATCGGCGCGTTCTCCTGGGCGACGAACGTCATCTGGGAGGCCAAGGAGGGGCGCTCGTGGTACCGGCAGTGGCCGTTCAACGTGGCGGTCACGCTCGTCGCGCTCGTCCTGCTCGCCGTCGTGCTGATCGCGCTGGTCCTCTCGGGCCCGCTGGCCACGGCGGTCGGAGAGCAGATCGGGGTCGGCCACACCGGCCTGTTGGTGTTCCGGATCGTCAAGTGGCCGGCAATCGTGTTGGTGGTCACGTTCATGATCGGCGGCCTCTACTTCCTCGCTCCCAACGTCCGCCAGCCCCCACCGCGGTGGCTGACCCCGGGGGCGATCTTCGCGGTGCTCGCGTGGATGGCGACCTCCGGGCTCTTCGGGCTCTACGTCGCGGGGCTCGGCTCCTACAACAAGACCTACGGCACCCTGGGCGCGATCATCACCTTCCTCGTGTGGATCTGGCTGACCAACACCGCGATCCTCCTCGGCGTCGAGCTCGACTCGGAGATCGAGCGCGAGCGCGAGCTCGCCGCGGGCGTCCCGGGCGCCGCGGAGCGGATTCAGCTCCCGCTGCGCAGCTAGGAGGGTCTAACGAAACGGCTAGCGAAACTATGCCGGTGGACGCCGTTCCTCACCTCCGGCAAGAAATTCTCACCGTAGCCCAGTCAATCCTCAACGGGAAGGTCTCCGAGCGCCACGGGGCGGCGCGGATTTGGGTGTTGCTCGCGGAGGCGAACTACCCCCAGGAACTACACGACGCGCGCGTGGCCTTTGTTGGTCCGCTGAGCGAGATGCAGGACCACCCGGAGCAGTCGGAGTACTACGATGCCGATATCCGCAAAGCTGCGGAACGGTTCGCGGGCTGATTCGCTGCGAGAGGTGCGGCTCGCGCGCGGGCGAGCGCGCACGAGAGCTTGGCGAGGATGCTGAGGTCGGCGTGGAGCCGAACGCGGTCGATGCGCCGGACGCGCAGAGGCGCGAGCGCCCAGTCGTGTTTGAGCCGTCCGAACTCCCGTTCGACGGCTCCGCGCTGCTTGTAGAGCTTGCGGAAGCGCGGCGTCTCGCGCGGGATGAGCGGGTGGAGGCGGTTGGCCTTGACCCACCGGGAGGCGGGGGAGCATTCGCCGGCCGGGCAGCGCCACTTGGTCGCCTGCCGGGCGTAGTCGGCCCCGGCGAACCGCCACTCGCCGTGCTCGCAGACGGGCGGGTTGTGATCGCCACGCTTGACCGCCGGGGTCTCGCGTAGCGGGATGATCGGGACCGCGCCTCGGTCCGTGGTCTCGGTGTGGACGCGCTCGATGTCGTAGCCCTTGTCCATCGCCACCGTCTCGGGGCGGATGCCGACAGCGTGGAGCTTGTCGATGAGCGGCGCGACCATCGTTGACTCGTGCGCGTTGGCCGACTCCACCCGCCACGCGAGCGGCAGGTCCGTCTCAGTATCGACGGCCATGTGTAGCCGGTAGCCGTAGAACCCACCGCCCTTGCGCGTCGAGACGGCGGAGCGGTGCCCCCAAGAGGCGTCGGGGTCCGAGAACCGCTTGCGCTCCCGGCCGCCCTTGCTCACGAACCGCTGACCATTCGCGTAGGCGGGCCATGTCCGAGGCGTCGATGGCGACGTGCGCGCCAACGGCGGCGACGACGCGAGCGATGCACCCTTGCAATAGGTCGTCGTAGGCGCGGAGCTTCGCGGGTGAAGCGGTAACAGGCGTACACGGAGGGCACGTCCCCGCCGGGCGCGACCACGGCCGCGAGCGCCGTGTGCTCGGTGACCAGGCGCACGGTACGCGTCCACGTCGGGACGGCGTAGATGCTCTTGGCGAGCGCCATCCCGACCATCGCCCGGAGCGGATAACCCGGGCGCCCCGTCCAACGCGTCGCCTCAAGCTCGGCGACGAGTCCCGCGATCTCGGGGGAGGCGAGTAGCGCTGCAAGCTCGGAAACGGCCGAGCGCGGTGATACCTTCGATGAGTCCACGGAGCCTCAATCTCTGTGGTCCAGACCCCCGGAGGTTGGCGCCTCGCGGGGGTCGCTTTATCTGTTATATGCAGGTCATACTACGCGGAGCATCGGACAGAAAAAGGGCTTTGGATGGGAAAATCAGCGCCGGAACGACCAGCAGCGATTGGGCATTACTCACCAACCGAGGTGGCCCGGCTGGCTGGTGTCTCGCCGCTGCGCATCGGCTCCTGGGCGCGCTACGGGATCGTGCCCCGCGTCGCGCGGAAGCCAAGCGTCTACTCGTACGCTGACGCGGGCGAAGCGGTCATCGCGCGCTACTTGATCGACCAAGGCGTCAAACCGAAGAAAGTCCGTGAGATGGTCGAGGGGTTGCGAGATCGGTTCGGGGAGTGGCCGCTGGCGAGGGCACCCCTCGAACACGAGGGTGGACTGGTCGTCATCCGAGAGGGTGGCAAGGTGCTCGTCGATGTCGTCGATCATCCGGGCAACCTCGTCGAAGAAGGGACGTTCCTGTCGCTGACCGAGGTGCGCGAGGCACTTGAGCGCGGAGGATGGGTCGCTCTGAACAAGCCCAGGACGCATATTCAGGTCAGCCCGCATCGCCTGTCCGGGCGTCCGACGATTCGAGATCGCCGCATCCCAACGACGATGGTCGCCGAGCTTGCTCAGCGGGACGAGGGTCGAGCGATGCTACGGACGGAGTTCGGACTGACTGACGAGGAGATCGACGAGGCGGTCGCCTACGAGAAGGACGTAGAGACGGCGCTTGTCGCCTGACAAGTGGCAAATCGTTCTCGACGAGAACGTCCCCTGGTCAATCGCCGCGGAGCTAAAGGCTCGCGGGTACGCGGCGACATCGAACTATGCGCTCAATGCAAGCGGCCTCGAAGATCCCGAATGGCTGGAAGTCGTAGCTAGTCTCTCGCCGCAAGCCGTGCTCGTTACGTACGACAATGCGATGCCGATCGAACACGCGGAGTGGCTGCGAAGCTTGGGGATCACGCTCGCTGTCATCGACTCCCGGAATCGCCCGGCGCGTCTCACCGTCGAGCAGTATTGGCGCGAGGTGATCCATCGACACGCGCACCAATTCGGAACGCAAGAGCCTGGATCATGCTGGAAGTACCGCCTTGAAACACGCCGTCGCCTTGGCCTGGGGTAGCACCCCGCGCATTCGGAGGTATGACCCATGCACCAGCACCCGCAATCCCGCGCCACAACAGGGCTAGCGAGTTTCGCTAGACCCTCCTAGTAGACCGCGACCCGGTCGAGCGCTCTTCAGCCGGCTCCCCGCTCGGAGGCGAGGGCGGTGGCCACGTCGCGCGGGTAGGAGCGACGGGCGCGCCACCATCACGAGCCCGCTCAGGAGCAGCGCGCTCAACATGGTCAGGAAGGCCAGCAGACCGAGCTCCGTGTTCCCGATGCGGAGCCCCCGCTCGAGCTCGGCACCGACCGCGCCGATCGTGGCCGTGTCCGCGCTCTGCAGGCCCAGCACCAGGGCGAGCAGCACGGTGACCTTCCCGCGGGCGGCCCCGCCGATCGCCTCGAGCAGCGACACCGGGCGCGGGCCGCTCAGGCGACGTTTGCCGTCGTGGGATCCGGCGTGGCGCCTGCGACCCAGCGCCGCCCCTCACCTCGCTGGTACAGGGCCGCGGTGACGGCGTCGCGCTGACCCAAGCTGGCTCCTCCCCTCGCAGACGCAAGCGCTGGCATCGTTCCCTCAGGACTCGCGCAGCTCGGCACGATCGGCCTCGCTGCGGCGGAACGCGCGCAGAAAGGGAATGCTGGCAAGAATCGCGCCGCTGCAGACGAGCCACATCGCGCCGAAGCCCTGCGTGGAGTGCAGCGGTCCCTTGAGGAGCTGGATCGCCAGGCCGGCGAGGAGCGGCCCGAGCATGGTCCCCAGCCCCCGGCTCAGCGAGTAGTACCCCGTGAGCAGACCGTGCTCCTCTCGAGGCATGATCGGGATGAGCAGCGCGTAGGGCAGGGTGAGGATGACCGCCCCGCCGAAGGCGACCGCGGGAAGCACGGCACGAGGATCCACGGATCTCGGGTCGCGAACGGGACGAGCAGGCCGAGCCCGTAGATCCACATGGCGAAGTTCATGACGCGGGCGCGGCCCAGGCGGTCGCCGAGCTTGCCGCTGACGGGAGAGGCGATGAGGATGATCGCCGCCACGGCCGCGATCAGGCCGGTGGCGGTCGTGATGCCCTGGCCGAGGCCCACGGTGAGGTAGAGGACGATGAACGTCTTCAGCGCCGAGAGCGACAGCTCCCAGCACGCGTTGGCGAAGAGGAACGCGCGCAGCGCCGGGTGGGCAGCCACGAGCCGGCGAAGTCCCCGCAGGGCGCCGCGGATCCCCTGAGCGTCCTCCCGCTCCTGGTCGGGGATCCCGCGCCGCCTCACCCTGACCACGAAGGCCCCGAGCGCTCCGAGCAGGACGAGGGCCGCCGCGATGAACGGCACCGGCTTGCCGACCGAGAGCAGGAACCCGCCGCCCACGAGGGCGCACCCGGTGCCCGCGCCGCGCCAGAGCGCCTGCGTGCTCTGGCCGCGCCCGGAGATCTCGTCGGCGAGCAGGTCGGGATAGAGCGCCCGGTAGGGCTCGTAGGTGGTGTAGTAGGCGGCGAAGAACACGAGCACCACCGCGGCCATCGCGACCAGAGAGCCGACGAACCCCATGAGCACGAGGGCCAGCGCGGCCACCGGTGCGCCGGCGAGCACGAAGGGCAGCCGTCCACCGAGCCGGGTTCGGAGCTGATCCGACCACGTGCCGGCGACGAGCGGCAGCCAGAGCGCCATGAGCCCCTCGCCGCTGACGATCACGCCGATCACCGCGGTGGAGCCCGTGAACTGCTTGGCCAGCACCGGCAGGTAGGTCGTCACAACGGTCGTGGCCAGCGCAAGGCCGAACGTCGGGAGGCCGAGCAGCGCGAGCGTCCGCTTCTCCTCGCCGGTCAGCGAGCGCTCGGCGGCCTCGCCGGCCCGAGGCGAGGAGCTCGCGGTCGACGAGGTCACCGTCGAGGCCTACCCGTCGGGCCCGAAGCAAAAAGGGCACGTCAGCCTGCGGACCGTCGTGTCGGAGTCGGGGAGATTGTGGCGCACGCTCGCGGGTAGCCACGTGCTCACCGCTGACCATGCTTCTCGGAATTGCTCTCTCCCTCGGTGCCGCCGTCCTCTTCAACGTGGGAGCCGCCCTGCAGGCGCTCGACGCCCGCGAGGTGCCCGCGGAGGAGGACCGTAAGCGCTCGCTGCTCCTGCGCCTGCTGCGCCGGCCGCGCTGGCTGCTCGGCACCGCGCTCGTCATCCTGGGCTTCCCCTTCCAAGCGGTCGCGCTGAGCGTCGCATCGCTCGCCGTCGTGCAGTCCGTGCTCGCGTTGGGCCTCGTCGTGCTGCTCGTCATCGGCGCGACGAAGCTCGGAGAGCGCGTCGGAGCTGCGGAGGTGGGCGCAGTCGCGGCGCTGATCGTCGGGGCGGCGCTGGTCGTGCTCGGCGCGCCCCACGCCTCCTCGCGCGAGCGCGGGCTCGCCTTCTCCGTCGGCGTGATGGCGGCGCTCACCCTCCTCGCGCTTCTGCCCTACGTGTGGAGGAGGAGGATCGGGCAGGGCTTCACCCTGAGCGCCGGGCTGGCCTTCGGGGCGAGCAACGTCGCGGCCAAGCTCTTCACGGACGCGCTCAAGCAGCACGGCCGCGCCGTTCTGGTGGCCGTCTGGCTCGTGCTGAGCGGGCTGAGCGGCGTCCTTGCCGTCCAGAGCGAGATGGTGGCTTTCGGGCGCCGCCCCGCCACCCGCGTCGTGCCGATCGTGTTCGTCCTGCAGACGCTCACGCCCGTGCTGCTCGCGCCGGTCTACCAGCGTGAGCGCTGGGCCACGGTGCCCTTCTACGGAGCGCCGCTCGTCCTGGGCATCCTGCTCGTCGTCCTCGGGGCGATGGCCGTGGGGCGCAGCCACGCCGTCTCCCTGCTCGCCGGCGGGAGCGACGCCGGCACGGGCAGCGCGCGATGACCTCGGTCCCGCTCGGGCTTCTCGCCGCCGTCTCGGCGTCGGGCATGTACTACGGCGGCATGGCCGTCCAGGCTCTCGAGGCACGCTCGGAGCCGCTCGGCCGCTCGTCGCGGTCGTGGCTCCTGCTGCGGCTCATCCGCCGGCCGCGCTGGCTGCTCGGCACCGGCCTCACGATCCTCGGTGTCCCCCTCCAGGCGCTCGCGCTGCTCCTCGCCCCGCTCTCGATCGTGCAGCCCGCGCTCGTGATGGGTCTCGTCCTGCTTCTTGCGGTGGGCCGACGTGTGCTCCACGAGCCGGTCACCCGGCGCTCGGCCGGCGCGGCGCTCGCGATCATCCTCGGCGTCGCCGTGCTCGCCGTCGTGGCCCCCGCGGGCGGGACAAGCGGGAGGTTGTCGGTCGGCGGAGCCGGCGCCCTCGCCGTACTCGCGCTCCTCGCGCTGGCGCCCTACCTCCTCCGAGGTGGGCGGCTGGGGTCGGGTGGCTTGATCCCGATCGCCGCGGGCCTCGCCTATGCGTGGGCGGCGATCGCCGTGAAGCTGGGAACCGACGCCCTGAACGGCGGACGGTGGGCCGCCGTGATCGCCTGGGGCCTTGCCGCCGGGGCGGCCGCGGTGCTGGCCACGGCGAGCGAGATGAGCTCACTTCAGCGGCGTCCCGCCACCCGCGTCGCGCCGGTGCTCGCGGCGATGGAGACGCTCGTCCCCGTGCTGCTCGCGCCGCTCGTGGTGCACGAGCACTGGAGCCGCGGGCCGCTCGGAGGAGGCGTCGTGCTCGGCGCCCTAGCGCTCGTCGTCGGAGGTGCCGTGCTCCTCAGCCGAGCCTCCGGAGTCAGCAGCCTCATCGAAGGTGGAGCGCAGCACTGAGATCGCCCCGCCGCCGCGGCGACCGGGGCGCTTGGACTCGGATGGCGTCGTCTCGGGCGCCTCGAGTGCGAAGAGCCTGACCCGCCCGTCCACCCCCTTGAGCCCGCGGCGGCGCTTGCGCCGCCACGCGTGCTCGGGGGCCTGCTCCACGACGGCCTCCGTGGCGAGGATCCGGCCCGGCTTGGCGAGGTCGGTCACCCGGCTGGCCACGTTGACGGGCGCGCCGAACCAGTCGCCGCTTCGCGTGGTGGCCGGGCCGTGGGCAATGCCGACGCGGACGCTCGGGAAGCGCTCGCCCTGAGCGTCGATCTCGCGCACGAGCTCGAGGACCGTGGACAGGAGCTGGTCGGTGTCGGGCGAGACCGAACATCGCAGCGTCGCCGATCGTCTTGACCAGGCGGGCCGGTTGACGCACGGCGGCGGCCGAGAGCTCGTGGAGCCGGCCCGCGATGCTTCCGAGCTCATCGGCCGGAAGCCGCTCTCCGAGCCGCGTGTAGTCCACCAGGTCGGCAAACGCGACGGCGACCTCTCGGGTGCCGGCCAGGCGACCGGCTCTGCGCTCGGCCTCGGTGACCAGCTCGCGGCGTATGCCGTCACGGAGGTGGGCGCGGAAGTGGAGGTCCATGAGCTGGCCCGCGAGCGGAGCGAGCTCGTCGGCCGCTCGGGCGTAGCGCAGCCCGACCGTGTACTCCGAGTCGCCGGGCTCGAGCAGGGCCTCGCCGGCGAGGCGCCGCACCGCGTCCGCCGCGTGCGACATGCCCTGGCTGAGGACGCGGCTCACCTCGAGCAGGCCCGCACGCGGGAGGCCGGCGTCGAGGAAGCGCCGCACGAGGCGCGCCAGCTCGATGTCCTCGTCGGTGAACGGACGCTCGCGCGGAGCCGGGTTCGGCCGTCCCCCGGCCTGCATCATCGCGCGCACGAAGTCCGGGCTCAGCTGCGCGGCCCGGGCGACGTGCGTGAGGCTGTGACGGCGCTCGCCGCCCAGGGCGAGCTCGACCGCGAGCGTGGGCAGCCGGCCTTCCATGGCGGCATGCTCGAGCTCGCCCGGGTCCTGCCCGGCCTGGCGAAGCCTCTCGAGGAGCTGCTCGCGATCGTTCACGCTCACATCATTACCTCCCGCGGCGCGCGAGCCCCGCTCGTAGCCCGCCGGCGGCGGTGCCGAGCCAGGCCGCGAAGCGCGGGGCCCGGCGCGCGCCGCTCCTCAGGAAAGGCGCACGCCCCACGTCGCCGTGAACGATTCGCCCGGCTCGAGCCGCACGAGCCCCTCGCCGCTCTGGAACGCGTTGGGCGCACAGCTCATGGGCTCGGTCCCGAGCCCCCGGCGGGCACGCGAGGGGCTGAGGGTGTCGCCGGTGTAGAGCTCGACGAACGGATAGCTCTCATCCACCCACAGCTCGGCGCAGCTCCCGTCGGGCGCCCGCAGGCGCGTCCACGCCCGCCCCGCCGCGTCGCGCGCGAGATCGGTGAACGCGAAGTCGACGGGCTCCTCGCCGAGCCGCTTGGGCGAGCGGAAGTCGAAGGGGGTTCCCTCCACCGGCTCGCGGCCCGTCGGAAGCTGGCGCTCCTCGTCGGTGAGGATCCTCGTCGCGGCATCGAGCTCGACGGTGCAGTCGTCGATGAGTCCCTTCCCCGGGGAGAGGTAGGGGTGCTGCCCGCAGCCGTACGGGCAGGGCCTCTCGCCGAGGTTCGCCGCCGTCGTGCTCACCGTGAGCCCGTCGTCGGCGAGCTCGTAGGCGACGCTCACCTCGAGCGGGAACGGATACCCCATGAGCGGGAGGAGGCGGGTGGCCATGACCACCCGGCTCGGCTCCTGCTCGCGCGCCGTCCACGGGCGCCAGCGCAGGAACCCGTGGATCGCGTTGTGCTTCTCGGGCTCGGTGAGCGCGACCTGGTGGTCGCCTCCGTCCCACTCGTAGCGGCCGTCGGCGAGCCGGTTGGGCCACGGGACGAGCGCCGCGCCGTGCGCCCCGTCGGCCATCTGCTCGACGGGGTAGGGATCGAGCACCGCCCGCCCGTCGACGGAGTACTCGCGCACGCCACCGCCGACCTCGACGATCACGGCGCGCTGCCCGCCGGAGCTGAGCTCGAACTGCTCGCCGGAGGGAGCGACGTTCACGCCGAGGATTCCCGGACGGACATCGTCGAGACGGAGGCGGCGCGCCCCCAGACCGCGTCGCCGAGCGCGATCCCGTGCTCGCGCGCGCGCCGGACGTGCTGCCAGGCGGCCCGGGCCTCGCCGATCCCGAGCGCGAACAGCGCGAGCGAGAGCCCGGCCGAGACGAGGCAGAGCGTGCACCACGTACCCGCCACCGTGGGCTGCACGACGATGAGGACGATCGAGACGACCGCGCCCGTGCTCAGCACCGCGCCGAGGGCGAGGCAGGCCCAGGGCAGGCTGCGCCAGCGGTCTCGGCCGCCGAGCCCGAGCAGGAGGAGCTCGGCGCCGTAGGCGAGCACGCCGGCCAGCGCGTCGGGCACCGGCGCGGTGAGGTCGAGCACCTTGCGCGAGTCGAAGAACGGATCCCACACGTTGCTCCACGCCCTCCACTGGTAGAGGGTGAGGTAGAGGGCGAGAAGGAAGCCGACGCCGGCGAGGGCGGCGAGCAGCGCGCGGCGGGAGAACGACGTCGGGTTCTCCTCCCAGCCCGGCGGCACCGCGCGCGAGGGCGAGGGCGCATCCGCCGCGGCGCTGCCGGCTGCGGGGTTCGCGGCGAGTCGGGGCACCCGCGTCTCTTACCCCGTTCCGCGGGGAGCACACGCCCGCAGAGCGCGCACGGGGCGGATGGTCCGAAGCCGAACCCGCCGCCGGGGACCGAGTCCCCTCTGCTCGCGCCTCGGTTATCGTCGCGCCGCCGAGAGGTTGCGCGAAGCGCGACACCGACCAAGGAGCAGACGATGAGTACCCAGAGCAAGCCCGAGGTCGTCGTGGTCACCGGTTCCTCGGGCGGCGTGGGGCGCGCGATCGCGCACGCGTTCGCCAAGCGGGGTGCGCACGTCGGTCTGCTCGCGCGGGGGCAGGAGGGCCTCGACGACGCGGCGCGGGAGGTCGAGTCCTTCGGAGGCCGCGCGCTCGCCGTGCCCACCGACGTGGCCGACCACCGCCAGGTCGAGGCGGCGGCGCAGCGGGTCGAGGAGCACTTCGGCGACATCGACGTGTGGGTCAACGACGCGATGGCGACCGTCTTCGCGCGCTTCGTCGACACCGAGCCCGAGGAGTTCAAGCGCGCCACCGAGGTCACCTACCTCGGCGCCGTCTACGGAACGATGGCGGCGCTGAAGCGGATGGGCGCGCGCAACCGGGGAACGATCGTGCAGGTCGGCTCGGCGCTCTCCTACCGGGCGATCCCGCTGCAGGCCGCCTACTGCGGCTCGAAGTTCGGGATCCGCGGGTTCACCGACTCGATCCGCACCGAGCTGCGCCACGACAAGAGCAAGGTGCACATCACGATGGTGCAGCTGCCCGGGGTCAACACGACGCAGTTCAACTGGTGCCGCTCCAAGCTGGCCAAGCACCCGATGCCCGTCCCGCCGATCTACCAGCCGGAGATCCCCGCCGAGGCGGTCTACTGGGCCGCGCACCACCGCCGCCGCGAGCTCTGGGTCGGCTACAGCGCGGTGCAGGCGATCCTCGGCAACAAGATCGCTCCGAGCTTCGCCGACTGGTACCTCGCACGCACCGGGTTCGACGGTCAGCAGATAGAGGACATGCCGGTCGGCCCCGAGCGCCCCGACAACCTCTACGAGCCCGTGCCGGGCCTGGCCGCCACGCACGGCATGTTCGACGACCAGGCCAAGACCAGCAGCCCCCAGCTCTGGGCGGCCACCCACCGTCCGCTCATGGCCGGCGTCGCGGCGGGGATCGCGGCGGCCGCGGCGGCCGCGGCGGCGAAGCTCGGCCGATGAGTCGGCGCTCGCCGGGCCACCCCGAGCCGGGGGAGGAGGAGCCGCACGTCCTGCGCGAGTACGCGCTGCTCGCCGACGGCGAGCGCGGCGTGCTCCTCGGGCCGCGCGGGGACTTCTCGTGGATGTGCTTTCCGCGCTGGGACTCGGGCGCGGTGTTCTCCTCGCTCATCGGGGGATCGGGCACGTACACGATCACGCCGAGCGGGCGCTCGGTGTGGGGCGGCTACTACGAGCCGGGCAGCCTCATCTGGCGCTCCCGGTGGGTGACCGGCGAGACGACGATCGAATGCCGCGAAGCGCTTGCCCTGCCCTCGGAGGGCGACCGAGCGGTGATCCTGCGCCGCGTCATCGCGCGCCACGGACGCGCCCGGGTCGACGTGATCCTCGACCCGCGCGCGGACTTCGGCGAGCACGGGCTGCGCAAGCTTTCCCGCCGCGACGACGGAACCTGGATCGGCGAGCTCGGGGAGAGCCGCATGAGCTGGGTCGGCGGCCAGGACGCGAGCCCGCAGGCCGACGGGCACGGGGCCAAGGCGCTCACGCTCAGCCTCGAGCTGGCCGAGGGAGCGCATCACGACTTCGTCCTCGTGCTCGCCACGGGCGGCGCGGATGCCGAGCCGCCCGACCCCGAGTGGGCGTGGCAGGGCGTCGCGGCCGCCTGGGAGGACCGGGTGCCCGACCTCGAGCGCACGGTCGCCCCGCGCGACGCGCGCCATGCCTACGCCGTCCTCTCCGGGCTGACGAGCGCCGGCGGGGGCATGGTCGCCGCCGCGACCACCTCGCTGCCCGAGCACGCCCGCCAGGGGCGGAACTACGACTACCGCTACGTGTGGATCCGGGACCAGTGCTATGCGGGCCAGGCGGTGGCCAAGGCGGCCCCGCACCCCCTCATGGACGACGCCGTGCGCTTCGTCTCCGAGCGCCTGCTGGCCGACGGGCCAGAGCTCAAGCCCGCCTACACGACCGCCGGCGGCGCGGTGCCCGACCAGCGCCACCTCGACCTCGCCGGCTATCCGGGCGGCTCGGACATCGTCGGCAACTGGGTCAACGGGCA
>JAABUM010002074.1_pt1 | contig 27960 bp, 25 predicted proteins | sample 5559161 | NCBI WGS metagenome assembly JAABUM01 (sample SAMN10711868, study PRJNA513369) | rock metagenome | isolation source: Antarctica rocks | place: Antarctica: Victoria Land, Siegfried Peak nord
AGGGAGAGTGGAGCAGGGCCGGGCGACATCGCGCCTCCTGGGGGTGGATCGCCGTGGCAACGGCAGCAACGCTCAGGCTCCCAAGTCTACCACAACCCGGTATGAACTCCCGCGACGGTGTACTAGTCCGGCACAATGCCCGCCGATCTGCTTCTTACCCTGTCCATTCTACCGGACGTGACTCTGCTGTGTCGCGTTGATGCAAGCCGCAGGCCGTGGTCCTCCTTGCCCCACCCCTTCCTCGCATGTCGTCCGTACACAGTTGGGTCGCCCTCGACCAGACGGATGGACGGCCCACCCTTCCGCGCTCAGGCCCCGCGAATTTAGCACCGTGGCGCCCCGCTGGGCCCGATAACCGCCCTTCCCGGGGCGTGCGCCGCCAGCGGGCCCGTGCTGTCGCCCCGGCACTCAACGCGCACGTCGACGCGGGCGGTTACCAAGAGGCCGGGCGGGGGCGACGCAGGGGCAGCGCAACGCGCTGGCGCGGGCACGGTTCGAGGAGATCGCGATCGAGGACGCGCGCATCACTTACGTCTAGAGCCGGCGGGGTCGTACGCGCCGGACAACGAAGAACGTGGCCTAGTCGAGTCAGGCCACGTTCACAGAAGCGGAAGTGACGGGATTCGAACCCGCGGTCTCTGCCTTGACAGGGCAGCGTGTTAGGCCACTACACCACACCTCCGAACCGGGGGTAATAGTAGCAGCGGGGTTGGGCCATGTCAAGGGTGCGAGCGGTGCCCGTTTCTGCGCTGCGGATACGGGCACGGCGTGCTCATTCGTCGCCTGATCCCGCCAGGAAAACCGCGCGTAATGCGGGCGGGATGCGCCGGGCACGACCGTCGGCCACGCCGACCCAGGCCCACTGTGTCCGCGCGCGCACGAGCAGCTCGCCGGGCGCGGCCTCTCCGGCGGTGAGCGCGCGGTCGGCGGGCAACCGACCGTCGGCGGGTTCTTCGCGGCGCAGGATGGCGTAGTCGCGGCGCGAGCGCGCGGCACCCATCTCGGCGACCCAGGTCACGACCTGCAAGAGGTCGCCCGCGACCGCCGGACGCAGGTAGTCGATCTCGTGGCGACTGGCGATGAAGAGGCCGCCGAGTTCCCGTAGTCGCTCGCCGCTGTAGCCGAGCGCCGTCGAGTGCTCGATCGCGGTCTGTTCCAGATAATGGAGATAGACGGCGTTGTTGACGTGCCCGAGCGCGTCCATCTCGTGATGCCGCACGCGAAAGTGGGCGACATAGCCCGCGTGTGGCGGCAAGGTGTCTCGTCCTGGGTCACGCACCGTGTTCGCCTTCCTTCGCGCCATCGCCGATCGGGCTGCCGTCGCGGTGGCGCGCTCACCGCACGCCGTTGACGTTCGCCCGTGTTGCGGTCAGACCAAGCTCGTGCAGCAACCGCGCGTACGATTCCGACTGCCCGCCGAAGACGTAGTCGGGGCGCACGACCGTGATCCCCGCTGCGCCCGCTGCGCGCAGGTGATCGACCGCGCGCAGCAGCAGCGGCGATTCGATCACCACCGTGACCGCGTACCAGTCGGCCTCCAGCGGCGCGCTCCGCGATTCCTTGGGGAAGACCGGCGCGATCGTCGGCCCCTGCATCCCGGACGTTTCGCCGTGCGCCAGGACGTGCTCCGCCACCGCCTCCGGTGAGGTACCCTGGATGTTGGCGGTGAGGACGTGGTAGCCCTGCACACGCAAGCGTGCCTCGGAGAGTTCGAGCAGGTGCCGCACCGCCTCGCGCTTCGTGGCGCTGGCGGCGAGGGTGCGCCGGTTGCCGATCAGGCACGCCTGCGAGCGCAGCACGGTCCCGCCATCCAGGATCTTGAGGTGGTTGTCGCGTAGCGTCACGCCGGTCTCGGTGATATCCACGATCATATCGCCGTAGCCCATCGCCGGGGCCGCCTCCAGCGCCCCATCCGCGCTGACGAGGGTGAAGTAGGTGACGCCGTGGCGGTGGAAGAACTCGCGCGTCAGGTTGGGGAACTTGGTCACGACGCGCAGCGCCCGCCCGCGCCGCTTGAAGTCGGAGGAGAGGTCGGCGAGGTCTTCCAGCGTCGCCACGTCGAGCCACGATTGGGGCACGGCGACGACCAGCCGCGCCGAGCGGAAACCGAGACTCGGCAGCAGCAGCAGCAGATCATCGTCGTCCTGGCTGCTCTCCGCCACGAGGTCGTAGCCGGTGATGCCGACGTCGGCGCTGCCGTCGGCGACCTTGGCGACGATGTCCGTCGTCCGCTGGAAGAGGATGAGCGTGTCCGGCAGCGTGCCGACGCGCCCGGTGTACTGGCGCGGGTTGGGGCGGCGCACCGGCAGCCCTGCGCCATCGAGGAAGCGCCGTGTCTCGGTCTCGAACTCCCCTTTACTGGAGAGCGCCAGGCGCAGCAGATCCGCAGGGGCGCTCATCGCGCACCCCACGGTTCAATGACGAGTGACGAGTGACGAATGACGAATAGCGCACGTCGCATCTCTGTACCGTTTACCTTTCCGCGAAGGTGATGGGGGGAATGGTCGGTGTCGTGGTAGCGGTGGGTCGTGGCAGATCGTCGAGGCTGAGCCGCCGCTCGGCGCGCGTCGCCAGGTCGCGCCAGACGAGCTCGCGCGCGGCCAGTTCGGTTTCGCCGAGGATGGCGACGGCGGGGATGCCCGCGCGCTCGGCCTGCGAGAAGTTCGCGGCGAGGCGACGCCCCCGCAGATCGAGCTCGACCCGCCAGCCCGCACGACGCAGCGCCTCCGCCACCGGGATCAGCGCCACCATCCCGACCGCTCCCGCGCCGCAGAGGAGGAGATCGGCGGGCGCGACCGGCGGCACCGTCGCCCCGCGCGCGACGAGCGCGGCGACGATCCGCTCGACGCCGCAGCCGAAGCCGCAGGCCGGGACCGCTGTGCGCGCCCCGAGGAGTTGCGCCAGGTCGTCATAACGACCGCCGCCGCAGAGCTGCATCCCCGCGTCGCGCCCGGCGGATTCCCCGGCGTAGACCTCGAAGAGGATGCCGGTATAGTAGTGGAGGCCGCGCCCGAGGCCCAGATCGATCGTCAGGCGTTGCGAGTGCCCATAGGCACCGAGGAGGGTCAGCACCTCTTCGAGTTCCTGCACCGGGCCGTCATCGAGGCCGTAATCGGCCAGCAGGATCCGCGTATCGGCCAAGACCTGCGTCGGTTCGCCGCGCAGCTCGATCAGGCGGCGGACGAAGGCGACCGCCCTGGCGATGTCGAAATCGACGCGCGGCCGGCGCAGCTTCGCCAGCAGCCGCTCCACGATCTCCTCCGGCGACCGATCGCTGCCGCCGAGGTCGAAGCCCGCGCCGCGCAAGAGCCCGAGGACCGCCTCCTGCGCCTGCTCCTCGCTGAGGCCGTCGAGGGTGCCCGCGTCGAGGTCGGGGAAGGGCGGGACCGCCTCGCCGCCACCCGGCGCACCTTCCGCCGCGTCATGCGCCACGGGCGGTTGCTGCGCGTCCAGGAGCGCGCGCAGGTTGCGGTGTAGCCCCTCCTCGCCGCGTGTTCGCAACTGCTCCATGCTCCAGAGGAACCAGTCGCGCACGCGGTCGTCGAGCGCGAGGGAGGAGAGGAACGTGCCGACGATCCCCAGGTGCCCGATGCGGATCGTGCAGTCGTCCAGCCCCAATTCCTTCAACCCGGCGAGCGCCAGGTGGATCACCTCGGCGTCGGCGGCGGGGCCGCGCGCGCCGAGTAGTTCCACGCCCGCCTCGGTGAACTGGCGCGTGCGCCCCGACTGCGGCTTCTCATAGCGGAAGACCGGACCGTGATAGGTGTAGCGCTGCGGCAGCGGGCGGGCCTGCCCCTCCGCCACGAACGCGCGCACCACCGAGGCGGTGAACTCGGGGCGGAGGGCGATCTGCCGGTTGCGGTAATCGAACGCATACATCTGCGCCGCCCGCTCCTCGCCCGACTTGCGGAGGAAGAGTTCGGTCGGCTCGATGACCGGCGTGTCGATCGTCTGGTAGCCATGTGCGGCGAAGCCACGCCCCAACGCGGCGATCACCCCCTCGCGGAACGCGCGCTCGGCGGGCCACACATCCGCCATGCCGCGAATACGCTCGATCACGGGATGCTCTTCCTTCCCTGCCCCCGGCCCGCCGCTGACGGGCCGGGGCGCATCGTTCCACACCCTCGGACAAGAAAACCCCCACCGCCGTGGCTGTGCGGTGGGGGACACTGCGCGCGTACCATCGTTGAGCGATTACCCGATGCGTGCGCCGACAACCCCACCCCGACCATGATGGTGGTGCCGAGGGTGGCGCGACGGGGCGGGCGCGCAGGGCGCGATCGGGCTCATGCGGCTAGGATAGCGAATCGCGTGGCGGGGCGCAAGCGCTTCCGCAAGGCGCGGCCCTTTTCTGCCGCGCTTCACGGTGCCAGTCGCTCGATCGTCCAGCCGCCCTTGCTGTCCCGGCGGTAGCGCAGCCGGTCGTGCAGGCGGTTGGGGCGTCCCTGCCAGAACTCGAAGCTGGTTGGCGCCACGCGGTAGCCGCCCCACCCCGCCGGGCGCGGCGGATCACCCCCCATGTATTCCGCTTCCAGGTCGTGCAGGCGCGCGGGCAACGTCTCGCGGTCGGGGATGACCCGGCTCTGCGGCGAGACGATCGCGCCGAGTCGACTGCCGAACGGGCGGCTGGCGAAGTAGCGATCCGACTCCGCCGCCGTCAGCCGGATTACGTCGCCACCGACGCGCACCTGCCGTTCGAGTTCCGCCCAGAAGAAGAGGAGTGCGGCGCGCGGATTCTCCGCCAACTCCCGCCCCTTCTGCCCCTCGTAGTTGGTGTAGAAGGTGAAGCCACGCTCGTCCCACGCCTTCAGCAGGACGATCCGGGCGGCGGGGGTGCCATCGGCGGCGGCGGTCGCGACGGTCATCGCGTTCGGCTCGCGCAGCTCGGCGTTCAGCGCCTCCGCGAACCAGCGCCCGAATTGCGCGAACGGGTCCGCCGTGACCTCGGCTTCGACGAGATCCGCCAGGGCGTACTCGCGCCGGAGATGGCGGATCGCCTCGGGGCTCGGTGGGGTTTCCGGCACGCCTGTCATCGTTCGGCCTCATCTCCGCTGCCTCGCCCGACCGGACCGCTCGATCGCACCAGAAAAACTAGCACGCCGCGCCGCGTTTGACCAGCGGTGGGTGCGCACGCTGCCGCGCCTGCGCTATCTGGGGCGTCCAGGCGGCGCGGCGCGGCAACGCACTCCCACTAACTCGACCGTGCCGTTCATTGAACTCGCGTCGCGTCGCCTGTACGATTGGTGTGTGACCAGCGGGGCATGCGCGCCCGGCGTTCTTCTCGCGAGCGATGTGGCTGGCTGTGGCAGAGGCCGGGTGGTCCTCGGCGGTAAGCCCGTTCCGTCTCGTCGCGCTCGATGGGTCAGAGAGGCTGTCGCCCCGCCGCGATCGGTATGATCCGCGCCGTCATGCCCCACAGCTGACGAAGGCACGGTCACGGCAAGCGCTGTTGCCGAATGTATGAGGTATCGCGCCATGAACGATGCAGCGGGCGAACCTGCCCTTCTCGCGCACGACGCCGGGCAATACGACGCGCTCGGGATTGTCATCGTGACGCGCAACCGTGTCGCGACCCTCCTCTCCACGCTTGGTCGCCTCGTCGCCTTGCCGGAGCGCTGCCGCATCGTTGTCGTCGACAACGCTTCCACCGATGGCACCCCTGCGACGGTGCGCGCGCACTTCCCTGCCGTCACCGTGATCGCGCTCACCCGCAATCGCGGCGGTGTCGCGCGCAATTATGGCGTACGGTATCTCACCAACGCCTATGTCGCCTTCGCCGATGACGATTCCTGGTGGGCACCCGGTAGTCTGACCCGCGCCGTCAGCTACTTCGCCGCGACACCCCGCTTGGGCCTCATCATGGCCCGCATCCTGGTCGGCACGGCGGAGCGGCTCGATCCTGCCTGCGCCGAGATGGCGCGGAGCCCACTCCCGCGTCCGGCGGGCCTCCCTGGCGTCCCGGTCCTGGGCTTCGTCGCCTGTGGCGCGATCGTGCGCCGCGCGGCGTTCCTCGACGCGGGTGGTTTCGATCCCCGTTTCGGCACCGGCGGGGAGGAGGCGATCGTGGCGATGAGTCTCGCGGCGCGTGGCTGGCAGTTGGCCTATCTCGATGACGTGGTTGCCCACCATCACCCATCGTCCGATCGCCCGAACATGCGCGAACGCTACATCGAGGGGATCAGCGACCGCCTCTGGGAAGCCTGGTTACGCCGCCCGCTCGGCCCGGCGCTGCGGATCACCGCCCATCATCTGCGCCTCGCGCGCACCGACCCGATCAACCGCGCCGGGATCGCGCGCGCCGCCCGCGAGTTGCCGCGCATCCCGCGACAACGCCGGGTCGTCCCGCCGCATGTGGAGGCGATGATCGCGCTCCTCGAACGCGACCGTCCGGGGGGCTAACGGCGCGGAGTCCGGCGCTGCCTTGTCTCGCGGCGCGATCATCCCCATTGTTTTTCAAGTGGCATATCGGCTGGCGTGGTTTGGCGCGAGCCGTATCTGCCGAACTCGGGGTACGCGACGAACGCTCGTCGTATGGCTGTTCCCCGCGCCCATCTGGAACCACCTTCCCCCGATCTGCTACTATGCGCCTGACCGTACACCACAAACAGGAGGATACCGCTCGTGCTTCGTCACTCGCCCACTCGCCCACTCGCCCGCTCGTCATGACGTTGCGCCTCAAACGCCTCGAGATCCAGGGCTTCAAGAGCTTCGCCAACCGCACGGTCTTCGACCTCGCGGACGGGCTGACGGCGGTCGTCGGCCCGAATGGCAGCGGGAAGTCCAATTTCAGCGAGGCGGTGCGCTGGGCGCTCGGCGAGCAGAGTACGGTGGCGCTGCGCGGACGGCGCGGCGAGGACGTGATCTTCGCGGGGAGTGGCGGGCGTGCGGCGCTCGGCATGGCCGAGGTGGCGCTGACCCTCGACAACACCGGCGGCGAACTCCCCCTCGAATACAGCGAGGTGACGATCGCAAGGCGGATCTTCCGCGATGGCGAGACGCACTACCTGATCAATGGCGGGCGCGTACGCCTGCGCGACGTGCTGCAAGTCACCGCGCCGCTCGGGCAGAGCTACACCGTGATCGGGCAGGGGCTGGTCGATGCCGCGCTGAGCGCCCGCCCCGAGGAGCGACGCGGCCTTTTCGAGCACGCCGCCGGCATCGCCCCCTTCCGCATGAAGCGCGCGGAGGCCGAGCGTCGGTTGAACGAGACGGAGGCGAATTGCGCCCGCCTCCTCGATCTCCGCGCCGAGTTGGAGCCGCGCCTCCGCTCGCTCGAACGTGCCGCCAGGGGCGCGCAGGAGTGGGACGAGTTGCGGGCGCGGCTGCGCGAGTTGCAGGAGCGCTTCTTCGCCGATCTCTGGCGCGACACGGCTGCTGCCCTGGCGAACGCCGAGGCGACCGAGGGCGAGGCGCGCACCACCCGCGAGGCCGCCTCGGCCACCATCGCGCGGCTGACCGCCGCCGCCGAGACGGCGCGCGCCGCGACCGCCGCGCAAGGGCAGGAACGTCGCGCGCTGGCCGAACAGGAGGTCGCGCTGAATCGTCGCCTGGAGCCGCTGCGCCGCGAGCTGGCGATCGCCGAGGAGCGCGGCGTCGCCAACCGTCGCCGCCTCACCGAGACGGAGGAGCGGATCGCCGGGCTGGCGGCGCGACGGGCGGCGCTGGCCGAGGAGATCGCGACGGTGGGGCGCGAAGGCACGGCGATCGCGGCGACGGTCGTGGCGGCGCGGCAGGAGGCGGAGGGGCTGGAACGGAACCTCGCGACCGCCGAGGGACAACGCGCCACGGCGATCCGCACCGAGCGCCGCCTGGCCGACCAGATCGCCGCCACCGAGCGCGAGCGCCTGACCCTGGCCCGTCGCCGCGCCGCGATCGACGAGCGGCGTGCGGCGCTGGGCCGCGACCGCGAGCGCGCCACGGGCGAGCGCGCCGCCGCACAGGAACGGGTCGCCGCGCTGACCGCCGAGGGCGAAGAGACGCAACGAACCCTCGCGACGAACGCGAGCGGGCGTGAGACGGCGACGGCTGCCGAGCGCGAGGCGACGGCGGCGGTCGCGGCGGCGGCGGCGGCGGAGCGCGCGGCGACCACCGCACAGACCGCCGTCGAGCGCCGCGCGAACGAACTCCGCGCGCGCCTCGATGGGTTACAAAAGCTGGCCGCGAGCGGCGAAGGTTTTTACACCGGGGTCCGCACGGTGCTGGCGGCGTCGCGCGCGGGGCAACTGCGGGGGATCATCGGCCCGGTCGCGGGGATCATCGATGTCCCCGCCGACCTGGAGACGGCGATCGAGATCGCACTCGGTGGGCACCTGCAAGATCTCGTGGTCGAGCGCTGGGCCGACGCGGAGGCGGCGATCGCGCACCTCAAGGAGCGGCGGGCCGGGCGCGCGACCTTCCAGCCGCTCGATACGGTGCGTGATGGTGCGGGTGGCGGGCGCGGCCCGGCGGACGGACCCGGCGTGATCGGCGTCGCGGCGGATTTAGTGCGGCACGACGAGCGCTTCACATCCCTCGTGCGGGGGCTCCTGGGGCGCGCGCTGATCGTCGAAGACCTCGCCACGACGCGGCAGACGCTGCCACGCCTCAATGGGGCGTGGAGCATCGTGACGCGCGGCGGCGAGATCACCCGCACCAGTGGCGCGGTCACCGGCGGCTCGGCGGCGCGCGAGAGCGGCATCCTGGCCCGCGAGCGCTCGCTGCGCGAATTGCCGCGCGCCATCGCCGCCGCCGAGCGGGAGATCGCGGCGGCGACCGTGACGGTGGCGGAGCGGGCGACGGCGAGCCGCGCCGCGCGCGAGGCGCTGACCGCGGCGGAAGGGCGCGTCCGCGCGCTGGCACGCGAGGCCGACGATCTCCGCCATCGCCTCGCGCGCCTCGAACGCGACCGTCGCGCGGCGGCCGAGAGCCTGACCGCACTCGGGCGGCGCGGCGCGGAGTTGACCAGGTCCGCCGCCGCGCTCGGCGACGAGTTGGCGATCGCCGACGCCGAGGAAGGGGCGCTGGCCGACCGCCTGGGGCGTCTCGAAGGGGAGCGCGCGGCGGCGACCACCGCCCTCCAGGGGATCGCGGATGCCGGGCAGAGCGACCGCCCGCGCCTGACCACCCTGCGCGCGGAGATCGCGCGCGCGGAGGAGCAGACGCGCGGGCTGCGCCGTCAGGCCGACGCGGCGCGCGCCCAGGAGGCTGCGCTGACGCGCGAGGCGGGCGAGTTGGCGAATCGCGCGGTCGCCCTCCGCCGCGAAGTGGCGGAAATCACCACCCTCGCCGCCGAGCGCGGCGCGACGCTGGCGCTGGTCGAGGCGGAGGCTATTGTGCTGTCCGAACGTCTGCGCCCGCTTGATGAGGCGTTGGCGGGGGTGCGCGCGGCGGAGCACGCGGCGAGCGCGGCCCTGGGCGCGGCGAACGAGGAGGCGTTGCGGCGCGAGGCGGCGCTCGGCGCGCTGGCGGTGGAGACGGCGCGGCGGCGCGCGGAGTTCGAGGCGCTGTTCCGGCGCATCGTCGGCGAGATGGAGATCGCGGAGCCGTCCGCCCACTTCGCCATTCCCGTCCCGCCCCTCCCCGTGCAGGAGCGCGCGGCGCTGAGCGGACAGGTGGAGCGCCTGACCGCGCGCCTGCGCCGCGTCGGCCCGCCGAACCCGGAGGTGGTGCAGGAGTGGGAGGCGGAGTCGGCGCGTTGGAAGACCCTCACCGACGGCCTCAGCGACGTGGAGAGCGCGGCGCGCGCGTTGCGTGGTGTGTTAGGCGAGCTCGATAGCACGATGGCCGAGCGCTTCGGCGAAACCTTCGCGCGGGTGGCGGCGGAGTTCGCGGACTCGTTCGCCGATCTTTTCGGCGGCGGCTCCGCCAGGCTGGTGCTGGCCGAGGGGGAGGGCGCGGGCGCGGGAGGCGTGGAGATCGTGGCGCAGCCGCCCGGCAAGCGCTTCCAGAACCTCGCGCTCCTCTCCGGCGGCGAGCGCGCGCTGACGGCTGCGGCGCTCCTCTTCGCCATCCTGCGCGTCAACCCGAGCCCGTTCTGCATCCTCGACGAGGTGGACGCCGCGCTCGATGAGAGCAACGTGGTGCGCTTCCGCGAGCGGCTGCAACGCCTCACCGACCGCACACAGATGGTGGTGATCACGCACAACCGCGGCACGATCGAGGGGGCGGATACCCTCTACGGGATCACGATGGGCGCGGACGGCGTCTCGCGTATTCTCTCCATGCGCCTCGACGGTTCGGCGCTGCCGGTGCTGGCGGGCTGATCCTCTCCCCGTCCGATCAGTCCGACCAATCGCCCTGGTTGTTGACCGCGTCAGCGCGGCTCGGGGGCCATTGGCGATGGTACGAGCGTGTACGGCAACCGCTCTCCAGGACCGAAGACGGTCGCGGCGTCGCCTTGCAACAGCGTGACGCCGCGCGCCCCGAGGACGCGCGATTCGCCGCCCACGGTGAGGAGCACCGTATCTTCATCGATGCCGAGGATGATGAGATCTGGCGGCGCGGCGGCGACGAGCGGCGCGGTGCGCGCGGCCCCGAAGCGGTCGTAATGGGGCAACACGCCGACGCCGGGGACGAGGGCGAGGGCGGGCTGCCAGGTCGGCGTGGCGGAGCGCGGGGAGATCACCAACTCGCCGAGGGCCATCGCGCCCGCGCTGCTCCCCGCGAGGATGGCCCCCCCGGCATGGGCCGTGCGGAGCGCCGCCCACGCGGCGCTCCCGCGCAGGGTCTCGATCAGATGGCGCGGATCGCCCCCGGAGAGGTAGATCAGATCGGCCCCGGCGAGCGCGGCCACAAACTTGGGATCGTCGGCGTCCGCGCGTTCGAGGATCGGCACGCCGAACGCTTCGCAGTCGAGCGCGGCGAAGTGCGCGATGCCGCGCGCGATCCAGTCGAACGGCACCTGCCCCTCGCGCCCGGACGCGGTTGGCATAATCGCGACTCGCCGGGTGGCGCGCGGCAGGTGCGCCAGGACAACCTCGTCGACCGCGCGCATGATCGGCAGAAATTCGCCCGATCCGGCGAGTACCAGCGCTCCCATCAAATCCCCATCCTCGCCCGGCTTAACGCAATCGTTGTTTTTCCTTAACGCGGTATATCGCCGCATTATGCCGTATTCTTAGGGGCAACGTGCGGCAGTTGCCGCGCCGGATGCGAGGAGGAGACGATGCCGAGCCCCGCCACCGCCGCGTTCGTCCGTAGCGAGGCCGCGCGCATTCTGACGCGCAACCGCCGGGTCGGCCATGCCGACTGGAATGGGCACGATTACGCCTACGTCGTGCCGTCGCCCGGCTCATACCCTTTCCAGTGGTTCTGGGATTCCTGCTTCCACGCGATCGCCCTGACGCACATCAACCCCGCCTGGGCGCGCGAGGAATTGCTGACCCTCCTCCACGGCGCGCAGCCGGACGGCTTCATCCCGCACCAGATCCTCTGGGAGAAGGATCGTTACCCCGAGGCGGCGGCCCGGCAGTCTGAGGACTTCGGCGACCGCTACACCAGCACGTCGATCCAGCCGCCGGTCCTGGCGGTCGCGATCGAGCGGGTCTACCGCGCGACCGGCGACGCCGACTTCCTGGCGCGCGCCCTCCCGGCGGCGATCGCCTTCCATCGCTGGCTCGCCGACATCCGCGACCCGGACGGCGATGGCCTGATCGCGATCATCCAGCCGGACGAGTCGGGGATCGATGCCTCGCCGAAGTTCGATCCGCTGATGGACTACCCGCAGGATAACGACGATCTGGTACGCTGGATCGCCCGGCTCTACGCGCGTTACGCGCCGCTGCGCCTGGACGACCGCGCGATCCTCGCCCTCGATCTCTTCAACGTCGAGGAGGTGCTGACGAACGTCTTCCACGTCCTCGGGATGCAAGCGATCGCGCGGCTCACCGACGACGCGGCGATCGCGTCCGAGTTCACCGCGCGGGCCGCGCAGGTCCGGGATGCGCTGATCGCCAGGTGCTGGGACGAGGAGGCGGGGGCCTTCTTCGACCTCGCGGGCAAAGGGGAGCGCCCGCTGCGCGTGCTGACGATCGCGTCGCTCGCCCCGTTGGCCCTACCCGATCTGCCGCGTCCGCTCGTGGAGCGACTCGTCGCCCACCTGCGCGACCCGGAAACCTTCGCCCTCCCCTACCCGATCCCCTCCGTCTCCGCGCGCGAGCCGTCGTTCATGCCGGGCGACGCGCATGGCTTCATCTGGCGCGGCCCGAGCTGGATCAACAGCAACTGGCTGATCGGCGAGGGGTTGCGCGCGCACGGCATCGACGATTTGCGCGAGCGTCTGACCGATGCGACCTGTGCCCTGGTCGAGCGTTCGGGCTTCCGCGAGTATTATCACCCCTACACCGCCGAGGGCTACGGTTCGCGCGATCACAGCTGGAGCACGATCGTCGTCGATATGCTCGACGGCCCGGTGGGGGGCTGAACCGTGGCACCGCTCAGGCGCGCGCCGCGCGCAGCTGGGCCAGCGCCTCGGTGTAGGCTTCGTTGAAGGTCGGGAAGGCGCGGACGACCTCGTCCAGCAGGTCGAGCGGCACCGCCGCGCGGATCGCCAGCGTCGCCTCGCCAAGCCAGGCATCGGCGTGCGGTCCGATGGCCGAGGCTCCCAGCAGCACGCCCCGGTCCTTGTCGGCCACCAGTTCGAGTCGCCCGCGCGGCGTCCCCTCCGTCTCCGCGCGCGCCGTCTCGCGCAGATCGACCCCGGCGGCGATGACCGTGTGCCCCTGCTCGCGCGCGGCCTGCGCGGTGAGGCCGACGCCCGCGACGGTCGGCGTGGTGTAGACGGCGCGCGGGATGGCGCGATAATCGGCCTCGCGCGATTCGCCGAGGAGATTCGCCGCCAGGATCTTGGCGTGGTAGGTGGCGGTGTGGGTGTACGGCTCGATGCCGGTGACATCGCCCGCCGCCCAGACGTGTGCCTGACCGACGACGCGGCAGTGCTTGTCCACCTCCAGCCCATGCTCGCCTGGCTCGATACCGAGGCGTTCGAGGCCGAGATCGGCGACGCGCGGGTCGCGTCCCACGGCCAGCAAGAGCCGTTCGGCGTGCAGGATGTCGCCCCCCTCCAGCGTCAGCGCGACGCCCACAGCCGTCGCGCGGGCGCTGGTCGCCGTGGTCCCGAGGCGGACATCGACGCCATCGTGGCGCAGGGCATCGGCCAGAATCCCGGCGATCGCCGGCTCCTCGCGCGGCAGGAGGTGCGGGGCCGACTGCACGATGGTGACCGCCGTGCCGAACGCGGCGTAGACCTGCGCCAGTTCGCAGCCGACCGCGCCACCCCCGAGCACGATCAGCGAGGCGGGCCGGTGCGGCGAGGTCAGCGCCTGATCGCTGGTCCAGGTCGGCACCCGCTCCAATCCCTCGATCGGTGGCATCGTCGGTGCCGAGCCGACCGCGATCACCAGTTCGGTGTAGCCGATCTCGCGCTCCCCGACCGCGACCACCCCCGCCCGTACGATCCGGCCCCGCCCGCGCAGGAGGGTTATCCCCTGCTCGCTGAGTTGCCGCACGCCGAACGTGTCGTCATCGGGTACGATCTCGTCCCGCCGTCCCGCCGCGAGGGCGTAGGCCGCGCGCCCATCCCCCGCATCGAGCGGCCCGGCGACCGCACCAAGTTGTTGGGCCTCGCGCAGCAGCAGTCGCACCTCGGCGGCGCGCAACAAGACCTTGCTCGGGATGCAGGCGACGAAGCCGCACTCGCCGCCGACCCGCAGTTCCTCGACGATCGCGACCGTGCGGCCACCGTCGGCCAGTTGGTTCGCCAGGTTCTCGCCGGCACTCCCCGCGCCGAGGATCACGACGTCGAAAGTCTCCATCAGTGTGCCTTTCGGTTCGCTTTGTTGGTCTCGTCGCCGCGCCGCCGCGCGCCGCGCGCGCGTGCCTGCCGGTAGACGGCGACGAAGCGCTGCGTCACCTGCGGCCAGGCGTAGCGGGCCGCGAAGGCGCGTCCGGCGCGGCCCAACGCGACGCGCGCGCGCTCGTTGCCGAGCAGCGCGACCAGGGCGTTCTCCGCCGCCGCCGCGTCGAAGGGCGGCACGACGATCGCGCCGCAGCCGTCCGGGACGATCTCGGCGGTCGCGCCGACGGCGTGGGTGATCGCGGGCAGGCCGTGGGCCAGCGCCTCGACCAGGGCGAGCCCGAACGCCTCGTAGTGCGAGAAGAGGACGAAGAGATCGGCGTGGTCGTACCAGCGGAGGAGTTCCGCGTCGTCGACCTCGCCGGTCAGCAGCACCAGATCGGCGAGCCCCGCGCGCGCGATCCGCGCCCGCAACGCCGCCTCGCTCCCCTCATCGCGCCCCACCAGGACGAGGCGCAGCCGCGCGGCGACCTCCTGCGGGAGCCGGGCGCGCGCGGCGAGAAGCCGGTCGAGGGTCCATTCCTGCCCCTTGTGCGCGCCGAGCCGTCCGACACAGAGGAGCGTGAGCCGATCTGGCTGCCATCCTTGTGGCGGCGTGCCATCCGATGCGGGCGCGTCGATCCCCCAGCCGATCGTTGTCAGGCGCGCACGCGGTGCCAGATAGGTCCGCAACAGCGCCTTGCGTTCAAGGCCGGAGAGGACCGTAATCCGATCGGCGGCGCGGCAGAGCAAAATGTTGATCGGCTGGAGCCAGCGATAGGCCGGGATCAGTCGGTGGAACGACGGCGTGAAGACGACAGTGGCATGATGTCGTCCGTAGACCCAGGTCCAGAGATGCCCCCAGAACCAGCCATCGCCGACCCAGTGGATGACATCGGGCCGGAACTCGTCCACCACTGCGGCGAAGGCGCGCGGCGGGAACCAGACGAGCGGCACCGAGAAGAAGGGCGGCGCGCGGTGCGGCCACGAGGGGACACGATGGTAATCCATCCCCCCATCGATTGTCTCCCGCGCGGCCAGACCCGACAGGTGGCGGCGCGGGAAGGCGTAGTGCGTGGCGAGCATCCCAGTGGTGTGCCCACTGGCGCGCAGATGGGCGCCGAGTTGGTCGATTACCCGCTCGATGCCGCCCCAATTCGGCTTGTAGTAGGGGGCGACAAAGAGGACACGCAACGGCGTTTCAGTGGTGGCGGGAGGCGCGTCGTCGCTCACGCGAGGGCCGGGTGCGGTTGTAGCACCGCCTCGCCGAGCACGGCCAGATCGAGCTCCGCGCCATGCTCGTAGGTCTGCTCCGCGTCGTCGCGAATAATCGCCACCTGTCCCTGACCGCGCACCGCGAGGGTGTTGCGGTTCACGTCGATGATGCAGCTGGTGTGCTCCTCGATCCCGAGGATCGTTGTGTCGGGGGGGAGGAGCGCGCGTAGCCGGTCGAAGCGCTCGACCCCCATGAAGCAGCGGCCGGTGTCGAGGTTCGCGCCGCCCTCGGCGTTGTTCCAGTGCGGCACGATCGCCAGATTGAGCCCGACGTGATCGAGGAGATTGAGGCCCGATTGCCAGTGGAGATCATCGCCCGCCTTGTAGATCTCGTAGACCGGCAGGACGTGGGTGCCGAGCGCCAACGCCGCCGCGCTGGAGAAGGCGAGCGCGGCCCCGGCGCTCCACCGCTCGCGGATCAGCTCCCAGGTCGCCGTGCCCGCGAGTTGGCGCACGGTGTAGGTGGGGCTGCCCGGCCCGGCGAGGATGTAATCGGCCTCGCGCAGCGGGGCGTAGACTTCTGGGTCGTCCGGGTCGCCCGGTCCACCCTTGCGGCTGGCCTGGATCAGCGTGATCTCCGGCTTGTAGTTCTGCAAGCTGCGCTCGACGAATGAGCGCAGCTTCTCCACGACGAAATCGGCGTTCGGCTGAAAACCTGACGGCGTCACGAGGATCGCCACCTTCACCGGGGTCGGGAGCTGCCGCAGCACCTCCTCCTGGACTTGCCGACCGTGGCGCGCGGTCTCGCCCGAGCCGAAAAGGATCAGCGGGCCATGATGCGTCGTCATCGTCCCTCCTCGCGTTAAGGATGTCTTCAGGTCGTATGCGCGCGCTGCGCCGGGTAGAACCGGCGGTCGAACGTGGCGCGGCTGATCAACGATCGTGCGGCGTCGCGGTCGGCGCGTCGCTCGGCGGCGGGGCAGGCCACTGCGCGCGGATCGCGTCGGCGAGCGCGCTGGCGCTGCCGGGAGCGGTGAAGTTGTGGTCGGCACCGGGGATCGTCACGCGCGCCACGACCCGTCCGCCCGCCGCGCGCGCGAGCGCATCGGCCTGTGTTGCGGCGACCTCGCGGTCCGCCCCGGCCATGACAATCACGATCGGTGCCACCACCCGCGCCGCGACGGCGTCCATCGCGAATTCTCTGGTCCGATCGAAGACCGCCGCGAGGAAGAAGACCCCGGCGATATCGCGCCGTCGCGCCGCCACCACGATGACCACCATGCCGGCGTAGCTGTGTCCGCCGATGGCGAGCGCGCTCGCGCGCAGACGCGGTCGCGCCCGGACGAAATCGAGCACATCGTCGAGGTCGTCCGCGTAGCCCGAGACGGACGCCCCGCTCAGCGCGCCATCGCTTGTCCCCGCGCCGTTGGTGAAGTCGAAGCGCACCGTTGCGATACCGTCCGCGCCGAGGGTTGTGGCGATCTGACGGAGGTAGCGCCCTGCCATGTCGCCGCCGTAGCCGTGGCAGAGGACCAGCGTGCGCGCGATCGGCGCGTCGCCCGCAGGGTAGTCGATCGCCCCGACGAGCCGCTGGCCGTGGCGGGTGGTCAGCGTGAACGGTGCCGTCGCCCCGGATGCGGTGTCACTCATGGGTGTCTCCCCGATACCTCGCGAGTATACGCCCGATGTTCGGCTAAGCAGTAAGAGAGGGGCAGGAGTAACGATACGGTGACGCGCGGCAGGTGAAGGTAGTATCCGCCGCGCCGGACGTGTGGGCCGACGTCACTCGGCGAGCAGGTGCGCCCAGCGCGCCTTGAGCAGGCGTTGATTACGCTCGTGGACCCCCGAGCGGATGCTGTCGATCCCCAGGCCGTGCGTCTTCTTGCGATAGAGGGTGACGATCGTCTCGACGAAACCGGGCGGCCCGTAGCGCTCCAGCGACCGCAGCCAGAGATCGTAGTCCTCGCAGCAGCGCAACGTCTCGTCCCAGCCGCCGAGGTCCAGGAGCGCCTCGCGGCGGTAGATCGCCGTGCTGGCATTCGGGATCATCGTGCTCTCATAGAAATGGCGCGCGCACTCGGTTCGGGCGGCACAGAAGAAATTGCGGACATCCTCGCCGATCAGGTATTGCCCGGCCTCATCGATCTTCGCGGCGTTCGCGTGCGCCGCCCAGAAGTGCGGCCGGGCGCGCAGATAGGCGTGGCGCTGCTCCACGCCGTCCACGGTGAGGAGATCGTCGTCGTCGAGGTCGATCAGGAACTCGCCACGCGCCGCACGGGCGGCGCTATTGCGCGCGGCGGCAACCCCGCGCGGTTGATCGTGGCGTACCACGATGACGCGCGGATCGTGCGCGGCGAGCGCGGCGAGGTAGGCGGCGGTATCGTCGTCCGAGCCGTCGTCCACGATGACGTGCTCCCAAGGGCAGGAGAGGCGCAGCGCCTGCACGCTGGCGACCGCGAGAGGGAGGAAGGTTGCGCGGCGGTTATGCGTGGGCGTGACGATCGAGATTGTCGGCGCGTCGCCGCCCATCTGCCCCTCCGAGTCAGCCATTATGCGCCCACAAACGCATCATCCAGGGCCGCACCGCGAGGAGCGGGCGCGAGCCGCTTCCCTCCGGCTGTGCCGACGGTTGACGCCTCTGAGCCATGCGCCATCAGCACCGTGGAGTAACTATACACCGTTGAGAGCGGTAAACTGTGGTGGCCGCAATCTCTGACACATCGCTGCGAGGTGAAGAAACAGATTATAAAAGTCGGAACACTTCACCCCAGAATCCTTGAAAATCTTCGGGAGCCAGGTGGAGCAGTGGCACCCAACTCGGATCCCCTGCCTGATCGTGCTCGTCCGGGTTGCCAGCCGTGCTGAGTGCGCGAGTGAGCGGACGACAACGAAAAAATATCCCCAACTGGTGATAGGCTTCCCCGGTCGTATCGTCGTGCCAGTAATTCTCGACCTCGACCAATACCGCACCGACCGCGACGCTGACACCGGCCTCTTCGCGAACCTCGCGGATGGTCGCCTCGGCGTCCGTCTCGCCGGCTTCACAGCGCCCGCCGGGGAACGACCATTTCCCGGTGCTGCGCGTGTTGACCAGGAGCAACCGATCGCCATCGAGGACGACGACGTAAGCAGAGCGGCGTGGCATCAGTGATGCCTTGGGGACGAGTTTCTTCCGCCCAAGGAGCGTGGTTGCCGCAACCATGATCATGCGCGTACTCCAGCGAATCGATGCCCATCCAGATCAGGCGTGTTGGTTCGGATCGACCGTGATCAATCCCTCGGCTTCCGCCGCCGTAAGCAATCGTCGATCGGCGGAGACGAACACCGGCGCGGCACGACCGGCAGCGGCCAGACGGTCTGCCATATCGAGTGCCGAAGCGAGTTGTATCGCGTCATAGGCCCGGAGAAGATGGGCCAGCAGCAAATCCTCTGCGCGCTGAACGATCCGCGTGGAGAGGTCGATAACGCGATACTCGCGGCCTGCGTGGTGATCAACGCTTCTGCGTGCAAGCTTGACGGCATAATCGGTAAGAACGCCTTCACGACGGAGCCGTGCAAGACCAGAAACGATTTCAGCCTGAGTAATTTGGGCGACGAATAACTGATTTCCGTTTGTGGATACTACCAATGCATCCACCCACGCGCTTCCCCGCTCCGGGATGTATCGCTTGATGAGCACGCTACTGTCGCAGTAATACGTTGTCACGGCCCCTCGCGCCGCTCTTCGATGATGTATTGTGATGCAGGAGGATAGCCCGCCATGCGGAGCTCTTCCCTGACCAGGCGCATCGCCGCCTCGTCATCGAAGTCATCGTCGTCGGGCGGTGGCGCTGGAACGAGTAGGTCGCCGAGCGCGGCAAGCGTTGCATCGTGTTCGGAAAGGAAAGCGATATTTACCTGCTCCCCCTCGGCCAATCCCACCGGATCGAGGAGGCGCAGATGACCGTCTTCGTAGATCGCGCGAATCGCCTGGGACATGGCACACACTCCTTCCGTTTCACCTCAATTCTAGCAGCACTCGTCAGCAAAAGCCGGGGTAACACCGCCGGGGTATGAGCCTGCGGGGTGGTCCTTGCGGCCGCCGCTTGCTCCTCGTCCGTTCACCGTCGCCGTGTAGATTGACACTCGCCCGAAGTCGCCCCTATACTGCCAGAATGGTATACCTGCGGCGGCGTGGCGCTTCTCGAAAGCGGTGCGCGCGGCGTTGCCCCGGAGTGCGGCAAGGGTCGTGCCGGATAAAAAGGGAAGGAAACCGGATGAAACTGATCGTCGCGGTGGTGCAGAACGACGATGCCAACGACGTGGTCGATGCCCTGCTCGAAGCGGAATTCCGCACGACGCGCCTCGCCTCCACCGGCGGCTTCCTACGGCGCGGCAATACGACGATGATGATCGGCGTCGAGGATGCCCAGGTGGATACGGTGATCGACATCATCAAGCGCACCGCGCACAGCCGCGCGCAGGGGGGCGAGGGCGGCAAGACCGTCCAGACCGCCGCTGCGACCGTCTTCGTCCTTGACTTGGAGGGCTACGAGCGCCTCTAACCACCGAGCGCGCCGCACGGCGTGCGGGCGAGAGCGCGACATTGGGCCAACTCTCGCCCGCACGCCATTTCTCCCTCCTCCACGCACCGCAGAGGTCGCATGGCGCGACTCCACCCCGAATTCCCGCTCTTCGGTATCCCGATCCGCTTCTCCCCGAGCTGGCTGCTCGCCGTCGCGCTCGTCGTCGGGGGCATGATCGCGTTCGCGCCGCCGGTCCTCGGCGCGATGGGGTCGCCCGCGCGCATCGGGGCGGCGTTGCTGATCGCCGTCTTCCTCCTCGGCGCGGTCATGTTACATGAACTCGGACACGCCTTCGTCGCGCGGTGGCGCGGTATCCCGGTGCGGCGGATCGCCCTCCACTTCTTCGGCGGCGTCACGGAACTCGACGCCGAGGCGGTTCGCCCGGGTGGCGAGGCGCTGGTGGCGGTCGCTGGCCCGCTGGTCAACCTGCTTCTCGCGGCGCTGCTCGGCGGGCTCTGGTTCGCTGGGCAGCGTCTCGGCGAGGCGGTGGTGTTCGCCCTCGAATTCCTGGCCCTCGCGAACCTCGCGTTGGCGCTGTTGACCCTGATCCCCGGTTACCCGCTCGATGGCGGGCGGATCGTGCGCGCCGGGTTATGGTATCTGCTCGACGATCTGCTGGCGGCCACGCGACTGGCCGCCCTCTATGGGCAGGGGATCGCCTGGGGGCTGGTGCTGGCTGGTATCATCGTCCTGCTGCGCGACCAACCGGTCTGGGGCGTCGGCCTGCTGACTTGCGGCTGGTTCCTGCGGAACGAGGCGCGCGATGGCTACCGCAACCTCCTCTGGCAGGAGCGGAGTAAATATCTCCTCACACTCGGTGCCGCCGCCATCCAGCAGCCGCGCATCCCCGCCGACCGCCCCCTCGCGGAGGCGGCGGATGATGTCCTCGCAGGGCTGGGTGAGCGCGGTGAGCAGCTCCCGAGCTTCGTCGTGGACGCGGCTGGCACGCCGGTCGGCCTGTTAGGGATCGCGCAACTCCGCGCGGTGCGGCGTTCCCGCTGGGCGACGGTTACCGCCGGGGAGGTGATGCTCGATTTCGGCGCGTTGCCGGTCCTCGCCGCCGATCTGCCGCTCGACCGCGCGTTGGCGACCTGCGCCACCGGGCGGTATAGTTACGCCCTTGTCGTGGGGCCGGAGGGGGCCGCCGGGGGGGCGGCACCGACGATCGGCATCGTCACCCCAGCCAGGATGCTACGCTATCTGGCGCGTGGCGGCGAGTTGCCCCCCGAACGGGCAACGCCGCCGCGCCAAGCCGGAACCAGCGACTCATAATCGCGCCACGCATCGCGCAGCCCGGCGACGGGTGTTCTGCTAGGACCATGTCGCGGACGGTGCTGACGGATCGGGCTTCAACGGCGTAAGCACGCGCTGCCGCCACGCCGACTGACCCGCCGCATGGCGCGGTGTTGGTGCGTCGACCTCATCGCAGCGCCATACGATATCCGCGACCGGTGTTCACCTGTGGCGGAGCCACATACGCCGTGCCCGCACAGCTACCCTCGGTGGGGTACGCGCCAGCGCGCGCTATTGGCACCGACGGCGACCGACGACGTATAACCGGGAGCGATATGACAGCAGGCGCTGCGCGGCACGATGATGGCTCGGCACTCGACTATCTCGCGGTGGGGCATGTGACGCTCGATCGCCAGTCCGATGGCGGCTATTTGCCGGGTGGCACGGTCATCTTCTCTTCCGTGCAGGCCGCGCGCCTGGGCCTGCGCGCCGGGATCGTGACCGCCGGGAACCCCGCAGACTTCACGTCGCTCCTCGCCCCGTTTCGGCGGGAGGTGAGGATCGAGCTCCACCCCGCCGCCCATAGCACGATCTTCGTCAACGTCGGCGTCGGCGCGGCGCGGCGACAGACCTTGCCCGATTGGGCGGGGCCGCTCGACCTCGGGACGTCGCTCCCACCCGCACGGATCATCCATCTCGGTCCGGTCGCGCGGGAGATCGACCTCGACTGGTTGCCGGACTTCCCGGCGAATGTTTTCGTCGGGGCGACACCGCAGGGGTGGCTGCGTCGCTGGGACGCCGAGGGGCACGTCTCCGAGGTGGATCTCACCCTCCCCGATGTCCTCACCGCGCGCCTCGATGCCCTCGTCCTCAGCGAGACGGAGGCCCGGCGTGCCCCGGGGGTGATCGCCGCCGTGCGCGCGGGTGGTGGGCTCGTCGCGATCACCCGCGATGCCGAGGGCTGCACGATCCTCGACCGCGACAGCGCGATCGACGTGCCGACCGCGTCCTATCCCTTTGTGGATGACACCGGGGCGGGGGATATCTTCGCCACCGGTTTCTTCGTCGCCCTCGCGGCGGGCCGCGCCCCGCGCGCCGCCGCCGCTTTCGCCAACGTCGCCGCCGGGCTCAGCCTCGCCGGACGTGGCCCCGCCGCGATCGTCGGGCGGGACGCGATCGAGGTCGCATTGACCCAAATCGCCTGAAGCGAAACGTTTCAGCAGGTGAGCGGAATAACGGCACCGGGTTGTGCGCTATCGCTAATAGTGCCGTGTAGCCACGCCCCGGATAGCGCTCCCCGTCTTGCCTCGCAACGCCGTGTGGCTGCATTGTTGCCTCGTGCTATGCTTGGTTGTGCGTCAGTCACGTACAACGGGGTTGGCGCTCATCCGCATGTTCGTACCCTCTTGACAGGGGGTATACACTACGAAACTACGGGTGATCGCGCGCCACAAAGGAGACCAACCATGTCTGATATCACCCCCTCTTTGGACCCGATGCCGATCGCACCATACCTCACCGGGCTGGACCGCCTCCCCGATGCCTTCGCTCGCGACGTGATCGCGCATCTCTGCGGCGAAGCGTGCCGCGGGATGGGCGAGACGGTGGAGTGGTGCGAGGGGCGCAACGACTGCTATCTGGTGGTGAAGTGCGGCGGTTGCCGGACAACGTTCACGCTGGACGAGGAGCAGTACGAGGCGCTGATCGCCTGGTCGGAGTCGCACGGTAACGCGCTGGCCTGCGGTATCACCCGTCTTCCCGGCTGAGCGCACACCGCTATAATGCAGACCGCGTTGCTCCTCGATGCCAATGGCGATCGGCCATATCGCGGCAGCGGATGATCCCGGTTGCGCCACCGCAATAGCCAGCATTGTTGAGCGCGTTGAGTGATGGCTGGGGCTCGGATAAATAGCACCGAAGCGACCATTTCCGGCATACCTTCCCCCTCGTCTGGATAACATGGGTCGGCGCTTGGTGCCTGTGCCGCCACTGTGCCCGCTGTTTTTCGTTCTCTTGTCGCTGTCGTGTCATCGGCACCGACTCGCCGCCCTCCTCCTGATAACCCTATAACCTCGAAGAATACTTCCCAAATATTTCTGCCGCCTTACCACCAATCCCGAGATCTCGTATCATGGACGACACAGTCTGCGTGTAGATGGGTGTGCATGAGCGGTTACTCGCGCCCTCGGGTTGGCCGATGCCCCGCCACGCGGTGGAGCCCCGGCCGCGAATGATGGCGCGGTGGCACGTCGGCGGGGTACGCCGGGCGCTATACAACAAGGTAGGAGGTTCCCGCCGATGGGCGCGACGGCCCTTGAGCCACATGGCACGCCCGGTCCTTTCGCCGCCTGGGGGCACCGCGACTATCGCCTGTTGATCGCCGGGCAAGGGATCGCGACGCTCGGTGGACGACTCCAGGCGGTGGCGCTCGCCTATCAGGTCTACGGATTGCACCAGTCTCCGCTGGAACTCGGTGCGCTCGGCCTGGTCCGCCTGATCCCCACCCTGATCTTCTCGCTCGGCGGCGGCGTCCTTGCCGATCGGGTGGATCGCCGCCGCCTCTTACTCCTCACCGAGCCCGCCCTATTGTGCTGCGCCCTGGCCCTGGCGCTGGCGACCTACCTGGGCTGGGCGACCCTGTGGATCATCTATGCCATCACAGCGTTGTCCGCGACGATCGGGACCGTCGGCGAGCCGACGCGCGACGCGCTCCTGCCCGCGCTCGTCCCGCGTGTCCACCTCACAAACGCCCTCTCGTGGGCGATTACTATCAGCGCGGTGATGGCGATCGCGGGGCCGGCCTTGGGTGGTCTGGCGCTCGGCGCGCTCGGTGTGGCGGGCACCTACGCGGTCGAGGCGTGTGGCATCGCCATCGCCGTCGGGACGCTCGCGGCGATGCGTTCGCGCCTCGGTGCGGCGGAGGCGAGCGATACGCCGGGCTGGCACGCCGCGCTCGAAGGGCTCCGCTTCGTGCGCGGGAATACGATCATCCTCGGCGTGATGGCGCTCGATTTCCTCGCGAATTTCTGGGGGAGCGCGACGGTCCTCCTGCCGGTCCTGGCGGATCGCGTCTTCCACGTCGGCCCGACCGCGCTCGGCTTTCTCTACGCCGCCCCGGCGGTCGGCTCCGTGATCGGGGCCGCCGCGATGACCGCCCTGTCGCACCGACTCCGTCGTCCCGGCTGGCCGCTGCTCGGCGCGCTGGCGCTCTATGGCCTGGCGACGGTGGGCCTCGGACTGGCGCGAGAATTGCCGCTGGCGTTCCTGGCGCTGATCGGGGTCGGCTTGGCGGATACGATCGGGATGACCTGTCGCAGTCAGATCCTCCAACTCGCGACGCCGAACGCGCTGCGCGGGCGGGTCACGGCGGCGGAGCAGCTCTTCACCGGCGGCGGGCCGCAGGCCGGGCAGCTCGAAGCGGGGGCGGTCGCGGCGCGGCTCGGAGCCTCCTTCGCCATCGTCTCCGGTGGTCTCGCGTGCATCATCAGCGTGGCGCTCGTCGCCTGGCTCGTCCCGGCGATCCGTCGCTACGATCTCGGCGCGGAGTCCCGCGCGCTCGACGACGACTGAGCGGCGTGTGCCACCGCTGTACGCGAGGGCGGCTATCCCCGCAGCACGACATCCTTCGCGGATTTCTCTCGGGTTTGCGCGGCGGTGTCACCAACTTCCGGGGGCGTGGGACAGGATCGCGGTGTTGCCCTGTTCCACCAGTGCGGATAGCGAAGCGCCGGACGTGGGGCCGGTGCTATACAGCCCGGCCCCGTCCGGCGCTGTTCGTTGGACAGGCGGGCGACCCGCATCGCGAGCGGGCTGGTATCATCGCCGGTGGCGGGGCAGGCGCGGCCATTGTGCGGTGCCCTCTGCCGCGCTCGATCGTGTTTTCATCGCTGGGGGACCAGGATGCGCTACATCCTCCACCTCTTGCCGGAAGGGGCGCAACGCCGCGCGTACGATGCGGCGCGCGCCCGACTCGCCGAGGTGATCGGGCGGAATCGCGCGCTCGACTATCCGACCGCGCACGTCACCCTGGTCTGGTCCATCCAGGACGAGCCGGGGGATCGCGCACCGATCCGCGCGGCGGAACTGATCGCCGCGCTGGAGGAGTGGCGCGGGTCCGGCCTCCTCACCCTCGATCTGCGGGGGGAGTTGCCCGGTCGCGAGCATCTGGTCCTGCCGCTCCGTGACACCCCCGCCCTCGCGGCGCTGCGCGGTCGCCTCGCCGAGGCCGCGCGCGCCGCCGCCGCTGGCCCCGCTGGCACCCGCACGGCGCATGCCGGGCGGGTACGCGAGCAGACCTGGCCGCACCTCACCTTCGCGCAGGAGCTCGACCCGGAGCGCTGGGCGCGCGGGCGGGCGCTGCTCGGTGCCGAGTTCCCGGACCTGTTCTGCGAACCACTGCGCGGCGGCGAACTCGCGCTGGTCGCGCGCGACAACGATGTCGGCGGAGCCTATGCCCTCGCGCATCGCGTCCCGCTCTCCGACTGACATTTCGCGCAAAGAGCACCAGTAGTTTACGGGGCGCGGCAAGCGGCATCTGTGGGCGCGCTACTCCGCCTCTGCGTCCCCGTCGTCGGCCCGTGCATCCTCCGCCAGCGGGACGAGCGGCTTGATCGCGTAGGCGATCGGCACGAATTTGCCGGTGACGATCTCGGTAAAGAACTGATCGGCGAGCGCGCGCGCTTCCTGGAGCGACCAGACCGGCGCGGCGCGGTGGATCAGCCTGCCCGGCGCGAAGACCGCCGCCATGTAGAGGCCATCGGCCACCTCGCCCACCCGGAGCAGATCGATGATCGCCACGGTCCACGGATTGTCTTCCGGGTCGAGCGCCTCGATCAGGTCGACGTAGACGGTATCGTTGTAACGCCCTTCGAGCGCGCTGAAACTCATCGTGTGGCCCTCCTTCATCGCCCCGCTATTGTAATATGGGTGTGGCACGAGCCGCCGCACGATAATGGGTGCTAAGAGAACCGGAAGGGAGACCATGATGCCGGTAATGGCCGAGATCACCGTCGTGCCGGTCGGCACGGCGACGCCGAGCGTGGGGGCGATCATCGCCGAGGCGGTGCGTGTGCTGGCGGAGTACCCGCAGATCCAGCACGATCTGAGCGCGATGGGGACGACGCTGGTGGGCGAAATGGCCGATGTGCTCGCCGCGTGCGGGGCGATGCACAACGCCGTACTCGCGGCGGGGGCATCGCGCTGCTACACCATCATCAAGATCGATCAGCGCACCGACAAAGAATCGACGACCGAATCGAAGGTCGCCTCGGTGCAGCGGTATCTCGCGGGGGAATAAGTGTATCGTCGCGCGCGGCGAGGCAACGAGCATCCCGGGGTGTATCGATAGCCGATCGTGTCGTGGCCCCACGGCCCGTGATACATGCCGTGCGTTCGTCTCCGGGGTGTTGCTCGCTGCACCGGTGAGGAACGAGGCCGCCGTGCATAGTAGCCATACGAGGTTTAAGGATGCGACACCGACGACCCTTTGGCATGTACCTGTGGTATCGGGTACGGCGAGCCTTCGCCCCCTTCTCGCATTTCCGTTATCGCCGGGTACTCCGCCGTGGCCGTGTCGACGATGCTCAGCGCAACCGGGCACGCGCGACATGGTGGGGGGGTGATCCCCGCTGGTTCCCTGGTGGCACACCGCCGCGCCCCCAGAACCGCGTGCTTCCGCTTGTCGATGGCGAATGGTTCTTCAGCGCGCTGCATGCGGATCTCCTGGCCGCGCAACACTACGTCTATGTGGCGGGGTGGTGCTTCACGCCCGAACTCCCGTTGCGACGCGGCACCGCGTCGCTCCTCGAGGAGACGCGGCTCCTGGCCGTGCTCGGGGAAATCGCCGGACGGCTGCCGGTACGGCTCCTGATCTGGAGCGGGTCGGCGGCCCTCTTCCAGCCGTCGACCACGGTCGCGCGGGCGGCCCGGGAGACGATGCTGCGCGCAGTCGGCGATCTGCGCTATGTCCTCGATCCGCGGGCTCACCTCACCCACACCCATCACCAGAAGGCGATCGTGATCGATGGTCAGATCGCCTATGTCGGTGGCATGGACCTGACCTCGTACCAGGGCGATCGTTGGGATACGCCGGCCCATCCGCTGCGCGTCGGACCCAACTGGCACGATGTGCAACTGCGCCTTCAGGGAGCAGTGGTCGCGGATGTCGAGGCGAATTTCCGGCAGCGCTGGGGCGCGGTGGCCGAGGAGGAGTTGCCCCCGCAGCGTCTCCCCGTGCTTGAGCCAACCTGGCAGACTCCGGCGCAGATCGTCCGCACGATCCCGCCGCGCACCTATCCATTCGCCCCGCGCGGCGAGTTCGGTATCCACCATGCCTATTTGCGGGCGTTGCGCGGCGCACGGCGGCTGGTCTATCTGGAGAACCAGTATTTGTGGTCTCCCCATGTGATGGATGTCCTGCTGGCACTCCTCGCGGCACCGCCCGACCCGGCGTTTCGCATCGTGTTGGTGCTCCCCGCGCAGGCCGGAGATGGGAAGTTCGACAACGATCAGCATGTTGCCCGATTGCGCGACGCGGATGATGGTCGGGGCTTGATCGGGATCTACTGCCCGTACACCTGCGGCATCGGGCCGGGACAACGGGCGTTCACCTATCGCCCGACCTATGTCCACGCCAAGGTGGCGATCATCGATGATGCGTGGTGTACCGTCGGCTCGGCGAATCTCAATGAGCGTGGCCTGATCACCGACACGGAACTCAATGCGGTGGTGCGGGATGCCGATGTGGCGCGCACGCTGCGGCTCGACCTCTGGTCGGAGCATCTCGGCCTGCCAGCGGAGGAGCTGGCGACCAGCGATCCCACGACGCTCATCGATGATCGCTGGACAGCGCACGCGGCGGCCAACCTGGCGATCATGCGGGATGGCGACCGTCCGCTCATCGGGATGGTGCGCCGCTACGAGCCGGGGCGCATGCCCGGCGCGTGGGTCATCGACGAGGCCCAGGCACTCACCCTGGAACATTGAGACGCGCGCGCCAATCACCCATTATATACGGTAATTGCTAGTCGGCGTTGCTGAAGGTCACTGCCAGCAGGGAAGCGTGGAGCTTGAGTTCCAAGCCGGGGTTGGTGCGGGCGTGGAGGCGCTGGACGCCCATCGCTTCCAACTGGCTGAACA
>JAABUM010002075.1_pt1 | contig 27956 bp, 53 predicted proteins | sample 5559161 | NCBI WGS metagenome assembly JAABUM01 (sample SAMN10711868, study PRJNA513369) | rock metagenome | isolation source: Antarctica rocks | place: Antarctica: Victoria Land, Siegfried Peak nord
ATGTCCTTGCAGGTGAAAGTACCTGAAGCAGTAGACAGGATCGAGCTGCGGCAGGGCTGGTACCTGGTCTCAATTGCTTTACTTTACGCTCTAATCCCTGTTTGACCCCTGACATCTGCCGTGCGCAGTCAACCGGTACGCGCAGCTGCTGGAGGCGGTGCGACGGGGCGAAAAGGGCAAGAGCGACGAGGAGCTGGGCGGCGCGCACGGCCTCGGCCGCGCTGCCTGGCTGCTGGTAGACGCCTCCACGGCGCAGCTGCTGGACCCCGGCTTCGCCTCCGACGCCGTGCAGTTCGCCGTGCTGCAGGCGCGCTTCATTGTGTCACGACCACATGATGCGCATTGACACTGCCGCATGTGCTGTTTTCAGACGTTCTGCTTGTGTTGCTCCTTATTCCTCGTTAGCATGGCTGGCTGACGGACTGCGACTCTGTAGTTGCGCGAACAAGGCCATCCTTCCAGCCGTCGGCAACTTCAATGTTGATTGTTTGCCGCAACAGGTGCGCTGGCTGGCAGACCTCATCCGACGGCCAGACGCGCAGGCGGCGCTGGCGCTGGTGCCCGACTACATCCCCAAGGACGCCGCCGCCTGGCTCGCCTTCTGCGTTCGTCAGGGTCGCGCTGGTGCGGGATCAAAATTTCACTTTGTAAAAAAGTAACCTGAAAATTTAATTTCAACTACAAAAGCCCGGTTTTTCAGTGAGAAGGGTTTTGTTTAAACGCACCTGAAATCTCAAACCATTCTTTATCCAGCGTTTTGAATGATACGTGGCAACCGAATTGTATCTTTGCCAGTTTACATCTGCTACATCAGGTGCCGCAAGGCAAAGGCACAGACACTGCGCGTGTGTCACTATGAGCAGCGCACTGCGGCGGCACTGCTGCCAATCACTGCTGTCGGCAGTCCGGCACCAGGTTGCAGCACAGCCTCAGCCCTTTTAGGGTTTACCCTTTCCGCTGCGTCCGCAGACCTGGTGTCGGGCTCAGACGTGGGTGGGCTGGTGGACGGGGTCACCGCCATCCTGGAGTGCCCCCACATCGCCAGCCCGCTGGTGGCCTCCAAGCTGGTGGAGCTGCTGCTGGCCATGCTCAAGTCGGACCACCGCTCTGCCGGCGCCTTCGCCAGCCCTGCCGCCTCGCGCGCCTTGCGCCTCGCTGTGCTCGGTGCGGGTCGCTGTGCGTCGTCGCAACACGCTCGGCTGCTCCTGCTGCATGTGGCCGTCCTGCGTCAAGTATGTGCCTGATGCATCTCGTGCAGCTGCGCCCGCACAGATGGGCTGTGGATGCTGATTGCGTTACCGGCGCGGTAGGGTTTAGGGTTTAGGGCACGTGTCGGCTGTTCTCTGTGATGGCACAGCTGCCCTGTCACCTGCAGGCACGGGCGCGGCGCAGCAGCACCTGTTGCCGGCGCTGATGCGGGTGTACACGGTGGCGGATACTGTGGTGGGCCTCGACGTCGACCGCGACGCCTTTGACAAGTTCAGGTGCGCCGGCTGTCCATCTCTTCACCTGCATGCTCGTGCACGGCTGCCAGCAGCAGTCGCAATAGCATACACTTGTGCTTGGCTGCCACCCAGTGGTCGCAGCAGCACATGCAATGCAGAGGTTCGCACTCCAATGGAGATCTGGCGTCCGAGCTGCACTGGTGTGTCTTTGCGCCTGTCCTCTGCTGCTCAGACGTGCTCCGAGCAGCTTTAGATGTTTGCAAAGAGCACCTCGCTAAACCCTAAAACCTAAATCCCAAACCCTAGCTGCTTGCACCTCGACCCAGATGGCAGCTGACAAGAAATTGTGTCACACAGTGTGCAGAGCGGACCGGACCCTAAACCCTAAACCCTAAACCCTACATGGACACTTCGGACAGAAGGCTCCCGATCAGCGCATTGCCTGAGAGCTGTTTCTGCCACCTGCAGCATGCGGCACTACATCGATCTACTCCTGATTGACATCTGGCGGGATCCCGCGCAAAAGCGAGCCCTAACACGCCTCGCCGCCGAGGCGACCTCCGCAGCCGTGTCGGAGTCTGCAGCGGCTGGAGACGTGGCGGAGGATGACTTGCCACACACGGGCGGCGGCGCGCTGCTGGTGGACTATGCCCGTGCGATGCTCAACAGCCTCATGTACATGCTCGGGGTGCGCGGACAGACCTCCAGGATGCAAAAGCACAAGTCTTTCAGCCGGTTCCACCGGCTGAGATGGTCACTGTTCCACATCGCGCGCTGTGAGCTGCTGCTGCTTGCGCCTCACCTTTTCAAAGCACCGTGACTCGCGGGCCCGTCGCTGATGCCACACGGCTGTCCGTTCTTCCGGCGCACAGGACTCACTGGAGCGCTTTTTTGACGTGCACACCATCGAGATGGCACAGGCCGACGAGGACGCCTGGGCCAAGCTGCCGCCGGGGTGTGCTAGCCGTGCTGTGTTTCGCAAGCCCCGCATGCTGACGTGTGATGGAATCCTGCACCCTGGTGGGGGTTTGGCTTCTTTGTTTAATGCAGTCCCGGGGACTGTCGAAGTGAAACGAGTTTTGCCCGATACCATGGCAGGGAGCAGGAGACGAAGACCTCCTTTGCAGATCACCAGCGGGGCCTGGGCGGCAGCTACATGCGCACCGCAGTCACCACCCTGCAGCTGCTGCTGGAGCTGGTGTCCGACGAGCAGGTGAGCACTAAACCCTACACCCTAAAACGTGCCATCAGCTCTGCCGCTGGGCCCGTCTCTTGGCCTGTGCAGCTGGGACTCGCAGTCGCGTCCCCTGAGAACGCTGGTAAACATCCACGCTATGCTTCGTTCATAGCATGTACGCCTGCTCGTCGCGTCGCATTCAGGAGCTCCGAGTGGCATTGCGCCGAACCAGTACCACCATGACGCGCAGGTGGCGGCCACGTTCCTGGCGCCTCCTCTGATTGGGCTGGCGGCCTTTTCGTCTCTGCACTTCTTGGAGCTGCTGGTCGGCCCCAAGGCGGCGGGCCTCGCCATCAAGGAGCCTGAGAAGATCGGTGCGAAGCGTGGCCGCTTGCTCACCTGCTTATGGAGCGCCTCAAACCTGTTGACGCAAGGAGTGGCAGAATCAGCAGAATTAGCAGAATTAGCAGAATAAGTAGAATTACCAAGCCCTTCCTTGCATCAAGTGGATCGTGCACCTCCTGCATTGGTTGGTTCAAATGCGCCCAGTGTGTGGTCCCCGACATGCTCTCCTGGCTGACGCCGACTTCACACCAGTCAAGCTGGGTCCACAGTCCTTTATCTCCCCTTGCCTGCAGGCTTTGACCCTACGAGGCTGTCGGTGGCGGTGTCGGAGTTCATGCTGCACCTGGCGCGCAAGCCCGCCTTCGTGCACGCGATTGCCGAGGAGCAGGACTACAACGAGGCCGTGCTGCAGGTGCGCCCTGTTGTGCGGCGCACTGCGCTGCACTGCAGTCTATAATGGACACCGGAGGTCGTGAGTTCGATCCTCGGTGGTGGAGTTGAAGGGTTATAGTCGTTCGATACGACTGCCCGCGCTCTCGATTGCCTCGGCAATCTTTCCATCATTGTTGTGGATTATAAGTCGAGTTAATGCGATTTCCACAACAACCTTCATGTCAAAGGTCCACTTGTCCATCGCTTTCATCAAATCCCTTACCACCCTCCCCCAAGTGGCTGCCTGCGGGCTCCCAGCAACGGTCAGGCTTGATTTGCTGTCGGATTAGATAATCGGACCAGTCACTGCACTGCACCAGCAATGTCGATGTCCATAAACCCTAAACCCTCTACTGTCCCACCAGCCAAACGGGGCGTGCGGCTCGTCGCCCACGCTGCTGCTGTCTCCGTCTGACAGGGCTTCCGCGACAAGGTGGTGTCGGGGGAGCTGGGCGCGCATGGCCACGCCGTCGGCCTGAAGCAGCTCATGCGGCAGGTGCGCTCCGGCTCGCTCGCCGCTCACTTACCTTGTCCCCGCCTTGACCGTCAGACATGGCTTGAGCGCCTTTTAGGGTTTCCGGGCGCTAGAGCGCCGTTCGTTGACGGACATCTCTGTCCCAGCTCAGGTTCCAGACACTGCTACGTTGGAACACCCTCCTCCTGAGGTGTGCGTTGAACAGCCATACTGTGCCTCGAACAGGTGGCGCGCATCCGGGGCAGGGAGGCGGCTGCCGCTGGCGGTGATGCCTCAGCCGGCGACCCAGCAGGCGGGCTGGACCTTGAGTTCGCGCAGCCGGAGCCAGAGAACTTGGACGAGGTAAAGCCTGGGAAACTAACGATTACTAATGAATGACGGGCTCATGTTCCCTGTGTGTCCGAGACTCAGCGGAGAGCACTTGACCGCACAAACCCTAAACCCTACATACCTCGTTTCACGTCTGCATCTCCTCCCCCTGGGCGCCAGTGACTCACGCAGTTTGTGAGCAGACATGGACGCATACCCTGCCGTGCATCATGTCGCGATATGGCGCTGATTACCTTGCATCATGCCACCAACAGCATCGCTCGATCTGCTCACTAGGCGTACCGGGAGGCGCTGGAGCCGATTGCGCGCGGCGACTTCGACAGCACCGCGCCGCGCGCCTACAGCAGCCTGTACTCGCAGCTGGCCGCCACGACGCCCGGCGACACCGCCGGCAAGATGCGCCGCCTGCAGAAGGTGGGGCCTCTTCCTGCCGCATGCGCCATGCCGGTCTCACGCTTGGTGCGGCGTTCTGCGCTGCCTTTCAGGTGCTGCTGGAGTGTCAGGCATGCCGGGTGCCTGGCCCCAGCTGCCATGGTCCAAAACCCTGAAAAAACGAAACTTTCGTGCAGGAGCTGCGGGCGCTGGGTGGGCGCACGCAGCTGCCGCTGCACGCCGCGGCGGCGATTTTTCTTCGCTGGGACGGAGACCGCATCGACAAGATGCGTGCCATCATCACAGGTGTGCTGCGGATCTGTTCGGTGTGAATCGCAACATTGCTGTGGCAGACGCCCTCTGTCGCGGAGGCTGCAGCGCTGTGCAGCATGCGGCAGTGTCGCCGGTGATACCTGGATGGCGCTGTCTGCAGTCCAGGCTGTTTGATACAACGCTTCTGGCAGCAGAGCCTGCGATACGGACCTGCTCGCAGCACTTGCACTCGTCGACGTCGGATCATCGGCATCGGATCGTCGATGTCAGATCGAAGCAAACGTTCTTGCTGCCTGCGCTACAGGGCCGGTGGACACGCCGTACGAGGCGGGCCTGTTCGTGTTCGACCTGTTCTTCCCGGGCCACTACCCCAACCTGCCCCCCGCAATGAAGCTGGAGACGACTGGGCAGGGCAAGGCCCGCTTCAACCCCAACCTGTGCGTCGCCGTTGCCCTGGCAGCTGTCACGTCTGTATGCCGTCCACACCTGCGATGGCGGATGCGATGACTCATGCGATGACTCATGCGATGACTCATGCTGCGCCAGCTGTCGGGAACACCCTGTCGCTGGCATGCCGCCTTTCGTGGTCCCCCTTCTCAAAAATTCACGCGTCGCTCCCTGCTGAAAGCGCTGGCCCCGCCCCACCGATATTACATATCAACTGTGTGAAACACGAGTTGAAGACGAGTTGATTGCAGCGCAGCTGTGCTAGCCCTGTGCGCTTCCTGCATGCAGGTATGCGGACGGCAAGGTGTGCCTTTCGCTGCTGGGCACCTTCTCCTCCGCGGACGCGTCCGAGCGCTGGAACCCCGTCTCCTCCTCCCTCTTCCAGGTTTGCAATTTTAAAGTTCCATGTCGACTGCCTTGGAGCTGAGGGTGGAACCACACGGCATATGCAGGCGTCCCAGCTCGCTGCCCTGCTGCCGTCACAAGGAGGAGCTCAGCAGTGGTTGTGACGTCATCATTGCGTCCCCTGCAGGTGCTGCTCAGCATCCAGGGCATGATCCTCATCGGCGACCCCTACTACAACGAGCCGAGCGTGGACCAGATGCGTGGCACGGCGGAGGGCGCCTCCACCAGCGCCGAGTACAACTTTGGCGTCCAGCTCAACACCATGCGCTGGGCCATGATCGACCAGCTGCGCAACCCGCCGCCCGGCTTCGAGGTGCTGAGCTGCCCTTGGGGTTGTGTCATGTTGCCGGCATAGCGCTGCCCCTGCTAGGATGTATTGATCGGCACACAGCCATCGTTCAAAGGGCACACCGGGATCACCTGAAGCCACGAAACTTCAGTGGTTGCACTTGCTGCTACTGTCTCTCAGTTCCGGTCTGATGCAGTGCCTCGCGACAGAGTCTCGTGTGCGCCGCACGCAGGAGGTCGTTGCTAACCACTTCCGGCTGCTGCGGCACCGCATCATGCGCACGGCTGCCAAGTGGCTGGCGGCGGCGGAGGCGCTGCCCGCCATCGACGCGGTGCTGGTCGCCCGCATGCGCGCCACTATCCAGGAGCTGCACACCTTGCTGGCAGGCCTGTAGCGGACGGCCTGGCTGAGCCGAGTGGCGTCGGCTGCTGGCGGCGCTGCGGCTGGTGGCATTGATTCCGCTGCGGGCTGGCATGAGGGCGCAGCGCACATGCAAGAGCAGACGAGGCCATTTAAATGCCATTTTAAAATTTAAGATTTAGGAAATTTTCGGCAGCAGATGCGGGTCCAGGAGATCGGCTGTTCCGCGGGGCTCGTGCGTGTAGACATTAATTGTACACTCGTGTGTGTACGTAGTGCATCCAATTCTCCGTCCGTGTTAAGCTTGGCAGCAGCCAATGCGTGTAGCTTGTAGAGGAACGCAGTGCAGGTTTTGAACCAACATTGCTTTGCCACATCGTCGGAAACACTAGGAAGCTTTCACTGGCACGCTGTCGTGCTGTCACTGCGGCGAGTGAGCATGAGACTTGAAGATCGCCCGCCGGTAGTACCTGAGCTGCCGGATCGAGTCCTGAATGTCTGATTTGGCGGTGTGCGCAGTCTGCTTCCGCGGCGTTTTTGCATACTCCTGCAGCAACAAACATGCCCTCTCGAGCCTGTGCTCAGCTGCGCACAGCTGCACTCATGACCGGCTTCAGGTAATACACACCCACACGAAACAACAGGCAGCCTCAAACCGCAACTCGTCAAGGCTGCCCCACCTTTGGGAACCACCGCCGGCACAGCTCCATCACCGTGCTCACATCCTATGGGATGGACGTCAAAACTGTCAATCCTGAGGTCACCATAGCAGGCATCAGCCTTGATCTGGCTCAGTGTACACCTGCACCGCGCCGCTACAATTACAAGTGTTGCGAATGCTCACCACAACGCGGTAGGGGAGGTGCGCCGCGAGTCGCGGCATGTCCTTGCGCAGGAAGGCCAGGTCCACATGCACCGAGCTGCCTGCATCCCATCGATAGCAAGTGCGTTGCTGACGCTGCTGCAGGGGTCTTGGATCATCTCACAATTCTGGCAGGCCGCCACTGCAGCATCAGTGAGTGAAGTGCTGCCCTCCACCTGCCAGGTGATGCCGCGTGCTGCCGTCTGTGTACCGCTGCACGAAGTTGAGGACCTGCTCCTCTGCTTCCTGCGGCAGCACACGCATGGACTTACAAGTGCTCTGGCGAGACTGAGGTGCTGAGGGTGTTGAACACATCCATATTTTCCAGTTCGTAAGATTACGTGTCCCGGACTGCACCATAGCTTCAGGCCGGCTTGCGCTCTTGCCACACCTAGCGGAAAACACATCCTCAACCCCGGTCAACTTGCCTGCATGGAGATGGTGCTCGCGCGGCAGCGCTCGGTGAGGCCCGACGCGCCGTGGTGCTCCATGCTCCACCTGCGTATCACGCGGCAGTATTACTACGGCGACATGCACTTGCGGCCGTTCGCAAATACATAGTTCAAACCAAGCATCGCCGTCCGCTGTGGATTCTTACTCGTTCATGCCGTCCAGCACCGCGTCCGCGTGGTGGATGGCCAGATCCGGGCCCTGCGTGTTGAGGTAATCGTTGGATTTGCCACCCTGCATGTTTTGCAGCCGCTTTCGAGACTGCTGCATCCGCGGAGCCGTCTGCTGTGCCATGCGGGAGTTGGGGAATGCAGAGTGGCTGCAGGAGTGAAGCACATGCTTGATGCGCAGTCCACGCGTGAACAGCATGCGACCACGGTGTACCCAGCCTCACCATGATCTCCTCGCGCAGGTGGCTGTCTGTCACGATGACGGCGATCTCGATGATGGTGTCCCGCCCGTGCAGGTCCAGGCCCGTCATCTCCAGGTCGATCCATATCAGCGCGTTCTGCATGAGCGTCTGCGGCGGCAGCTGCGCAGTGTCTGCGTCTGCGGCGTCTTCGCGTGCTGCTTTAGACGCCGCCGCTGCCGCAGCTGACGCGCCCGCCGCCGCTGCATAGCTGCGGCTTGCTGCTGGCTCAGCTGCGCCATTCTGCCTAGGCTGGGGCTGCTCGGAAGCTTTGCCAACGTCCACTGGCGGTTCTGCGACCTCTCTGGGATCATCTTCCAAAGAAAGGTTTTGCAGTGCAGCATAGTAGCTCATGCCACTGCGCTGCCAGCAGCGCAGCGGCAGCGCCGTGCAGTTTCGCTTGACGAGTTGCTGACAGATTTCCTGAAAGATAAGCTCGATGCCGGAGTATATTCAACTCAGCGAAACGGTCGCCAATTTCGCGTCGCTCGGATCCTCAAGATTCAAATGCAGGGTCGTTTCGGAAGAACGCGCGCGGCGGAACAGATGCGTCGAAGCAGGTTAAGGGTGACTCAAAAGCATGCGTTTCTGTACGCCGCCGATGCAGACTGTGACTATTGCCGTTAGCTGCACGCAGCTTTGGTGGGACAGCCCCCGTTGTGAGGAACAAGGGTGTCGGCATTGCGGGCCATGCATCATCTTACATGCTCGGGCTGCAATCGACATTGCCTCAAAATATATCGTCGGCAGTATGCACATCATAACAGAATTCATGCAAAGTTCTCAGCCCGAGAACAATGGCGGCGGCGCCGCCGTCCGCCCGGCAATGGGCAGGTATGCGCTGCACAGGTGTTCAATACAGGTCAATGCAAGCCAGCGGTCCAGTAACAACTGGGACAACGTATCTTCTCAAGCAATCAGACTTCAACAGCAGCAGCGTTTTTCTGAACATACAATCGCCGAACCATCTCGAATCCCGTAACACCGCTAGGTGGCTCTGAAGCGTAGCTTGCAACCGCCGGCATCGTCCATGCCGCCAGAACATGCTCCCACGATCGGAAGTGCTGATGAAGGTCGCCTACTGCAGTGCAGTCCCTGATGTAGTTGTACAATGCCGCCGCGATGCCGCAGGCTGATGTTGCCAGTGATATCGGTGCAGCCTACGTGTTCAATTTTGCTTCGATTCTGCCTGGTATTTCAGGTCCTCGTAGATGTCGCCGTTCTGCGGCAGCATCAAAGCGCAACTCTGAGGCAACCCTATTTGCATGTACGACCCTAGGTCTTGCATGCAAGACCTAGCGCACTGCTGCTGGACTCGCACGCGACGCTGCATGCACTTGCCATCACGATTCGAAGATACAGACAGAAGGAACTCGCTGACGTAAAACGGTCACCTGGCAGGCGCGCATGGTCTTGACGTGCTCGCCCTCGTCGTCCCGGATGTTGATGAAGACATCGTGCAGGTTTCTGTTGCAGAGAGCACCCAGCACGAGTCACGGCAGCCCTTTATGTGCAACACAAACTGCCATTGCTTTCCAACGTGCTCTGCCTGTTCGCCGATTCAGGAGGGTGAAGCAAGGGATGGAGAGTGAGGAACGTGCAGCCTCACCGGCAGTGCGGGCGGCGGGGCTCCAGCCGCTTTGACGTCTGAAACTCGTCAAACCTGCAATGCAGAGCTCATACTTGTGGGATTGCAGGCAATTTTAGACCGTATGCAACATGTGACATGCGGTGTGACGCCGCAGTTTGCTGCAACATTGAACTCACATGTACAGGTCGTCGCCCTTGTAGTATTGCAGCGCCACCAGCGGCGGCGGCATGGTCTTGAGCAGCTCCTCGTTTGCATCTGCAAACTCTCCGTATGTGTCGACGGCATGCGCCTGCAAGAGTTGCAGCAGGTGTCAGGGTGAGAAGTTAGTTGCAACGTACTCCACAGCATATAAGGGTGCCAATAGGCCTGCTGCCCCATTAGGTTTTAGGGTTTAGCCGCCGCACATGGAAACGCCGCCGCACATGGAACATCAAAACAGTGTCACAACCGTACCTCGATCAGCTCGCTGAAATTGTACGCCTGCATGAGAAAAGCCAACTGCTTCCACCTTCCATTTCAACTTCCATGAACATTCCACTATGGGGTGGACAGCCTGCCCTCACCGTCTCGGGATTGAACCAGAAAAACGCCAGCAGGATCCAGTAGTACACCACACTCGCATGCTGCGCCAGGAATCTGCGCATGGAAGAAGCTGGGTTTGAGCGGCTCTGTGTGTGGTCCTGCTGAGTGGCCAACGCCGTGCAAACTCGCGACTGCCGCAGGCTGCACCTGCAGCTGCAACTGACCTGTCCACCCACAGTTCGTCGCCGCCCAGGCTCTCCATGATCTGCAGGTGGTGCAGCTCGTTCCACTCCTCTGCAGCGTGTCGGCACACCGCACGTCGGCGCTGGTTTGAAGACATGCAGCGGGCTTCGACATCACACACCATCTGGCGCAGCCGCCAGCACACGAGCGGTTTGGTTGAGCGGCAAAGCCTCACCTGCAAAGTGCCTGCACAGAGCGAAAGACGGGCTGCTCATCACTCAGGAGTTGCACAATGTCCGCAATTGCAAGAACACTGCACGTCCAGCAGAACACAAGCTGGCTGGCAGGGTGCTCCGAGAATAAAGCACTCACACTTTGCGCAGGTCTGCTCCCGCGCGCCACCAGCCGAACGATTCGTACAGGTGCAGCATCGAAATGAAGCTCTGGGGAAAACGAGCAGTTTCTTTTTATTTGGGCACGTGCTGCTTTGCCAATCGCGCGATCTTAGCCTCGGCCATCTGGATGATGGCACCATTGCATACGAGCACCAGCTGGCAAACAACACATGCATGCAGGCACAATGAGCGATGCGGAATGCACAAGATCCAGGGAGGGTGCACACGTAGTATGGCATCCTCGCAACAGACTCCAGGAACCTGCGATGAATGACAGTGCCGAATCTTGCAGTGCGATCTCACTAGCCTGGCAGGCCAAGCTGCTGTCAAGATGCAAGCCATGGAAACGAAGCATCCCCGGACAAGGTGTACCAGAAACGGCGGATGGGGCGGTTGGGGTACACAACATCCAGCAGCCAGCACAGCACTGCGAGCGGAGAACCCGAGCAGTTGATGCATGAGTTTGATAGAAACGGCAGCGCAACCACGTCCATCCTCCCTCTCTCTCAAACGTGCCCCAATTAGACACGTGGCTGTCTGAGGTGTCGGCTTGCAGTGATGCAACGCACACCTGTGTAGGGAATGTGCACGAACCAGGGCGTCTTGACGCCCTGCCCCAGCGCCTCTCGCTGCTTCTCCCGCTGCGCGACGCCCTTCACCGACAGCTGCAGCGCCGCCAGCTTCTCCCGCATCTGTGGGCACCAGGACAGCCCCGGTTTAGCCAGCGATGATGTAGGATCAGGTGCGGACGACGCAGCAGCATGCGGGGAGTTGTGTCGGCAGAGGCTGGCCACGGCGCGGCATCTGCCGCGCACATGACGACTGCTACACCGCCTGGCTCCCTTTTGCAATCAGCACGACATTCCCGCAAGGTCCTGCCGCCGCAGGAGCAGCCTCACCTCGCTGGTGCATGGGTCGTTCTGGGCCCGGCCCTGCAGCTCCAGGTCAGTCTTGGAGGCAGTCAGCTCCGACAGGAAGCCGCGGGCCTCCAGCCACTGGTCGATCTGCGCAAAGCGGCGCACGATGCCCGCCGCAAATGTCCGCCACGCCTGCGCATGTTTAGGGTTTAGTCGACATCCAGTCGACATCGTGGTGCGGTCCCGGACCGCAGGTGCGCACTGGCTGCTGATGACATTGGCACATGCGGCCGCAATGTGCGCGAAGTACAGCACCAGAGGGCTGCACAGTCACTCGTCGCAGGCTGCTGATCGGCAATCGCGCATGGTCACCTTTGTCAGCGGCTGGGAAGACGGCGCACTCTGCTCAAATTCCCTCCACTCGTCGTATCTGAAAGACCTGCAGTGTCAGCGCATGCAAGCTGTGTACAGCGTTTTGGCAGATTGAGGCTCTCGATGCCTATCTGATGCGCTCAAGGCAGCCTGACTGATCAACATCCGACCTGCGAAGGGACTGGTACTCGTGCTTGAAGTTCTCAAACGCCTGCGAGTAAGACGACTTGTCCTCATTTTCTCACCGGCTGTGATGCTACGCGCGTCAGGGTGCACCTTGATGCAAGGCTGCATTCAGGCGCAGTCATCGCCGTAGCGACTCGAAATCGCAAAAAGCTGTGCGACTCACCAGCTTGTTGCCCGAAGCAGGAATTTTGCCGTAGCCTTCCTGATACAGGCGCCCATGACCAGATCGAAACCCTGTGTGAGGCATGTCAAATGTAGATGCCCACATCTACACACAGCCACGCACAAGACCTCCAAACTTTCCAAAGCAACGCAACGCATCGTACTCACCGTAGTCGTGACACATGACCTCGATGCGGTCGTCGCCGTCCTGCACATAGTACGCCTGGTCATCGCCGTTGCCGCGCGTCGGGATTCCGAATTTCAGGCCCCGCGTCCAGAGCGACCTCGGCCGCTCCGACGGCTTTGCCTCCGACCGATCGTCCATGGCACCACCGTTGCTACGCACCTTCGGGCCCGTGTGTCTCCCCGCACCCCTGCATGTGCCAATACACAGCAGTCTCACTGCTGTGAGACGCGCATGTGTGGCACACATCCGCTGGACCGGCTGGTGGCCTGCGAGTGTGCTGCTCAAAGCTGTATTGGACAGGTAAATCCTTCAATTATCAGCAACGCCGGCAAAGCATCGCACAGTTTGTGCACCTGCGCTCCCTGCGCTTAATTACTGGACTCGAGGCGAGCCGACCCCCAGGAAGGAGCCTGGCTGTGTACTGGCAGCTTCCAGTTGAGCGTAACATTGGCGACTGTAGGGCCGGCATGTTGGCCAGTCTGGTCGCAACTATCTGCAAGTCACTTCTGAGCCTTCTGGATTCCTCACTCAACAACGGCACACTAAATGCTGCTGGATTCAATGATGGTGGCCGCGCTCTTATCAGAATGGCAAGACGTCGGTACAGGATGGCGCTTCAGGTGTGCAAGTCGAGGCGCGGGCTGCAAAAACCGAGCTGCACTTCGTGTTGATCAAAAAGCTGTTTTGTCCACGTGAGCAGCAGAAGACTCGCAGCTGATACGATGCTTGCCTCACTTTCAGAACGGCAAGTCTGAATGCAGCACGAATCATAGAACTTGTAGCAAACGGTGCGAACGTGTATTATGAAATAGTCAATGTGAAAATGTGTCTGCCGCCGTTGCCACCGCGGTTTGCAAGCGGTCGTTTGCAAACAAGTAGAGGATGATTTTGCTTATGCTCACCGAACATAAGAAACTGTATTGGAACGAAAGCGTCAATCGTCGACGGACATCTGGCGGTCGTCGCGGCCATTCTGAATGCAATGATGATGCTGACGTGCATGCAGAGTGTTATGCACACGCTGCCTTCTGAATATAGAGCTGCCGATCTGAAACTCAGTCCAACCGATTCCTCCCTGGGTCACGCTGGCAGGAGCGCGCCACGCCATGTGCTCATCGTTGTCCGAGAAGCTTGGACGTGAATCTGACTAAGTGCTATCTTGTTGCCGCCAGCATAATATTGAGGCCTGGACTGCCGAGCTCGCGATCCCGCTTCATGCGTGCGCATCCTCGTGCTTCAGATTCTTGTAGATGTCACCGTTCTACAGAGCACAGCAGCAGTGTAAGCGTACGCGGAGAACACCAAACTCCTGACGGCGGAGAAGACGCACGCATGGGCAGCGGGCACGTCGGTCAAAAACACACAAACACAGTGGGCAATGCTGGATGTCCGCACCTTGCAGGCGCGCATCGTGGTGACGTGCTCGCCCTCGTCATCGCGGATGTTGATAAATACATCGTGCAGGTTCCTGCGCGTGTCCATTCACAGTTTCGCGGGACGCCGCCAGGGAGGCGCCCTCAGGAATTGCACCCGCCGTCATTGCGCCCCCAGATCTTGAGGTGTGAAAGAGAGACAAGATCGTGCACAGCAGCTGATGCCCAAGACTGTCTCACCTGCAGGCCGGCCGCCGCGGCTTCACCCGCCTGGTCGTCTGGAACTCGTCAAACCTGTGGCGCGCAGACATGCACAAGTCGACAACCAGCTGCACTCATCTGCTGGATGGCGCCCTGTGCACGCAGAGTCCGGACACAAGAGGCATGCAAACTATGGCTGCCTAGGCATGCCGCCCGTCCATGAAGCAACGAGAATACAGCTCACATGTACAGGTCGTCCCCCTTGTAGTACTGCAGCGCCACCAGCGGCGGCGGCATGCTTTGAAGCAGCTCCTCGTTGGCGTCGACGAACTCGCCTGTCGGAAACGAAACCGGGTGAGCCTGTAAACACGGACAGGATTGCAACAGAAGGCAGTCTTGACGGCCTATCATGTCACATCATCGCACCATAGGTGTCGACCGCATGCGACTGCGTGTAAGGCACATAAGGACTCAGTGAAGTGCAAGTTGGGCTGCCTAGCAAGACAGGAGCAGTGTCACATATGCATGCAGCAGAGCAGTACCGTGCGGAAGCACACACTAGGATTCACAGCCGCACCTCCAGCAGCTCGCTGAAGCTGTAGGCCTGGCCATTGCGAGATGTAAACTGTCAGCGATCGTTTTGCCCTGCTGTGCTAGCATGCAGATGCAGAACCGACGTGTGCGCACCGCTTCTGGGTCCACAAAGAAGAGCAGGCAAAGTAGCCCGTAATACAAAATGGCCGAATGCGCCGCAATGAACCTGATCATCGCATACATTCGATTGCATAATGACACGAATTACACACGAAGACGGCAGGTCAACGTCTGCCTATTTTCGCCAGTTTTGATAACTGCCTTTGGACATGGACATGCTGAGAGCCTGGCAGCGACCAACACAGCATGCAGGAGCGAGCCTACCTGTCAACCCATAACGAGTCGCCGCCCAGGCTCTCCATGATCTGCAGGTGGTGCATTTCGTTCCACTCCTCTGCGTTCGACGGCAATCATCATGTCACCAACATTCCGAATGGCAGGTCTGAATGACGGATCTGAACGAAGAATGCCGAGGTGTGTTGATGCAGTTCACGAACACAGGATTACAAGCTTTCAATCTGCTCTGTACCAGCATTGCCCCTACCTGCAAAGTGCCTGCAGTGCAAACACAACAGTGATCAGCATCGCTGAAAACAAGTCACTGTTGGCTCTGCAAGGCCGAAGGTACGACTGCATTGTGAACTGATGGTACACAAGCTTTGCCTCGTCAACAGACAGACATCGATAGCTCACACTTTGCGCAGGTCTGCGCCGGCGCGCCACCAGCCTAGCGTCTCGTACAGGTGCAGCATGGAAATATAGCTGAAGTAAGGCATCCGCGCAACTGATGAGAGGGCAGAGAAGCACACATGTCAGTCGACTAAAGGACATGCAGAGCAGTGAAAGGCATGCAGAGCTTTGCATCAGCAACGCAGGATGTAGGTTGCATCGAAGAACCAGCAGACGCACCCTCTTCCAGCAGCCAGAAGCGCTGGATGGGGCGATTAGGGTACACAAAGTCCAGCAGCCAGCACAGCACTGCGGCGGGCAGCCCAAGGATTCAGACGCGATACCAGGTGGCGTATGACTTGCGATACCACAGGAGCACCAGCTCACAGCAACGGCTCTGCACACACAGCGCTTACCAACGTAGGGTCCGCGCACGAACCAAGGCGTCTTGACGCGCTTGCCCATTGCATCGCGGCGCTTCTCCCGATCGTTCACACCCTGCACCGACAGCTGCAGCTTCGCCAGCTTCTCCCGCATCTGCAGTCGTTACATCCGATGAAGATAACTTCAGCATGCTGACATTCTCTGCGGCATGTTGCGTAGACACCGTCTGTTTCAACACCCTTCTCATCGGAATCACAACCCAACACCACCAACACGGTTGTCCTCGTTGCATGCGCTGTGTGACACGACAAAAGCACGTCTGGCGGCGCTACCTCGATGGTGAGGTGGTCCTCGGGGCCGCGCTCCTGGAGCTCCCTGTCGGTCATGTCTGTCGTCAGCTCCGACAGGACGCCGCGCTTCTCCAGCGACTTGTCCAGGTCGCTGAAGCCGACGACCACCCGGCCAGCCAGGCTGCGGATCGCCTGCCAACGCAGCCATGACTGAGACACCTCAGCATCGGAATGCGTGGTATCATGGGAGTGTCAGTGTTGGCTGGCCTGTTGACTAGCCTCCACGCCGCTGAAGCCTTGCGCTGTTTCGGAAGTCAATGTGCGGAATCGCACCTTGGAGACCGGGTTCCGGTTGGGCGAGTTCCGTTCAAACTCCTGCCATTCGTCGTATCGGAATGACCTGTTCGCACAGGGACATGAGCGTCTCTGCTTGCGCGAAAGCATATCAGAGTTTGCATGGAACACTGCTGCACTGACACCTTGCATGTCGATGTGCAGATCATGATAACCCGCACCTCCTCAGGGCGCGCAGCTCGTGGCTGAAATTTTCGATTGCCTGCGGCGCAGATCGCGGACTGGGTGTCAAACTTCAATCATTTTTCGAACTGTGTATTGCCTTCACGATGCATGCCTGTATGGTGTCCTCACACAGCTGCTTCAGCGAGTCCTCAGAGCTGGCGTACCAGGCGCCAGCCGGACGCGGGAATCTTGCCGTATCCCTCCTGGTACAAGCGCCCAGATCCAGACCTGAAGCCTGTGGACACAGCAGGGAGATCGCTGTCGCATATTTCAGAGAACATGAAATCCGTAGCCTCGACTTTGCCTGGTGGAGCAACTTCGGCTGCCGCAGGTGCATCACAGTGTCGTTACACATGTCGCCACACATGCCCAGTGCATCCCGAGTCGTGCGATGGCGTCGCAGCATGACTCACCATAATCGTGGCCGAGCACCTGCGCGAAGACTTTCGGACTCAGTTCATTAAATTCATGGTTGCGGAAGCTGCGCTGCCATGCAGCATCTGCACAGCTGCGATGCAGCGCAGAATAACGGCGGCGGTGACCATGCAGCAAGTGAATGCCTACAGAAAGCAGCACCTCGATGCGCGCGTCACCGTCGTGCACGTAGTACTTGTCGTCCGCTCCATTGCCGCGTGTGGGCTGGCCGAACTTCATGCCACGCATCCAAAGAGGCTTTGGCGCGTAGTCTGCATCATCGGCCAGCTGTGTTGCTTGATGGGCAGCATCGCCGTTGCTGGCTGCGACTGAGCGTGGGGATCGAGCGCGTGATACGAGTCTCCTGCAAGCAGCGTGTCGCAGCCCTCAGGTGCCGCTCTGCGTTGCATATCGGTGCGTTCCTTGACTACATCCCATCACGAGTCAGGCTTGTCCGCCGCTTCGACTTGGCACAGGGCTGTGCTGCACAGAGTATGCACAGAGCAGAAAGCTAGGTGATACAGAAAGGCGATGCTTCCCACCTGCTCTGCAGAGAGCTAGGTCTCGCGGCTCGGATGTCTGCCGGCTGTGCGTGAGACAGCCGGCAGCCGCTGTGCGACATCATGCTGCTGGCCGCAGTGGATAGATGCTTTTCAAATACGAGGTTTCAGACCACGAATGCGGCAAGCTGCGCAGTTTTGCAATCGTTTAGTCAGTGTCCGCAGTGGAACCTTCGTAATATCTGTTTGTTCCTGCAGCACAGCGAGGGCGGCACTCACAGCAAGCGTGTGCAGAAAAGTTCGAGATAAACCTTAGACAATGCAGCGCTGCGCAAGCAGCTCTGGCTGTTCTCGATGTCGGAAACCGGCCTGTAAGATCATCGCAGATCAATCTGACGGTCAGATTCTGACCATCCCAGATGACGCATTCTGACGTGGTCGGCAACGCTGCACGGGCGAAGGGGACCAAAATCTTGATCCCCTTTGGCACGGGGTCAATGCCCTGACCTTTGTGGCATCTGCTCGGCTATGCAGTGCGGAGGTGATATCCTGCACAGTCAGCAAGACTGGCGACTGCCCGAACCCCCGACGTCCAGGTGCATCCCTGTCTTCGCTTACAGCATGTTTCCCCTGCCTCTCGCATCTGCCGACGCAGCCTTTGTCATCGACAGCGAGGCAACAGTCATTAGCATCGCATCGGTTGAGCACCGGCAGCCGGCTCTCCTGCTGTCATGGCCGGCGCGGCATACGGCAGGCGCCCTGCGGCGACACTCAAGCTTTCGATCGCTCACCGGCTCGCTGGCAGCAGCCAGCCTTGCAGCCACCGGTCATTCGGTCATGCTGATGCATGCGGCGGCCTCGCCATCTGCGCCTGCTGATGGCGCCCCGACGGACGCCCGCGGCGGCAGCACGGACGGCAGTGCAGCGGCGGTCGCGCCCAGCAGCCTGCCCAGCGGCAATGGGGCGAACGGTGACCACAGCAACGACCCCGAACACATCGTGTTGGTGAGTGCTTTCAGATGTGGTACGGAAACGGCAATGCAAAGCTTTTGGTGGAAAAGCTGCTGTGCCATGCCCACACCCGCTGCAACATGCCGCACCTCTGCAGCCCTGCACTGCCAGTCAGTGGTTCCTGTGACGTAATGCAGACTGGGCACGAGCCAGAGTGGATGCGCGAGCGACTGCAGACCATGTCTCGGAAGGTGCGGCTGGGTTGACAATTTCGTTGTGCATCCAAAACCCACCGTGAGCTCTGTTTCCCGGCCATGCTTCACAGCACTGATTACTAGTCGCTTCCTGGTTTCGCCACAGGCAAAGCAGCACCGGGCTGCAGTCCAGGCGGCGGCGCCGCTGCAGGCGGAGGTGGGCGTTGTGCCCGCCGTGTTCGTGGGCGACGTGTTCACCCCTGTGGGGTAAGGGTGTTCCGCATCTTGTCATCGCATAGCGACTGTGCAGTCCCGTGCTGCAGACAGGTGGTGGCAGCTTGGCACAACAGCGCGATGTGTACATTGAATCGGTTGTATGGCCAGCATATTTCAGGATTCACACCCCAGATTGAACCCGGAAACTGTTCACAGCCCGTGTCCCCCACCAACAGGCCGGAGCCGCCGGACGACAGCAGCCTGACGTCGGCCCTGTGGCCGCCGTTTCTCGGCGAGCAGCCGCCGGCCTTTACACGGCTCCTGGACCCCTTCTGCAATGACAGCTTGCACCTGCACACCACGCTGAACGCGGCCCTCAAGGCGGCGGGGCTGCCGCTGCCGCGCGCCGACGGCAGCTTGCGCGCACTGGACAAGCTCGCCCAGCAGGCTCGCATCGTCCTGGCCGCCAGGGACGTGCTGCGGCAGGCCGAGGCAGAGGCAAAGCGGCAGGAAGTGGTGCCCCGCAGCGGCTCCTGGTGGCGGCCCAAGCTGCCGTGGCCGCGCCAGGCGGCCGCCGCCGGCGACGGTGGCGGGAACAGCAAGCAGCCGTCTGACGCGATGGGGTCTGACGGTCGCGCGGGCGGCATGCACAGCGGGGGCAGCGCGCCGCAGTGGCGCCCAGGCTCGAGCATCACCACCATCGAGTCCATGGCGCTGGGCGCCGCGGTGACGCTGCTGAAGGCGCACCCCGGCCACGCCTTCCTCGTTCCCGACGAGCAACAGGCACTGTCGGTGTCTGCAGTCAGGCGGTGCATCAGAATCGTTCCTTTGGCTGGAAGTAGAACTGACTGTAGGCGGCAGCGCTCACGGGTTGCAAACTCAGGAGGACGACAGCACCTGCCAACGCAGCAAGACTGCACTTTTATCGTGCATCCCTGCCTCCAGACGCATGTTGTCTCTTGCAGGTGCGGGAGGCGCAGCAGCTGTGGCAAGCGCAGCTCGGTAAAGGCCTCCCCTCACAGGAGCCCTTCAGGTGAGAAGGAGCCCGTGGCAGCAGAGCATGACCCATTATTGCCCTGGGCCACCTGCATCCTGGACCCAGAGCTCCAGCACTCGAGCTGACGACACAAAGCAGAGGTGCCTTGGCGGCTTTCCATCTGTGCGGGATGCTCTGCGCAGGGGCCTGCCTGTGTTCACCATCCCTGGCGTGTATCTGACCCTACCCTCCGCCAAGGGCGACGTTCGCTTCACGCCGCTGTTCCTCAGCCGCCGCCAGCTTGACGACACTGTCTGTGCCGCCCAGGACCTGGCCATCCGCGCGGTGAGTGATGCTGGAGAGTCTTGACATCAGGTGGTTTCTGTGCCGCCAAGAAGGGTCTAGGGTTTTAGGGTGTATTTTAGGGTGTAGGGAAACCCTAAATAGTTCCTGTACCCGCAAGCATTGCCAATCAGATAGGGTGTGCGTCGTAGGCTGTCACCTGACGCTCGTCCAGTCCCCATGCCACTGCCTGTTGCTTATGCTAAACCCTAAACCCTGCAGGCCCGCATGCAGCGTCGTCAGACCCGCTCCCTGGCGCGGCAATTCGCAGAGAGCACCGCTGCGCACATCACAGGTGGGATGTGTGCGCTGCTGTGATGGCAAATAGAGCGCCACAAGTTGCATCACAGGATACTTGACCCAATCGCTGTGTGGTGACACGCGACTTTCACAGACCGCGCCCCATGGTTGACTCGAGGATCTCAAGTAGTCGACTGAAGGGTTCAGGGCCGTGCGAGCAATCCTTCGACAGGATTGGCAGAAGCACATGCCTCTGCATTTCCAATCCCGGCAGACCCTGACTGACTGTCGCTTGATGTCGCTCGCGTGAATCCTGTGCAGGCGTCCGCATGGTGCACGGCGGCAGCGGTGACGGTGGCCGGCGCGGCAGCCAGGACAACAACGGCGACGGCGAGGAGCTGCCTGAGGTGGACGAATTTTTGAAGGTGCGTCTGGTCATCGGGGGCGATATACCCAATGAAATACACCGGGGACTAGATCCACCAGTACTCACACATCAGCAATCCACCGATACTCACACATCAGCAATATTGCTTCGTGTCAAACCAGCAAACCCACTCGGGAAGATGCGACACAGCCACCAAAAACCAGTCCCAAAAATGCAGGAGCTGGGCGAGGGTGGCCGGTCAGCGGCGGCAGGCAGCGCCGCCCGTCCCGGCGGCCTTCGCACTGGCATATCCCTCATGGCGGTGGGGAGCATCTCGCTGTGGCTGCGTGGCGTGGAAGCCACCATAAACGCGGCCGACGGATTGGCGTCCAGCATCGGCCTGGGTGAACAGCCTTTGACAATTGCGCGTTTTGACAGCTCATGCCAAATGCGCTGGAGCTGCATCAGGTCTTCATGGCGATGTCAGCTCGTCCGTGCAGAGGATCAGTGCAACAGCCAGCAGGTCCACTGGCAACCTTTGAGGTTTGCACACTGTCACTTGGCGGTTCTGTGCGGGAGGCAGGCACATGCTGTCGAGCAGTCGTTTTGCGGCTTGAGTGACAAATGCCGACCCCTGCGTCTGCCTCTGTGCTGAGGTCCGACCCTTTGCGTGGCCGCAGACGTGCGACTGGCTCGACAGCGGCGCCCGATGGTCGTCATTCCGCACTCGCTGCAGGAGTACGTGGCTGACTGCGGCCGCTGGAACAATCAGCGACGGGCGGAAGCCGGTGCGATCCCAGAGCTCGGGCGCCTTAGTCTTCGTGCATCAGTTCAGATTTCGTGCACCGTGTCCGCTGCCTGCCAGTCGTTTCAGGACCGCGGCCAGTCACGAGGCTGGGCTGCGTCCGACCAGGCAGCGTCTAGAGACGCGGCTGGGCAGACCTGCTGCTGTGCACAGTCTCGGAGTCACCACGCTGCACGGTGGATGTCACACGAGAAGCAGCACCAGTGCAGAGTCGTGCCTGCTCCAGCACCCGTATGAGGCCTGGCAGTTTGGGTGCGCAGAAGCTGCCCCCGACCCCTGGACCGACGAGGATCTGAGCCAGCTGAAGGAGGGCGTCACCGACACCGTCAACCTGTCGCTGCGGGCCATCGTCGAGCTGCTGCACCAGGTGGTACTTGTCGGGTGTCGAATGTGCCAGAACCTCAACAGCTCGCCTGACTGAATCAACAAAGTGCCACGCCGTGACGCACAGTCTGGCAAAAGGGGCGCAGTGGCTCGTCTTCACTTGATACCTGCCGCCAGGCAAGGCGCTCATGATCGGATACCTTGCGGCGCAGGGCTCCACAGGCGACAGTCCCGCGAGCTACAGTTTCTCCTCCACTACCTGCGGCGGTGCCGAGGCGGCAGGGGCAGCAGCAGCCGAAGAGGGAGCCATCGCGAACGTCGCGTCGATGCAGATGAACAACGCAAAGGTCTGCCTGCTTGCTTTGCTGATTTTCCCCTCTGCTGATGCACACTCACAACCTGCCGTGTGGCTTCTGCTTCTCTTTGTCCCGATTACCTCCCGCCTAGCCGCCATCCAATAATATGTATGTACAGGCGTATGGCGAGGTGTCTCCCGATGACAAATGCGACATGGACTCCAAACCACATCGTGGCATCATCCTCGTCGGCGAGTCTTCGCCCACCACGAACGGCATCAAAGTCGGCGGCCGCAAGCTTCAGCTCCCGACCGTGGTGTTGGCAGACGCCAACCCGCTGGCGACCTGCTGAAGCTTTTCGGCAGCTTTCTGGTGCCAGCAAGCGTCGCCTAGCTCTTTGATCTCCTCTGACTCTGGGCCTTCAGCTTTGTGAGTGTGATGTGCGTCGCCGCTGCTGCTGCATGCACTGCGCCCCTGCTGGTGTTGGGATGTAACTATATGTCATCATCTATGTGGTCATGAATGTGTATCATGTATGGTGCCCGTGACTATTATAGTCACGAGCATGATTCGCACACCGAACAAGGAATTTTCAGGGCATTCGCGCAGCGCAGCAGGACCCTTTTGCAGCTTTCGCGGTTCTGAGGGTTGGCTGATTCCAAGTCTTACACCGTTCTCTGGCTAGTTACCAGATTTTTCCTCGTCACCAACCCTTTTCTCTCTCTCGCGCGGCTGCCACCGGAGTGTCCGCCGTATCATTTGCCGCACTTTTCTTGCCCGATTTCGGCTGAGCTTCGAGCCTAACATGTCGCACGCGGTTTGCATACACTGGGGGCGTTTGCGGAGTTTCTGGCTACTCAGGAAAATCTTTCGAATCATCTCCGAGGCAATTCGAGGCAATTTCGCGCAGGTTCGCGCAGCACCAAAATGATGATCAGAATCCGGTTTGAGCAGGGCCACAATTGCAATAATCGGATTCACAATAATCTCTTTGTGTGCGAATCATGCCCGCGACTACGGTGCGAAGATTTGCAACATAGAGACCCTCATGCACGTCATCTTTGCGTATTGCGATTCCCCATGTTCTGTAGCCAGAAATGTCGCTAATTAAGCTACGCACCACCCCTGAGAACCTGGCGCCGCTGCGGCGTTGCTCCGCTACCAACCGCTGCTGCAGCTCATCCAGCTGTTAACGCTGCTCAGCAATCACAGCAGCAGCGGCAGCGACCTCGGTGTCACGCTGCCGTTGCAAAGGCCGCAGCTGCCGCGGGTGCTGTGCGGCTTGCACCTCAGCAGCCTCCGCAGCCTCCTTGCGGAAACGTGCCTCCAGCGCCGCCTTCATGGCCTCATGCCCAGCCACATCTGATCTCAGCTTCGCACCTTCTGCCTCGGCGTCTGCAACCGCCTCTCGCAACTGCCCTGGCAGCACAAATAACCAGGCGTTGGTCGCCGCCGGCTGACCGCCGGCCCCGCCGCCAGGCTGGCCTCCATCGCGCGCGTCTTGCGCGGGTGCAGCCTGAGCAACCGAACAAGGGCCGCATGATCAAATTGCAAGTGATGGCACTGTGCTTTCGAGTAGAATCTAGACCATGCAGCAGTGTTGCAACATGGATTTCCGCACCTGTACAGGCGCCCCACATGTGGTGGGGCGCCTGTGGCGGTAATGGCAGTGGCGCCCAGAGCGGCGGTGGCAGCCACGAAGGCGCCTGCATTGCCGCAAGCCGAAGGGCCAGTGTTACCTGCACCAGCAGGGTTGATCGTTTAGCAAATAAACTGATGCCACCGGACTGCTGGGACAGCAAATACTTCTGACCAGCCGCTGTCGGATCAAACAGCATGCGCATTGCTGCATGAACAAAAAATCAAGGCGTGCCACAGCAGCTGTCGGCCAATTAGCTCTCAGCAGAGACAAAGAGAGTTATACCATTATCTGTGACGCGGCACTGGAGTGCATGTGGCACATCGGGCGGCAGCGGCAGCATCCCGCCCCGGCTATCTGGCTGCCGGTGGTGGCGCCCCCGCTGCCAGCCATTTGCGGCGCCTGCTGCGCAGTGCCGGTCTCGCCGCCCACCGAGCCTGCTGCCGGCAGCGGGGCGACGAGACTGCGCGCTGCTCAGGAATGAGGCTGATGTGCCGGCTGCTGCTGCTGCTGCTGCTGCTGCTCTGCCTGGCGCCTCTGTTTTTGCGTCAGCGGCGCCAACCCCGAGCCGCCCGGCTCCGGCAAACAGCAACCGCTTTGCGCCGTCCACGGGCTGCACGGCCGCCGCAGTCGCGGGCCGCGCCATCGTCCTGGGCGGCTGACCGCTCATGAGCAACGGAGACATCGCTGTGGTCTACTCTGCGCCGCCGCTGGGCTCGGCCAGCAGCACATCCGGAGCAGTGGGCTTTGCCGCTGGCGGCGTTCTGAGCAGCGGCCCCACCGCTGTGGCCAGCATTGTCGGTGGCTGCGAGTGAGGCTGTCCGGACGCCGTGCTGTTTGCCTGCGGGCGAGTCTTGGGTTCCTCAGAGAATGCAGGCTAGACAGCTCTGACCGCCAACGCCGCCAAGCCCCTGATGTCGGAGCTGACGTTACTGCACCCCTCGGTGCATGAGGTGCGGCAGCAGGCCTGCGGACCATTGCAAACGTACAGCGCCGCTTCAGCAGGCGGCGCGGCCGAAAGGGTAGCGCTGAACGTGCCAAAGGCGGCGGTGCAGGTGCAAGCAGCATTGTTGCCCTTTGAGATGGTTGGGGAGCTCTGGCCCATAATGTGCTGCCCTCTCCGTCGCCCCGGAGGCATGGGACTGCCAGGTTCACCGCCGGCACCGAAGTTGCCACCTGGGCACAAGGAATTGACACAGTCGCAAAGAGCTGCGACAAGTCACATAGTCCCTGCACGGGTATGCACCGCAGCATTTGGAACCCAGTGGCCTGGGCGCAACAGCTCCCAGCTGCATGCAGGCCGATGTTGCCGTGCCCATGGGGCAGAGTGCATGCTTGGCGTTGTGATGCAGTGTCCAGGCCGCACCTCCAGCAGCGTGACGGCCATGTCCTACCGCCGCGCCACCGCCAGGATGGGCGGTGGTCTGCCAGCTGCGCTGGCCACGGCGCGGCGCCGCCGTCTGCAGAAAGGCATGACGGAAGTTCCACATTCCGGGCCATACCCAGGAGCAGCGGGTGGCTCCAGTTGAACAGCTTAATATTCCAGTAGATGTGTGTTCGCGAACAGCTACTCAAACACTTATGGCGAATGCAGCCTAACTGTACCATGCTGCACCACGGCTCTGATTTGTGCCTAAGAGGAGGCAGCAGAAGCAGCCGTGACTAAAGCGACAATGTGCGTCTTTATCGGTGCAGTTGATCGTGAAATGCACACAACTGGAGCAGCACCACAGCGTCCAATCGGCAGTGCATACAGCAGGCGCAACCGCCGTCACGAGTGCACCTGTGTCTTGCACCTGTGGATGGCGCTTTTCCCTGCCTCCTCCGGCTGCGTGTGGCAATAAGCAAAGCTCGTCTCGACCTGGGTGGAAGCTTTGCTGGGCTGCATGTAAGCTGCCGCATGCAAAGTGTTTTGGGATCGTCTGAATTGCTCGTCTTCGTTCTCTGAGCTGGCACACCGTGCTGGCGTGTGGCTGAGCTCTTGATCTGAGCACCATTCGCACAGAGCTGCTGTACTTCAACACTCAACACAGCACTCGAACTGTCTCAAATTTCTAGTCGTTGTCAGCGCTGCAGGTGATATGATACCAGCCGCAAAGATAGGTACGTTGTGCGTGTCATTGCGAAAACCCATGACACCGCACCAGCCTGAAGGACTTAGGGCATGCATGCCGACGCAGCTTGCACTATGCAGATGGATGTACCGGGGGTTGTCAAGTAGCAGACCCTCTACCTCGATCAGGATCTTTGTTCTGCAGGCTGCATCCCAACCTTCAACTTTATGCCACGGACGCAAAGCGGCACCATCCCCCCTGCGACCGCTCAGGAACCAAACATGGCATCGCTGCAATATTGCATGCTGTGTGATGTGGCAGTAGGTGCTGGCGAATATGCATGGACCCAGCACAAGGCCACGGATATACACACGCAGCAGGTGACATCAGGAACGTCGTGTTTGCGTAGCTGCACAGATCGAAGCTGCTGTCTGCCCGTCCTGGAAGGCAACTGCTGGTCTCTGAGGTATTGCCTCAAACATTGTGCGTGCGCGGATCGCAGCACTGCGCCAGCATTGCACGCAGATACGGACTCTGCACTTACTCGACTTGCATTCTGGTGTCTCCAGTCCTACACCAGGCAACACCCGGCAGGTGACCTGATCTGGGCATACACCGGTCCCATAGGCATCTGCTTTGCCGCGGCAGTGGAGTCCAAAGCTATACGCGGTGAGCCAGTCTGATGCAATCGGCCCTGACGTCTGTGCATTGAGCAGTCACTTGCGACATATTGCCGCAGAGCTGTCCAGTGCATTGGTCAGTCTGACAGTATAACAGAATGCATGTTGCATAGCTGCAGGTTTGGAGGCTGGCACGAGCCTCGATCAGTTAGCGCGGCAGGCTGCGCTCATAGGTCTTGTGCAAGCAAATTACGATGCTGCCCTGGCAGATGCATTGCCGCACGGTCTGTACACAACGTGGGACTATGTGGAGTCGTCAATGACGGAGCATTCGGGCCACTGTGTCCACCGAGCGGTGAGTGCGCACCCGCGTCTGGCAGCCCGACTGCTGATGTCGTCCGCTACGGCATATGCCCTCAACAAACGGCTGCTGCTGAACATCGGCCACAACAAGGGTGCGCTGCTGCTACCGCTACCTTCCCGTCCATACATCAGTTCATTCGATCGCAGCCTTTACTGCATCAATGCAAGCCGAGCATTTGCGCATTTTTGAATCGATGATTGGCCCTTCTTGGGCAGCCTCAAATGTGGATTGATCTGATTTGCCGCAGATTTCCTGATGAACTCGGTATCATTCACAACGACAGCGCAGCTGCTGCAGCATCTGCATGCGGCCCTGCGGGAGTCAGAGCCTGGCACACTGCATGCCTACCTGCTGGCTCGGGACGCCCTCTTGATCAGCGTGCTGTGGCACACGGCGTTGCGCGGCGACAATGCCGTCAGGCTGCGCAGCGGCGGCTTGCTCTGTGCTTCTGTCCCCTTGAAAATCGCCCACGGTCAAAAAGGCAGGCCATCCATCTGGGCAAGGGAACATGGTTTCCCACAGTCAGCTCAGCATGCTGAGGAGGCGAAAGCGATGCAGAGGGTAGGGGCGCAGCTCTAGATCGGGCGATCGACGACGGGACAGCAGGCTGTCCCTGCGCCGGTGCCGACGGACGCCGCTGAAGTCTTGCACCGACTTTGGCGCCGGCGGGAGCGGCAGCGAGGCTCGGTCAGGCTAACAACTAGGCTCGGTTGTGCAGATAATGTTATTCTGCTAGGCACAGAGCTCACCACCTACTTCATGAACGTGGTGGTGGCAGCGCACCTCCGCAAGACGCTGGAGGAGGTGCGAGGGCTGCACCACGACTACTGCGCGCAACCTGGACGGCGAGTGCTGCAGGGTGCAGCTCGCGTTCTCGAGTTCAGGCATCACGCAGCACGCTGATGCAAGTGGGTGGTTGCAGGGCCAGGTGCGGCTGCTGGCGTACAACAACACAGTGTTCACGCACAACCTGGGGACGGTTGGCGTGTTGAAGGACAGCGGCGTCTACAACGTCCAGCAGGTTACCTTCCGAAGGTCTCCTGCTCGAAGTTCCAGCAGGAGACCTATGAGGCGCTCGCAGCCCCAGAGAAGAAGCTG
>JAABUM010002076.1_pt1 | contig 27939 bp, 26 predicted proteins | sample 5559161 | NCBI WGS metagenome assembly JAABUM01 (sample SAMN10711868, study PRJNA513369) | rock metagenome | isolation source: Antarctica rocks | place: Antarctica: Victoria Land, Siegfried Peak nord
GGCGACGACGACCCCACCCTTCACGCACCCCATCCGGTCGGCGAGCACGACCTTCGGGACCCCACCCAGGGTCTGCAAGCACTCGGCGAGCATCGCCAGCGTCGTCTCGGCGCGCTCGTTACCGGCGAACCGGACGAACCTCACCCGCGAGAACGCCAGGACGGCGCAGAACACGTGCAGCCCGTTCATCACGCCCCAGTCGATGACCAGGTGCTCACCGGGGCTCCACACCGCCGGCCGCCGGGAGCTGGTGATCGCTTGCCGCTGGCGATAGCGGGCCCGCTCCTGAGCGACCAGGCGCCGGAAGTTCCGCGCCGACCCCGCATAGCCCAACGCGGTTGCCTCAGGCAGCAACCGCTTAGCGCTGATCTTGCCTCTGGTGCCTTCGACCTTCGCGACCACCAGGGCGCGGACGCTCTCGTAGTTCCTGCGCCGGTCGACCCGCTCGGCAGCAGCCTGGTCGGCCTCCAGGATCCTCTTGACGGTCTTGTGGGTGATGCCGCACATTTGGGCGGCGCCCCGGTAGGTGCCGACCTCGCGGTAGGCGGTGATGACGTCCAACTTCTTCCTCGCTGACAACATGTGAGTCGCCTGAGCGGTGATCGGTGCTGGCTTCGACACCGCCACCGTCACCGCTCAGGGCCTCAACCTCCGACAGACACGACGGACGCGAGGTGGGGACTTTCACTGGCCACACGTGGGGACTCCCTGTGGCCACCAGTGGGGACTTTCACATGGCCACGGACAGCAGGAACTCCCTGACGGGCCGACCAGGACCCTTGTCGAAGTTGCCCTTTCGTCACCTCGCCTATCGCCGGGGTCGTGCATCAGAGTCCAGCCTTGCTTGGCCAGAGGCCGGAGTGCTTTCGCTGTCCACTCCTCGCCTTGGGGGCCGTCCTGCCAGTTCGTGATGTAGCAGGGCGGGAACTCCCCAAAGTCACCGAGTGATCGGCTGCCATAGGCCGTAGTTGCCAGGCAGGTGAAGGCACCGGACGCGAGCAGGTGCAAACCGCGCTTCATGGAAGCGCAGATGGTTCACCGACGGCCAGTGCATGCTCTCGGCATCAAACCGCTCAGGACCTAGCGCGTGTCACCAGTGGAGGCAGGCTCGGGCGGTCGCTGGAAGAGTTCGATCGCGTACCCATCGGGATCGAGCAAGTACAGCGTGCGGGCTCCCTTGTTGGACCCTTCGGTGACATCCACGGGGTGTGCGCTTCGAGCGCGACAGCCGGCCGTGAACGCACGCTCGGCCAACTCGTCGATACCCTCGACGTAGAGGCACAGGTGCCCTGCGCCGAAGTCGCACGGCCGGGAGGACGCCGACAAGCGTTCCACGCCGTGATATTCGAGCAGTTCAATGAACCCGCCGCCCGGGATGTGTAGGTAGGCGGCCCGGATCTCGGTGAAGTCGAGCCCGAGCACGACCGGCAGGTAGGGTCCGTCGACGATCCTGTCGAAGGCGATTTCGAGACCGAGGACGTCGCGGTAGAAGCCGAGCGCCCGGCCCATGTCGCTGACCGTCACGCCGCCGTGAAAGAAACCCGTGACCGATGCCATCGGGCGCCTCACCCGACCCGGTAGCGGTCGACGACACTTGCAACCACTTCGATGCCCAGACCGGGCCGGTCGACAGGGGGCGCCACGTAGCCGTCTACGTGACCGAACGGCTCGGCGACCAGCTCATGCTGCATGGGGTTGTGCAGAGGCTTGATCTCGAACAGCGCACAGGCTGGGCTTGCGAAGCTGACGGCGAGGCTCGCCGCCGTGACGATGGCCGACGACCAGGCGTGCGCGTTGGCCTGCCTGCGGTGCTGCTGGACGAGATCCGCGATCCTCTTGAAGCCGGTGATGCCCTCGGCGCGACCCGGATCGATGCCGGCGACGTCGCAGGTACCTGTCGCCAACACACGTTCGTAACCATCGAGGGTCCATTCGCGTTCACCGTACGCAATCCGCGCGCGGGTCTTGGACCGCAATTCCGCGTAGCCCATCGGATCCCATGCTCCGAGCGGCTCCTCGACCCAGTCGACCTGGTAGTCATCGAATGCCTGGATGCGCCGCACCGCCGTCGCGATGTCCCAATGCACGTGCACACCGAGGTCGATCATCAGTGTGCGTTCGGGCCCGATTGCCTCACGCATCGTGCGGACGTAGGCGACATCCCGGTCGTGGTCGAACCCCAGATTGGCGTCGCCGCGCTTGCCGAAGCCGACCTTCATGCCCTGCAGCCCGTCCGCCAGCCAGCCGAGCGCCTCGTCGGCCATCTCGTCGAGCGACTCGTAATGGGCGTGGCTGGACGCGATCGCGGGCAGCCGGTCGTGAACGGGCCCGCCGAGCAGCGAACAGACGCTGGTACCGAGCGCCTTACCTTTGAGATCCCAGAGAGCGATGTCGACGGCCGCGACGGCGAACGACGCGATGCCTCCACCGTGGCCGTACCACCAAGAGTGCTCTTTCATGGCCTGCCACAGGCGGGCATTGTCGATCGGGTCTGCACCGACCAGCAGGGGCGCGAACCCGTTGATGATCGCGGCGGTGGCCTGACTCGCCTCCGGCCACATTGTCACCGACTCTCCCCAGCCGACGACGCCGTCCGCCGTGATCTTCACCAGGCACAGATGACGGATCGCGTTGAAGTCGTTGGGCTCCGGATAGGCGACCGGGATCGCTTCGACCGCGTTGATCCTCACACAAGCTCCTCGCCGGCGTTTCAGGCGTAGACTGCAATCATTACCGGGAACGATTGTACCGAGGTGGCCAAACGTGTCCAGCCCGCTCAGTGACATACGCGTCGTGGCCATCGAGCAGTACGCCGCCGGCCCGTACGGTTCACTGCACCTGGCTGAGCTCGGTGCCGACGTGATCAAGATCGAACAGATGCCCGACGGCGATGTCGGCAGGGACGTACCGCCGTACCGCAGCGAGCACGACAGTCTGTTCTTCCAGTCGTTGAACCGCAGCAAGAAGAGCGTCATGCTCGAGCTCGGTCGACCTGAAGGACGCCAGGTGCTTTGCGATCTTGTCCGGGTAAGCGACGCCGTATATTCCAATCTGCGCGGCGACGTGCCGGAGCGCCTCGCGATCCGCTACCAAGACCTCGCCGAGGTAAATCCCCTGATCGTCTGCTGCAGCCTGTCCGGCTACGGCATGACCGGCCCGCGCGCCAGAAATCCGGGCTTCGACTACATGATGCAGGGCCTGACCGGGTGGATGAGCATAACCGGCGAGCCCGACGGGCCACCGACGAAGTCCGGTCTCTCAGCGGTCGATTTCGCCACCGGGCTCGTGGCCGTGACGTCTTTGCTGTCGGGCGTTCACGCAGCCCGCCGTGACGGGATCGGGGGCGACTGCGACGTCTCGCTCTACGACACGGCGCTGTCGATGCTGAACTACCTCGCGACCTGGACGATGAGCACGGATCACGAAGCGGCCCGCATCACCCGGTCGGGACATCCGACGCTCGTGCCGTTCGCAAACTTCCCCACCAGCGACGGCTGGATCGTGGCGGGCGGTTCCAAGGAGAAGTTCTGGCGCCGCCTCGCGCTCGCCCTGGATCGGTCGGCCCTGCTCGACGACCCGCGCTTCGCGACATTCTCCGACCGTCTCGAGCACAAGGCCGAACTGATCGCCGAGCTCGACGGTGCGTTCAGCCCGCACACCACCGCCGACTGGCTGCGCATCCTGGAGGAAGCCCGAGTGCCCTGCGCGCCGGTCAACACCATCCGCGAAGCCCTGGCGGAACCCCAGGCGCTGGCCCGGGACGACGTGTTCTTTCAGCAGCATGACGCCCTGGGCCGGGTCGGCCAGGTCGCCTCGCCGGTCCGCTACGGCACCGACCCGCACCGCCGTGGGCCGGCCCCCAAGCTCGGCGAGCACACGCTGGAGGTGCTCGAAGACGTGCTCGGTTACGACCGCACGCGCATACGTACGCTGGCCGCAGAGGGTGTGGTTGCCGGCCCGGGGCTCAGCTGACCCCCCGGATCAGGGTCCGCGCGACTCGCGCTGGCCCGACGCCGCACTGCGATAGGCAATGTTGAGCGCCTCGACCGTGCGGGCGCCGAGCTCGCCGGGCGACTGGTTCACGAACGACTCGCCCCGCGCCGCAGACAGCACCGCCTCAATCGGGCCGGCACAGTCGTACGTCCCCTCGCCGTCCTTGACCTCGAGACGCCGCTCCTCGCCGCCTGCGTAGAGCCAGACCCCTTCACGCTCGACATCGACGAGCAGCTGCCCTTCCGAGCCGATCGCCCGGACTTCGAGCGCGTGCTTGTTGCCGCCGGCGTTCAGGTGGGCCGAACCCCCCGAAAGCGTGCCTATGGCCCCGTTCTCGAACGCGTAGGCAATCGCGTCGTGCAATTCGACGGGGGCTCCGAGCGGAGCGGACATCAAGGCGAAACCCGACTCGGCCCGTGCCCCGGTCAACCAGAGAGCCAAACCCAGCGCGTGCGAGAGCTGGGCCTGCCCGTAGCCGCCGCCGGACAAAGCGGTGTCGGTCCAGGTTCGTGGTTCCGGTACGGCCTCGGGGTCGGACTCGGGGTACGCGCCGGTATTCGACAGTAACTCCCGGGTAGGCGAGGACATGTGGACGGACAGGTGCTCTAGCTGCCCGATACCGACCTCGTCCATGAGGGCCTTGGCCTGCCTGACCATCGGCCTATAGTTCCAGCCGAACGCGATCACCAGGTTCCGGGCGGCCTGGTCGGCCACCTCGACGAGATGCCACGCCTGCGCCGGTTCGATGGTGACCGGCTTCTCGCACATGACGTGCGCGCCAGCGTCGAGCGCCGCCTTCGCGTGTTCATAGTGCAAGCCTGACGGACTGCCGATGATACACACGTCCACCCCGGCATTAAGGGCGTCACGATAGTCCTCGGATGCGACGGCGAACCCGTACTTGTCCTTGATCTTGGCCAGCAGCTCGGGGCCCTTCCGGGCGACCGCCACGAACTCGACGTCGCTGGAACGAGCGAGTTGCGGCAGGTGCGATGAGACCGTCCAGCTACCTGCGCCGATAACACCGACACGAATCTTCGGCACGAATTCTCCTAGCGCTTTTCGAGGAGCCGCAGGCGCAATTGGTCGAAGCCCACCGCGGCGAGTAGCAGGCCGCCTCGGGCGACGTCCTGATAGAACGAGTTGATGTTCAACAGAGTCAAACCGTTGTTAAGCGTAGTCAGGATCAGGATGCCAAGCAGCGTGCCCAGAATCGTGCCGCGGCCGCCGGCGAGGCTCGCGCCCCCGAGGATCACGGCGGTGACGACGGATAGCTCCAGGCCGGTAGCCGCCTGCGGGGAGGCCGCACCTAGTTGCGAGGCCAGGATCAGCCCGCCTACGAAGATTGCAACGCCCGAGAGCACGAAGCCGGCAAAGATGGCAGTTCGGGTGCGGATACCGGCCAGGCGGGCCGCGACTGGATTGGCGCCGATCGCGTACATCGAGCGGCCGTAGACGGTGAATCGCATGATCAGCCCCATGCCGATCACGACAGCCGTGAAGATCAGCGCCGGTATGGGGATGGACAGGAACGGCCGGGCGGTGCCGATGGTCGAGAAGTTCGGGAGCAGCAGCGTCTGACCGTCCGCTATCACCTCTCCGACACCGCGCAGGATCGCCAGCATTCCGAGGGTGGTGATCAAAGCATTGATCCCGAGCACGGTCACGAAGAAACCGTTGAGCATGCCGATCACGAGGCCCGCGAGCAGGCACAACAGGATCGCCTGCGTCACTCCATATCTGGCGTCTCCCCACGCCATGACGACGCCAATGAACGCGGCCCCGGACCCGACCGACAGATCGAACTGTCCGGCAACGAGAAGCAACGTCGCGGGTGCCGCGATGATGCCGATGACTGAGGCGTTCACAAGAATGTTCAGGAAGTTGTGTCCGGTGAGAAAGAAGCTCGACTGGGTCGCGAAGACGGCACCGAGCAGGACGAGCACAGCGAACAGCGCCGCCGTCTCGGGCAGTTTGCGGTTGGACGAACGGGAGGGCCCCGACGACTCACCCGGTCCGCCAGCCGGGGGGGCGGCGGTGCCCACGCCCGCCGACGACATGCCGGTCTCGTTGCTTGAACCATCATTGGTGCCGTTAGCAATCGTGCTCATCGCTCAGCCCCCTGCTGCCGTGAGGAGGTTCTGGGTGGTGACGTCGTCGCCGGTCATCTCTGCCACCTTTTCGCCTCGGGCCATCACTACGACGCGGTCCGCGAGTTGCACAGCCTCCTCGTAGTCGGAGGTGACTACGAGGACGGCCCGTCCCGTTGCGGCTAGGGAACGAATCGCGGAGTAGATCTCTTGCCGTGCGCCCACATCCACGCCGCGCGTTGGTTCCACCAGGACTAGCGGGTTGGAGGCGCGTTCGAGCCAGCGGGCGAGGATCACCTTCTGCTGGTTGCCGCCCGACAGGGTCGCGATCGGCTGCCGGCGCGGGTCGGCCGACTTAATCCCGAGGGGACCCGACCACCGCTGGTAAGCCTGGAATTCCTTGCTGCTCACGATCAGGAAGTGCTTCCAAGCCAGCCGAGCCCATGAGGCCACGGCGAGATTGTCGACCACGGGACGACTCATCAACGAACCTTCCCGCTTACGGTCGGGGGGAACGTAGCCGACGCCCCGGCGAATCGCAGTGCCGGGCCCTTTCGGAAAGCCTTCGGTATCCCCCAGCCGCAACGTTCCTGCCGTGGCCCGCTGCAGCCCGAAGCACGCCTCAGCGACTTGGGTCGTGCCGCTCCCGAGCTTCCCGTAGAGGCAGACGACCTCGCGTTCACGGACGTCCAGTGACAATCCGTGCACCTCGCGTTCAATCTGCAGTTCATTGATCGCGATGAGCGGGCGGCCGACCGGCAGGGCGCCGGACTTAGCGGGTCGTGACACCTCGCCGATGTCACGTCCGACCATCGCCTCGACCAGGTCACGCCGGGACACCTCTGACGTTGGCGCGACCAGGGACACCTCGCCGTTGCGGAGTACCTGCACCCGGTCGGACAGCTCGAAGACCTCGTCGAGCCGATGCGTGATGTAGATGATGCACGCGCCGTTGCTGCGCAGTCGCCGAACCCATCCGAACAGACGGTCAACTTCCTGCTGCGACAGCGCGGCGGTCGGTTCGTCCAGGATCAGCAACCGGGCGTCGTCGCTGAGCGCCCGGGCGATCTCCACGATTTGCCGTTCCCCAATGCGCAGGCTTGAGACGGGGGCGTTCGGGTCGATGTCGACGCCCATCTGGTCCAGGACGGTCCGGGCACGCCGCTGCACTGACCGCCAGCTCACCATCCCACCGCGCCCCGGCCAACGCCCCAGGCTGATGTTCTCGGCGACGGAGAGCGTGGCGGCGTCCTGAAACTCCTGGTAGATCATCCGGATGCCGAGCCGCCGGGCGGTGATGGGCGTCAGGCTGCGATGCGTTTCGTCGTCGATGCCGATCTCGCCGCTGTCGGGTTGGTAGTCGCCGGCGAGCGTCTTTACGAGCGTGGACTTGCCCGCTCCGTTCTCACCAAGCAGTGCAAGTACCTCGCCACCGGTGGTGCTGAGGTCGACCTGACGAAGAACCTCAACACCACCGAACGACTTGGTCATCTGACGCATGGCCAGGGTGAGAACGGACACGGATCAACCCGGGTAGTACTGCGAGATGTTGTCCTTCTTGACGAACACGTGCTTGGTGAACAGGTCGGCTGGCTCGGTCTTACCCTTAATGAGGGCGATGATCGCCGGGATGCAGATCTCGCCGTAGTGCTCGGGGAAGTACGCCGTGTCACCAATCCAGTTCGGGTTCGACCGGATGTTGCTGAAGGAACTGGGGTCGGCACCCTGCGCGGCACCGTAGATCTGGCCCTGACGGTTCTGGGCCTTCGCCGCGGCGAACGAGCCCAGCAGCATGTCGTCGTTAAGCGAGGTGACGGCGATCCGCTTGGCCCCGCTCAGCGCGGTGAGCGTGTCACCGAACGTCTTCTGGCCACCGTCGATCGTGCCGCTGCCGTCGACGTGGCGCAGCTTCGAGCTTGGCACGGGGCCGCACACGCTTGAGAAACCATCGATGGCGCCGCCGGCACGGTCGGTGTTCACCTGCCCGGCCGCTGGCTGCTCCATCGACACGTACGCGTCATACGCGCAGTGGAAGGTCTTCTTGAAGTACTCGCCCAAAGCCTTACCGGCCATTTCGCCGGCGAGCTTGTTGTTCGCCCCCATGAACACTTTCTCACACGGCTTCTGGTGAATGTCGACCGCGACTACCGGGACGGCCGGGCCGGCCGCGCAGATCTGCGCCGCTGCCTTCTCGGCGAGCTGGAAGTTGATGATTCCCTGGGCACCTTGCGTCTTGAACGTCTGCGCACAGGCGAGCGCCTTCGCGGCGTCGAGCTGTGAGTCGCAAAACAGCAGTTGGACCCCGGCGACCTTGGCCTGGGCCTTGATGTTGTCTGACACGAGCTTCACGAACGGGACCGAGTCGCCGAGCGAGATGTAACCGACCTTCAAGCCCGCGCCGCTGCCCGCGAGCCCGCCGGCGGAAGCGGACGTTGGTGCGGCTGACGCGCTCGTGCTCCCGCCGCTGCCAGTGGTGGAAGGGGCGGTCGAGCCGGGGGAAGAACCCGCAGACGAGCCACTGCCTGAGCCACAGCCGCTCAGCACTAGGACACAGACCGCGGCAACAGTCGCCTCCAGCTTGAACCGTGTCTTGACACCACCCATTGTTCATCCTCTCCTGGATGCGTTTCTGGAACCCTTTCCAGGACTGGAAACTTACGCCTAGCCCAAGTTGCTGTCAAGGGTGCACGGGCCCGGCTGCGACGCCGCGGCCACGACCTCATCGCACTCGACCCAACGTTGCCGCGACGGACATCGTTGTGACACCCGCTAACTCGACTTCGACGCTCAGGCGAGCGGCCTCGTCGGCGCGAAGCCGTGAAGGAAGCTGAGGGACTTCCAGGGTCACAGTCTGATCACGGCGGACATATACGCCGGATTCGGCGCCGAGCGAGGCGACCGTCACCGGGATCCCGCTCTCCCCGACTGCGTCATTGCGAAGCCACGATCCGGACAGGTCCAGGTCGAGACCGTCAAGGGAGGCCGACCGGATACCGGTCAGATAGCGCGATGCCCGGCCCGGGTTGTGCACGCCGATTGTCGCGCCGCCCGTGCGCACGAGTTCGAGTGGTTCGGACCAGCAGTAGCGCACGAACGTGCGCAAGTCGTCGAGGTCGTCCAGCATTCCGGCCCGGTGTTGCATCACGCGCTGCGCCAGCGAGTTGAACCGTCCCGCGGGAAGCGGACGCGGTGAACCGTGGGTTCCGCCCGTAGACACCGACCGGCGTCGCATGCGGTTCTTCTGGCAACGCTCGCAAGTCGACGGTCTCGGGCTGCAACGCGAGCATCCACGACGTCTCGACGGTCGACGCGTGATCGATCACGGTCGGCTCGTCAAGCTCGGGGCCGGCGAGCAGCGCCGCGTTGAATTCGAGATAGCACGCGGCATAGGCGGACTTGTCTTTGCCGCTGCGGCTCCGAGCCACCCGTTTGAGCAGGTGCACGAAGTCGAGCGGTCCATGACCGGTGACGAGGACGACCTGCGCGAACCCGCGACTGTGCAGTTGGTCGACAATCTCCTCAGCCCACCTCTCGACCAGCCGGTTGCTGAAGCAGAGCGTCCACGGAAGGTCGAGCGTTCCGATCGCAAGATATGAGGGCGGCAGGACGACACCTCCTGTCTGGACACATGCTCGTTCGCACACGCCAGCGGCGGTGACCATGTCGACCCCGAGCGGAAGGTGCGGGCCGTGGTACTCCACTGCGCCGATCGGCACGTAAGCGATGCTGGCGCGCTTGACGGCTTGCGCCACCTGGTCCGGCCGCACCAAGTCCATCCTCATCGCCGCTCCAGACTCCGTCGACTGACCGGGCAGTTTCGAGATCGATTCCGGGAAAGGTCTTTGCAACGTATGCTCGCCGTCCCAAGCGGGTCAACGGGTGGCCCGACTGACAGGAAGCGGGACTGCCGTGGAACGCATGTGCTTTACATTCGACCTCTTCGAGGGTGCCGAGGCGGAGTACAAGAAGCGGCACGACGAAATCTGGCCGGCGCTCGTTGTTGCGATCCAGGACGCAGGGCTCAAGAACTACAGCCTCTTTCGCCGCGGCACGCAGGTCGTCGCCTACGTCGAGTGCCACCCGGACGCCGCGACCGCTTTCGGCAAAGTTGGCGCGAATGAAGCGAATGCACGCTGGGGCGCATGGTTTGAGGACCTGATCGTCAACATGACTGACATCAAGGGGAACCTGATCGAGCTGGCTGAGGTATGGCACCTGGATTAGTCGTGCGCCTGCACCGTTTCCGGTTCAGGGATGGCGCGGGCTCCTTACATGACCATCCCACCGTCTTGGTTGATCGCTTGTCCGGTCAGGTAGGCGGCGTCGTCCGACAGCAGAAACCGCACCAGGCCGGCACATTCATCCGGTGTCGCCCCGCGGGCGAGTGGGACGGCGCCCATGCGCAGTGTCGCGACGGCCTCGACAGTCGTGCCGCGGATTTCGGCGAGCCTGGATAGGACCTGAGTCTGCATAGGCGTGTCGATGATGCCTGGGCAGATCGCGTTCACCCGTACGCCTTGCGGTGCCAGTGCGTGTGCGAACGAGCGGGTGATGGACAGCACGGCCGTTTTCGAAGACGCGTACACCGCCGTCTCCAGCGTTCGGGCAGCTTGGCCGAGATCGACGACAGGTTAACGATCGCTCCCCCTGTAGGCAGCGTCCGTCCGATGCGGCTGACGAGGTCCCAGACGGCCTCTACGTTGACCGCGTAGATGTCACGGATGTCCTGGACCGTGCAGTCGAAGATGTTCTTAAGTCGGATGATGCCCGCCGCGTTGACCAGGTACCGCGCACCCGCCGCGGCCGCGACCACGGCGTCGCGGTCCCTTATGGACGCTAGATCGGCCACGAGCGCGCGCACGCCTTGGAGCGTGGCGAGCCCGCCGGCATTGCGGTCGACGGCTATCACGTCGAGGCCGTCGTCGCGTAGTCGCATCGCGGTCGCGCGTCCTATGCCGCCCGCCGCTCCGGTCACGACGGCAATCCCGGACAGTTCGGCCATAGCAGCTCCTCGGGTCGAGAACGGTGGTAGAAACGTTACCGGATACGGTACCGATCTTCTGGAGGCTCGCATGCTTATCGCCGGTGCCGCTCGCGCGTTGATCGACCCCCCTCTACCGCACGACCCGCAGGGCTACGTGCGGCGTGAGACTCCGGCGCAGCGCCACGGGGACCCGCTTCAGATCACAGCCGTCGCCCTAACCGGTCGGGCAGGTGCCGCCATAATCTTGGCCGCCGACCTGGCCGGCCTGGATCACGGGGCGGCCGAGCGGATCAGGACCGAGGTCGCACAGCAAACCGGCTGCGAGGCAAGTCAAGTCCTGCTCAACTGTAGCCACAGCCACGCCGCTCCCTGGGTCCGGACCGGCGGCGGCAAACTCGGGGGCGGGGACGACACGACGACCCCGGTCGAACAAGCCTATTTCGACAGGCTGCCCTACGACTTTGCATCTGCCGCTAGGAGCGCCTGGCGCAGTCGCCGCCAAGTGCGGGTCAGCGGCGGGGTAGGGCGCGTTCCTGGACTTGCGGTGAACCGGCGCGAACGCTGGCAGGAGCGCACGATCCTCGGCTGGAACCCCGACGGCTTCGTCGACGAGGAGGTTCCGGTCATCCGCATCGATGACCTCGACGGGGATCCCGTGGCCACGATCGTTGCGTTCGGCTGCCATCCGGTGGTCGTGGGCCCCGAAGTGGACGCGACCGGCACCGACTATGTCGGGCCGCTGCGGCGCCGGGTCGATATGCTGCGCGGAGGTGGCGTCTGCGTATTCCTGCAGGGCGCCGCGGGAAACGTGCTGCCCCTTGAGGGCTTCTTCGACCACGACGGGCCGCAGCAGCCAATGGGCGAGCGGCTGGGCCTTGAGGCGGCCCATGCGGTAGCCGACGCCGATCCCCTCGCCCGCACTATCGAGCGGATCCCGTTCGGGTCCGTCAGCATGATCGCGCTCTACCGGCGGAGTATCAGCGTGCAGCAACCCGACCAGGCTGTCGCGGCGGTCCGGGCAATCGTCGACCTGCCCCTGCTCGCCGCCCCGTCCCGAGGCGAGCTTGCAGCCGAACGGGACCGCTGGGCCGCCGAACTAGCCACGGCCAACGCCGAGAACGCACCCAGGGCTCGCACGAACCCGATGCGTTACCACCTGAACTGGGCCGAGGCGATGCTCGCGCGCGGATCGCTGGACGGCTGGACTCACAGTGCCGGTGAGGTCTGGGCGATGCGGGTCGGTGACTGCGCCGTGGTCGGGATGCCCGGCGAGATCTTCAGCGAGATCGGGCACGCCGTGCGCATCGGCTCGCCTTTCACGACCACGCTCGTCGCCGGCTACAGCCAAGGCATCCTCGGTTACGTCTCCACCCCAGCGGAGTACGTTCACGGCGGGTACGAACCAGCGGTGGCCCACCGCGGATACGACCATCCGGCTCCGTTCGCCCCTGAGGCCGCCGACCTGCTCATAACCACCGCGACGGACCTGCTGACTCGATTGGCACAGGCAACCTGACAAGCCGGCCCTCAGGGGGAGCCGATCACAACGGCCTCGATTCCCAGGAACGTGGCCGCCCGGGCGAGGACACGCGCCCAGCGGCCGGGCGTCACGGCGACGTGGTGCGAGGCGCCCGCTTCGCACCACGCCTGGTACGCCGGCAGGGCCGGGACACCGTCGATCCGGACCATGCCATTCGGGCCCTCCATCGCTCCATGCCGGCTGTCGACCACTTCCCCGTCGGCCACGATCAACCGCCACCGTCCGCGCGCTGAGTCGAGCGGAGTCAGGCTGGCCACGGTCACCGGACCGGGTTCGTGCTCGAAGGCCACGGCCACCCCAGGACCATGCACACCCAGGTAGTGGACCTCGGGTAACAAACGCACCGAGCCTGCGCGAGCCGCCCCGATGTCGCCCTCGCCGCCGTTGGCGACCAATATCCAGTCCCCGGGACGGTCGAGCGCGTACATCTCGGCGTAGAGCGACGCGCCAGCGACAGCCCGGCCCATCGTTAGAGCCAACGAGACGGGCAGGTCCCCGGTACAGGCGAGCATGATGCCCTCACGCGCGAGCAGCGACAGTGCGAGGCAGGCGGTCACACCGAGGTCGGGGTTGTTGCGCACGAGCGCACCGTGGCAGTTGACCGCTCCTGCGGTCGTCCCGGTGTCGCGGACGGCTCGGCTGACGACGCAGGCCACGTGGGCCGCGTGACGAAGCGGTTCGGCGGCGACGTCGACGGCGCCAAGTTGACGCGCCGCGCTGATCGTCTCGGCGAGCCGGGCCTCGCTGACGTCCCGGGACCAACGCGCCAACTCGGGGGCGCGCACGTCGGTGACCGTCACGCCGAGCGCCTGCAGTTGTTCGGGGCTGACCTCGACGTCGGTGTAGCCCTCGACCGGCGCTCCGATCGCCAGCAGTCTTGTGCGTCGGACTGCCGTCGCCGCCCGGGCCGCGGCCAGGACCTCGGTGAGCCGCCCGTCCAGGTCGTCGTCGTCGACCGCGGCCAGCAAGAGTTCGAACGGGACGGACGCGCGTAGCAGCGCGTTGGTGAGCATCGAGACACCCACCAGGAGGCTGTAACGAGTGGCCTGTGTCGTGTCGTAGTCGTCCGGGACCGCGTCGAGTTCGCGCAGCGCAAGGACGACGACAGGGATGGGTCCAAGGGCCCGCGCGACGTCGAGAGCCCAGGCGGGGGGGGTGGCCATTGTCGGCACGATCACGAGGGCGTCGAGGTCAGTTTTCCGCAGCGAGTCGATCGCGGCGTTGACCGCTTCGGCGCTGTCGAGCACCGGCGCGTGCACGCAGCGCGCCAGCGTCCCGAGCATGGAATGCGCCGGAACGGCCGCCGCTAGACGTTCGTCGCGGAAGCCAGCCGGCATGCCCGCGTCGAACATCTGGTTGTACGTCGTGACGATCCCGATGGTGTTCATTGGGGCTCCGTTGCTTCCTCGAACAGCCTCTTACCTGCCTACGACCCTTCATATCGGGGTCGTCCCGCCCGGGACGACCCGATTGCGCGGTGCGACGTCCTTCGCTGACTCGGGCCGACGGACGCCTCGCTCACGTCCAAGACAGGAGACCCTCTCGGTCGGCTGTCGAATCGGCTCCTGTGCGACCGCCGCCGGCCTACGCCCGCGCGGGTCGCCGTCCCGAGCATTGGACACGTGCGCGCCCTGACCAGCCGTCATGGGGGTCGACGCGGTCAGGCCGACCGATGGGCGGCGCCTGCGCGGTCGTTCTGACCGCCGGGCGTTAGGCCGCGGCTGATTGGGGCGGTCCCCATACAGGGTTGCGCCGGTCAGCCCGGACGGGCCGTCGCGGACCGCCCCGACCTTCACTCGCAGGAGCGCCGGTCGTGGCCGGTCGAGTTCACAGGCGGTACAGGCGGGTCGCGTTCTCATCGAGAATCTTGTGCTGCTCGGATTCGGTCAGCGTGCTGATGAAGTCGCGGTAGAAGTCCATGATCCGCTCGTAGCCGCTGAAGAGGCGGTCGACCGGCCAGTTCGAACCGAGCACGCAACGGTCGGGGCCGAAGACCTCGACGCACGTTTCGACCCAGCGCCGGATCGATTCCTTCGTGAACAGCGGGTCGGTCATCGCGACACCCGAAATTTTGCATGTGACGTTGCCGGGTTCGGCCAGGGTGCGCATGGCCGAGCGCCAGTTCTCGAAGTACTCGTCATCGCGGGCGCGGGGGAAGCCGAGATGTTCGAGCACGATCGGCAGTTCCGGGTGCCGTGCGGCCAGTTCGGCGCCCGCCGCCATGTTCGGCCAAGCGCAGTCGAGGTCGAGGACCACACCGCGGCGGGCCAGATCACGCAGTGACGCCTCGAACAGCTCGTTGGTCTCGCCCGATTCCAGGTAGGGCTCGCTCATGAAGTCGCGAACCCCGGCGAAATAGGGCGACTCCGCGTGCCGCTCGACTTGGTCGAGTCCCTGTTCAGTACCCAGGTCGGCGTGCGCGACAATCGAGAACGGAACCGGGGCGGTCTCGCGCATGCGGGTGAGCCATGTGGTCTCCGTCACCGGATCAGCGGAGCCGATCGCGGCCTGCACGTGCACGAATCCGCTCACGTCTGCGAAGCGGGCCTCGGCCCAGATCGAGTTGATGTCGTACTTGACCATCTTGATGGCATCGATATCCCCGATGATCGGATGGTCGACGTCCTTGGCGAGCCACACCCATGCCATGTCCAGACCAGGCGTGCGCATGTCCCAGAAGTGAACGTGCGTATCGACGATCGGAAATCTGCTCATGTGCGCCCCTCTAAGCGACTGGCGATGACAGCGGTCGGCGTTCCGTAGGTGATGTCTGCCGCGCGGCGGCGAGCATCCGGTAAGCGGGCCCCCCGACCGACGCGGGCACTGCGACTTCTTCGCCTGGCCGCGCAGCCCCGGCGGTCGCGGCGCGCGCGAGCGCTACCGGCACGTTCACGGCGAATTCGCGGTGTGTGACGCAGTCGGGACCTGGCTTCCGGAGGGTGTCCAGATGTTGTCGAACATGGCCGGCAGGGTCGGCTCGGGCCAAGCGCTGACCCGCTCGACTGTCTCTCCGAGCCGGGCCCGGACGGCCGCGTCGACCCGGTCGAGTTCGGCATCGTCGGCGAGTCCGACCGCGACGAGCGCCCGGCGGGTGACCAGCAGCGGGTCGCGCTGCTGCCAAGCCTCCAGTTCCCCCTCGGGGCGGTACGGGCCGGTGTCGGCCCGGGAATGGCCGGCGAAGCGGTACGTCTTGGCTTCTACCAAGGTCGGGCCGCCGCCCGTACGGGCCCGCTCGACCGCTGTGGCTAGCGCGGCTTCGACCGCGTTCACGTCCATGCCGTCGACGACCATCCCGGGCATCCCGTAGGAAGCGGCACGCAGGTGAAGGTCCTCGATGGGGGTGGTCAGGTTGATGCGGCTGTACTCGCCATAGACGTTGTTGTCGAGCAGGAAAATGATCGGCAGGTTCCATACGGCGGCCAGGTTGAGCGACTCGTGGAACGCGCCGATGTTGCTCGCCCCGTCGCCGAAGACCGCCACTGCCACGCCGTCCTCGCCACGGCTCTGGAAGGCGAGCGCGGCGCCCGCGGCGACCGGTAGGCCGGCCCCGACGATCGCGAACGTCGGAAGCAATCCGACGCTCATGTCGCACAGGTGCATCGATCCGCCGACGCCGCCTGTGCAGCCCGCGGCCTTGCCCATGATCTCGGCCATGACGGCATCCGGATCCATGCCGAGCGCGAGCGCGACTCCGTGACCTCGGTACGTCGTTGTGACGATGTCGGTCGCGCGAAGCGACACTGCCAGGCCGACGTCCAGGGCTTCTTGTCCGTTGCACAGGTGCGTCGTGCCGTGGATCGCGCCGTCGGCGAACAAGCCGTTGACGCGGTGTTCGAAATCCCGGATCTCAACCATGCGCTCGAAACGTGCGATCGGGTCGCTGAGCTGCGCGCGGCGCTCGCGTGATGTCGCCATCGGCTCATTCGTGTCAGTCACGCTGGTCACGCCACTCCCTCGCGAACCCACCACGGCGCCGGGACGACGCCTGTGCTCAAATAGGACGACATCTGCCGACCGACTTCTTCGGCGGTCGGGAGGTATCTGGCCTCCAATGCCTTTGCGTACGGCACGGGGGTGTTCGGGGCGGTGATCCGGAACGGCGCCGCCTGCAGGTCGGCGAAGGCGGCGCTGGTCACGGTCGACACGATTTCGTGCCCCCAGCCGCCTGATTCGGGTGCCTCTTCGATGACGACCAGCCGGCCGGTCCTGCGGACCGATGCGAGCACCGTCTCCCGGTCCCACGGGTAGATGGTCAGCAGGTCGACGATGTCGATGTCGAGGCCCGCTTCGGCTGCGGCTAGGGCCACACCCGTGGTCTGTCCGAGGGTTACAACCGTCGACGCCGAGCCTTTCCGAACGGTTCGGGCCTTTCCCAGTTCGACGAAGCCTTCCTCGCCCGTGACGACCGGGCCGCGGTCTGCGTAGAGCGCCCGCGGTTCGAGCACGACCACCGGATCTGGGTCGCGGATCGCCGCGCGCGTCAGGCCGTACGCGGTCTGGGGATCGCTGGGAACAGCGACCTTCAGACCGGGCGTGGCCGCGAGCCACGTCTCGAACGTCTGACTGTGCTGTGCGCCGAAGCCCAGGCCCGAACCGACCGACGCACGGACCGTCATCGGCACGGACACCTGGCCGTTGCTGAGGTAGCGGAACTTCGCGGCCTCAGTCACGAGCTGGTCGAGGGCGACGCCCAGGAACTCGATGAACATGATCTCGATGACGGGGCGCATTCCCATGACGGCCGCGCCGAGTGCCGCACCCGTGAAACCCATCTCGCTGATAGGGGTGTCACGTACCCGCATTGCACCGAACTCGTCGAGCAGCCCCTCGCTGGTCTTGAACGGACCGCCCGCGGCCGCGACGTCCTCGCCGAACACGATGACGGACTGATCTTGCCTCATTTCGTCGGCGAGCGCTGTCGCTATTGCCTTCCGGAACCGCATGTGTGCCATCGGTATTTCAGACTCCTCGATTCTGCCTACGATGATGTGCTGGGCGGGTCCTGGCGGACCGTGCCGCTACGTAGGGTCGATGCGGTAGCGAGCGATGTAGTCCTCGTCGAGTGTCCACCCTAGGCCGGGGCCTTCCGGCAGCTTGATGTGCCCGTTGGCCAACTGCGGGCGGTTGGCGATGAGGTTGTGCCAGATCGGGTCCCGTTGCGGGTGGAAATACTCAAGGTAGGTCCCGTGCGGGATGGAGGCGAGCAGGTGTGAGGCGACCTGCGGCTCCTCGTGATGGGCCATCCGGACGTTGTACAGAGTCGCCATGCTCGCGACCCGGCGCCACTCGGTCGGGCCGCCAGACCAGGACGAGTCGAAGTTGCAGAAGTCGATCGAGCCGGTCTCCATCAGGTCGCGGCACCCGGCCGCCGAGAACTCGCTCTGTCCGGCACACACTGGCACGCCGGCGGCAAGGCGCACGTCGCGCATCGCCCGTCGGTCGTTGTCCCATTGGCACGGCTCTTCGAACCACATGATGTCGTCCTGCTCGGCCAGTCGAACGAAACGGATTGCTTCGGCGGGCGTCCAAGCCTGATTGGCATCGACTGCGAGCTTGAAGTCGGGTCCGGCCGCTTTACGCGCGCCGTGGAAACGGGCCGCGTCCTCGTCTGGTGTCAGTCCGCCGATCTTGAATTTCATCCCGGCGAAGCCGGCCTCCACGAGTCCGCTGACTTCGGCTTCGATGTCGGCGTCGTCGGAGTAGTAGCCGCCGATCGTGATGACGGGCACGGTGGTGCGGTAGCCACCCCAAAGCCGATGCAGCGGGGTGTTCAGCGAGCGGCCGACGGCGTCCCAGATCGCCGCGTCGACACAGGCCGACGCCACCAGGCCCAGCCTCCGATCACGGAGGATGTCCCATGTCACCGGCCGGGCCAGCGCCCAGCACCGTTCGGTCGCGAAGGCGTCCTGTCCGATGAGGGCCGGCGCCAGTTCGTCCCTGATGATCGAGTTGATTTCGAGTAGGCCGGCGTCCTCGTCGCCGGCGTACGCCTCGCCGACGATGCCGCTCGCTGTGTGGACACGCGTGATGATCGTCGAGCGGTGGCTCATCTTGTAGTGACTGCCGCGATATATGCGATCGAGGGGGACCCGGATCGGCACGGTCTCGATCCGTTCGATGCGTAAACCGGCTTCGGTCGCGTCACCGTGGGCGTCAGCAACCACTTGCGCTCCTTCGTCTGTATCGTTTCTGGAAACGTTTCGATTGTAGGGCGGTGCGGGGGCCTGTCAAGCGGTCGGGGAAGGCGTGGAACGGGCCCGCGACCGGGCTATCGACCGTGCCCCCCGAGGCACCTTCAGTTGCGATCCGGGGGCCCGCGGACGCGCGCGCAACGGCACATCCCGCTTGCGACGATGCGCTGGTGTCAACTCCCCCTTGGATGCGTCGTAGACGCGTGTGCCGTGAGCCGTGGACGCCCGGGTTCACGTCTGCGTGAGTCCACGGCCCCGCCGGGACCGCGCCCGGGGAGCACGCCGAGCACGTTCCCGGCAACGGTCCTGCCGCCGTTTGCTCGTCAGGTCCGGTGTTGGTTCCGTCGGGTCGGTAGCGGTGCTCCTGCCTCGGCATCACTCCCCTTGATTCGGGTCAGCAGGGTCAGTACATGAGCTGGCCCCCGGACACGTTGATTACCGTGCCGGTCACATAGGAGGAGGCGGCTGACGCCAGGTAGAGCACCGCGCCGGCGAGCTCGGTTGGTTGGGCAAGCCGGCCGAGCGGGACCATTCTCAGGAAGGCCGCCAGTGCTTCGTCGCTCATGCCTTCACGCATCATCGGCGTGTCGACCCCGCCGGGCGAGACCGCGTTCACCCGAACTCCGTCGGAGGCGAACGACCGTGCCAGCCCTCGTGTCAATGACACGACGCCGCCCTTGCTCGCCGCGTACACGACCGATCCGCCGAATCCGCCTGTCCACCACCCTTGCGAGGTGAAGTTCACGATCGATCCGCCGGAGCCCTGCTCCCGAAATGCGTGGCACGCGGTGCGGTTGAGGAAGAACGTGGCCTTCAGGTTAACGTTGAGCTGGATGTCCCAGTCGTCTTCGGTGACATCGTCGACGGTGTCACGGCGGCGTAGTACCGCGGCGAGGTGTGCGAGCGCGGTGAGCGGAGCGAGCGCACGCGCCTGTTCGAAGAGGCGGCTGTGGGCCGTGAGGTCGAGCAGGTCGGCCTCGATCCCGGCGTGGGGGCCGCCGGGCAGGCCATCGACCACGTCGCGCACATTCGAACCGGGGATGTCGACGCCGACGACGTGAGCGCCCGACTCGGCCATAGCGAGGGCGACGCCTCGGCCGATCGCGCCAGCCGCACCGGTAACGACAACGCTGTGGCCTTCGAGTCCAGAGTCGTTTCGCCAGGTCATAGCACTGCTCTCCACTCTTACTGTTGGGAAGCGTTTCTCGCCCTGCTGCGGATCATCGGGGGGCTTCGGTCGAGGGACCCGGCCTGCCCAAGCACTCCCCGCCGGATCAGCCGGGTGACAGGGATCGATGACGTCGGCGGACATTCTTCCGGGCGGCGCTGTCGGAGTCTGGGGCCGCACGGGATCCCGACATGGGGGTTTCGCTGGTCGTCGGGCCGCTACAGGCGGCCCGAGCGACGACGACGGCGCCACATCTGCCGGCCGGCTGCGTCTGGGTCTCTTCGCGGCCAGCGGCTCCTCCGAGGATCGCCACCCAGGCGTTGCGGGCTGCCGCCGGCTCGGCTGCACACTCCTGCGTGGTCGATGCCCGCAGACCAGGCGACGCATTCATCCAGAGCCGGGCATGCCGAAGACGGTCGGGGCCGGCAGGGCGACCGCGCCGTGTGCCCGCGAGCCGAACTCCTTCGGTTTCACACGACCCACCCTGGTGTAGACGTCCTCGGGAGTCTGCGTGGGGTCCTTGTACATCGTCCACTGGCAGCGCTGCCGTTGGTCTGCGTCACGGTTCGTATCCGGATAGACCGGCGGTTCGATCACCCGGACCGGATAGCCGAAACGATCGATCGGCATCTGCTCCATCAAGATGATGCAGTGCGAGCAGTACAGGCACACGCCCTTCTGGTGGTGGTTCCAGTCGCGTTCGACCTCGGAGACACGCCAGTTGTAGGGCGCCTCCATGCGCGGCGGAGTGTTCTCGATCCAGTCACCGCGCACCGTCCGGCCCCCTGAGCCGCAGGTGTCGAATCGAAGGACGAAGCGGTCCGCGAACTCCTCGAGCTCGAAGTCGCCCGTGCGTTCGGGGCCGACGAGGTGGCTGCGCATCGCCTCGCAGGCGACATAGAGCAGCGTCTCCAGGCCCTCGTCCCACGGGTGCTTGTCGATGTCGAACTTTTCGTAGCGCCAGGCGAACAACGGCAGCAGCACCCGGTCGTACATGCGTGGGATCGCGTCGTCGCCAAGGCGGTTGGCGACTTCGCTCATGTAGCAGTACGTCGAGTCGACGTCACGGTCATGCGTCTGACGCCAGATCTCCTTGGCCTGCTCGATGGCGGCCACTCCGGTGGTCGCGTCGTGGGCGGTAGCCGCAGCCTTGACCTGCTCGATCAGTGCCTTGAAGTCGTCCCAGTGGGCGTCGCTGTGGAACGGGCGCCCGTCCGGGAGCACGATCACTTCAGCCAGCCGGGTCGCCACGGCGGTCAGCTCGGCCGCGCTGACTCCTTCGTCAGCGAGGAAGCCCCGGAGGTCGGACAGCCACTGGCGATACAACTGCCAGCACACGAGCGCCTCGTCCACGAAGTAGTCGGAAAGTTCCGTCGCGTCGACCCAACGTTCGTTCTGTAACGCCTCGATGATCTTGCGGTAGGTGGAGATCTTCTGGTCTTCCCATGATCCGAGCCGTACTCGGCGTTGCAGTAGGTCGGAGAACCCCATAGCCGGAGTCATGCCGGTCCCTTCTCGTACCTCGGTGGACGGGACCAGCGTAGAGCGTCCGCAGCGTCGACCGCAATAGGTTCCGGTATCCTTTCCAGGAGCGCGGCTGCTGAGCCGGCCGTGTAGGCCGGGAGATTGCACGGTCGCGCTTCGGGCGTTCCGTGCTGCTTGGCTGAGAATGGGCCGCTCACGGGGCCATCCGGCGGGGGTTCGTGCGCGCGGGGCGTCCATCCCCGCGGACCGCGCTCCGGCTGATGTCGCCGGGCAGCCAAGTGTCCAGTCTGCGGCGGGGTGGGCGCCGGTCTGCACGTGTGAACCGGCGAGGCGGCACCGCCCTTGCCCCCTGCACTCGATCACGGCGCAATCGTTGGGTCCTCAAGGCATGGTGCCGCGGCTACGCGCCAGGCATGGCAGTCGCTGACTGGCGCTCCGTCGCACGCTGGGGGTTGGTAATGGCCGCCGCGGCGGGCCGCTCTGTCCACCCGTGCCTCGGGGAGGTGGCCACACGGGGCCTGGCCCCGTACATTCCATTCCCCTGGAACGGATTGCGGAGGTAAGAGTGCGACTCGACGGGCTAGAAGGACGTGTGGCAGTGGTAACCGGAGCTGCGCGGGGCATCGGGCTGGCCATCGCCCGGACCTTACGAGATCAGGGCGTGCGCGTAGCAGCAGCGGATCTCGCGGCGTCGGAGGAGGACGGGATACTGGGTGTCCAGTGCGACGTGGCGGACGAGACGTCGGTCGACAGAATGTTCAGCCGCGTGGAAGGCGAACTCGGCCCCATCGACATCCTCGTCTTGAACGCGGGCATCTTCCGCGTCGAACCTTTCGAGGCCGTGACCGTTCAGAGTTGGGACGCGACCTTAGGGGTGAACCTCACGGGCGCGTTCCTCTGTTCCAGGCGTGCGCTTCCCGGTATGCGCGAGCGGCGCTACGGACGTGTGATCGCGATTGGGTCCAGCGCGGGCAAGGCGGGTGGTGCGAAAAGCGTCGCCGCGTACGCCGCGTCCAAGGCGGGCATCATGACTTTGATGAAGAGCCTGGCCCGCGAGTACGCCGCCTTCGGAGTGACCGCGAACGCGCTTGCGCCCGCGCTGATCGACACGGAAATGGCCGTCTCCCTCAAGGATGCGGTGGCGGCCGTGCCAGTCGGAAGGCTCGGTCGGCCTCAGGAGGTCGCGGACCTGGTGGCGTTCCTGGCGTCCGGGCACACGTCGTTCATCACCGGGGAGGTCGTCGACATCAACGGCGGCTTCCTGATCGACTAGCCGCACATGCAGGCGACGATGAAGGCGGCCGTGTTCGCGGCCGCCGGTGCGCCTTTGCTAATTGAGGAGCGGCCGGTGCCCGCTCCGGGACCGGGGCAGGTCCTGGTGCGCGTGCAAGCGGCCGGGGTCTGCGGCTCAGACCTGTTCCTTCAGAAGGGAGCGTTCGGGAACACCTTCCCGCGCGTACCGGGCCACGAGGCCGCCGGCGTCGTGGCGGCCCTGGGGTCCGGAGTGGGCGGGCTGTCCGTGGGCGACCAGGTGGCGCTCTACTACATCCAGGCTGAACCCGGATCTCGCTTTGCCGCGCAAGGCCGTCCCAACATCGGCCCGGGCGTCCAGCGGATGGGCGTCGACGTCGACGGTGCGTTTGCCGAGTACGTCGTTCGGCCCGCAGAGACGCTCATTCCGACGACGCTCGCGGTGCCCCCTGAGGCACTTGCCGTGTTGACCGACGCGGTCGCGACCCCGTACCACGCCATCCACGACATCGCGCGTGTGAGCCCGGGGCAGACGGTCCTCGTGCTGGGCATCGGCGGAATCGGCAGCAACGCGGTGCAGATCGCGCGCGCCGCGGGCGCCACCGTCATCGCGATGACCAGGAGTCCCGCGAAGCTCCACCTCGCTGCGTCACTCGGGGCCGAGCACCTGGTCGTAGCCGGCAGCGGGACCGCCCCCGCGGACGTTCGCGCGCTCACAGGGGGAGATGGCCCCGATGTCGTGCTCCAGTGCGCGGGCAGCGCCGCCCTTGACGAGTTCGCCGTAGAAGTAGCCGGACATGGCGGAAAGGTGGTCCTCGTGGGGGCAAGCACGGACCGCTTCGCGGCCCGTTCCGTCGATCTCATCTGGCGGGAATTGGCAGTGCTCGGTTCGCGAGGGTTCACGCCGCAGAACATTCGCGATGTCGTGGCGCTCTACGGCGACGGCCGGATACGCGTGGACCACCTCACGGATCATCTTCGTCCGCTCGCTGAAGCAGACGCCGCGCTGGAGGACCTGCGGACCGGCAGGACGCTTCGGACCGTGCTCGTCCCATGATTGACCGCAGGGCTGATCGAGGCTACGTTCAGTGCCGGAAACGATTGCAGCCACCTGCCGGGAAGCGACCAATCGCCACTGCAGCCGCGGCTGATGTACGCGCGCCCGTCCCGTCTGACGGTCGACGAGGACAGGGCCGGGAATAGTCCCTTCGAAACGTCAGGCGCCGCATGGAGAGACCCGGGCGGGATGAGCGTCCGCGAGAAGTGCAGGACGCGCTTCCGCCGCGGACCTGGGCACGCCTCCTCACCGGCCGGCCATCCTCGGTGTGGAGCGTCGACTCGATCCCACGCTGGCGGCTGGCCGCACACACTGAAGCCGCGGGCCCCGACCTGTCCTCGGGCGGGAAGCACGCACCCGCAAGGACGCTCGCCCTTTCGCTGTTCAACACCCTTTCAGGAGGAAGCTTTGCTGCGTGACTTTGCACTGCCAAGACTCGCCGACACCACCGACGAGGTCGTAGTCCTTGAGTGGTTGGTCAACGTTGGGGACGCCGTCACGGCAGGGCAGCCGCTCCTGGAGGTAGAGACCGACAAGGCTCAGACAGAAGTGGTCGCCCCGTACGCCGGGGTGGTGGCCCAGATCAAGGCCCAGGTCGACGACTTGTGCCAAACCGGCACGGTCGTTTGCACGATCGAGGTCGAGGACGGCCCGTGACCGACGCCCTCCCGGCGGCGGCCAGCACCGTTCGGCCAGTGACCCGCAAGCGGAGGGCAATCGCACGGGCCATGCTGCAAAGCCTTCAGACCAGCGCGCAACTCACGTCGGTGGTAGAGCTCGACGCGGAGGCGCTCATCCAGGCCCGCCGGAGCGCGGCTGAGCAGGGGGAAGCACCGCCGAGCGCTCTTGCCATGATCGCCTGGGTTACGGCGCGGGTCCTGGCACGACATCCGATGCTGAACGCACGAATAGATGAGGACTTGACGTCGGTCGAGCTCTTCACAGACGTGCACCTCGGCATCGCGATCGACGCGCCGGGCGGGCTGGTCGTCGGCAAGGTCCCGAGCGCGCACCTTCGGAGCGCCCCCGATATCGCGTCGGAGATCCAACGGCTCGCTAGCGCTGCTCGCAGCGGCCGCCTGCGGCTCGAAGACTTCCAGGGGTCGACGTTCACGATCAGCAACACCGGCAGCCGAGGTTCGCTGCTCGACACGCCGATCGTCAACCTCCCTGAGGCAGCGATACTCGGCGTCGGGTTGGTGCAGCCCCGCCCGGTGGTGTACGAAGGGCAACTCGCGATCCGGCACATGGCCTACTTATGCCTGAGCTATGATCATCGCCTGATCGACGGGGCAGACGCGGCCCGCTTTCTCGTGGACGTGACCCGGACGTGCGAGGGCACGGACTGGGCGGCGGTCGCCGACGGGACCGCATAACGGTCTCCCGACCGGCTCGCCCTCTCGCGCGCTCTTCCCATTCCCGATCGCGCGCACGTGCCGCGGCGCGGGAAAGGGAACCGGACCCGCTGCGGGCGCCGGCCGAGGTGAGGAACCCGCAGATGCATCTCGCGCGGCACTGGAGGTCCTGCCCATCGGTGACCCGAACTGTCTGCCGGGAAATGCCATCGGGACCGCTGCTTCCACCGTTGACGGCCGGCGCTCAACAGCGCTCGGCCCCGGTCAGCCCACCCAGGACATGTCTTGGCCCGGCCGCAGATGAGCCCTTTCCGCGCCGCACAGCATGCCCTTGCCGTCAGCCCGCCAGATCAGCGCGGAGGGGTTCCATCACCAGTGGTCACGGCGCGAACGTGGCTGCTTTTGCCCTTGATGACGTCGGCGCCTAGGAGCGACTGGTCCGGCTGTGCATGAGCGGCTCACTGGACTGCGGGGATCCGGCTCGCCGTGTCACGGCATGACCGTCCGACGCGCACGCGGCCTCCTGCGGCGCCGGGTCTTCAGAGGCCAAGGTCCACGCCGCCCCCGTCGCGCCGGGCGCGTGCGACCACGGGCCACTCCGTCCCCTTGGACAACCCTTCGGGACTCGCAGTCCGGGAACAACCTTTGAGTCGTGCCCGCCGGACGATCAACGCCGGACACGCCCGGACACGCCCGGCGTAGCGAAGAGTGGAAGGCTGCGGCCGCTGGGGGCAGATGCCGTGCCGGCGTGAACGTCCCCGACCGACCGACCGCAGGTGGCGTCGATCCTGACCTTCGCGTTGGCGTGGTGAACCAGTCGTACTCTTTGACACAGCAACAGGGACCCGTGGCCCCGATGGCCAGCACTTGCCGCCGGCCCCCAGCAGGGCCGAGGACGGCGCCGCGAGCCATGTCCGGGCCCCGCAGCGACCGCGATGCCTGAGTGCCGAAGCCGGGGGCAATCGCCCGCGGCCAACTAGTTCCGCACCGCATGCACATGGTGAACCCGAGACGGGTAGACCAAGACGGGGGCCTTCGCGGTCTCGCGGTCCCTGTGAACCGGCAGCGGTTGCGCGCTGTAGCTCAAGCGGAACTGCTCGGTCATCGCGGGGACCCGGATCTCAACGCGGTCGTCGGGACCTTGACGCTGGCCTGTGGCGTTACGATGGCCGCCGTGCACGTCGTCAGCGGGAACCTGCGGACCAATCCCGAGGAGGCGGGCCAGGGGGTGCCCTGCACTGAGGCGCCGGACGCAGTTTCCTTCTGCGCCGAGGTCGTCCACACCGGGCGCGTTGCGACGGTGCCGGACGCTGCGGAACATCCGGTGTACTCCCGCAACCCGTTGGTGCGTGACCGAACCGCCGGCGCCTACGAGGTGTGCCGCTCGTCGACAACGGCGTCGTGTTGGGTGCCGTGTCGATCTTCGACGGGACTGCGCCGGGGTTCTCAGCAGAGACCCTCCAGATCCTGGCCTTTCAAGCCCGTCTCGCGGCCTCAGTGCGTGCCCTGCGGCGCAGTGCCCGCACGGACATGCTGACCGGCCTCCTCAATCGGGAAGTGGTCCTGGACCGCTTACGGCTGGCTACGACGCGGCTGGAGCGGCACGCGGGACTGCTCTGCGTGCTCTACTTCGACCCAGACGACTTCAAGGGCATCAACGACACGATCGGGCAGGCCACGGGTGACTCCGTGCTGATCAAATTCGGACACCGGCTGCTCCGGGTGCTCCGCACGGCCGACACCCTTGCGCGCTTTGGAGGAGACGAGTTCGCCGCCGTCTCCGAGGACCTGCGCACCATCCAGGACGTACGGCTGCTCATCGAACGGGTTCTCCAGGCGCTCCGCGCGGACTGTACGTCAATGGGAGGAGCGTTACCGTGCACGTGAGCATCGAATGTGCGCTGACCGGATCGCCGCTGGCTCAGCCCCTCATGCTGCTGCATGAGGCTAACGAGGCGATGTACGGGGCGAAGCGGTTGCCTGGCACCCACGCCGACATGGGCGCGACTGATCTGCTGGCTTGACGTGGAAGGACTCGGTAGCCGTCGCTGCTGTTGAGGGCCGGGCCGGTCCTGCCCGCCACCTATCGTCGGCACTTGAGGACGGGGCGGCGGGCCCGCGGCATGGCTGCGGTGAACGGCCAGCATTGGCAGCAGCGGCTCTGCCGGAGGGATGCACCTCCGGGGCGCCCAAGGCCGCCTCGATGAGGGCGGCTGGTGAGCCGCTTGTAGTCCTGCGGAACCGAACCGGCCTCCTGGCGACCTGCCAGAACGATGGTCGTCCTCGCGGCCTGCAGGGGAACAGGAGCCTGGCGACCCGACCGTTCGCCGGCTCGGCCTGTTCATCGCGGCTCGGCGGACGGGGTGGTGCCCCTCGCGGGCCCTGGGCGTACTCACCTGTCGCCTCGGGTCGTTCGCGAGGCGGGCGAGTCGTTCCAGTGTCTTGCCGGCTTCGGGCATGGCTTGTTCGCTGACTGCCAAGGGTGGAGGTAGCGGCCCGTTAAGGGTTGTGCAATCGTTTCCGGCGGGATGACGTTGGCGGTGGGCTGGCAAGGAGAATGCGTGGCGGGTTCTGTGTTGTCGGCCCTACGGGCGCGGCTTCCTGCCGCCGTCGTTGTCGTCGTGCCGTACTGGTCCTTCTTTGAATATTCGGTGGAGTCAGACCTGCGTGCCGACCGGCTGCGACGAGCCGGTTCGGTGGTTGCGAACCTGTCGTCGGCGGGCTTCGACGTAGGGGACCCGCTGGTCGTCGAGGGGGTTGAGTCCGGGCGCACGCTGGCGGCCCGAGTCAAGGACGCGGCGGCTGTTGTAGTGGTTCAGACTATG
>JAABUM010002078.1_pt1 | contig 27931 bp, 36 predicted proteins | sample 5559161 | NCBI WGS metagenome assembly JAABUM01 (sample SAMN10711868, study PRJNA513369) | rock metagenome | isolation source: Antarctica rocks | place: Antarctica: Victoria Land, Siegfried Peak nord
TTGCAGCACAGCCCACACAGGTAACCCATACTGCTTCACTGCTTCCTCAGTGTATCCGAGCTTGTTTTCATAGTCCGTGCACACTAGGTACAGGTCACCCTGACGGTCCACCATACCATGCCCTAAAAGGTTGTACATTTGTTGAATGACCACATGACGCTGCACGTCGCATGCTTGCAAGCATGTTGGCTCCTGAGAGCAACTGCAGATCAAGGGTCCAGGCAACCGGTAGCAGCTGACCTGGCAGGTACGTCAATACCAAGCCCACTTCCTCAGGGCTCTTCAAGATCTGAGACTTCAGTTTCAGCAGTTGCTGTTTCAGGCCCCAGCAGCTGAGGTCCTCCATGAAACTGACATCTCCGGTGTTGAATCCGGGGGTAAGTGCTGCCGTCTGAGCCATACTCAAGGCGTCTTGCACGGTGCCATGAAGCGGTGGCAAGTATGCCTTGTTGTAAGCAGCCATGCCGACCGATAAGACAAGTCGCCGGTCCGTCGACATGATAGTCACAGCTTTGATCGTTGCTCAGACAATAGCACGGAAATTCAGCACAGCTTCCGACAGAAGAGTCGGCTCCTTGATTTATGTGCCACGATATTCTCCATAGAGAAGTCCATATGGCGAGAGGCTTTGCTGAGACAGTATCCGGCACTAGCAGTTTTTGGCGCAATGTCCATGCGCACGTGGAGTTGACGTCAAGTCGATGACACGTGCGACCTCCTCTCCGAGAACCACCCAGGTCCAGTGTTGGTTCATTAACCCTTACCAATGTCAGCGGCATATTCATAAGGTGATGATAATGTTAAGGGTACCCTGAATAACCCCTAAACAATTTCAGAGACATGCTATTTGACGTTTTGTGGTGCTGCTGAAACTGATAAAAACCATAATAAATGTACGAATCTGACATCTGCATGCACTTTGTTGGGCGTCACAAGTGTACAAAGACAGGAGCAAATCAAGTCAGACCTGAATGGTGGGAATGACGGGTTATCAGCACAAATATATATAAACATGACGATCTCGCAATGGTTGACTGTCTACAATGCTGCAGCAATATTAACATGTACAAGCAGACATGGATGGTGCTAAAATGTGTAATTGTACAACAGAGGTGCAATGCATTCCAGCCAGGCAATGCCTCGAAGCCGCTGACGTTGTCATCATCCAACAATGGCATTAAAGCTGATCCAGAGATGCTGCTCAAAAGGCGCCTTGAATACTGCTAGGCTGTGTGTGTATGCTGCCAAGTTGAATCCTGCAGCCTGTGCTTCCTCTGCATCAAGGTCAGCAACCCACTCATTGACTGTCAAGCGAAATTGTGAGGCTGAGGTCAGTGCGTCCAGATCCATCAGCTGGCTTGGGCTTTTCAACAGCTGCTGAGCTGTGGCTGTCATCTGCTACCACTACACGCGCACGCTTCCTAGTGGGTCTGTTGCGGTGCACTTCCTGTCTGAGCTGAGCGATGTGTGTTCACAAAATGCAGTATAATAGGACTTGTTTTGCTTCACTGCACTTTTGTGAAGAAGCTCCATAAGCTGCCACTTGGTCTGCCAACTGCGCTACTGCCAGAAGAAGTCTGCTCTGAGTACTTCAGCTTTAGCTTCTTAGCGGTCGGAGCATTAGGCTCTGCGCTGCCAGGCTGTTGATGGTCATCCTGACTCAGGTCAATCGATACCGGCGCTTCGCCTTGAGACTGTGCAACCTCATTCATACTGTGCTTAGTACTTCGTCTAAGACATTCAAGCAAGACTCCGTCGCCGGAAATGCTTATAAAGCTGTTTGTGCGGCTTATTGAGGCTTGTTAAGGTTGTTGAGGGTTAACCCCAATGCCGGCGACGGGTTATAAACCTTAACTTAACTAAGGCTAACCCTTTGGGAAGGGGTTAGTTAACCCCTGGGATTATCAAGACTGCCAGCACTGCCCAGGTCGCGTTCACAGACTTCACACGCTGTCCACAGTCTTCAGGATTACCGTCCTAGAACTGCGCACAGGCCGTCGTACACAGCCAATCCAGTGCAATGGCAAGCGGCGGTGTTGCTGAGGCCCCTGATCTGCAGGACCCACTTGAAGAGGTAATAGGGAAGGTACTGCTGAACATGCTCGACACAGTCATGCCTGGACAGGCAGCTGGCGGCCCTCGATCAATACTGGTGTACTCGGCATCGAATGCACAGAAGTCTTGCCAAGCCAGAGTTATCCTGTGGCCTTGCAGATCTACCAAAGGTACGTCGAAGAAGCCCGTCAGCACTCCCCGGCCTTGAAGACAGATGATATCTTCGGTACCGATCTCCATCTCTGGTCTAACAAGCGGGTTTTTATCCGCAACAACACGACCGGTTCTGTCCAATTCACTGTAGAAAGTGTGCCAGACTTGATCTGGAAAAAAACTGAGGCAGCATTCGGAGGCAGTGTCACAGGCTAAAGCTGCCGTTGAAAGAGAGCTAAGTCCGCTTCCGAGAAGATCACAAGTCAAGGACATCTTAGCCGGGGATACTGATGCCTTCTACCTTAGGCCAAGCTCCAGCTACGTGTATGCTTGCACCCAGCAAAGCAACTATGTGTGGCTCGTGCCTGCAAAGAAGCTACTTATCTACAGCAGGTGAGCGTATTTGTGGGTTTAGGGTTTATTGTTTGTGACTGTATGCCTGCTAGTGTATTATTTGTGACTGTATGCCTGCTAGTACAGTTGTCTGTGATCTGAGCAGCAGCCACCACTGTCAATACTCGTTGCTTTTGTGCAGGTAGATCCTTTCTCGAGGAATCTGGTCATGCAGAGTGGCTGCGCTGCAATGTACAGCTGATAAGCTGACCCACACAGCAATCAACCAATTGATGCCTTGGTCTTACGGTCACTGCCTTCGAACTCTACTGCGATTGTGATTGACCATACGTAACAAGTCAGGAGCCTGTGATGAGTGTAAATATAAGTCCTTGTTGGGGAGCGTTGTAGTGACACTGATGCGCAGGTTTAGGTGCTTGCAAAGTTGGATATCAGTACAGGATATGATGCTCACTGTGTGACAGGATGTTATGCTCACTGTGTGACATTACATGACCGTGTACAGGGACGATGTCTATCACATACGCCCCCTTCTGGAAGAGCTGCTGTCCATACCGTTTTAATGCACGCATATGTGAATTTCAACAATCAGCATGATTGCTATGTCGATGTATGACAGTGAAATCCCCTTGTACTTGTTTACAAGGGTGCATTTGGGTTGTGAGCTTTGAGCTCTATGTTTGTGGGCTTTAATTCCCAAGCGTATGAGCGTTGAGCCCAATAGATTGTAGAATAGCCAAGACTGATCAGGTCTGACTTTGAAGAATGTTCAACGAAGATCATGACATACATCCTAAGTGTGTGAGGAGGCTGTGACAGTGTAACTATCAATCAGCTCATGCAATTGGAGTGGCGGATTATCACCAAGCACTGTATACTTTGCATTATTTGCAAGCACACTTGTTGAACTGACGCTGCTCAGCAAGAGAAAGACCTACATTCAATCCCTGAACATGTGACAACCAGTGCCTGCCCTATCAAAAGGTGTGTGCACTGAATGGGTTCTGAATCTGGAGTTTTTGGCGGAACCCACCTTGTCCTTGCCCAGATTGAGGTCAGTAGGCAATCTTGCATGCCTGCCGTCTTTGAAATAGAAGGGAGTGTCCTGAATGCTTGCTGGGAATGCATTGTTGATAGCAAACTCAGTAGGGGCCAGCAGACCATCCCAGTTATTCTGCTTTGGGTTAATGGAGTGCTCGAGCATGTCCTCAAGCACTCTCCATCCTCTCAGTCTACCATCAGACTGAGAGTGGTATGCAGGGGTCTTGCAGGGCATGTTGCCCCACAATCTCACGAAGTGCAGTGAAATTGTTAGTGAACTCTGGACCTCTGTCTGTGGTGATGCGCAGTGGCATCCCATGATGTTTGAATGCCATTTCCACAAAGAGTCTAGCTACGTCCTCAGCCGTTGACTCATTTTTGCATGCACCAAAGTGAGTCGTCCTGGTCAACTTGTCCAACACAACAAGTATGGCAGTGTAGCCTTGCTTATTTTGGGCAGACTAGTGATGCGATCTGCTGTGACTTGTTCCCAAGCACAAGCATGTATGGGGATAGGCACAAGCTGACCAGGTGGATGGCGTTGCAAATGCTTGGCCTGGTGGCAGACTTTGCAGTCCTTGACATATTCACGTATCTCAGCAGACACGCCATGCCACCAGTACATCCTGTTCACGTTGTGAGTTGTCCAGTGATAGCCTGCATTGCCAGAGTAGTTGCCATCGTGCAACTCTTGCAACATGGTGCGCTGTGGGTCAGGGAATTTTGACATAACTAGTGCATCACCCCGGTAAAAGAAGCCTTGGTATATCTCAAGCTGTGATGTGTTGCTTGCAGAAGCAGACTAGGGATCAGAAGAGAACCCTTGAATGATCTAGCTGAGCATCTCATTATCTGTGTCAGCAGCTTCAGCGTTTTCAACTTCACTCTCAGCAGCAGTGGCCGGGATATCATGAGCATCAACAGCTGTACGGCGAGCAGTCACTGCAGTGAGTGATGTTGAACTTGCCTGAGGTTTGGCAGCAGTCAACGACAGCTGTGCAATGTCCAAAGTGTAAATGCTAGCACAGCGTGCGCCACAAAGGTGGAGTGTCTGCTGAGTGGGTCAGCTACATTGATCCTGCCTGGCCTAAACTCCCAAGTGAACTGAAAGCGCGATAGCCTCTCTGCCCACCAGGTGTGTCGTGGAGACAGCAGTGTTGTAGTGGTGAAGAACGTGTTAGGGCTGTGGTCAGTCACAACAGTGAATCCCACAATCAAATAACACCTCCACAGCTCAAGTGAGTGAATGACAGCAAGGTGTTCTTACTCACCTATGCCATGCTGCTGCTCAGCTGGGCTCAAGCGTTTGCCTTCAACGGCAATGGGCCTGCCCTCCTGGCTGAGCACAGCGCCCAAGCCAATTCAGCAGGCATCGCAGATGACCTCAAGGTCTTTTTCAGATCAGGTAAGGTCAGCATGGGGCGTCGCATAAAGCATGTTTCACCCCTGCAAATGCGACGTCACATTCTTCAGACCATACAAAAGCGTCAGCCGTCATGAGCTGTGTCTGCAATGCAAATACAAGTGCTGCCCAGCCCATGCTGAAGTTGCGAGGCCCCATAATTTCTGCGGTGCAGTTCTGCCAGTGGAGACTGGCCAACATTTCACAATGGCCACCTTTTGGGAGTCCACCAAAAGGTGGCTGCAACAACCCTTGGGCAACCATGTGGCCCACAGCATGAAGGATTTGTTTCAGGACATCATCCGAGCGTTTGGGCCCTCCCACATCATTCGACACAGTTTGTTGCTCAAACAAACCCTAGACGCAGTTTCAAAACCCTTCTTCTGTCTTGAAATTGGCTGCAAAATATCTAAGTGCCTTGAGGAGAATTGGACTTTACATGCAAATATATATACATGCAAATATATATATTTGCATGACTGACTACTGACCACATCCAGTATCCTTAGGGTTCCTGTGATCTGTCAGAGTTTGTCATCAAGCATAGGGTTGTGGGTGTGACTAAACCCGTTCAAAACAGGGTCCTTTAGTAAGCAAAATTTTAAAGATATGAAATCAGACCCTATCTGTCAGCCTAAATCACAGGTCGTAACCAGGGTTTGGGCTCATTCAGTATCCCCAGTATATGTATAGAAGATGAGTCAGCTCTGTCATAACCCAGAAGATTCCAGAAGTTTCTTCTGCAGCCCTAGACCTGCAGAACTGTGCACACAGACATTTCCTCTTCTGCGTGCAGACCCTACAGTACTCTGGAGCAGACCCTACAGTGATCTGGCGCTGATCCATAGACGGTCTAGGGCAGATGCTACAGTGGTCTAGGGCAGATGAGCATAGATCTACGCCAGACGCGGCAGAGATTACGTAAGACATTAACTGCATTATCCTGTAGGGCCTTGACAGAACTCTGTATTCACTGTAATTCCATGGCTACGGCGTACGAATATCTGATCACGCACCTCAAGGTAGCCACCCGGCAGCCACCCGGCAGCCAGTCAAAGTCAGTAGAGGCATCAAAGACGCAAGACGCCATGCATTGACGCACTACATGATGGCCATGTCGACGGGGCAATTCAGACGTAACCAAGCTCAGCTAGTGTTACAAACAGTAGATGCACCAGACTGGCAAACAGACCCCCAATGTGGAGTGGTATAACGCCCTGCAGCTACGGGTGAGTCTGTGCCTTAGTCACATCTCTGATTCTTGCCCACATGTATCTGTATTTTCTGAGCGTGGTGTTTGGCCCCCTCAATGCCCTCTCGCGCTCAGCATCCATTCCCTGTATTAAAGGACCTTGCATGGTGAACACAATCTAACTGTGAAGAGCAATTGCACAAAGACTTGATGTGCATGCTGCAGACAACTAATGACCAAGGGATGACCCTAAGACAGAATGCGTGTGACAGGAATATGGAGTGGCAAGCAAGTTGGCCTGGTTACATGAGGCAATTGTGGTATCAGGTACTCTTGAACATGCATGAACTAAACGCATGTCCTCCAGCAATAACAGTATCAGGTTCAGTTGTTTACATAGCTGTAGTTTAGCTTGGTGCTCGTGTTCCAATTGATGCAGCTCACCCGCAATCTTGAAGTTGGCATGCAGTAACATGCTTTAAGAACACTCATCATGGTGTCGTGCCCCCAAATTTGAGGCGTCTGTTCTACAAAGTCACCGTAAAGGGATGTGGGTTCGTCACAATGAGCTCAACTATACATGCGGACTATGAGCACATGGTGCTAGGAATGGTGAGGCACGACTTTGACCTCAACCCGCATCTAGGGTCTGATCCTACTGGCATGAGTGATTACTGAAATGCATTACTTTATACATTTTCAACAGCAGACTGGTGACATGTACCTGAGCATGTTCATTAATTGGCATTCAACCTGAAGTCATGTGCACTAGATGTAAAAAGCAGCCGTTTTCTCCGTTTTGCGGTCTGCAAAGATTTTAATTTTGATGGCATCTTCATTGCACACGTCGCATGCAAGCACGATTTAGTACGTGGAGAGCTATCAGCCAAGGAACACCAGGCAATTCTTGACATGTGAAAAGTTCTTTGCGTCCTTCTTGCGTACACGCTTTTTCGCATCCACTCTCAATACCTGTTTCAACTCACTGCCGTACGGCTGCCAGTCTGAAAGACAGATCCTTGATATGCTTCCTGTAGTGCTTGCCGTGTTCGTAGTATTTGGCTAACTTAGCCTCGAGACACGCCATCCTCTCTCCAACTTTAACCAGCGAAGTAACCAGCGAAGTAAATAGATCGTCGATATCGGAGGACCTGCAGCTTCTTTTGAAAATACCATCAAAGCATTGGGACAGTTTCCGAAATACTGATCTTTTGTCAATTTATAGTTCTTTTCCTTTCGGTTTTGGATGATGCAAGCCAGTGTCTGTTGCAAAACCCGAAGCTGATAGTCGACGCGACATATCCCTATAACAAACTAGCCTTCATGACCAGGACAGCATTCCATACTACGATGGCACCAATGAGGTCCTCAGCTTCCTCGATTTGGCAGAACATGAGTTTGGTCAGCTTCAGGGCCTTCTGCATTCAGACAGGGTACAGCACAGTCTCCTCAATGCCTTGCAGTTTGTCCAATCAAAATATGGTTGTGCAAAATCTGCAGCAAACATACAAGAGTTCCAGCCCGTAACCTTCACTCAATGACCACATCCATACATTGTGGGTTGCACAACCACAGACATGTCAAGCAACATAAGCACTGTCGCCACCCGCATTGCTGTGCTCGTCGCTTCTTGCCTAAAAGCTTCAATACAGCCTCTGGACTTGAATTCTTCTCCAGGTACCCGATGCAGCTCTCCACACCTTGCAGTGCCCACACCTTACCGGTATGGGAATGAAGGCTACTGCCGTCAAACACACACAGCTCTTTCGCAGTTGTCAGCTTTGAGCTGGGCTCGAACTGTAAAACCTCTTTGCTCAGGATGTCTAGTACTGCTTGTATGCCTGACTCTGTGTTGTGCCACACAGTGGGTCTGAACATTGCGGGACGCTCATTCTCCTTTGGTAATCGCTCGCTTGCTAGACCTGGTGGGCCATTGTCACGAGGAACATCCCAGGCTTGTTGATCGTAATATAGCGTCCACACGACATACTGACCACTCTCAAGGCATTTGAGGTCAAAAAGGGACATTGCGTTTGATAAGCCTGAAAGCCCAGTGCTGTGTCGATGACTGTATCTGCAGCGCCGGGCGCGCGGCGTACCTCCAGGGCCGATGGCGAAAAGGCGAAAGGGCGGAATGGTCACCAGGCAGAGCCAAGCAAGCATTTTCATGTTCAAGCCAGTTGCAGTTCGTCCTGCATATCCTAATGTCCCTTGCTGGGACGAAAATCAATGTCAGAAAGCTGTAGGTCATCTTCGCGGCCACCGAAGTCACGTTCAAACTCTTTTGCTTTCCAGCTCACATCGACCTCGATGCTGGTGTTCTTGATGTTAGAGTTTGCCATATCCTGAACATCACCAGTATTCATTGAATACTTGCATCTCAGCTGCGCTGCACAGCTCAACACTAGGCGCTGTCCTGAGGTCACAAGCATCCTTCTCATTATCCTTTGCTGTTCCTTCTGCAGCTACCGCTTCAGCATCCCGGAAGGTGGGTGCCCACAAAGACGAACGTACACTGCAGCACAGCAAGAACTTTTGTAACATGACTTCTTTGACAGGACTCTGCTGTGTGTGCTGCATCTTCATGGCTGTCATTGCAGTTGTGGTTGTGCTGCGCACTTGAGTGTGTCTGGATGTGTGGAACATGCCCACTAGACTGAAGCTTTTCTCGGGCTCAGCTGCATGTGGTTTGATGTCATGAACTCTGGTAGCAAGGGCTGGCATCTGAAGAGGAGCCCCACCGGCAGCAGCAGAATGCTGGATTCCGTCCCAATAGGCATGCAGGCTCCGCAAGCCACCATTTGCCATACTGCCAAGAAAGAGCCTGGAGCCCACTTTGTACTGCGTGATCTCATCCAACAGCTTCTGTGTGTCCTGTTTTGTTTTGCCATTGTTATACCACAGCACAGCTCGATACCAAGGGTGCAGAAACAGTGCAAGGTGAGCCAACAGGTTGTGCATGTCCTTGACACGTCAGTTGAATGATGCGATGCTGTGGGCTGAGAAGTCAGCATCTGTGCGGCCAGCCTTGAGGGCATCCAGTTGTCTTGCCAAGAAGTACCAGTTCCTCACGACATCAGCCGTAGTATCATCTGCTGCCTGGATCGCATGAATGAGCAAGGTAAAGAGTGTCAGCAGGGAACAGAGCTGCTTGATAGCTACAAAAAATAGTTCAGATTCAGCAAGGACAACAGTCGTTGTGGGTGACAACAGTTTTCTGTGATGGTCAAACACCCAGAGCAATGAGTCCTTCTAGCGCAAGATTGACTAAAGCATGGCGTGCACCGATGTAAATCTGGTCTTGTTAGATGTGACTACATTGCGCTTGAGGTCCCTGCTGGTAGCATTCTGTTTAAGCAAGGCAAGAGGTTTGTGACTAGCTCTCCGACGGCTGACCAATGATTGGGCTTGGCTGACAATAGAGCTGGCCCATGTGTGGCCCATGACTGATGCCATGCATTTTGAGAAGCAGTTCATCATGCACCTGCACACAAAGGTGCTATTGAGGCTGTGAGCAAAGTTGACGTGATGCATAGATGCCTTAGAATGCTTAGCATAGCTCTGTCGAGCAGCCAGGACGTGTCATTACCTGAACTCTATGACATGTGGGAGTTTCTGCAGTACTCTCTTGCGCACCTTGACCATGTTACTAGCATTGTCTGTCACCAGAGCAACACAGCATTGCTCCATCACCGACAAGCTCTGCACATGGGTTTCAATGTCAACAACATCTGCCACTTTCATGCAAAGCAAGACTTGCAACAATGACATTGCTTTGATCAGCACCTGCAATAGTTTTTCCAGAGTGGGTTGTCGATGACAGGTCTTCTGACTTCAAGAGGATTGTGCGTCAGTTCGGGAAGATGATGGTGCATGAGTAAACAGACTCCATTCTGGCATCTGACCATCCATCAAGCGTAAGTGTCAAATGCTTGGCAAGATTACCGTATGCCAGCCAGATAGCATGTTGGACTTCAACTTCACTATGAACAGCATAAAGCAATAATCCTCGCATGGTTGTTATGCCTAAATAACCGAGCCTGTCATTATCAATGCGTTGCTTCTTGGTACAGCATTTTGTAGCAGCCCACTGGCTTGCTTTAGTTCACAGGAGTTGCACATAATTCAACGATTGGACACAATTATAGACACTTTCCTGATTCTTGCAACACGTGTTGACACCTCGGCAGATCTGAGATTTCCTCAGAAGAATCATAGATTCATCGCGCTTATGCACGATCCCCATAGAGGATAAAGTCGCTTTCCGACTTCAAACTTGCTTGTGCAATCCCCAGTCATGGAGCTGCAGGTGCTTCTTGGGGATGGCAGTCATGTTTACAATCCTGAGGAATGCAAAGGTCATTGTCATTAAGCCCAGTTGTATCCTGAATTCTCCGGATTCCTAATGCGTTTCTATGACTGAATATTGAATAGGTTGAATGCAAGCGAAAGCGACACGCTTAGCATTTACAACAGCGGCTTGTGCACCAGGCAAGATGGTATTCAGCTACACGCTAGCTCCAAGTTGCTTTCGTGACTGGGGCTCTGACTAACGCTGCGAGAACAGCGGGTTCAGGCAAGCGTCCGTGCAAAGTAGTTCAACTCAACAGACTTTCTCAGAGTCAGCTAGTTAGCTAACGCAGAGGGAAGCTGTGTTCTTCCGTGCCAAGACAAGCCACACACCAAGGTTGGCATTGCAGCCTCCTCTGGTGTTCGAGGACATGCCGATGATAAGAGTTGACTCATGCAACATCAGCCAGCCTGGGTGCTTTCAAGTGTGGCAAGTGGCAATGTAGCTACAAATCAAGCTTGCTAGTCAAACACAATTTGACACCCCGGATACCTAGATAGCTACATATTTTTACTTTGATTCCAAACTGTGAAGAAAAATATCCTCTGTCGAGATGTCAACCCCATGCTTCAAAGCTTCTTGTCTGGATCGAGTTTAGCTGCTACAGTGGCAAGTCTACATTACAGGGTTTCCAAGTTGGGTGCACACGATGTCACGGCATTGAACACTGTACATTGTTTAGAGGGGCCAGAATGATGCAGATCTCGTTTGTCACTGTCATCAGGTGTCATATCAATGTCGTACCTAGTCAGCTGAACCCTCCCTGTTGTGCAATGCAGTTGCAATAGATTTTCTTTCTGAGCTTGTGACCGTTCTATCGAAATGAACAGGCAATAGCTGAATTTGAGCTCATCTTTCTGTCAAGTCAGCAGCAAAAAACCCTGAAACAATCATGCTCTTGCCAAGTCCACAATTCGCAAGTTGCACTTCGCATGCGATGTGTCAGGTATACATGATGTTGATCCGGTTGTCCACTCAGGCTACCTGCATCTGCTACAGCCTTCAACTACATTCGATAGCAGACACAGTACTAGAAGCACCATGATAATGCAGCCTGAGTACAAATCTGCAGAGTATCTGTCTGTTGTCAAGCTGCGTCAAATGGAAGGCTAATTAGTAGGTTTAGGACTGGATGCCATGGTCTGCGGGTAGATACAGGCTGCTGGGCAGACGGTGTTCACCTAGATAGGACAGACAGGCGGTGCCTAGTGTGCAAGTCATTGGATTGTGTGAAGGACGAGCAGCACTTTGTTTTTGATTGTCCAGCGTACAGCCATATTAGGTCACAGCATTTGGACCTCCTGCAGAACTGTTGTACTACTGCAGACTTCATGACTTTGTGTGAACCAAATGCATGTGCTGGTTTCCTTAGACACTTACCTTCCCCTTACCTGTTGCACCTACGTTCTTATTCGTGTAAGGTGAGGGATCTACTTAATTCCATCTTGCTGGCATGCGCATAACATTCTCATCCCTTTTGCACCTGCAGGAATGCCTCTTCCTAAGAACTTCAAATTGGCAGACATAGAGCCGTACTCACACGACACAGGTTTGGGAAAACCTCTTACCAAAATCCGCACCTCTTTCTACGAATGGGGCTACCGGAAAGGTCAGAAGTAGAAGCCAAGAGACCAGCTACCTTCAACTCTATAAGGTGGTGGCAAAACCAACTAGACCTGCAAGGCGGTACAGGCCACTTCACCTCCCTAGTAGAGTATAGATGGGGAGATCTCCTGAAAGTCTTCTTCGACATAGACATCAAGTCAGCAACTCCACCAGATGTAGCAGTTTGTAAGAGGATGATAGTGGAGGAGGTCCTAAAACCCTTCTTCAGATTCGTGTATGCCACGACGGGAGTCATGGTGGACATGGGCAGCATGGCATGCTCAGACGACACATGCAAGACAGACGAGGGGTACAAGTTCTCCATGCACATCTTCATCAACAACGTCGTGTGCTCAGCCCAGACGCTCAAGCACTTGCACGCTTTGCTCAACTTCCCTGACTGGGTTGATACCAAACCCTATGACATCTACGGCCCTGAGAGCACAAGGCTGCTTAGGTTGCTTGGGGCTTCCAAAATAGGCAGCAACAGCTACATGAAACCATGCAGTTCGCTTGGGCGTGACCTGGTGCACCCACCCCCATTGCAAGATTACATTGTCACCTGCCATGATGGCAATGAAGTGGATATCACAGAGACCCTAGTAGACCCAGCCGAGCAACCATCCACCAGACCACGCAGAGCAGATGCTGATGTGGCGTTGCCTGTGCGGGAAGCTGCCTTCCTTTCTCAAGGACTTCACAGATGATCAGCTTGCGCACATGGCAGGCAGATGCATGGATAATTTCAACATAGACAGCCAGCATCCGAACAGCAAACTCAGAGGCAATCATATCTATTACGAGTGTGGTCCTAGCGGTAGGCAATGCATGCACGGTGCCCACCATGAGCATAACCGTGCCTACGTGGAGTTCAGACGATCAGGAGAAATCTACTTCACCTGCTTCTCACACAAGTGCCCACAACCACTCAGGATAGGATGCTGGGCCACCAAGCTCAACCACCTGTTGCATGCGGACGTCTGGGGACCGTCCACTAAGGTAGACGGCCGCCTCTTAGATAGGGTGTACAGGCTTGCGTCAGATGCATGTGACGGCAAGACCTTGACAGCTAGGCAGCTCAACATCCTTGATCAGGATCGGTTCATCACTTTTGAGGACACCATCGCTGCATACATGAGCCACTTCTTCGTGTTCATTGAAAAGCAGTTGATGTTCATAGAGAGGACACTCGGACCTGATGGCGAGCTTTTGACATTCAGCTCCTTCAGCAGGAAATCCCTGGCAGACCATGTGAAACCCTTCGAGTGGGCATTCAAGATGTGGGAGACCAGCACCTACAGAATAGAGTCAGCGACCCTAGAACAGCTGTGCGCGGAACCGTTCGTGTCAGACGTACCCGCAAACGCCTTCAATTTATGTGCCAACGCGATGCCCCTACTCAGTCTCCCTTACCTCAGACCCACAGACAGCGAGATAGACGTGATCCAGCCCCTGTTGGATCACATCAAGCAGAGTTTGGTGTCCGGGGTGGAGAAGGATTATAACTCCTTCATGATGTGGCTAGCCCAAGTGGTCAGGAAGCCAAACGTGAAGACGAAATGGGTGCCATTCTTCATAGGGGAACACGGGTCTGGCAAGGGGATCATACTCAGTGGCCTGATGGTGAAGATGTTCGGGGGATTGGGCCTTCATGCCACGAAGTTCGATTCGGTGACGGGCAAGTTCAACAGCGATACGATGTTGAAGGCTGCGGAGTGCTGCGGAGCAAGGATTCAGATTCCGATTCTTGACCCCTTTTTCGCATTTGGTTTGACGTCAGCCGGTGGCCGCCGGATTACGATACGCCGGAATACTAAACGGTGCTTTTGGTGCTTGCCTGCCGAACAGGTGTCCGAACAGCTCCTGGCACCCCCTGGCACGCCCTAGCATGAAGAAGGCGAGACAACAGGAGTGGCCTGCCGTGATTTTGGAACATATATGTCGTTGTCTGCAACCAAAGGACAGGAAGCACCTCAGCTGGTGCAACAAAGAGCTGAAGCAGATCGCATGTGAGCTTTCCCCTGGCAACCTGCGAGCTGTGGGACGCTAGCCGAGGTGAAAGGAGTCGTTGTGTGCTTTTGCAGGGGAAAGCATGCATACCGCGAGGGGCTTTGTGGATCACGAAGAGGTGGGCTTTTGCACCTTGAAAGCGTTCCCCAACCTACAAAAGGTCACGGTGTCATCACCGATTGCGTGCAAGATCAGCGGGGAACACATCGCGTTCAGCAAGCTGACCAGCTTGCAGATAGAGCCGCATGCGCTCTATGAAGGGGTTGGCAATGGGGTGGAAAATGGGGTGACAGCAGTGACACCCCATTTTGCACAACTGCTGAGCAGACAACACAGCAGACTTGTATCAGCAATGCTTTGCGCTGCAAGCTCAGCACTCTTACAGGCCTCACACAGCTGGTCCTGACTGGCTCCAATACATTCAGTGCTCAGCAGCCCTCAGCACCCATTTTGACCAACCTGCAAAGCCTGCAGCTGATAGAGCTGCCAAAATCTACCGAATCATATGGTCCTGCAATTACAGAGAACCTGCGTTTCTGGCAAGAGGCAATAAAGCAGATGTCGCACTTGACACATCTGCGCATGCCTTCATGGCCCAGTTTAGAGCTTGGCCCACTGGACAACCTGCGGTCTCTGGAGTTGGCATCCTATTTTGGGAGTGAAATGTTGTCAGACCTGACCTGCTTACAGCAACTGATGGTGGGGCGTGTCGAGGAGACGCCAGACCTTTTTATTGGAGGCAACATTGCTGCATGCCTAAGCCTGCAAGAGATAGACATAGGTGTGGATGATGCAATTATGATCCACATCTTTCTGAAGAAATTGCAGGCTGCCAATGCTTGGAGGTTGCCAACTATTCACAGTGTCACATGGAGGTTGATTCGCAATCAGCAGATTGAAGACCTGGCAGGCCTTGCATCTGTGCTATTACGACATAAAGATGTGTTCCCTGGGTTGAGAAAGCTGCACATCTATGTGGAGTGTGTGAGAGCAAGTAAAGCCTTCTCGATTCATTGGTCTTTTGCCCTGCGCCAGCTGGAGAGCATCACAGATGTTGTCATACAGGCCAAGAACCCAAAGGGACGTGTAATCTGATTAAGCAGCACACTATATTGCCCTAGGCTGCTCTGCCTGCAGCAGATTCTGCTGCTTCCTCCGCTGTGTGTCTGCTTTAGGCCGAGCATAGCCCAGGTAGGCTGTCAAGTTGTTGTCCAGGACTTAGATTCCGAATCTTGACCCCTCTCGCGTTTGGTATGACTCTCCAATACATATCAAGGTCCCTTACGCAACTCACATGCGCAAACGCAAATCACATGCGTACCGAGCATCTCTCATGCTCGCAATGCAAAATCACATGCATATCAAAGACAACACTGCAAAATGCAGCACAGAGTTGCCACAACTTTAATAAATCCACATGCAAATCACATGCATGCTCACGTCTACATACAAATGAATTCAGTAGTACACCACAGGGATGTTTTTGTTACGATCAGCACGCTTGTCAACCATAGTCAGGCAATTTTTTTCCTCATGACCTGCCTTGCCGCAGTAGTCACACCTGACACCAGCTCCATAATGCTTGCTTGCATTGCGCTGAGGGCAGTTTGCCTCAAGGTGCCCTGGCTGCTTGCACAAATGGCATCTTTTCACACCTTGGTCGTACAGGTATGTTTCCTAAGCGCTCTGAGCTCTGTTGCTGAACTCGCTGCTCTGCTTGCAGCAACCTTGGTATAATGGTCTGGAAAGTAAGGCTATCAGCCATCTGCAACACTTCCACAGCCATCCCATGTTCCTCAGGCAAGCCAACCAAAACAGACAGGACAACTTCTGCTTCCTGACTTTCACTGCCAACAGCCACTAGGTCTGTCATCAGATCCTTAGATCTTGCTAGATAGACTGCCATGGCTTCTTCTGGCTTCTTGCGCAAGCTGGCGAGCTCCTGTCTGAGCACAAGGAGTCTGGACGTATCCTTGGCTGCATACATCTTCTCAAGCGTCTTCCACAAAGCATGAGCGCTTTCTGCCTCGTCAACCTCCCTCAGCAAGTTATCTTCGATCAGCAATCCAATGAGACCCAAAGCCTCGTCAAACTTGTCGGAAGTATCAGAGCTGCTGCTGCGGGTCTTTACTCCCTCGGCACTAGGGTTAACGCTGCCCACAAGCTCTTTGACTTCAACAGAAACTTGACACGTTTGCTCCAAATGCCATAGTTATTCAAACCGAGTTTGGCAATGCGCACAGTCTCTGTGGATGTCTCCATCGCTCAAGCTTAGCGATACTGCAAACTATATTGACGATCCTTGCTCTCAGCTACCTCAACGTGAGAGGGCCCATAACCTGTTGAAACAAGGACGTCACGGCGGTCTTGTGTATCCAGACAGAATCATTACAACACTGTTCCACTCTCTGTTGTTACTTCTACCTCTCTGTTATATCAGCCTGAATAGCTGACGGCGGGACGCTGGTATACGAAACTAGTCGTAACAGAGACACATGACACAACTATGACTAATCATTTCATGAATGACTTGACTGACTCAATCCAAGTGCTTAGCACATTTCAACATTCCCTGTTGTTTTCATAGCTACTACGTCACTTCTCATGAGGAGGACTGGATTGTGGCCAGCATGTATCCTTTGTGTGGCATGCACGAGAATCACTTTTACTTCATGGTGCCCTGGGAGGATGTTGACAAAGTTTTGCACATGATTGCACGACTGCCTGAATAGCCTGAATTACAGTCTGGAGCAGCTGCCTGAGCTTTGTGTGAGCGAGTTGCGCTGATATAGATATAGAGACAGACAGACAGATATGTTTTTGATATGTTTTCGGTTTGCTTGTGAAATTGCACTGACAGGATGGCAAGACCATGTTCTTTTTTACAATTTTGAATCGATGATTGCTAAGTCTGAAACCTGACCTGTAAGTTATCATAGACTTATCTACACAGATTGCCAGCATGCAAGTATGCTGACAGTGCCAAACAGCCCGCTCTTGCCTTCACAGACAGAACTATATTTACAGACTTGCAATTAAAGATCAAAGAGCAGGCACAAGCAAGGACTGTGTTGTCTTGAGTTCCTAATGGACCTATAGCCAGGAGCCAAGCATGATGGGGTACCCTTCTGCTATCCCATGAATCAGCCTACTGAAGCTGCACTCTCTGCACGCAAACTCAGCATGACATGCATGCAGGCGCTCTTCCTCGGATTGCTGTTGTTGTAGCAGATGCACCTTCTGAGCAATAAAGTCCAGCAGTCCAGAAGAGCTGGCAGGATAGTCCGACAGATGTGCGCTGCAGATGACACTCATCTCCTGTAGCTTGTCCACCTCCTCCTGCATGCGGGACTGTCTCATAGGATCAAGCTTCCTCAGTCTTGCAGCAAACTTGACACCATCCTCGCAAAAGCCTGCTGCCTCAGCCTGAGTCCCATCCAGTTCTGCTTTGGTCTTCAACACTAGATCTATGCACTTCTGCAGCAGCAACAGTAGACTCAGCACTGACCTTGTCATGTAGATGACTGAACGTGTATAGGGGCGTGATTTACCTTGCGCGGGTGCCGCTCGCCGGCCACCACCTCCTGCGTTCCTTGAACAATCAGATCAATCCAAGGCCTGTCAGCTGTAGGAGAAGCGAGACGAGAAGATACCTGCAAGGCAAGGCACCCCTTCAGCTATCTCTTTCCCTTTCGGTGTACGACGCACGGCGCCGCGAGGGTCCTTACCTCGGCTCCTGCCTCCTCGCTGGACATTCTAGAGCGCTTTGTTGTTCTGGACGGGGTTTCTGACTGTGACTCTGACTCGGACTGAACCGTTTCTGACTCTGACTCTGACGACTGTGACAGATCGGGCACGTACGGGTAACCCTTATCGCTTCTAGGGCGAGGCCGCGACCCCCCGAAGGACATACGGCAACCAGGCTTGGTCCTGGCCATGTTAGCGCTCGAACAATAACAACTCTCGGCGCTGAGGAGCCGTAAACGCTGTATAGGAGTATACGCCGTACATTTACGCTGTACAGAGCAATATACGCTATACAGAGCAATATACGCCATATCTATCAATCCACCATGCAGTTTGAAATAAAGTCCAGAACCCTTGATCCACTATGCTATACTTTTTAAGACTTCTTAGAGAGTATAGTACATTAGTAAAAAGGGAATTAGGTACAGCGAAAGTACTGAATTAGCTAATTAGGGGCCTAAATAGCATGGTACATTAAATTAGCCCTGTTAATTAGGAGGTTTTTTGTTGACAGATGGAGACCCTATTTTCAAACTTTAAAACATTGCTTACCAATAAAGGCTGTTATGTCACACACTTACCCTACCTGTTTGAATGCATATCCTGACAAATCACAGAAAATACCCTAAGGTCAGTAGTCAGTCACGCAAATGTATATATTTGCCTAACTGACTGCTGACCACATCCAGATTCCTTAGGTTCCCTGTGTTTTGTCATGATTACAAAGCAAGCATGTAGGGTTGGGGTGTGACATAACAGCCTTTATTACTAAGAATGTTTTAAAGTTTGAAAATAGGGTTGCCATCTGTCAACAAAAACCTTCCTAATTTGCTGGCTAAATTAATGTACAATGCTATTTAGGCCCCTAATTAGCTAATTCAATACTTTCGCTGTAGTTAATTCCCTTTTACTAATGTACCACTACTTCAAAAAAGTCTTAAAAAGTATAACACAGTGGATCAAGGATTCTGGGCAGGATTTCAAAGGTCGTGGTGGATTGCCCTGCTGGGGGTCACCCACACCCTACCCCTACCCCTGTTTGGTGGGCTGACATGGGTCAGACCCGGGTCAGGCCTGGGTCAGACCTGAATCAGACCTGGGTCAAACCCTGGCTTCTAACAGGGTTTCTTAACTCACTTCTTCTTCTTGCTTTCGAACTTTGCTTGCTTGCTGTGACCTTACCACACATCTTATGAGTTCGCCGCTTGCTCCATTTTTGTCCGTTTCCACTGCGTCTTTGCCCGTCAGTATCACCTTTTTCACCTCTTCATCATGAGCGCAGCGGGTGACAGCGCAGAGTACCTGCACCCAAACTCAAGTGAGCGGGTGTCTAGGAGTAACTCTTAAATCGTTGCGTCTTTGTCGCTGCTTGCTTATTGGATGGCCTTGCAGTGACCTTGTGCACCATAAAGTGCGGTTTCACGCTGTTCTGAACATGTCGCAAACTTCGCCTGTCGAGGGATCTTTCAAGATTGCAAGGTTTTTTGCTCTACAGGCTTGCGTCCACTGTCACCTTCTCCCATCTCCAGCCTTGGGCTGCTACGTTGTAAACGGCATAATTGTTTTCGCCCCATCAACACCTCCAACCCATACGCTAGCAGACTGGCTGACACAGCTGCGGCTCCTGCTGATGAGCTGGAGGCTATTGCAGCAGCTGAGGAGATCTCCATGATAACGTCAACTCCTTCTTTTTCTGCTGGTGGTTTCCTCCCAGTTGATGATGCCAACTCCACATGTGTCAGCGAGATAGATGAGAAAATCATGTCAGGCTCACCAATCCCTGCACCTGCCCTCATGGAGTCTCCATACACCCAGAATGCACTTTCAGCCAGCATGGCCAGCCACAACCTGTACAGCAGCAGCAGGCTTTCTGATTCAACTGTGCCTACACCAGCCAGCTCTGACGATGAGCCCACCCAGCAGAGCATCGGAAGGCGAGGGAAATGATGACATGCTGAATGAACCTCAACACTGCACTTGGCTGATTACCAATGTGTCGTTGCAGGGCGAGGGCTGGTCTGACTGCAACAGGTGGCCCTTTCAACTTTGACAAATATCACAAGAGCTAGAGCTGCTGCTGCCACTGTTACGAGATTAACCATTGAGCCCGACTGAGGATAAACCTATTGACTAACGTAAGCTCTTGACTTTTGTGTCGTGCATGCAGGCAGACATGTTCTGGGCCTAGTGCTCAACAGAATTGGCTGTCTGCACCTATGCAAAAACGTGGAGATGCAGCTGCCTGTGATTAGACTACCCAGCATGACTCTTGACAGTGACGCTCTTAGAAGCATGGAGGTGGTGGAGAAAGTTGATGTCAACAATGTCTGGTTTCCAGTACATTCTGACAAAGTTCACTATCAGCAACACTTCACCTATGGGTATGTGCGGTCCACTTTGACAAATCACATTGCCAGAAAGAGTGCTTTACAACACCTCTTTGCTGAGGATCATGGGGAGAGTATGGGAAGATTTGCTGATCATGTGATGGATGCATTCTATGTGGCAGAAAGCAACACCAGGTTCCAGATCCTCCAGATCTTTGAGGACAGGCTGTTTGCTGTCTATGGCTATGGCACTCAGTCTCTTGCTGGTGATGCTAGAGTGTGGAACAGGTTCCCATACCTGATGCCAGTGTATACCCCTTGCGAGTGTGCATGGAAAGCTTATGTGACTGGCTTGCCATGCAGATGCGGTGCATCCTACATGTGCCTTTGATTGGGTGTAAAAGTTCGACCCAACTGCAACACCAGCCAACTGTGACATGCTGAATCAGGCATGGTTATTGGGTGTGCAACGTGTTGGCATCTGATTGCAGTTGGAGCTTGGGGCGATTTTGGTGATGCTTCGACTAAGGACTTTGAGGACTTGATGTATAAATACTGCCATGCATGCAAAGAGTGTGCTATGGTCATTTAGACCCACGTTTTTCAGTTTGTTGATGATTTGGTTTTTGATGGCTTGAGATCACATTTGACGGGTGAGGAGTTTGCAGAAATGGGTGAGGCGACAGCAGTCATGGCTCTGTCACTTGAGGTTGTTTCGATGTACTCAGATGACTAGAAATAAGATTTTCTTTTCGTGTATCTTTAGGCTAATAAAGCGGTTTTCGTTTTATTTTGTTTATCCACCATTTTTTGAATGAAGATCATGATCTATTTAGCATGGTGTATGATCTTCATTTGTTGAAGTGTTTCGGAAGTACTGTTCAAGAACAAACTTTAGAAGTGTTCAAGAACCCAAACGATACCCAAACCAATCAAATGTTTGCTTTGTTCAAGCTGTATTTGCACATGTTGGCATCTTCCTACACCACATCCAGTGGTTGTCAGAAGGCTTGCCACATTCTTCGCATCTAGGAGCTGGCAGTGAAGCCCTCTTTGCGTTCTTCGTGCGCCATGTTGCATCTCTAGCCTTCTTCATCGAGTAATACCGATTGCCCTTCGTCACCCTATTTCTAACGTCCCTTTCGTAGCGAATCTGTGACTTTGTCTTCTTAGCATCCGAAACCAAGACTGTCAGTCTGCCCTCTTCGTACTGTTGCCCTGGGTTGTGATGCATGAACTCCATGTCCGAAACGAATCTGTCTATCTGCTTTTACCTAGTGTCTCTCTTCACTTTCTTGGCCATAGGAGTCTCCCATTCCTCACAATCATTGTCGAATAACAGATAAAGATTTTCGAACACGACTGCCACGAATGTCAGCTGGGCTATTTCTGCCGGTGTTGCCTTGTACGGCGGCCATTGCGCTTTTATGTATGCTTGCCTCATAAGCCGTCTGATTGCTAGCTGTATTTGCAAGTCGCTTAGTGATGGGTCCACGTATGACATGAAGTCCTTTGCTAACACCCAACGTTGTTCCATGTTTGCTCTCACGTGATTGACCTCCACCGTTGGATGTATAGGTGACCCCGTGGTGCTAGTGTAATGTGGAATTCCTGTGGTGACAGTAACCCCACTGTGTGTCACAGGAGAGTAACTACCCGAATCCCCAACGTTGCTTCCGTTCATTTCGGGACTGGGTCGAAAAATGGAGGCCATCCTATAAAACGTTGCTCTGTATAGGAGCTTCGCATTTTATACACATAAAAACCGTCTTCCCCGTAGCTGCCAGGAAGCTGATTACGAATGCGTTCTGCCGCGTCACGTGTAACGAGCAACGTGGACAGGCTGTTACGGAAAGAGAGGGTCTTGTACGACAGCCGTTTCTTTTACAGTCAGCGTCTTTGGGTGATCTGTGACGAACATTTCGAACAAGTGTTTAACCCACGGACCAAGCAGTGGAGTGCCATCGCTATAAAGCAAGTGTTTGACGTCACTTTCGAGTCTTACCAACAGCCGTTACGTAAACCGTCAGAGGTGTATCCTTGGCTGAATTGGTATGACGATCTGTGGATAGACGGCGTTGCAACTCTGACACGTGCCCAGTTAGATTCCTTCCTGTTTCACCTGGAGAATGCGGAGCAGGCAGCCGCCAAGGCTAAGCAAGGAAGCCTTGGAATGGGACAAGAGATTCCCGAGTCCTCAGAAAGAGAAACAGGGGAAGAAGACGAATACACCTTACTTAATACCGAGGTGTTCTGAGTGTAACGGTGTGACGCAAGAAGACAGAGCGTCAGGTGACATCGTGTGCACGGAGTGCGGTTTGTGTGAACGGTTGCTCCTCCAAGATGACGTGGACTACATGGACGTGGATTGGTCCAGGATCAGCTTGACCACGAAATCTCAGCACGTTCCCGAGCGTTACATGCTAGATCTGATCAGGAAGTTCAAAGTGGACGAAAAGTTGGTGCCGGAACTCACGTTACGTTACCGTGCGTTCAAGTTACAACATTGCTCATGCTGCCGAGTACTTAAAGCAACGTTTGCTTGCAGCGTACACACTGCACAGACTCCTCCCGCAACTCGGCAGACCCGAAGAAGCGGCTAAGATCAAACTTCCGTCAGGGAAAAAAGTCAGGCTGCGCCTTGAGGAGTGGTGGTCCGCCATTTCAGACAAAGTCTTCTTCGAACATGGCGGCAATCTATCTGCAAACAGAAACAGTGCCAAAAAGCCAAGCCTACCCATGGTGCCTGGGGAGCCTGAAGAAGTATGCGAGCGAACACGGTGGGAAGTACCTAAGGGTTTCTGTGAACAACAAGAGGCCTTACTTGATTTTGGGGACCAACGTTACTCCTCTGACAACGCCGACTGGAGTGAAGAAGACTGAAGGCCAGAACGGAACGTGGCAGAATCTGAGCGTTCCTCTTCCAGATGTCACTTTGGCTGGTTTAGATCTCGTGGATTCAGCGATTCTATCGACGTTAGCCAAGTCATCAGAAACGTTGTTTGGGATGGAGATGACCGTGGCGCAGCTGCTGAAAGCCAAATACTACATTCCGTTGGTGTACAGAAAAGAGAACTCGGACCTAGAACCGTTGTTCAGTGGGAAGGTGACGGAAGAGTGCGTGATAGTGGATAAGGACAACCACCGTTACCACCGGAGGCCACCGTCATGCCAGGCAGCAAGATAAGGGTAGTAGTGGCTATCAACAGCTTGTTTTTTAAGTCAGATAATCAGTGTAGGCTCACCACCAAAGTGGCTAGGATCCTGTTGCAAGAAGGAGAGGCAAAGGCTGACGTGGACAGTTTTACGTTCGATTAGTGATGGATGGACCTGCTATGCTGGCTATTTGCTTGTTAAGTCTGATAGGAGGAATTATTTTTTCGTGGTTAGTTAAGTACGTTTTAGATAGTTATTATGACGTACATAGGAGCCAAGAGGGGAATGCGACTGTTTAATAACGGTGGACCATACGCACGTGCTCTGTTTCAGGGAAGACAAAGGATAAGAAGGGCTAGACGGCGTACCTGATGCCGTACATACGCTACCGTAGCTTCTCTCTGTATCCCGGCTTTAAATACTCCTTAGATCCAAGCGAATGCCGTCCCTACTGCACCATAAGAGTCAGTAAACACAGACACAAGGAGCTGAGGAAGAACGTGTTAGTGATGATGACTAATGGGCCGAAACAAGGCGCACCTCACTGCTTACCTTGGCATTGTAACAATGGCCTGTACAGCCGAAAACCGTATTGTCATCTCATTCTAGGTGCTGAGACGTTAAAGTCCCTGAAACATAAACGTATCACCTTAGATGATTAATTATGACATAAATGTAACGCCATCATGACGAAGAAGAACGCGGTTCTGCACACGTTCACAAACAAGATAAGGCAAGAAACTGCCAACACAGCTCATCATGCTTTTCAAGCTAACATAACCAGGGACAGGATGGCTTACGAGCCTAGCTCATCCACGTGGCCAGGGCTAACCCACCACTTTGGTGGAATCTCCTAGTGTGCAACTTTTTAAACAAAACTTGGATGAAGCAAGACAAGCACATCACAATCATAACAAACACGTCAGAGAAAGCACGGAGAAGACGAACGATAAAGTGTCCCTCTTTGTCATACTCTTTGTCGGCCTAAAGCTTAAGACTGGATGGGGCTCAGCAAGCTCGAGGGGGTTGCCGGCCGTGGCCTGATCGTTTCACGTCGACGGTGCTTTTGATACACATGTGTTCAGCACACAAGACACATGCATGCAGGTTTCCCACTTTGGGGCAATATACAACCTGGGAGCTGCTCATGCGGAAATGGAAAGAGGGCATACGCTACAGCTTTGGCAACAAGCAGACGGTGCCACTGAGCAGCTGGAGAAGGACCTTCAAGAGGGGATCCAGCAGAAGAGTACTGCTAGCTGGCCATGATTGGCAAGTGTTCATGAGTGGGCAGATCAAGCGAGCAGAGGATGCTATGAAAAAGGCTAGGACGGCAGGGGTCAAGCGCCCCCCTATGCTTCTGAACCAGTTGAAGCGGCAGTTTGAGCTTGCAGAGGACCGCGTGACACCTGTGCAGTTTGAGAAGCAGGTGCTTGGCTGGAAGCTCACAGCCCAAGTCAAGGCGCAGGCTGCCAGCAAGCAACAGCTTCCTGTATACCCACCCACTGGCAGTGCTGAGGCATATTAGATGTAAATGAACTGTTCTGCTTGTCATACTTGGTTGCACCCTTCTTTTGTAGATGAGTTGTTGATGAAAGAAGTATAATCAGTCTGTGCTACTAGGATGCAAGTGCGCTGCTTTTGCTTTGATTAACTGCTCATGATGGCTTGTCTGCAATTATGCAGCAGCAACAGCATTGATTCTCTGCCACAAGGGCCTAGTATGAAAGGCCAGCATGCCTTGCTGAACATTGTACCATTTCATCGGGCATTCGAAATTCTCTGCATTCTGGCTTTGCATGCAATCATAGCTGGTTGCTGTATGGATTTGCTAGACAATTATGCTGGTCACTCATGTTCATCTGGTGCATACGACTAAAGCAGGTTGCAGTGCATTCAAGACTTGCTTGCAAGATCATCGTTCTTCCTTCATAGCAGAGCAACATTACATGTATGCAGAGGCTGCATTCTGCATCGGAAACTTGTGTATACAGTGCTTTGTGTCACATACGTATCCCAAAATACGTCAAGCCTTGTTGCTGCTGCACAGGTGCTGCTTTTCTTGCACGTGCTGCTGACGCCTTCTGTGCCTATACAGTGGTTTGTGTCACATACGTATCCCAAATTAAATGCTTCTGGTGCAGGCAAGCTGGGACCTTCAGCAGGCTTGGCTGATGACAGAGCTGATCTCACTGTCTGCACTGCGTACTCCAAATACTCTAACAGCACACTTCCACACCGCAAACACCAATCATCCACATGACCATGTAGACTGAAAAATTCTTTGATTGCAGGAAATGCAGCCTTCATGCACACCCGCTGCTCTTGCTCAAAAGCAATGAGCAGGCTGACGCAAGACAAGAATCGAGAGCGTGCTTGCTTGTGAACACTTCCACTTATGCTAAGCTGGCTGAGTAAGTTTGCGTTTCTGCAGACATTCAGAGCTTTCCCAATTATGACCTGACATCACTTGTGACATAGCATTGTCTACATGTGCATGCCGGCATATGATAGATGTGAGTGCTACATCAGCACTGCATTACTTATAGGAGCTGACACTGTATGCATCTGTGCAGAGACATGGAGGACCAGTCTGGTATTGACTACTCTCAGGTACAGAGGCGGTTTACTGAGCTTGCAAACAGTGGGTGCGCCAATGACGGTTGCATACCAGATATTGGCATCTGATGTTGATCTCATTTCTTTGCCTGTCAACATCAGCAACACACTGGGCCTCTGTCTCAGTGTACACCAAGCAGCGCAGAGTACCGTACACATGCTCCACTCCATGACCACTGCAGAGGTATGCTTTGATTGTCTGATGTCGTTGATATCTTACATTGCTCTGCAGCAGGTGATTTGTCTCATCACCTGCTAAAGGCCACTTTACAGCCGATTGGTTAGGGCTTCCTTCAAATCAAAATTTCAATCAATTTCGTTGATAGCAGCGTTTGGCGACCGGTTATGGATGCTGTTCAAAAACTGCCTGTCACAGAGTGCGGGCACTTGAGCTTGATGCAAGGAGCTCAGAGCACGTTGCCGCCATCACTGATGAGAGACTGCATGACAGGCCAAGCGCAAACCTTGCATATGCATCATCGTGGCGCACAGGCTTGGCTTCAAGCCACTGCTGCCTAAACTGCACACAAAAGCTAGAATTGCATCATTTGAACACAAGCTTTTAAACTGAACAAGAACTCTACCACTCCACAGTATACGTCTATACAGGCTCAATTCTGCTTAGCAGCTATGCAAGCTGCAAACCACTGTTTCTGTTCCAAAAACAAATCTTTCTGTCAACAAGAACACACTAGGGCTGGTTGTCTTGAGCTGGAGGATGTTGTATGGCTTTTCCAGAGACAGGGCTGTGCCATTCTGGTGGGTATGGCAAGACGTGGATGACCATGGTGTGCTTATCCCTGCAGGTACATGCTTTGCAGTTGGGCAATGTTTTCTTACATATTGTCGTCATGACAACCCCAACTGCGCAATGAACCTGGCTGCTCGTTTGCTGACCAGACGACGTATGAAGTAGGAATTGACTCAACTGCAATGTTATTGTTCTGGGTTTCTTTGCTTCAGCCCGATACTTTCCACCTCTTGCTTGTCCGCCATACTTGATGTACAAAATATCCAACCAGCATGTTGTAGTATGCAGTGTGGGCAATCGCATTTGCAGCTTTCCTGTTGGGGTTGCCGCTGCTGCAGAATGCAGCAGCTTTCAACTCTTCAAGCGCTGTTGCAACTGCAGGGCTCTGTCTAGCCTACAGTCTTCCCATACTCTTTCGGATTATGTTTGCTTGCAATACCTTTGAGCCTGGACTGTTTAGTCTTGGCAGGTACAAAGCTTACTTGCTGGTCTAGTGTCAAAAAACAGGTCTTCACCAGAAAACAGGCGTGCTTTGCTTGACACTGGCATGCTGATAGCACCAGGTGCAATGCTCAGTATGCAATATACCCCATATGGATATGTCAGGCTTGTTATGTCCTGCTCTGTGTCCTGCTGCACCATCAGTCTCACTCACCAATTTTTACAGGATATCAATTGTTATTTGCAAGTGGAGCACACCAATGGGTTGTATTGCAGTTGTCTGGCTGCTCTTTGCTTCAGCCATCTTCATGCTGCCTGTAGCTTACCCAATCAATACGGACAACTTCAATTATGCTCCTGCAGCTGTGGGTGGCATCCTGCTTGCAGCTTTAGCAGCATGGCTTCTCTCAGCCCAATATTGGTTCTCTGGCCCAAGGACTGATGTAGACAACTCAGACATTGTCAGGACACTCTACTGGGTGACGTATCCTCCAAGGAAGAAGCTATGACGTGTTAAGGCAAGTTTGCATTGCCTTGGCAATCAGGTTCCGGATTGTAATCTGCAATAGAAATTCTACAATTAATTCTTGGTGCAGTCCTCAAAATGGCTTCTGCCTGTTTATGCAGCTCCAATGCTCTTGCTCACAATTGTGCCTTGTATAGGGCAGAGTCTGTGCTGATGAACTGGTGGCGTTGGGCGTTGACACATAAGTTCTGCTATTTACAA
>JAABUM010002079.1_pt1 | contig 27927 bp, 31 predicted proteins | sample 5559161 | NCBI WGS metagenome assembly JAABUM01 (sample SAMN10711868, study PRJNA513369) | rock metagenome | isolation source: Antarctica rocks | place: Antarctica: Victoria Land, Siegfried Peak nord
CCCGCATATCCACCGGCAGAAGCATCGGCTGGTCCCAAAGCACAGGACGGAAGAACTTGGCCATGACCCATGCTCGCGGAACACGCACGACGCAGACTCAGGCGACACGCGTTTCTGCGACAGGCTCCGTAGTCCAGGAACGGGATGAACTCCTCCCACGCATTGCGCCACAGCCGGGTCAAGGCCGGGTAGCGCCCTCCCCAGGTGCTAGCGAAGTCCTCGAACCGCTCTGCCGCCGCGGCCGCACTCGGTGCGGTGTAGACCGGCCGCAGCGCCTTGCCTAGGGCGCCGGAGTCCTTGCGGGAGGCGTAGCGGAACGTATTGCGGATCAGGTGCAGCAGACACGTCTGCACCGTGGTCAGCGGCCAGGTCGCGCTCACCGAGTCAGGTAGGCCCTTGAGCCCGTCGCACACCAGGATGCACACGTCCACGGGCGCCGCGGTTCTTGATCTCGGTCAGGACAGCGAGCCAGAACTTGGCGCCCTCGTGGCCGTCGCCGGCCCACAGCCCGAGGATGTCGCGTTCACCGTTGACAGTGACGCCGATCGCGACGTAGATCGGCCGGTTGGTGACCTGCCCGCCCGAGACCTTGACCACGATCGCGCCTGCGAACACCACCGGGTAGACCCGGCCGGGCGGCCGGGCCTGCCACGCGGCCATCTGCTCGAGCACGGTGTCGGTGATCCGGCTGATCGTGTCCCGGCTGACCGTCGCGCCGTAGACCTCGGCGAAGTGCGCCGCCACCTCCCCGGTGGTCAACCCCCGTGCGGTCAGTGACAGCACGATCTGGTCGACGCCCTCCAGCCGCCTGGCCCGCTTGCCGGCGATGACCGGGTCGAAACTGGCATCCCGGTCCCGCGGCACCTCGATCTCGACCGGTCCGACCTCGGTCAGCACCGTCTTGGTCCGCGTGCCGTTGCGCGAATTGGCCCGGTTGCGGCCGGCTGGGTCGTGCTTGTCGTATCCCAGGTGCTCGCTCATCTCCGCCTCTAGGGCGGTCTCGAGCACCGTCTTGGTCAGCCCGGTCAGCAACCCGCCCGGGCCAACGAGTTCCACCCCGTCGGCGCGAGCAGCCTCGACGAGCTCCTGCGCCAGCTGCTGCTGGTCGATCACGGTCGGCATGTCGTTGATCGTGTCACTCATGCTGGTTCCTCCCCGACGATCAGACCCGACATGTCAGGGACCAGTTACACCGTCTCTCATAGACTCCCCCGCTCGGAGATTCGCTGCGTGGAACGCGGGCGACCCCCAGGTCATGCCGAAGGCCGGCCACCTGGGCCCCTTCCATCGCCCATTCAGGAGATCGTGGAACGAGGCGAGTAGGTGAGCCGCCTCTGCGGCTACTCTGGAGGCACCATGAGAACGAGCCGCAGGCGCGGAGCAGCGCACCTCGCGGCCGGCATCCAATCAGTCGCAGTGCGGCAGGGAGCCTGGCCTTGAGGCGGCTCCCAGTTGAAAAGTTCTTCGGGCAGCTGGCTCGCCGCCTCAGCTGGAACATCCTCGACCAGGTCATCTCGTCCGTCACCAACGCGGGCCTCTCAGTTGCCGTCGCCAAGTCCGTTAACGCCGAGCAGTTTGGCGCTTTTGCTGTCGCGTTCACCGTCTACTCCGTGGTGGTGCTGGCGTCACGCGGCTTGACCGGGCAGCCGCTATCGATCCGCTTCAGCGCCGCTCCGGAATCGGAATACGGCGAAGCCGGACGTGCCAGCTTAGGCGCCACCGTCATGTTCGGCCTGGTGGCGGGGGCCACCAGTCTTCTTTCCGGCCTCGTCATATCAGGACCGGTCGGGGGGGCCCTCGTGGCGGTAGGGATCGGGTTACCAGCCCTCCTGTGGCAGGACAGTTGGCGGATGGTCTTCTTCGGCCAGCTCAACCCACGAGCTGCCACTATCAACGACGCCACGTGGGCCGGAACGCAGATCCTTGCCATCGGCGGCCTCCTGCTTCTCGGAATCCGTACCGCACCAGCACTGCTCCTGGCGTGGAGTGGCAGTGCTGGCGTTGCCGCCCTGGTGGGTATCGCACAAACCGGCTGGCTGCCGTCTTTTCGGACGGGCTGGGGCTACACCCGGCGCCACTGGGACATCACGAAATACTTGGTAGGCGAACTGCTTATCTCACAAGGCGGTCTGCAGGGTGGTCTTCTGGCGGTGGGCGTGTTGGGCACCGTGTCGGACGTAGGCTCGCTTCGGGCTGCCATGGTCATCTTGGGACCGGTGGCAATCCTGTCCGGCAGCATGTCAGCCTTCGCGGTACCCGAGCTCGCTCGGCGCTCAACAATGTCAGCGCCGAACCGAATTAGAGTTTGCTATCTGACTTCGCTGACCCTGATGCTGTTCTCCGTCCTTTGGGCAACCGGGCTTCACGCCTTGCCTGACGCGGTAGGGCAGTTCATCCTCGGCGACACCTGGGCGGGCACGCAGCGCGTCCTACTTCCACAGCTCGCGCAGCAGGTGGGGCTTCTGATTTCTGTTGGTCCAACCATCATGTGCTATGCCCTCGGACGAACGAAAGAGACGTTCCAGATTAACGTTGTGCTGTCGGTCCTGACTGTTAGCGGTGGCACTGTGGGAGTCATGCTGGGGGGGGCTCCCGGCGCGGGGATCGGCTTCGCCTGCGCGGCCTGGCTGTCGTCTCCGCTTTGGTGGCGCAAGGTCCTGATGCTGGTGCGCTTGCCCCCCCTGGACGAGGCGACTGAGGCGACCAGACAGGCTGCCTGAGCCGCATCGTCGGCTGCTACTGGACGATCGTCTTCCTGACGCTAAACGCCTCTGCGTAGTTCGCGCCGCACTCGACCCCGCGCAGTCGGCCCAGTCCGCGAAAGACCTCCTCGTCGTACCACGACTTCTCGCTCTGCGAGGAGTAGTGGCGGCGGAGCAGGTCGACCTTGCGGTGCATCGTCAGGTCCGTCAACGGGACGTACACGTTCTGAGGGCCGAGGTCGCCCTCCCACTTCGGAATCTCGTACTCCCAGATGGTGGCTCCGCGGAACAGTTGCCACGCCAGTTCACCGAGGAGCCGATGGTCCTGATGAGAGTCCGAGCGGCTGGGAGCCAGCACCCAGTCCGGGCGCACCCCGTCAAGCGCGTCCCTCAGCGCCAGCTTGACGCTCTGCCAACTACCGGGCGTTAGTCCATCCGTGAAGCCGAGGGCTGAAAGCTCCCGAGCACGCGCCGCTCCGAGCACTTCCGCTGCAGCTGCCCGGGCCTCGTCAACACGCTCCCGGGAGCCTGTTACGACGACCGAATGCGCTTCGCAACCACCTGGCTGCTGAATCAAACTGGGAAGCATCTGCATCAGGGTGCCGGCACACCCGATCTCAAGGTCGTCAGGGTGGGCAGCAAGAGCAACGATCACAATCGGCTGCTCCCGTCGAACCGGGGCGAGCGCGAGCATGACAGCTCAGACGAGCTGTGTCGAGGACTGCCAGATGGCCCATGGGCGGTCGCCCGACTGCCACATAAGTTCGGCCAAGTACCGGTCCTTCGCCGTGTCGAGCGCCACCCAGAAGCCTAGGTGCCGTACCGCGGCCAGACGCTGCTGCGCGATCAGTCGGGCAAAGGGCTCGACGACGAGCTCTTCCCCTGCGTGCAGGAGGTCGAAAATTTCCGTACGCAGGACGAAAAAGCCTCCGTTGATCCAGATGCCCTGGTCCGATAGCGCAGATACCTCCTCGACAACCCCATCTGCGGCCGTAGACACCATGTGCAGGCTGCTACTCAGCGGCACCGAGACGAACGTGGCGACCGCGCCGCTGGCTTCCGCATGCTGAATCAGGTCCGGCAACCGAATGTCGCAGAGACCGTCGGCATAGTTGGCCAGGAACATCGGCTCACCCTGCACGAGGCTATGAACAGCTCGCAGCCGCTGCCCGACAATGGCGTCCGCCCCGGTGTCAACGAGCGTGATATCCCACCCTTTAACCTCCCCTCCGAGCAGGCGCACTCGCCTAGTGGAGTCAGGCACATCCGCTGACCGCGGAATGAGTTCCTCGTGCGGCTGCGCTAGGCACCAGTCAAGAATCACCTCGCCGCGGTGCCCGAGACACAGAATGAACTCGTCGTGGCCCCAGTAGGCGTACCAGCGCATGAGATGCCACAGGAGTGGTTGACCGCCGAGCATGGTCATCGGTTTCGGGGCGTCAGCAGCCCGCCGCTGGAGCACCTGATCGTCCTCGACGAGGGCGCGCATCCGCAGCCCGAGCCCACCGCAGAACAGCACTACCCGCACCCGATACCACGCCCTCACGCGCTATGACGCCCATGGTCACTAGTGCGGAGCCTATCGACCGCTACCGGGCACATCTCAGCGGTTACGGCTCCGCGAATGACCTACCAGAGCCTGCGGTAAGCGGCTGCCGCTTGCGGCGCACGAGTCGCCGGGAACAGCGCCCAGCGGGTGGCGTCCTGATCGACGTTGAACTGAACCTCGTACAGCAGCTTCCCAGGGCCCGTTCCGGAGTTCATCACGAAGAACGAGTGCAAGCCTTCCATGAAGGCGGCAGAGTCGCCCTGGTCAGCGTTGTTCGACCACTCCGAGACGGCGAGCGGAAGGCGGACGCTCTTTGCGAATGCCAGGTGGGCGCGAAGGCCCTTCGGCGCGCCGTAGCCGTCGGTTTGAGTGATCGACTGGGTCCACTCCTGCGCGGTCCTAACGAACGGGTACTGGTTGTAGTAGTCGACCGACATCAGGTCAACTTGGTCGCGCCCAGGGAAGGCTCTGCGCCAGTCCATGCCCATACCGGAGGACTCGCGGTTGACCGAGAACACGAGCTTTGCGTTCGGCATGATCTTCTTCTGCAACGCCCGGTAGCGGCTCCACGAGGCGAGGAAATCGCCGACGTTGGAGGGGTTGACCGACCATGGGTACCAGTTGCCGTTCATCTCGTGCGCGAATCGAAGGTAGACCGTGCCAGGCCTCGACCCCCAAGCCGCACGCAAGTTGGTGAGCGACATCGCCCACCTGGCGTCGTACGCCCCGCTCGCTGCGCTAGCCCACGACTCGCCCGTACCGATAGCACCTACGGCGAGGTCGATGTCGCCACGCCACGCAGTGGCCGACAGACCTGCGCCGGGCTGCAGCATCCACATCGAGATCGAGGCCTGCGGGTTGTCCGCCCACGTGCCGATAATGTCGAGCCGGCGTCCTCGCCACGCGGCGTAAGAACCATCCTCGGCCTGCTTTCCGGAGGCACCGGACTCCCATGTCAGGCCAGAGGCTGTGGATGGGCGCGCCCCCTTCGCCGACTTCGAGGACCAGGTCAGCTGCAGGCCCAGGCCCAGGCACAACAGTGCGGCGAGCAGTCCAACGACTCGCCGTCTGCCAACCCTGGGCACGGTCCAGGTACGGCGAGGGGGGTGCTTGGGCGCCTCGACGGGTTCGCTCACAGACAGCGAATCACCGCGCGTCGGGGGTGGGCTTTCGGGCCGAGTGGCTGGGCCTGAGCGAACTGCGGGCACGTCGCCTCCTCAGTTCGTAGAGCCATCTCCGTGCCGACAAGTGCTGATGTCCGGTCCGGCCACTCTCCGTCACGAACCGGCGCGCGCCATCCACGCCTCCCAACAGTAGCTGGGATCAGACGCCTACCGATCTCACTCCTCGTGATGTGCGGCTTACCTCTTTGTCTCGCTCTGAGAACTACCGCCGAGTAAGCCTGTGAGATATGCGCCGTACCCACTCGGGGCCAACGGCGCGGCGAGCCGGGCTAGTTGCTCGTCGTTGATCCACCCCGCCCGCCACGCGACCTCCTCGGGGCAGCCGATCTTCAATCCCTGTCGCGCCTCGGTGACCTGAACGAACTGTGCGGCTGCCATGAATGAGTCGAACGTGCCCGTGTCGAGCCAGGCCGTACCCCGGTCCAGCGGCTCCACCCGAAGGCGTCCCTGCTCGAGGTAGGTCCGGTTGACGTCGGTGATCTCCAGCTCGCCGCGAGCGCTTGGACTCACCGCCTTTGCCACCTCAACGACCGACGAGTCGTAGAAATACAGCCCGGTCACCGCGTACGGCGAGCGGGCGTGCATTGGCTTCTCCTCGATGGAGATTGCCCGGCCGTCCGCGTCAAACTCGACGACGCCGTAACTCTGAGGATCTGACACGTGATAGGCGAAGACAGTGCCGCCCTCCGGATTCGTCCAGCGATGCAGCTGCTCGCCGAACCCCGCGCCGTAGAAGACGTTGTCACCGAGCACCAGGGCCGCGGCGTCGCCGGCGAGGAATTCGGCCCCGATCAGGAACGCCTGCGCCAGCCCCTCCGGCGCGGGCTGCACCGCATAGGAGAACTCGCATCCCCACGCCGTCCCGTCACCCAACGCCCGGCGGAACTGCTCCTGGTCCTGCGGCGTTGTGATGATCAGTATCTCGCGCAGGCCCGCCATCATCAGCGTGGTGAGCGGGTAGTAGATCATCGGCTTGTCGTAGAGCGGCAGCAGCTGCTTGGACACGGCCGTAGTGATCGGAAACAGCCGGCTGCCCGTACCTCCGGCAAGGACTATGCCCTTCACCAGTTGGGTCCCAGCGGCTCCAGGGCGCTGAGCGGACGGCTGGCCGCATCCTTCGCAGACATCGTGGTCGCGGCTGCCGCGATCGGCCAGGTGATGGCGAGTCGCTCGTCGTACGGGTGGATGGCAAGGTAAGTCGACTGCGCGGACCAGAGGCCGGTCACGAGGTAGGTGTAGACGGTGTGGTCGGCCAGCACCTGGTAGGAGTTGCCACACCCCTTGGGGATGAGCAGCGCCCGCTCGGGCGTGACCTCGAACGTGAGGGCGTTGCCGAAGCCATCACCTTGACGAAGGTCGACGACGGCGATGAAGACAGCGCCACTGACCACCGAGACGTACTTGTCCCACGGCTCGGCGTGGATGCCGCGCAGCACTCCGGCTCGGGCGTTATAGGCGACGTTGTGCTGGACGACGTCGAGTTCGGGCAGCCCGGCATCGGCCATCGCCTGGCGCTGCCAGTTCTCCTTGAACCAACCGCGCTCGTCGGCGTGCAGAACCAGACTGACGTCGAACAGGCCGGAGATGCTCGTCTCGTGCACCTGCAGAGCGCGCCCCTCCCCCAAGGTCATCTGCCCAGTGTGGCGTACCGCGCCTCGGTAGCTGCCTTGGCAGGCCGCCACCACGCCTCGTTCTGCTGATACCACTCGACAGTTGCGGCCAGGCCGGCCTCGAAGTCTCGGTACGCCGGCTCCCACGCCAGCTCGCGGCGCAGCTTGCTGGCATTGATCGCGTAGCGCCGGTCGTGGCCGGGTCGGTCTGGCACGAGGTCGTAGCCGGATGGGTCACGGCCGAGGCGCCGCAGGATGGCCTCGACGACGGTGCGGTTGTCGCGCTCCCCGTCCGCCCCGACCAGGTAGGTGTGGCCCGGCTCGCCGCGCTCGATGATGGCGAGGACCGCGCTGCAATGGTCCTCGACGTGCAGCCAGTCGCGCACGTTGCGCCCCTGACCGTAGAGCTTGGGCCGGCCGCCGTCGAGCACGTTGGTGATCTGGCGTGGGATGAACTTCTCGACGTGTTGCCAAGGGCCGTAGTTGTTCGAGCAGTTCGAGATCGTCGCCGTCACGCCGAACGAGCGGACCCACGCCTGGACCAGCAGGTCGGCGCCGGCCTTGGTTGCGGAGTAGGGGCTCGACGGGTGATAGGCGGTCGCCTCGTCGAACCGGCGGTCCTCGTCCAGGGCCAGGTCACCGAACACCTCGTCGGTGGAGATGTGGTGCAGCCGGGTGCCGTGGCGGCGCACCGCCTCCAGGAGGGTGAACGTGCCGACGACGTTGGTGGCGACGAACGGCCACGGCTCGGCGAGCGAGTTGTCGTTGTGGGACTCGGCCGCGAAGTGCACGACCACGTCGGCGGTTGCCACGAGCGGGTCGACTGTGGCCGCGTCGGCGACGTCACCTACGACCAGCCTGATGCTGTTGCGGACGTCGGCCAGCGTCGTCTTGTCGGCGGCGTAGGTCAGCTTGTCGAGCACTGTCACCGACCAGGTCGGCCGCTCCCGCAGCACGTAGCGGACGAAGTTGGCTCCGATGAAGCCAGCTCCGCCCGTGACCAGAATTTTCACGGCCGATCCGAGCCTTCCTCCTAAGGCGGACAGAAGGGTTCGCCGCCGCGCCTCAGGTGTCGATCTTAGCCAGGGCTCGGGCGGCGAGATCGGCGCCGATAGGCATGGACGCTGTCGCGGCCGGCGACGGCGCGTTCAGCACGTGCAGCCCGCGCGCCGTCTCGTCGATGAGGAAGTCGTCGACGAGCGAGCCGTCGGGCAATACCGCCTGCGCCCGCACGCCGGCGGGGGCGGGCACCAGGTCCTCTGCCTGCACCTCGGGCACCAGCTGCTGCAGGCCGGCCACAAACGCCGAGCGCAGCAGGGAGCGCCGGTACTCCCCCGCTCCCGTCCGCCAGTGCCGGCGCGCGAGGTGCCAGAAGCCGGAGTAACGCGCGATCTCAGCGACGTCGCGCCGGCTGAATGAGCCGAGGGTGTAGCCCTCCCGGGCGAGCGCCAGCACGGCGTTCGGTCCCGCGTGCACCCCGCCGTGCACGTCCCGGGTGAAGTGCACTCCCAGGAACGGGAACGCCGGGTCGGGCACCGGGTAGATGAGGTGGCGAACCAAGTGGCGGCGCTCGGGTCGCAGCTCGAAGTACTCGCCCCGGAACGGCAGGATCCGCGCCCGCGGGGTCAGCGCCGCGAGGCGCGCGACGCGGTCGCTGTGCAGCCCGGCGCAGTTGACCAACATCCGGGCGGTGCGTTCCTCGCCCCCGCTCGTCGTGACGGTGACGTTCGCGCCGTCGTCCTCGACGCCCAGTACCTCGGCGCCCATCACCACCTCGGCCCCGCCCGCCTCGGCATCCGCCCGATACGCGGCGCAGACGCCGACGTAGTCGACGATGCCGGTCGAACGGACCAGCAGAGCGGCCACCCCTGCCGCGTGCGGCTCGCGTTCGGCGAGCGCCGCCCGGTCCAGTCGTTCGACCGGGATGCCGTTGTCGGCAGCGCGCCGCTCGAGTGCATCCAAGCGGGTGACCTGACTCGGGTCGCTCGCGACAATCACCTTGCCGCACTGCTCGTACGCGATGCCGCGCTCCGGGCAGTACCGCTGGAGGAACTCGAGACCTTCCTTGGCGTACCGCGCCTTCAAGCTGCCCGGCGTGTAGTAGATCCCGCTGTGCACCACCCCGGAGTTCCGGCCGGTCTGGTGCACCGCGAGGCGCTGCTCCTTCTCCAGCAGCACGACGTTCAGGCCGGGTCGCTGCTGGACGAGGGCCCGCGCCATCGCGAGACCGACGATGCCTCCGCCGACGACGACGACGTCGTACTCAGTGCTCACTCGTCACCCATCGTTATCGCTCAGCGGCATGGAAGGCGTTTTGCGCCGCGGCCACGCCATCCCGCAGCACTGCCTCGACGGCGTCGGCTGCGCGGTCGAGGACGAACGGCAACTCCTTGCGCTCGGCCGGGCTGAAGTCCTTGAGGACGTAGTCGGCCGGGTCCATCCGGCCGGGCGGCCGCCCGATGCCGACCCGGACCCGTGCGTACTCCTTCGACCCGACGGAGGAGTCGACCGAGCGCAGGCCGTTGTGCCCCCCGTGGCCGCCGCCGGCCTTGACCCGCAGCGCACCGGCCGGGATGTCGAGCTCGTCGTGGACGACGACCAGCCGCTCGACCGGCACCTTGTAGAAGGCGAGGACGGCGCTGACCGGGCCGCCGGACTCGTTCATGTACGACCGCGGCTTGGCCAGCACAACCCGGATGCCGGTGAGCCGCCCCTCGAGGACGTCGGCGCGCCCGCGGACCCCGGACCGGAAGCGCCCACCGGCACGCGCGGCCAGCTCATCGAGCACCATCTGCCCCACGTTGTGCCGATTGCCGGCGTACCCCGGCCCCGGGTTGCCTAGGCCGACGACGGTCCAGAGCTCCTCAGGGTCGGACGGGCTCACTCCCCAGCGGAGTCGTTGGGAGCCCCGCCGGGACCGCCCGCGTTGCTGTCGGTGTCAGGCACGACGTCGCCCTCACCGGCGGGCGCCTCGTCACCGGCGGCCTCGGCGGCCTCAGCGGCGGCAGCCTCCTGGCCGGCCTGTCCAGAGCCGAGCTCGGCCTCGGCCTCGGACAGCTCGGCATCGACCTGCTCGGCCGTCGGGGCCGCGATGCCGTTGACGACGAGTAGCTCACCATCGCTGACGAGGCTGGCGCCGGCGGGCAGCGGCACGTCGGCCGCGTGGATCTGCTGCCCGACGGCCAGGCCGGCGATGTCGACCTCGACCTCAGAGGGCAGGTGCGTGGCCTCGGCCTCGACCGAGAGCGACGTGAGCAGCTGCTCGACCAGCGTGTCGGGTGCGGCCTCGCCCACGAGGGTGAGTGGCACGTCGACAGTGACCTTCTCGCCGCGGCGGACCGCGATGAGGTCGACGTGTTCGATCGTCGACTTGATTGGGTCGCGCTGGACGTCCTTTGGCAGGGCCAGCTCACTGCCGCCATCGAGGTCGAGGGTCAGCAGGGCGTTGGCGTCGCGGCGCAGGATGAGGGAGAGCTCACGGCTCGGCAGGCTCAGGTGGCGGGGAGCCGCGCCGTGCCCGTAGAGGACGGCAGGCACCTTGCCGGCCCGGCGAGTACGGCGAGCGCCGCCCTTGCCGAACTCGGTGCGCGACTCGGCTGCGATGCGGACCTCGGCCACGGTGGGATGACTCCTTGCACAGGTTCAGATGGATTCGTCACCACCAGCAGCGGGACGATCGCTTAGTCTACCCGCCGGCACACCGCCATCCGCATCCCCGCAAGAGGGTCAGGCGTCGCCGCCGAACAGGCTGGTCACCGACCCGTCGCTGAACACCTCGCGGATCGCGCGCGCCAGCAGGGGCGCGATCGACAGGGTGGTGAGGGTGTCGAACTGCTTCTCGGAGTCGATCGGCAGGGTGTCGGTGACCACGACCTCGCTGATGCGGCAGTTCTTCAGCCGGTCGACGGCCGGGCCTGACAGCACGCCGTGCGTGGCCGCGACGACGACCTCCTCCGCGCCGGCCTCGTACAGGGCGTCGCTCGCCTTCACGACGGTGCCGGCAGTGTCGATCATGTCGTCGACGATGATGCAGTGCCGGCCGGTCACGTCACCGACCACGCGGTTCGCGGCCACCTGGTTGGGCCGGGTCTTGTCGCGCGTCTTGTGGATGAAGGCGAGCGGGGTGCCGCCAAGGCGTTCGGTCCACCGCTCGGCCACGCGCACCCGGCCGGAGTCGGGCGCGACGACAGTGACCGGCTTGTCGACGAACTTGGCCTCGAGGTAGTCGGCCAGCACGGGCAGCGCGAACAGGTGGTCGACAGGGCCGTCGAAGAAGCCCTGGATCTGGGCGGTGTGCAGGTCGACTGTCATAAGCCGGTCGGCGCCGGCCACCTTGAACATGTCGGCGATGAGCCGGGCGCTGATCGGCTCGCGGCCGCGGTGCTTCTTGTCCTGGCGGGCGTAGGGGTAGAAGGGCGCGACGACTGTGATGCGCTTGGCCGAGGCCCGCTTGAGCGCATCGACCATCAGCAGCTGCTCCATCAGCCAGGTGTTGATGGGGGCGGCGTGTGCCTGAACGACGAAGGCGTCGCAGCCGCGCACGGACTCCTCGAAGCGGACGAAGATCTCGCCGTTGGCAAAGTCGTAGGCCGCGGTGGGGACGATCGCCACCGCCAGCTCGGACCCGATGCACTCGGCGAGCTCGGGGTGCGCCCGCCCCGAGAACAGCATCAGGTTGCGGCGTGACTCGCCGCGCATGCCGGTCATAGGTCGGTCTCCTTGGTGTTGTCCGCGGGGGGTGCCGGCTGCTGCTGGGTGGGCGGGGCTGGGGGTGCTGCGGCGGTGCTGTTGGCCGTGCGGGCGGCATCGGCGGATGCGGTGCCGGCGCGGCGGCGCTCCACCCATCCCTCGACGTTGCGCTGGCGGGAGCGGGCGACGGCGATGGCGCCGGGCGGGACGTCGTCGGTGATGACGCTGCCGGCCGCCGTGTATGCGCCGTCCCCGATCGTGACGGGTGCGACCAGCATCGTGTCGCTGCCGATCCGCACGTGGTCGCCGACGACGGTGCGCGACTTGGTCACGCCGTCATAGTTGACGAAGACTGTCGCGCAGCCGATGTTGCTGCCGCTGCCGATCTGGGCGTCGCCGACGTAGGTCAGGTGCGGCACCTTGCTGCCCTCGCCGACTGTCGCGGCCTTCATCTCGACGAACGCCCCGGCCTTGGCGCCCGCTGCGAGTCGTGTGCCGGGCCGAAGGTTTGTGTAGGGGCCGACCTCGCAACGGGGCCCGATGTCGGCGCTGTCGGCTGTCGTGCATCGCACGCGGGCCTGCTCGCCGACCGCGGTGTCGGTGAGCGTGGTGTCAGGGCCAATGGTGGCGCCGGTGGCGATGCTGGTGCGCCCGATCAGGCGGGTGCCGGGGAGCAGGGTCACGTCGGGCTCGAGCGTGACGTCGAGGCCGAGCCAGGTGGCCGCGGGGTCGATGACCGTGACGCCGGCGCGCTGTGCCTGCTCGACTAGCCGGGCGTTGAGCAGCTGGCCGGCTGTCGCCAGCTGGACGCGGTCGTTGACGCCCATCGTCTCAGCCGGCTCGCCGGCGATGTGCGCCTGGACGACGGCCCCGTCGGCCACGAGCAGGGCGACGACGTCGGTGAGGTACTCCTCGCCCTGGGCGTTGTCGGTGGTGAGGCGGGCGAGCGCGCTGCGCAGCGGCCCGGCGGCGAAGGCGTAGACGCTGACCGCCACCTCGGTGATGCCGAGGGTCGCGACGTTCGCATCGCGCTGCTCGACCACGGCGCGGACGGACCCGCCGTCGCGGACCACCCGCCCGTAGCCGGTGGGATCATCCATCTCGGTGGTCAGCAGGGTGACGGCGGCGTGCTGCTCGCCGTGGTGGGTGCAGAGGGCGTGCAGGGTGCCGGAGGTGAGCAGGGGGGCGTCGCCGGGGACGACGACGACGGTGGCGGCGGGGTCGGCATCGGCGTCGAGGCCGAGGGCGTCGAGCGCGACGCGGACGGCGTGGCCGGTGCCGTTCTGCCGCTCCTGGACGACGGGGGTGATGCCGGGCGGGAGCGTTGCCGTCACCTCGTCTCGGCCGTGGCCGACGACGACCGCTGTCTGCTGCACGTCGAGTGGCTCAAGGGCGGCGAGGACGTGCCCGAGCATGCTCCGACCGGCGATCTCGTGCAGGACCTTGGGCGTCTGCGACCGCATCCGTGTGCCCTCACCCGCGGCCAGGACGATGGCGACCGCGGGGCGGGCGTCCGGCACGCTGGTGCTCCTCGCGGCAGGAGGGACGATTCGCGCCAACTGTACCGGGGGCCACTGCTGGCGAAGGTGTCAACCCGCCGGACTGCTCCGGCGCCAGGATTCGAACCTGGACCTGACGGATTCAAAGCCCGCTGTGACTGCCTGTTACACCACGCCGGATGGTGACCCAGCCACGATGCCACGCCAGATGCCGGCCATGCGCTGGTAGTCCAGGCGCGATGCACGCACCTTGAGCACCAAGCAGCCGTAGTAGCCGTTTCCGACGTTCTGGCGAACCGTCTTGACGTTGTGTCGCTTGAGCTGCGGCCGGAGGAACGCCTCCGGGGTTAGGCCGGTGACGCGCGCCCAGTGCTCGTGAGCGGCTGCCACATCCGCCGTCTCGTGGATCGCCACGGTGGCGGTTAGCCGGTCCATCGCAACGCTGAGCAGAGACAGCCAGCGGAGATACAGCCGAATGACGTCGGCGTCGCTGTTCGTGAAGATGAGCGACTCGGAGCGTCGCCACGGCTTGGACTTCGTCCCCTCTGCCCAGTACAGGACCACGCCGAGCAGGAGCAGCTCGCGATCGCTCACTGGGCCTACCTCGGCGTGGGCGGCTGCCATCACTGTCTGTCGTTCACGTTCTCGATGAGCCAGCAGGGCGTCCCATCGGACGTGCCGAGCTGCCTTCACGCGGGGAATGGCGTAAGCACCGGCTTCCGGCTTCGACAGGTCTCGCACCCAGAGGCTCACACTGCTGCGCGCGACGCCCAGGACCTGCGCGATCTCCTCCAGGCGATGGCCCTCGCGACGGAGCTGGCGAGCTTGCATCCGCTCTTGATCCTTCGCTCGCGCCCTCAGCCGGGGATGGCGCGGCTCGGCGCCGGCGAGCAGTTCAGTGACGCGCCACGTCGAGACAGCCAGACTCCGGGCGATAGCTGCTCGATCGGAAACCCTGGTCGCGCAGGCCCAGGGCCTGGCTGCGGAGTTCGGCTAAAGCCGGCGTACAGGGTGCGGAGGTCGAGGACAGCGTCACTCAGAAACAGTCGCAGTTGGCGCTGACAGGAATCGGTGCCGGCCGGCCTCGCGGCCGTATGGGCGGCCTTGGGTTGAGGTTTCGGTCGGGGCGGGCGGAGTCGCGTGCCCGAAGGTCAACCTGGACGACGAGGGTGCCGCCGGTGGTGAGGCGAGGGGTCAGGCGGGGTCGATGATGCGGGCGCCGATCACGGGCCCGACCCCGCGGCGCACCGTGCGGCAGACACCCGCTCCCGCCAGGCTCGCCGCCAGCCGGATGGCGTCTTGAGGCGAGCGGGCGAGAAAGGCGCAGGTCGGGCCCGAGCCGCTGACCACGGCGCCGAGTACGCCAAGCTCGCTACCCGCCTCCAGCGTCCGGGCGAGGGTGGGGCGCAGGCGCAGCGCCGGGGCCTGCAGGTCATTGGTCAGCACGCGGCCAAGCGCGGCGGCGTCGCCGGCACGTAGCGCGGCGATGACCTCGTCGGGCGGCAATGCCTCGACCGCCGGAACCTCGGCCTGCATCCGATCGCGCTCGGCGTACACGGCAGAGGTCGACAGGCCGCCGTCGGCGAGGGCGAAGACCCAGTGGTACTGCCCCTTGGCGAGCACCGGCGAGAGGCGCTCCCCCCGTCCGCTGCCGAGCGCTGTGCCGCCGGTGAGTCCGAACGGGACGTCGCTGCCAAGCCCGGCCGCCAGCTCGGTGAGCTCGTCGCGGTGGAAGCCGGTCTGCCACAGCGCGTCGCAGGCGACCAGGGCGGCCGCCGCGTCTGCGCTGCCACCCGCCATACCGGCTGCGACCGGGATCGCCTTCGTGATGGACAGGTGCACACCTGCGCCCACTCCGGCCCGCTCGGCGAGGACCCGGGCGGCTCGGGCGGCGAGGTTGTCCTCCCCCAGCGGGACCTGCCCCGCGCCCTCGCCCTTGACCTGGACCGACAGCCGGGCAGCAGCTGTCGCTGTGATCTCGTCATACAGCGAGACGGCCTGCAGGACTGTTGTCACCGGGTGGAAGCCGTCGGGGCGAAGCCGGCCGACGCCCAGGTGCAGGTTGACCTTGGCGGGCACGCGGACGGTGACGGGGTCGGGCACTCCTGCCAGCCGCGGCCGCGGGTCGGGCACCGGCGTTTCGCCTCCGGGCGGCAGTCGGACGAGAAGACAGTCGCCTGGCAGACGACGGACGCGGTCAACAAGGCGCGAGGAACAATCAGTACGACCTCGCTCGGCGAGCCAGCTAAGGGTAACGCTGAGGCCAGGTTTACAACGTGTAGGGACCAAGTAGGAGGGGCATCGGGTCACCGTGCCCGTCATCGATGAGGGGTCACGCCTTGGAAAGGGGCAGTGCATGAGCAGCACCGGCACGGAGGCCGCAAGCGGCAGCGTGATCAGCACGAGCAGCACGGGGAGTTCGGGCGGGGCCGTCGAGCGCTCGTCGCAGGGCTCGAGCGACCTGGTGACCTCGCAGGGCAAGACCTCCGTCGCTGACGGGGTGGTTCGCAAGATCGCCGGCATCGCTGCCCGTGAGGTGTCCGGGGTCCACAACCTCGGTTCGGGCGGCGCCCGTGCCTTCGGCGCCATCCGCGAGCGCATCCCGGGCACCTCCTCGACGCCCAACATCTCCCAGGGCGTGTCGGTCGAGGTGGGCGAGCGGCAGGCCGCCGTCGACCTGGACCTCGTCGTCGAGTACGGCGTCTCCATCGCCGACCTCGCGCAGAGCGTGCGCCGCAACGTCATCTCCAGCGTCGAGCGGATGACCGGTCTCGAGGTCACTGAGGTCAACGTGGCCGTCAACGACATCTACATCGCCGGTGACGACGACAGCGGCAGCAGCGACGACGCCCCGGCGCCCTCGCGAGTGCAGTGACGACCGTCCCTGAGCCGAGCGCGTCGGTCAGGTCTGCCTCCGTCCGGGCCCAGCCGCGCCCCCAGCCCGGCGAGCTCGACGCGGCGGCGATCGCGACCGCGGTGGAGGCGTGCCCGTCGGTCAACCGGCTGTCGGGCGGGGTCGCCGGGGAGATCGCGACCTACCTGCCCGGGTCGAGGGTCAACGGCGTGCGGATACGACCCGACAACGTCACTGTCAGCGTGGTGGCGAACTGGGACGTTCCGGCACGATGGGTCGGGGACGAGGTCCGGGCCGCGGTCCGACGGACCGCTGCCATCAACGGAGCGGGGGTGGGTCAGATCGACGTCATGATTGACGACGTCGAGATCCCGCCGGAGCTGGCCGAGGAGCTCGGGCTGACCGAGCCGGAGCCGGAGCCGGCGCCCCAACTAGTCGCTGCGACGCCTTCCGGGCGCCCAGCCAGGTTCACGGGGCCACCGGTCCCCTCGAGTTCGGTCACCTCGGCGGGGGCCGTTCGGGCGGCACCGGGCGGGTCGCTCCCGCCGCCGCTGCCCGGCCCGTCCTCCTCACCGGCGACACCGAGGCCGTGAACACTGGCGAGATGGCGGCAAGGCTGGGCGCTGAGCAGCGCGCGGCCTTCCGCCGTTTCATCCGCGAGCACCACCCCGATCGTGGCGGTGACCCGGCGGTGTTCGCCGCTGGGGTCCGGGCGTTCCGGGCCGGCGCATCCGGGCGCATCGTCGTTGACATCCACCGCTCGCCTCACGGCGTCGGCCATCTCACGCACTGGGTCCGGCACCGCTGGGCCATCCACACCCGCCCGCCCCGCGTCCGTTGACGCCGTACCACTGGAGCACCTCATGCCCGTCAGCACCATCGGTCTCATCGTCGGACTTCTCCTGGGCGTCGCAGCTGCAGCCGGAGGCTTCAGCGCCTTCGTCTACACGCTGATCCTCGGGATCATCGGATTCGTCGTCGGGCGCGTGCTCGACGGTCAGATCGACCTGACGCCGTACCTGTCCGGTCGTAGCAGCAGCCGCAACCGATGAGCGCGGTAGCCACAGCGGAGCGCGCGGAGGAAGCTCCGGACGCGCCCGAGGAGAACGAGGATCCGCGGGGCCGGCTCGGCAAGCTCGAGATCGCCGACCGAGTCGTCGAGAAGGTGGTGCGGCAGGCGATGCATGAGGTGTCGCGGGCCGGTGGCGTGCCGCGGCGGGTACTCGGCCAGAGCCTCGGCAGCGTCAAGCCTGACGACGCCGGCCGCATCCACGCCGATGTCGACGGCACGCTCGTCACCCTCGCCGCCTCCATGTCGGTCGAGTACCCGCAGCCGATCGTCGAGGTGGTGAACGAGGTGCGCCAGCACGTGATCGAGCGGGTGCAGCAGATGCTGGCGCTCGACGTGGTGCGCTTCGACATCGACATCCCGCATCTGTTCTCGGCCGACCAGGCCAAGCCTCCTGTCGAGCGGGTGCAGTGATGCGCGCCGTCAACCGTCTGGTGTCCACGGTCCTGGCGATCGCCATCCTGGCGGCCGCAGTCCTCATCGTGATCGAGATCGTCGCGGCCGCCCTCGGGCACAAGCCCTACCTGTTCCACTGGGCGTCCAGCCGCGACGCACTCGCCCGCAACACCTGGCGCGACCTCGGCGTGCAGGTGACGGCGGTCGTGCTGATCCTCGTCGGCCTGCTGCTCCTGCTGCTGGGCCTCAAGCGGGGCCGCCCCGATGCGCTCGAGCTCAGCAACAGCGGTAGCGGCACGACGGTGACCACCACCCGCAAGAGCCTGCAGCGGGCGCTGAAGAACACGACGCAGTCCACTGACGGCGTCGAGAAGGCGAAGGTGTCCGTCAAGCGGCGCAAGGTCAAGCTGCAGGTGACCTCAGCCCTGGTCGAGGCGGCGCCAGTCAAGGAGGCGGTCGAAACTCGGGTGACCCGGCTGCTCGACGGGCTCAGCCTGGCCAAGCCGTTGCGCGTCAAGACCAAGGTCAAGCTGCGCACCATCGAGCGGGGAGTGTGAGGCAGTGACCAGTCGCGTCGACCGCGTCAACCGTTTCATGCTCATCCTGCTGGGGCTGCTCTGCCTGGCCGGCGGCGTCGTCATGCTGCTCCTGTCCTACCGCGTGTTCGGTACGAGCACCGCGCGGCAGACGTTGCTGCGACCCAACGTCCGGTCCTACGTCAACCGCAACCACGGGTGGCTGTGGCTGGCCGTGGCAGCCGGTGCCGTCCTCTTCGCGTTGCTCGCGCTGCGCTGGCTGCTGGCGCAGCTCTCGCTCGCCCGGGTCACCGCGCTGAAGGTGCATGCCGACAGCTCGCTCGGCGACACCAGCGTCTCGACCGGTGGCCTGGCCGAGGCAGTGGAGGACGAGGTAGAGGGCTACCGCGGGGTCGACCATGCGAGCGCGCGCTTCTTCGGCGCCTCCTCACGCCCGCACCTGCGCCTCGATGTGGCGTTGTCGGACACCGCCGACCCCGGCGCGGTGCGCACCCGGCTGGAGTCCGAGGCCCTCGCCAACGTGGTGCAGGCGACCGGCCGAGACGACCTCCACAGTGTCGTGCGCCTAGAGGTGGCGGCGAAGCAGCGCCGCAAGCCGGTCTGAGGCCTGCACCGGCTCATCGTCCAAGCAGGGACTGGCCGTCACCGCTACCCGGCGGTGGCGGCCAGTCGCGCGTAGTCCGCCACGTCGAGCTGCTCGCCACGCGCCCGCGGGTCGATGCCGGCGGCGCGCAGCCGGCGCTCGGCGGCATCGGCTGACCCCGCCCACCCGGCGAGCACGGCTCGGAGCGTCTTGCGTCGCTGGGCAAAGGCGGCATCGACGACGGCGAAGGTCGGGTGCCGCAGCTCGTCGGCCGCCGGAGCCGGCCGCCGCTCGAAGGCCACCAGCCCGGACTCGACGTGCGGCTGCGGCCAGAAGACTGTCGGGGCGATGCCGCCGGCCCAGCGCGAGGATGCCCACCAAGCGAGCTTGACGCTGGGCACGCCGTAGACCCGGCTGCCGGCCGGGGCGGTCAGCCGGGCGGCCACCTCGGCCTGCACCATGACCAGCCCGCGCTCCAGCGTCGGCATCCGCTCCAGCAGCCCGAGCAGGACCGGGACCGCGATGTTGTACGGCAGGTTGGCCGCCAGCAGCGTCGGGGTGCCGGGCAGGTCGGCCGCGGTCACGGTCAGCGCGTCGGCGAGGACGACGGACAGCCGCACGGCCGCAGCCGGGACCTGCCGCTCTGCCGTCGCCGGCAGCGCCGCGGCCAGCACGGGATCGACCTCCACGGCGAGCACCCGACCCGATGCCGGCAGCAGGCCCAGGGTGAGCGCGCCGAGGCCGGGCCCGATCTCGAGGACGGTCTCGTCCGGCCGAGGGGCGGCCAGGCGGACGAGCCGGCGGACCGTGTTGGGGTCGACGAGGAAGTTCTGCCCGCGCGTCTTTGTGGGGCGGACGCCGAGCTGACCGGCCAGCTCGCGTACCTCGCGCGGGCCCAGCAAACCGTCCAGCTCAGCAGCCCGTCCACGCGAACACCCGCGCTGCGGTGGCCGTGACGGCATTGGCAACCTCGTCCGGGCTGGTACCGGTGACCGCGGCGAGGGCCCGGACCGTGAGCGGGACCAGGTAGGGCGCGTTCGGCCGGCCGCGGTAGGGCGCGGGCGTGAGGAACGGTGCGTCGGTCTCCACCAGCAGCTGACCGAGCGGGGTTACGGCAGCCGCCTCACGCAGCGGCTGGGCGTTGGCGAAGGTGACAGTCCCCGCGAACGAGAGCACGAAGCCGCGCTCGACGCAGGCCCGGGCGAAGTCCGCATCCCCCGAGAAGCAGTGCAGCACGACGTGCTCGGGCGCCCCCTCGGCGTCGAGTACCCGCAGTACGTCGGCGTGCGCGTCGCGGTCGTGGATCATCAGCGCCTTGCCGCTGCGCTTCGCGATGTCGATGTGCCGCCGGAACGCATCCTCCTGCGCCGGCCGCCCGTCCGCACCGGTGCGGTAGTGGTCGAGCCCGGTCTCGCCGACTGCCACGACGGCCGGGTCGGTGGCCAGCCGCTCGATCACGTCGAGGTCGGCGGCAACCGCAGCCGGTGCCTCGTTCGGATGAATGGCGACTGCGGCGTAGACATCGGGATGCGCCCGGGCCGTCTCGACGCTCCACCGCGACGTCGCCGCATCCACGCCGACTGTCACCACCCGCGCGATTCCGACCGCGCGGGCGGCATCCATCGCCTCGTCGACACCGACGTCGAGCAGGTCCAGATGGCAGTGGCTGTCGAGCGCGGGGACGGCCAGGGACTCCGGGGCAGGCGGCGGCTCGCCCGTCCGCCCACCGCCGCGAGGGGTGCGGCTCACGCTTCGAGCCTCGGGAACAACGGCTCGCTCTTGTTCACCGTCACCCCGGCGGCCAGGTGCTCGTCTGCCGCCTGCTGCACCCGCGCGCCCGCCAGCTCACCGGGCGCGCCCAGCGACGCCCACAGCGTGGCGCACGCCTTGGGGAGCACCGGGTTGAGCAGCACCGCCATCGCGCGCAGGGCGTCGGCCGTCGTGTAGAGGATGTCGTCGAGCTCCGCCGACTTCATCGGGTCCTTCGCTACCTTCCACGGCGCCGTGTCGGTGACGTAGCCGTTCACGATGCGGACAAAGGTCATCACTGCGGTGATGGCCGCTTGGAAGTCCAGGGCGTCGATGCCGGCCTCGGCCTCGACGACCGCCGTCCGCATCGCCTTCGCCACGCCCTCATCGAGCCGGCCGCCGGGTAGCACGCCGTCGCGGTAACGCCCCACCATGCTCGTCAGCCGGCTGGCCAGGTTGCCGAACTGGTCAGCCAGCTCGGAGGAGTACCGCGCCGCCATCGACTCCCACGAGAACGAGCCGTCGGCGCCGAAGGCCAGCTCGCGCAGGAAGTAGTAGCGGTAGGCGTCGCTGCCGAAGTGGTCGGTGATCTGCTGCGGCGGGATGCCGGTGAGCTTGGTCTTGCTCATCTTCTCGCCGCCGACGAGCAGCCACCCGTTGGCGAACACCAGCCGGGGCAGCGGCAGCCCGGCGGCCAGCAGCATTGCCGGCCAGATCACGGCGTGGAAGCGCAGGATGTCCTTGCCGACGAGGTGGACGTCGGCGGGCCAGAACTGGTCGCTGCCCTCGACCGCCGTCCAGTAGTTGAGCAGCGCGTCGATCCACACGTAGATCACGTGGCTCGGGTCCCACGGGACGGTGATGCCCCAGTCGAAGGTGCTGCGGCTCATCGAGATGTCGGTCAGCCCGCCCTCGACGAAGCGCAGCACCTCGTTGCGGGCGCTCTCGGGCTCGATGCGGATCTCGCCCAATGCGTAGGCGTCGAGCAGGCGCTGCTGGTAGGCAGAGAGCCGGAAGAACCAGTTGCTCTCGGCGATCATCTCGACCTCGCGGTCGTGGATGGGGCACCGGTCGCCGGGCTGCAGCAGCTCCCCGGGGACCTTGAACTCCTCGCACGCAACGCAGTACGGCCCGGTGTAGGAGCCCTCGTAGACCTCGCCCTGGTCGTGCAGCCGCGCCCAAAACTCCTGCACCTTGGTGACGTGCCGCTCCTGCGTGGTGCGGATGAAGTCGTCGTTGGCGGCGTCGATCGCCGTGAGCATCGGCTTCCACGCCGTCTCGACCATGTGGTCGCACCACTGCTGCGGCGTCATCCCCTGCGCCTCGGCCGCCCGCAGGATCTTCTGGCCGTGCTCGTCGGTGCCGGTCAGGAAGTGCACCCGCTCGCCGCGCTGGCGGTGCCAGCGGGTCAGCACATCCCCTGCAACAGTGGTGTAGGCGTGGCCGATGTGGGGGGCGTCGTTGACGTAGTAGATCGGCGTCGTGACGTAGTACGCCTTGGGTTCTGTGACGTAGTACGCCTTGGCTTCTGTGACGTAGTACGCCTTGGGTTCCGTGACGTAGAACGCCTTGTCGGACATGCTGTCGAGAGTAGTGATCGGCAGCCCGCCGTCACCCGGATAAGGAGCCGTCTGTGGCTGAAGTCGTCGTCGTCGCGTTCGCCAAGGCCAAGGCCGGCTCGGAGGACGACGTCCTCGCCATCCTCACGCCGGTGGTCGAGGCCACCCACGGCGAACCGGGCAACGTGAAGTACACGCTCAACCGGGGGCTGCAGGACCCCTCGACCTTCGTGATCATCGAGCGGTGGGCCTCCCAGGAGGACCTCGACAAGCACTTCAAGCAGCCGCACATGGCGGCGCTCGGCGAGCTCGGGCAGCACCTCGAGGGCGGCGTGACGATCATCCCGCTCGAGGCGCTCGGCGTTGGCGAGCCTAGGAAGGCGACGCTCTAGAAGGGCGCCAGGCGGCCAGCGCTCAGCACACCCCGCGGGTCTTGGCCTGATGCTCGTGGCCGCCCGGCGGCCGCGCGTCGAGGTCGGCAACAGCGCGGGTCAGGTCCTCGGCCAGCATGTCGGCCATGTCGCGGCTGAAGTTCTCGCGGACGACGACGCGCAGCACAGTCATGTCCTCGGCGTCGGGCGGCATCGTGTATGCGGGGACGATCCACCCCGAGCCGCGCACCGTGCGGGCGACGTCGTGCTCGTCGTACTCCCGCTCGCCCGACAGTCGGAAGCAGACCAGCGGCAGACCATTGCGCTGCCCGACGAGCTGGAAGTGTCCGGTGCCCTCCACCGCAGCTGCAAGGTAGTCGGCCGTCTGCATCAGCCCCTGAATGATTCGCGTGTAGCCGGTGCGACCGAGCCGGATCAGGTTGTAGTACTGCGCGATGATCTGGCTCGAGCCGCGGGAGAAGTTCAGGCTGAGCGTCGGCTGGTCAGCGCCGAGGTAGTTGATGTGGAAGACGAGGTCCTCGGGCAGGTCCTCCTTCTCTCGCCACAGCACCCACCCCACCCCGGGGAAGACCAGCCCGTACTTGTGCCCCGACACGTTGATCGACTTGACCAACGGCAGCCGGAAGTCCCACAGCAGGTCCGGGTCGCTGAACGGGGCGACGAACCCGCCGCTCGCCGCGTCGACGTGCATCGGCACGTGCTGGCCGGTGCGCTGCTCGCGCTCGACAAGCGCGTCGTGCAGCTCCTTGATGGGCTCGTACTCGCCGGTGAACGTGCTGCCAAGGATGCCGACGACGCAGATCGTGTTCTCGTCGATGCGGGCGAGCGCCTCTTCGACGTCGATCACGTAGCGCTCGTGGGTCACCGGCACGAAGCGGACCTCGATGTCGAAGTAGCGCGCGAGCTTCTCCCATGCCACCTGGTCGTTGTGACCGATGACGAAGTTCGGGGTGGTTGTCGGGCGGCCGGCCGCCTGCTGCCGGGCCTGCCAGCGGCGCTTGAAGGCGAGGCCGGCGAGGTGGATGGCCTCGGTCGAGCCAACTGTCGCCGCCCCGACCCCGCCCGCCTCGCTGCGCGGCGCGTTAAACAGGTCAGCGAGGATGTTGACGCAGCGCGCCTCCAGCTCACCGGTGCGGGGGTACTCGTCGACGTCGGCGAAGTTCTTGTCGGCGGTGTCGGCCATGAGCGCGACGGCCTCGGGCTCCATCCACGTGGTGACGAAACTGGCGAGGTTCAGCGCTGGGTTGCCGTCGAGCGCGAGCTCGTCGCGGACGAGGCGGGCGGCGACGGCGGCGGGCATCTCGTCATCGGGCAGGCGGTGCTTGGGGATGGGCTGCAGCTCGTAGCGCGAGGCGTAGAGCGGCTCGGCCATCTCGTCGGGATCGCGCGGGCCACGGGCCTGACTGTGCTGAGCCACCATGGGGCCACTCTCGCACCTCCGGCCGCGGTACCGGCGCCCGAGGTTCCGGTCAGCGTCGGGACGCGAGCACCGCCTCGTACACCACCCGGCGCGGCACGCCCGCGTCGCGCGCGACCTCGGCCATCGCCTCCTTCCGGGTCAACCCGGCCGACTCGCGCAGCGCAACACCCTCGGCGAGGTCCACCGGCTCAGCCGAGGCCGCCGATGCGGTCGCGCCGGCGATGACCAGCGTCAGCTCCCCGCGCACCTCACGCCCGGCGGCCCACGCGGCGAGCCCGGGCAGCGGCATCCGCACGATCTCCTCCCAGGTCTTGGTCAGCTCGCGGCACAGCGCCGCCGGGCGCGCGCCCAGCCCCTCCGCGAGCGCGGCCAGGGCGGCGGCGACGCGGTGCGGGGCCTCCAGCAGCACGAGGGTGCGCGGCTCGGGCGCCAGCTGCTCGATGCGGGTACGCCGCTCCCCCGGCTTGCGTGGCAGGAAGCCCTCGAATACCCACCGGTCGGTCGGCAGCCCGCTGACGGCGAGCGCGGCTGTCACCGACGAGGGCCCCGGGACGACGGTGACCCGGACGCCCGCTGCGGCTGCGGCAGCCACCAGCCGGTAGCCGGGGTCGGACACCGCGGGCATCCCGGCATCGGTGACGAGCGCGACTGTGGCGCCCGCCTGGAGGTCGGCGACGAGCGCGGGCGTGCGGGAGGACTCGTTCGCGTCGTGGTAGGAGATCACCCGCTCGGGCAACCGGATACCGAGCGAGGCAGCGAGCCGGCGGATGCGGCGGGTGTCCTCGGCCGCGACGATGTCGGCGCCGGCCAGCGCAAGGGCGAGCCGCGGGCTCGCGTCGGCCGGGTCCCCGATCGGCGCGCCGCAGAGGACGAGCAGCCCGGAGCTCATAGGAGAAGTCTGCCGGGAACCGGTACGTCGCGGGAGTCAGCGCACCGATCCGCCACGCGGGCGGTTGCCACAGCCGGGCTTCATACGCTGTCAGGATGCTCGCTTCCACCGTCGACGCCGCCGAGCCGGTCGCCGCCCAGCGAGCGCCGGCAGCCGACCGGTCGGGACAGCCGCGCCCGATGCCAACCGACCGGGTGCTCGGCTGGGTGGGGCCGTTGGCCATCACCCTTCTCGCCGGGCTGCTGCGGCTATGGCACGTCACGCGGCCGCGGGGGCCGGTGTTCGACGAGGTGTACTACCCCAAGGATGCGCACGACCTGCTGACCTTCGGCGTGGAGCGGGGCGAGCACTGCGACGGGGCCGGCTTCGTCGTCCACCCGCCGCTCGGCAAGTGGCTGATCGCGCTGTCGGAGTGGGCGTTCGGCTACGTCGACTGCGCCGGGCACCGGCACGGCAACCCCGAGCTCGGGTGGCGCTTCGCCTCCGCCGTCGCCGGGACGCTCGCGGTGCTGATCCTCGCCCGGACCGCCCGGCGGATGTTCCGCTCGACCGCCCTCGGCTGCCTGGCCGGGCTGCTGCTGGCACTCGACGGGATGGAGCTGGTGCACAGCCGCACCGGCATCCTCGACATCTTCCTCATGTTCTGGATCGTCGCGGCGATCGCCTGCGTGGTCCTCGACCGCGACTGGGCCCGAAGCCGCCTCGCGCGCCGCAGACGGCTGCCCCGGCTGGGCCGGCCCTGGCAGTTGGCGTGCGGCGCGTGCCTGGGGGCGGGGCTGGCCACAAAGCTGTCCGCCGCATACACCGTCCCCGCGCTCGCCGGGCTCGCGCTGGCGTGGACGATCGGCGCGCGCCGCTCGGCCGGGCAGCGGCGCCCGTCGCTCACCTTCCTGCTCAAGGACGCCGACGGCTGGGTGCTCGCCTTCATCGCCGTGCCGCTGCTCGTCTACACCGCCTCATGGACCGGCTGGTTCGTCACCGGCACCGGCTTCGACCGCGCCGGCCACTCCGGCGTGCTCGGAGCACTGAAGGGATGGCTGGACTACCACCAGCAGATCCGCGACTTCCACGAGGGGCTCAGCTCGCGCCACCCGTACCAGTCGGACAACCCGTTCCAGTGGCTGGTCCTGGGGCGGCCGGTCGACTTCTCCTACCTCACCCCCAAGGGCGCGGCCTGCCCTTCTGCGAGGGGGTGCTCGGCACAGGTGCTGGACCAGGGCAACCCGCTGATCTGGTGGCCCGGCCTGCTCGCCCTGCTCGCGTGCGCCTGGCGATGGCTGACGACCCGCGACTGGCGGGCCGCCCTGGTGCTGGCCGGGTTCGTGCTGTCGTTCGCACCGTGGCTGGCCTTCCCCGACCGCACCAAGTTCTCGTTCTACGCCCTGCCGCTGCTGCCGTTTCTCGTGCTAGCCCTGACTCTCGTCGCCGGCTGGGTGGCCGGGCGACCCGGATCGGGAGAGACCCGCAGGCTCGTCGGCGGCCTGTTGGTAGGCGCCTACGCGATGGCCGTGCTCGTCGCGTTCGCGTACTTTTACCCGATCTGGACCGGGCAGACGATCTCGTACAGCGCGTGGTATGCCCGCATGTGGTTCCCCAGCTGGATCTAGCGGGCGGGCGGGGGCTCGCCGAAGCCCGGCGGCAGCAGCGACCCGACATCGAACGCCTGCCCGGAGGTCAGCGCCTCGGCATCCACCCCGGCGGGCAGCAACGGCTGGACGATCTCGGCGACCTGTCGCGCCACCTGCTCCTGGCCCGCGGCCCGCTCAAGGCTTGCAGCTAGCTGGCCCGGCTGGCCGAACCAGGGGCCGATGACGCCGCCGGCTGTCGGCCGGTCGGCCGCAGCGACTCGAGCGAGGACTGCGTGAACGCCCGCCGCTCCTCGAGCTCGGCGAGGGTGTAGCCGACCGAGTACGGGTCGGGGCGGGTGAGGCGGTCGAGCAGGTAGCGGCAGGCGGCATCCTCGTCGGGGAACGAGGCCGAGAGAAAGCGTGACCCCCGCTCCTCGCCGCCGACGAGCCAGCCCTGCTCGGAGTCCTGCAGGAACCAGGCACCTTGACGGGCGGACGCGCCCCCGCCTCGGACCCGGGCAGGAGGTAGTCGCGCGGGCACACCGCGGCCCGTTCCAGTGCTGCCTTCAGCTCAGCGACGTTCACAGTGCTCCTGTCGGCTCTTGTCAGTCAGCCGCGACGTTGAAGCTGCGCAGCATCGTGCGGCACGCCTCATCCTCGGTGACTCCGTCAAGGCGCAATGTCACCGTTGCTCGGCTCCAGTCGCCGAACTGCCAGCCCTGCGGACCGGACGCCACGAACTGCGACCATTCCTCGACGTGCTGGTGGCCATCCCCCCAGACGAACCAGAACGCGCGGTCGACACCCGCGGCGCAGCCGGCGGCCCATCTCCTCGACCGTCATGATGTCCCAGCGGTGGTCTGAAGAATCCATGCCCCCTGGCGGGCAGACGCGCTCCCCGCCTCGAACTCGGGCGGGCGGTAGTCGCACGGGCACACCGCGGCCCGTTCCAGTGCTGCCTTCAGCTCAGCGACGTTCACAGTGCTCCTGTCGGCTCTTGTCAGTCAGCCGCGACGTTGAAGCTGCGCAGCATCGTGCGGCACGCCTCATCCTCGGTGACTCCGTCAAGGCGCAATGTCACCGTTGCTCGGCTCCAGTCGCCGAACTGCCAGCCCTGCGGACCGGACGCCACGAACTGCGACCATTCCTCGACGTGCTGGTGGCCGTCCCCCCAGACGAACCAGAACGCGCGGTCGACACCCGCGGCGCAGCCGGCGGCCCATCTCCTCGACCGACACGGCGCGCCCGCAGTGGTCGCAACCGGCAGCTCTTCGAGGTAGTGGTTGTCGAGCAGCCACTGCGCTTCAACTCTGACGGCCGGATCGCTGCTACAGGGCAGTTCGCCCAGCGCCTCTGGGTCGAGGAAGTACCGCTCACCACCCCCGGCTGGTCGCGGGCCCTGCCCTGTCACGTGTCGCGGCGGCGACACCCGCTGATGGCACCGGCGCCGCGAAGGGCTGACGGGGCGGAGCCGTCTGGGCAGACTGGCCGGCCGGTTCAGTCGCCGGGGTTCAGTCGCCGGGGTTCAGTCGCCGGGGTTCAGTCGCCGGGGTTCAGTCGCCGGGGTTCAGTCGCCGGGGTCAGTCGTCGGAGCCGTCGTCGTCGTCGTCCGAGGTGTGCGCGGTGCCGCGGGTGCGGCCCGGGGTTTTGGTGCCGTTGGTGCCGTCCGTGGTGTCAGT
>JAABUM010002080.1_pt1 | contig 27914 bp, 21 predicted proteins | sample 5559161 | NCBI WGS metagenome assembly JAABUM01 (sample SAMN10711868, study PRJNA513369) | rock metagenome | isolation source: Antarctica rocks | place: Antarctica: Victoria Land, Siegfried Peak nord
TCAAGAACACCTTGAGGTCGTCCGTCAGGTCCACTGTTCCCTCCCCTCGTCCTGCGACGTTAGGCACCGCCCTTATGAGGGAAGTATACGCCGTGCGGGATATGGTAGTTTTTCGGCGTCCCTAAGTGGTGGTGAGGGCGAAGGTATAGGATTGACCGGGCGCCGCCGGCGGCGGTACGGCCGCGTGCGGATCCGGCCACGCGGCGGTAATAAATGGGTACGTCTCACCCTTGCTGTCATCGCCCCAACAGACCACGCCGCCGGTCGCCGGCACGCCGCAGCTATGGGCGTAGCCCATGCTCACCGCGCTGAACGCGCCGGTCGGAGGCGCCGGAAGGGATGTCCCGTAGGGCGACGTGGCGCATTGCAGCGTCCCGTCGGTTCCGATCCAGCACATGTTGCCCGAGTACGACGCGCTGGACAGGCCGCTGAATGGGCCCGCCGGTACAGGCGCCGGCGCGAGCGATCCGCCCCAGCAGACGCTCGTCCCGTCGGTCAGGAGGCCGCAGGGGGCGTACAACCCGGACGAGATCAGGGTGAACTGATCGCCCGCCGGCGTCGACGAGGGTACCAGGGTCGTGGCGCCCCAACAGGCCGCATGCTGATCGGAGCCAAGCGCGCAGAGGTAGTTGCTGCCGCTGCTGATCGCCGTGTAGAGACCCGCATGGCTGAAATCGTTGAGACCCCAGCAGGAGATAGTCGCTGTGACACGTAGGCCACAGGCAAAGCCGTCGCCCACGCTCACCTGGTGAAACTGCCCCGGCGGCGCAAGGGTCTGATTGTAGGTATGATCGCCCCAGCAGGCGATGGCGCCGCCCGTCCTGACGCCGCAGGCGGAGTCACTTCCCGCGCTCAGGCTGGTGAAGGTCCCCGATGGCGGCGTCGACTGCCCTGAAGAGTTGTCACCCCAGCAAGCCACGGTTTGATTGGCCGTGAGCGCGCAGGTAAAGTTATTGCCGGCGGCCACGCTGTACAGGCTATCCGACGGGCTAGCGATCGGCGTGATCGAGACCATCGGGGACACCGAGGTTGGGGCCATCGACTCCATATAGCCCCCCGCGATGACGTAGTTCGACCCAGCGCCGCCGCCACCGCCGCCACCGCCACCGCCCTCGCCGCCGCCGCCGCCGCCGCCACCGTAGTATCCGCCGCCGCCACCGCCGCCGCCGTCGAAGTAGCTGCTGCCATACACGGGCTGGGTGCGTGCGCCGCCGCCGCCGCCCTGGTAGGCGGAGCCGTCACCGCCATGGGTGTTATCGCCCCCGCCACCGGGGCCGCCGGCGCTGGTGGTCGCGCCGCCGCCGCCACCGCCGGGGAAAAAGAATATCTGAGGATCGCCGTGACCATCGATCCCCATGGCCTGGGGCGGGTAGGAGCAGCCGGGCGGCGCAAACTGGAAGGGGGGCGTCCAGCGGCCTCCCACGTCGACGGAGCAACTCGAATCGCCGCCCTGGCCTCCATCGGGGCCGGAGCCGGCGCCGCCGCCACCGCCGCCGCCGCCCGCGACGGCCTGAGTGGCTCCCTGTCCATCACATCCCTGTACAATCTGGGATTCGCCGCCTCCCTGCCCGCCGAAGGACTGTTCTCCGGCTTGCGGGACGCCGGCGGCCCCTCCGCCCGTTTGATTGCTCCCCGGCTGCTGGCCAAGCGCGGTCGTCGGATCCAGCCCATTCTCGGCCACGACCGCGCCCAGCGACTCGCCTGGCTGGACCGGGAGATCGACGATGACCTCCGCTCCCCGGCCGCCGGAGCCGCCGCTGCCGAAAGTGGTGCTTGTCCCGGCGGACCCATGCCCCCCGACGAGCGCCACATGGACGAGATAGACGTTTGCTGGGACCGTATAGCAGGCAAAGCTGCTTTGTTGCGTATAGGTCACCGTGCTGTTGGCCGCCGCGTGGACGGGCGGCGCCGAGATGGACGCCGGGGCAAGCCCCGTCGCCAGCAACAGCGCCATCAGGAGCCGGCGCCGCCCGCGGGTGGGCCGCGCTCGGCGGGCGTGCGGATAGACGTCCGCACCGCTTGGATGTTCGAACATGCCGTTTCCCATGGTATGCCTCACTTCTCCCACCGGCACTCGCCCCGTCGCGGGACACCCCGCCGGGCTGTGCCTGCTCAATAACGTCACCAATCACTCTGTTGGACGTCACCCCTGGACGCTGTCCTATTATTCACTGTCCGCGCATCCTCGCCTCCGGTTGTCTGGCGTTACGACCTCCGTGAGCTCTCGTGTGCCCGGCCGGGGGCCTGGAGCGCCGCGCGCCCCGAGTCGTCCGTGGCCCGGCCGGCGCCGTGGGGTGGGGCACGGGAGGTCCAGTGATCCGCCGCAGCTGCGGGCGTCGGCCCGACGGTTCGCGCCGCGCCCCTGGCCGCGCTGCCGCAGTGGACTATGGCAACGTGTCCGGCTCATGGCTCAGGTCCCTCCCGCCCCGGTTCCCCTGTCGTCCGGCCGTGCAGGAAGAGGAAGAGTTGCTCCAGGGTGGCGAAGCGGACCTCGTCGCCGGTCCGGGCGTCTTTGACCAGGACCCGCCAGGAGCCCCACGGGCTCTCCTGCCAGAGCCGCACCAGGTAGGCCTGGTAGCCTGCGGGGGGCTGACTGCGCTGTGTTTCGGTCATGCTCGTGCCTTTCTTGTGGCCGCGTCATCGGATCGTTGGGGCTATCATAACCGGCCAACGTCCCAAAATCGTTCCAAGATCGGCCCAGCCTGGACTATTCACCACGGAGACACGGAGGCACGAAGAGAGCGGGGCAACCGTCCCTGTGACGTCGTGCGGCAGAGCGCCAGCACACGCTACAAAATCTCCGTGTCTCCGTGGTGCAACGGGCGTTCATGAATAATGCAGGCTGGGGATCGGGAACGCTGGCCGCACGCGGACGCGGGATAGCGTATCATGTCAGACAAAGGAGATCGGATAGACCAGACAGGCAGGTCATGGCACAACTCACGCTGGCGCTCCTTGGCCCGTTCCAGGCGACGGTCGACGGGCGGGCCGTCACTGGGTTCCCCACCGCGAAGACGCGCGCCCTCCTCGCCTACCTGGCGGTGGAAGCGGGCCGCCCGCACCCGCGCGCCACGCTGGCCGCGCTCCTGTGGCCGGAGATGCCTGATGAGGCGGCCATGAATAACCTGCGCAAGACGCTGCACCGCCTGCGCCAGGCTCTCGACGCGGCGGCGCCCGGCCTCGCCGACCGGGTGGCGCCCATCACGCGGCAGACCGTGCAGCTCGATGTGACGATGTGCACGGTGGACGTGGTCAGCGTCCGCGCCCTCCTGGAGGCCAGCGCGGCGCATCCTCACCGGCAGCTCGCCCGCTGTGCACCGTGTCTGGAGCGGCTGGCGCAAGCCGCGGCCCTCTACCAAGGCGAGCTGCTCAGCGGCCTGGCGCTGGCCGATGCGCCGGAGTTCGAGGAATGGCTGCTGCTGGAGCGGGAGGTCATGCTGCAGCAGGCGCTGCGAACCCTTTCCGCCCTCGCCGACGCCGAGACGCTCCGCGGCGCGTATGAGCAGGCCCAGGCCTACGCCGCGCGCCAACTGGCGCTCGACCCCTGCCGCGAAGAGGCGCACCGTCAGGCCATGTGCGCCCTGGCGCTGGCCGGCCAGCGGAGCGCGGCGCTGGCTCAGTACGCCGCGTGCCGGCGGCTGCTGGCCGAGACCCTGGGGGTCGAGCCGGAAACGGAGACGGTGGCGCTCTATGAGCGGATTCAGCAGGGCCGGGCGCTGAGTGGCGCGGACATCGGGTCCGAGCGGCCGTTCCCCGGCGCCGGGCCGCTCGTCCAACTGCCGTCCCAGGTCACGCCCTTCATCGGGCGAGCCCGCGAGCTGCGCCAGATCCAGGAGCGCCTACTGGATCCCGCGTGCCGCCTACTCACGGTACTGGGTGGCGGCGGGATGGGCAAGACCCGCTTGGGCATCCAGGCGGCGCGGCAACTGGCGGCGACGAGCGACGTGTTCGATGACATCACCTTTATCTCGCTGGTCGAGGTGGGCGACGCCGCCACTCTGCCGGGGGCGCTGGCGGCCGGCCTTGGCCTGCCGCCCGACGCGACGCGCGATCCTTGGCAGCGGGTCCTCGACTACCTGCGCGTTGGCGCCCATCTGCTGGTGCTGGACAACGTCGAGCACCTGATCTCCGCCGCTCCCCTGCTGGCGGAGTTGCTGGCGGCGATCCCCGACACGCGGCTGCTCGTGACCTCGCGGACGCCCCTCGCGTTGCGGGCCGAATGGCGCCTGCCGCTCGATGGGCTGGAGCTGGAGCGCCCCGAGCAGACGGGCGGCGCCAGCGCCGAGGCGGACGCGGCGGACGCCGTGCGGTTGTTCGTGCAGGCCGCCCGCCGCGCGCGGCCGGACTTCACGCTCACGCCGGCGGTCGCGGCGGACGTGGGGCGCATCTGCCGCCTGGTGCAGGGGATGCCTCTGGCCCTGGAGATCGCCGCGACCTGGACGCGCGTGCTGGACTGTGCCGCCATTGCCGACGAGATCGTCCGCGACCTGGACTTCCTGACCAGCCCCCTGCGCGACGCGCCAGCGCGCCACCACAGCGTGGAGGCTGTGTTCGCGCAGTCCTGGCGCCTCCTGGCGCCCGCCGACCAAATGCATCTGGCGCGCCTCTCCGTCTTCCGCGGCCCCTTCAGCCTAGAGGCGGCCGGAGCCGTGGCCGAGGTCTCGGTGCTGGATCTGGCCGCGCTGCTGGACACGTCTTTGCTGCGGCACGCCGAGGGCGGCTGGTATGAGCTGCACGACCTCGTGCGCCAGTTCGCGGCGCGCCAGCTGGCCGCCCCCACAGAGGCGCCGAGCACGGAGAGCCCGGCTACCGCGATCCAACAGAGGCACAGCGACTACTATCTCCGCCTGGTAGCCGCTCAGGAGCCGCGCCTGTACGGGGCGGAACCCCGCGCGGCGGTGGACATCCTCCAGCGCCACTGGGGCAATGTCCACGCGGCCTGGCAGTGGGCGGCGGAGCACCAGAGCCTAGAGACGCTCACGGCCAGCCTGGACGCGCTCGCGCGCTACTACGAGATCACCGCGCGCTTCGCCGAAGCCGAGAGCCTGCTCGGCCAGGCGCTGGCACAGGCGCAAGCGGAGTGGGAGGCCGTCCCACAGCCCGAAGCGCCGCTGGCCGCCCTGGCCGTGCGCCTGCGCGTCTGGCAGGGCCAGTTCCAGGAACGTCAGAGCCGCCTCGACGCGGCGCTCGCCAGCGGGGAGGCCGCCCTGGTCCTGGCTTCAGCGCAGGACGATCCGGAAGGGCGGGCCCTGGCTCACCACCTCCTGGGCGTCGTGCTGCCGCATCGGGGCGAGTTTGAGCAGGCCGCGCGGCATCTGCGTCTGGCCATCGCTCACTTTACGGCCGGTGGGCGCCGGTGGTGGCTGGCCGCCGCGCTGTTGAGCCTGGGTACCGTGCAGTGGCGGCATGGGGCCTATGACCAGGCGGTGGCGGATCTTCAGCAGGCGCGCGCCGCCTTCGGGGTGGTGGGCGATAGCGCGGGCCTGGCGCGGGTGGCCGGCACCCTGGGCGGGGTGCGCTTCGAGCAGGGTCAGATTGAGCAGGCCCTGGCCCTGGCGCACGAGGCCATGCGGCTGTACGACGCCGTCGACGACCGCCGGAGTATGGCCGCGACGGCGGGCAATCTGGCGCTGGTGTATGGACGCCTGGGGCAGTACGAGCGCGCGCTGGAACACAACCAGCAGGATCTGGAGACCTGCCGGGCGTTGGGGGACCGGCATGGCGCGACCACCGCTCTGGAGAATCGGGCCTGGATATACGCGGAGGCGGGCGACCTGGACCACGCCCTGGCCTGCAGTGAAGAGGCGCTGCGCATCGAAGAGGCGCTGGGCAACGCCTGGGAGCGGGCCCGCCACCTGGCGAGCATCGGCACGCTGGCGTTGCGGCAGGATGAGTTTGCCCGCGCCCTCGCGCTCTTCGAGGAGGCGCTGCCCGTGCTGCGCACCCACGGCGCACGCTACTATGTGCTCACGCCGCTGCGCGACCAGGCCGAGGCGCTCTATCGCCTGCGGCGCTGGGACGCGGCGGCGGCGGCCTGCGCGGAGGCGTTGGCGCTCGCCGAGGAACTGAGCCGGCGCGATGATGTCCTGCGGTGTCAGGCGTTGGGGGCGATGGTCGCCTTCGCACGGGGTGAGACCGTTGCGGCGCCCCGCGCGCTAGAGGCGCTGCTGCGGGAGGCGGACGAGCCGGCGGACCAGGCCATGTTGCACTATGAGCTGTGGCGGATGGGCCAGGGGGACCGGCATGCGCAGACAGCGGTCGCGCTGTACCAGGACCTGTCTGAGCGCGCCCCGCGCGCGGCCTATCGCATCCGTGTGGATGAACTGCGGGCGGTCGTGGGGGACAGGCCCGACCTCCCCGTGTGAGCGGCGAAACGGGGCCGGTTCGGTGGCGGACGGCGCACTGGCTGTGGCGACCCGGCGCGGCGCGATCCGGGGGACGCGCCGCTACTTGCTACTTACTACCGCGCTTCTGTACCCTGTGGGTGTTATGACACCACCAACACCATCAGATGAGTTCCAGGCGCGCCTCCAGGCGGCGGAGGAGTTGCGCGCCGCCGGCATCGATCCCTACCCGCCCCGCGCCCATCCCACGCACACCGCCGCCGAGGCGCGCGCGTTGCTCGACACGCGGGAGGGCGACGCGGTGACCGTCGCCGGCCGCATCGTGGGCAACGTGCGCGTGATGGGCAAGCTTGCTTTCATTCATGTGCAGGATGGCAGCGGCCGCATCCAGCTCTCTATCCAGCAGCCGGTCGTCGGTGAAGAGGGATGGGCGCTCTTCAAGCGCTTGCATGCCGGCGATTTCGTCGAGGCGGCGGGCGAAACCTTCCACACCAAGCGCGGCGAGCCCAGCGTCCGCGTCGCGCGCCTGACCCTGCTGTCCAAGGCGCTGCGGCCGTTGCCCGAGGTCTGGCACGGCCTCAAGGACACCGAGAAGCGCTACCGCCAGCGTTATCTCGACCTCATCGTCAACGAGGACGCGCGGCGCGTCTTGTTGTTGCGCTCGCGCCTGGTGAGCTACATCCGCCGCTTCATGGAGGGGCGCGGCTTCGTGGAGGTGGAGACGCCTGTGCTACAGCCGCTCTACGGTGGCGCGCATGCGCGGCCGTTCACGACACACTACAACGCCCTTGACGAGGATCTCTACCTGCGCATCGCGCTGGAACTCTACCTCAAGCGCCTGACCATCGGCGGCATAGACCGCGTCTACGAGATTGGCAAGAACTTCCGCAACGAGGGCTTCTCGCGCTTCCACAACCCCGAGTACACTATGCTCGAAGCCTACCAGGCCTACGCCGACTACACGACTATGATGGAGTTGTTCGAGGCGCTGGTCGAGGGGGCGGCGCGCGAACTATGGGGGACGACGGTGATCCAGGTGGCGGGCCGTGAGGTCGATGTCAAAGGCCCCTGGCCGCGCCTGTCGCTGCTTGACGCCATCAAGCAGTATAGTGGCATCGACGTGCGGCAGTACCCCGAGCAGCCGGACCTCTACCAGGTCGCCACGGAGCGCGGCGTCGCGCTCGCGCCGGATACGCCGTGGGCTAAGATCGTCGACGAGTTGCTGGGTACATTCGTGGAGGAGCACTTGATCGCACCGGTGCACCTCGTCGACTACCCCGTCGCGCTTTCGCCGTTGGCTAAGCGTAAGCCGGACGACCCGGAGTTGGTCGAGCGCTTTGAGTCCTACATCGGCGGCGTTGAGCTCGCCAACGCGTTCACCGAACTCAACGACCCGGTTGACCAGCGCTGGCGCTTCGAGGAGCAGCAGCGCGAGCGTGAGCGGGGCGACGCCGAAGCACAGTCTCTGGACGAGGATTTCCTGGTCGCGATGGAGCATGGCATGCCTCCGACCGGCGGCATCGGCTTCGGTATCGACCGGCTGACCATGACGCTGACCGACGCGCCGAGCATCCGCGACGTCGTCCTGTTCCCCCAATTGCGCCGTGGCGGCGCGGCCGAAGCCGAGATCCAGGCCGAAGCCGAGGAGTAGAGAGAGCTATGCTGGACCGCCGATTCATCCGCGATCATCCCGAGGACGTCCGTGAGGCCGCGCGCGTGAAGCGTATCGACCTTGACCTCGATCGGCTGCTGGAATTGCTGCAACGGGACGACGACCTGCGGCGCGAAGAGCAAGACCTGAACACGGAGAGCAACGATATCTCCAAGCGCACGGGCAAGGCGTCGCCTGAGGAAAGGGCCACATTGATCGAGCGCGGGCGGCTTATCCGCGAGCGCGTCGGCGGTATCAAAGATGCGAAGAATACGTTGGACGAGGAACTGCGCCCGCTGTTGCTGCGCGTGCCCAATATCCCTGACCCATCCGTGCCAGAGGGACCCGACGAGAGCGGCAACGTGGAGGTCAAGCGCTGGGGCGAGGCGCCGCGTTTCGACTTCGCGCCGCTCGACCACGTCGCCCTGATGGATCGCCTGGGCATCCTCGACGTCGAGCGCGGGGCCAAAGTCGCCGGCAGCCGCAGCTACATCCTCAAAGGCGCCGGCGCGCTGCTGGAGATGGCCCTGACGCGCTTCGCCATCGACCGCCTCGCGGCTAAGGGCTTCACACCGCTGATCGTGCCTGCCCTTTCCCGCGAGTTCTCCCTGATCGGCACTGGGCAGTTCCCCAGCCAACGCGACCAGACCTACGAACTGCCTGATGACGACCTGTTCCTCGCTGGCACGGCTGAGGTCGCCATGACGGGCATGCACGCCGGCGAGACTCTGCCCTTCGAGCAATTGCCGGTCCAATACGTGGCGCTCTCGCCCTGCTTTCGGCGCGAGGCCGGCTCGTACGGCCGTGACGTCAAGGGCATCATCCGCGTGCACCAGTTCACCAAGGTCGAGCAATTCATCATCGCCCCGGCCGACGACGCGGCCTCGCTGCGCCTGCTCGACACGTTGCTCGTCAACTCCGAGGAGATCTTGCAAGCGCTGGAGATTCCGTATCGGGTCGTGCTCTTGTGCACGGGCGACATGGGAGCGGGCAAGGTCAAAGCCTACGATATCGAGAGTTGGGTCCCCTCGGAGAACACCTACCGCGAAACGCACTCCGACTCGTTCCTGGGCGACTGGCAGGCGCGCCGCGTCAACCTGCGCTACCGTGGCGAGGATGGCAAGGTACGCTTCGCGCACACGCTCAACAACACAGTGCTGGCCTCACCGCGCATCATGGTCCCGCTGCTGGAGAACCACCAGCAGCCCGACGGTTCGGTCCACGTCCCAGCCGCGCTGCGGCCGTATCTGGGGATGGACGTGATTAGTCGGAAGTCGGAAGTCGGAAGTCGGAAGTGAAAGGCTGGCGATACGACTGTTCGTACAATCGTTGTGGTCGCGACGTTGCTAGCGCGTGACGACTTCCGACTTCCGACTTCCGACTTCCGACTTCCGACTTCCGACTTCCGACTTCCGACTTCCGACTTCCGACTTCCGACTTCTGACTTCCGACTTCTTGGAGGGAAACATGGGTATTCGCAAAGCAGTCATCCCGGCGGCGGGACTTGGCACGCGCTTCCTACCGGCGACAAAGGCGCAACCAAAAGAGATGTTGCCGATCGTCGATAAGCCGGTTATCCAGTACATCGTGGAAGAGGCGGCGGCTTCGGGCATTGAGCAGGTTGTGATCATTACAGGGCAGAGCAAGCGCGCCATCGAAGATCACTTCGACCGCTCGTTCGAGTTGGAGTACCGCCTGGCCGAGACCGGCAAAAAGAAACAACTCGAAGAGATCAAGCGTGTCGCCGAACTCGTCGACTTCGTCTATGTACGCCAGCCGCAGCCGCTCGGCAACGGCCACGCCGTGCTTCTGGCCAAGGACGTCATTGGCGACGAGCCCTTCGCCGTGCTCTGGGGCGACGATGTGGTGGTGTCGGACCCGCCCTGCCTCAAGCAGATGATCGACGTGTATGACCGCTTCGGCCGCTCGGTGCTGGCCGCCATGCGTGTTCCCGAGCGTGACTATCCTAAGTATGGCATGATCAAGACGAGCACGCGGATCGAGGATCGCGTCTACCGTGTCGAGGGACTCATTGAGAAGCCGACCATCGAGGAGTCTCCGTCGGACCTGGCGCAGGTCAAAGCCTATATTCTCACACCGGAAATTTTCCGCTTCCTAGAACAGACGCAGGCCTCGCACGGCGAGATTTGGCTCTCCGACGCCATCGGCAAGCTGCTCCAGCACGAGGTCGTCTATGCGTACGAGTTCATGGGGCGTCGCTACGATGCGGGCAACGTGTTAGAGTATTTGCAGGCGAACGTCGACCTGGCCCTACAACGACCCGAGTTCAAGGACGAGTTTATGGCCTACTTGCGGACGGTTACTATGCCCAATGGCACGGGGTCACAGGCGTCGAACACGCCAGCGGTCGCGACGCCGGCGACATCGTAGGGCCGGCCCTCACCCCTCTCCCTGACGCGGGAAAAGGGAATCGCCCTCCATATGTTGGACTGAAGATATAACATGAGCGACAGCACGCCGCCTTCGAGTACGAACGGCGATCCGACCGGCACGAACGGCTTTGGCCCCCGCCGGCGTTCGCCCCTGCGCTTCGTGCTCAGCACCGGCATCGCGCTCGGCCTCGTCGTGATTCTCTACCTCTCTCAGCCGGGCTGGTTCACGACGCGCATCATCACAGGCGGCGGGTTGGGCTCAACGCCGACGGTGGGACCGACGCCGCCGCCAACGCCGGCTCCCAAGCCCAAACCTGCCCCGACCGTGGAAGGTATTGGCGGCTCCCACCTATCGCCCAACAACATCAAGATCACGCTTGAGGATGTGCAGTATACGCGCGGCGGAGACGGGCGTAGCGCTAACCAGGGCGATACCTTCGCGGTCGTCACCTTGCTGATCGAGAACCAGGAAAACCAGGATTGGAACCTCACGCCGAACGTCACCTGTGGCTTGAGTTTGTGTAATTTTTACGTACAGGACACCCAGGGCGAAAAGAATCCGCCCGTCCCCTTCGATCCGTATCACACGGCGCTACGCGCGGTGGTGCTGCAGCCACGAGGACATACCACGGGCAGCTATACCTTCGAGGTACCGGAGCGCGACGCGGCGGCCGGCCGGCTGGAACTGCTGTGGTACTATGAACCATTGGCCGACGCTAATAACGTGCAACATTGGAAGCTCCCCGAGGATCATAGCCATGGACGTTAACCCGGCCGTCACGGTTGTCGACCACCCGCTGATTGAACACGCCCTGACCCATCTGCGCGATAAGAATTCGGACGCGGAGACGTTCCAGCGTCACGGACGCGTGGCGGCGCAGGTGTTGGCGCTCGAAGTGCTGCGTGACTTGCCGACGCGGCCCGTGAATATTGAGACGCCGCTGGCCCGCGTTGAAGCCCGTGAGCTCGCGCTTGGGGTGGTCTTCGTGCCGGTGCTGCGCTCGGGCCTGGCCATGCTCGACGCCATCCGCGGTTTTTTTCCCGGCTCCAAGGTTGGCTTTGTCGGCCTGGAACGCGACGAGGAGACGGCGCTGGCCCACCAGTACTACAGCAAGCTGCCCGCGCAGCTCGAAGCCAGCCGCGTCGTCATCCTTGATCCCATGCTCGCCACCGGCGGCTCGGCCCTGGCCACGCTCGATCTGCTCGTCAAGAACGGCGCGCGTGACCTGCGCGTCGCCTGCATCGTCGCGGCGCCCGAAGGCGTGCGCGCCGTCAACAGCCGCTACCCCAGGGTTCCCGTGTGGTGTTGCGCGCTTGACCAGAACCTCGACCCGCGCAAATATATCGTGCCCGGTCTGGGCGATTTCGGCGACCGCTACTACGGCACGGCCGAGGGCTCGTAGCCGTCGCCAAGGCGCTCGCGGACGGACAACACGCGCAGGGCGGCAAGCACGAGAAACTTTCGGTAGAATAGAGTATAGGTTCCAACTGGAATCGGTCTGTCTACGCCCCCGTCGCGCAGCCCATACATTGCGCCGCCAGGAGCCTCCTGCCGCTCCTGGCGGCTTTTTTAGTGTGGACACAAGAGATAATATGATAGAGACAACGCACACAGCGGGAGAAAGAGCTTTCCCGCGCGCCACCACTTTTATCGGCCGGCTGCCTTCGTACACCTATCTCGGTCTCCTGCTCAATCTGGCGGCCTGGATATCGTCGTGAGGGCGCATCGGCCCCTACGGTTATACGTTTTTCCCGCTGTGGTTCGGCTTCATCCTCGTGCTGGACGGCCTTAACGTGGCGCGGCGCGGGACGTCACCCTTAACGCGCAATCCCGCGCGCTTCGCGGCGCTGTTCCTGTTCTCGGTACCGGTCTGGTGGGTCTTCGAAGCCTTCAACGCCGCGGTACAGAACTGGCACTACGTGCTCGACCGGCCCTATTCCGGGTTCGAGTACAACTTCTGGTCCTCGCTAGCCTTCAGTACCGTGCTGCCGGCCGAGGTTGAGATGTCCGAGTTGCTGTCATCGCTCAAAGCGCTGCGCCCACGGCTAGCGCCGCAGGCGCTAGGCCCGCGGCTGTCGCCACGCGGAGCGTCCACATCCATCGCCGTGGGTATCGTCATGCTGGCGCTGGCCGTGGGCGTCCCGCACTATTTTTACGCATTGATCTGGGGAAGCCTTATCTTCATCCTCGACCCCATCAACAACCTCGCCCGCCGCAAATCGGCCTGGGGGCGCCTACTGGCGCGCGATTGGCGTTTCCTGGCCGTGCTGGCGTTGGCGGCGCTGTGCGACGGCTTCTTTTGGGAGATGTGGAATTGGCGCGCGTTGCCACACTGGTACTACACCGTGCCCATCGTCAACAACCTACCGCACCTGTTCGCCATGCCGCTGCCGGGCTATATCGGCTACCTGCCCTTTGGCATTGAACTCTACGCCATGTACCAGTTCTTGCTGCTTATCACGCGACGCCGCAAGGACGCCCTGATTATTTAGAGAATTAGCCCGTAAACCCCAGGCGCTTTAGCCTTGGGAGAATGTCAAAGGCTCTTGTCGGGGTTGAGTAGCCCCTGCGGGTCGAATAGCCCCTTGATCTGGCGCATCCACTCCAGCGCGGGGCCATGCTCCGCCGCCATGAACCGCTGCTTGGATAACCCGATGCCATGCTCACCCGAGGCTGTGCCTCCGAGGTCAAGCGCGCGCGCGACGACCAGGGCTGAGAACTCGTGCGCGCGCGCAAGCTCGTCCGGCGGCGTGACCACCAGCGTGTGGAAATTGCCGTCTCCGACGTGCCCGACGATGCCGCCGGCGAGGTCCATCTCTTTGAGCAACTGTTGCGTGGTGGAGATCAGCGCGGGCATCTTGGAGAGTGGCACGGCCACGTCGGTGATAGTGTACTTTTGGTTGGGAAAGAGATGTGTGGTCGCCCAAAAAATGCGGTGGCGCGCCTCCCACTGTGCGGTACGCTCCTCTTGCGTCCGCGCCACGTCGATGTCGATGGCGCCGGCTTCGCGCACGAGTTCCTCCACCGTCCGCGACTCCGCGTCGATCGCCTCGGCGGTCGAGGAGTGGAACTCCAGGAACAACGCTGGCTGCTCGGGGTAGTCCGTGTTCATATGCCTGTTGATGGCATGCATACTGAGTTCGTCGAGGAGTTCCAGCCGCGCCACGGGCAGCGCGCTGGCCATGATCGCGTAGGACGCCTCGGCGGCGGCCGTGAGGCTGGGGAAGAAAACGCGTAGGGTGTGTACGTAGGGCGGCGTTGGGTGCAGGTGTAATGTGAGCCGCGTGATCACGCCGAGTGTCCCGGCCGAGCCGATGAAGAGGTCCTTGAGACTGTAGCCGCTGCTCGTCTTGCGCACGTGACGGCCGACCTGCAACGCCTCGCCGTTGGCCAGCACGACCTCCAGCGCCGCGACGTTGTGGCGCATCCCGCCGTACTTGACCGTCGTCGTCCCGCTGGCGTTCGTCGCAGCCATCCCGCCAAGCGAGGCGTCGGCGCCGGGATCAACGGGAAAGAAGAGGCCGGTAGGACGCAGCGCCGCGTCGAGCGCCGTGCGCGTAACGCCGGGCTCGACCTCCACAAGGAAATCCTCGGGGTAGACCTTAATGATGTGGTTCATGCGCGAGAGGTCGAGCGAGATGACGGGCGCCCGTGGCACGAGGTGGCCTTCGAGGCTCGTCCCGGCTCCGAAGGGGATGACCGGCGTGTTGTGTTCGCGCGCCCAGGCCAGGACGTCCTGTACGTCGCGCGCCGACTCGGCGAAAACGACGGCGAGGGGCGGCATAGTCTCGGGATAGTTCTCGTCGCGCCCGTGCGCGTCGAGCACCGAGGGGCTTGTGCTAACCTTCGCGCCCAACCGATCTTTTAGAGACTCAATCATCGCGGTACTTCCTCAGGCTATCGGCTTTCAACCACTAGCGGTCGACACTAGCGCCACTGTTCGTTGCTACTCGCTCGCCGGTCCTTGCTCTCGCAGTCGCGTAAGCTGCGCCTCCAGCTCGACCACTCTGCGCTCGGCCTCCATCCGCCACGCCGCTTGCTCCCGCGCCGCATGCTCGGCTTCGGCCAATCGTGCCGATTGCTCCTCGATCACGCGTTGGGCTTCGATCTGGTGCGCTGCGCGGTCGCGCGCGATCACGTCGAGTTCATTCCCCGTCGGCAGTAGCTCACCCGCCGGGTCGTAGACGCGCAATAGCGTACCCTCGGCGCGCAACCGTAAGCCATCAAGCGCCGTGCTCGTGAGGAAGCCCTGTTCGTCCAGCTCCCACGGCTCCCAAGCGTCATCCGACTGACGGCGCCACGCGCGCAGGGACTGACCCAACAACGCGGTCGTGGGGTCGAAGACGATGTACTCGAGGGCGCCGACGTCGGCGTAAACGCGTTGCTTCTCCGTCACGTCTTTGCCCCAGGTACTCTCGCTGGCTATTTCGCAGATGAACTGAGGGAAGGACTCGCCCGTCCGCGTGTCCAGCGAGTTGCGGAACGTATCCGGGGTGTCGAGCACGACGTAGACATCGGGCATCGCGCGCCAGGTGTCGACACGCTCGGGGATGTCGGCCAGCACGAGCACTTCGGCGGTGACGTACCACCGCTTGACCGCGCGTTGCGCGTAGCGCGTAGCGCGACAGAACTTCGTAGAGCGCCAGGATCGCGGCCAAATGGTAGTCGGAGCCGGACAGACTCTCCTCCGTATCATCGTCGATCAACAAACGGTCGTACATGGTCGACACGAATGGCTGTCTGCTAGTGATTGCCATACTACTCTGCTCTACCTCCGCCCCTCGGAACTATACGGTGAGACGTTAAACATAGTATACGTCTCGGCGCGCGTCCCCTGTTAGCCCTTTTGGTCGGGCGCGCTACGAGACCGTTCTCCCGATCCTGCCACCTCTTCAATGGCCTGCTCCAGAGACATCGTACTCCCGGCCATCCACATCATGTTGTACGTGTCATCCCCTAGTGACGCGCGCAGGACGGCCAGCGTGCGCTCGTAGGCGTCGCGGTCAGCGCGCGGTATGGGCGCGCCGATGCCGTCGCGGATGGCCGCGACGGCGCCGAATACGCGCGCTGACCGCGCGTCCTCACCGCCGGTATGGAGGAGTTCGGCCAGGGCGCTCAGGCATATGGCGATGCCCACCTTCGATCCGATCTGGCGATAGAGCGGTAGACTCTCCCGCAGTAAAGCAGACGCTTGCTTATGCTCTCCGCGCGCGCGCGCGATCTCCCCAAGGTTGTACAAGGCCACCGCCGTCACGCTCTTGTCCCGCAGATCTCGCGCGGCGGTCAGGCTGCGCTCAGTCAGCGTCCATGCCCGCTCGTAGACGCCCTGCTTACGCGCGATTTCACCTAGATTATTGAGCGCGATAGCGATACCGGCGACGTGTCCGTCTTGCTCCGACAGGGCCAGGCTTTCCTTCAGTGGCGCGATCGCGCGCGCCACGTCGCCCTGGTAGCGCGCCACGTCGCCCATATTGTTGAGCGCCGCCGCGAGGCCAAACGTATCCCCAATCTCCCGCGACAGGACTGCACTCTCCTCGTACAGCGCCCAGGCATCGTCGTAGGCGCCGCGGGCGCGGGCCACGATCCCCAGGTACTTGAGCACGGTCGCGGTCTCGCCCTTGTCTCCCAGAGCGCGGAAGACAGCCAGACTCTCCTGATACAGCCCCGTCGCGCGTTCGTACTCGCCCTGTGTGTGGGCCAGGAAGCCCAAAGCGTACCGCGCCTTGGCACAGGGCGACGAGCGCATTGCGCGCTCGTCGCCCTGTGCCAAGGCGCGCGCCAGCAGGTCCTCCAGATGCTCGCGCCCCTCGCTCTGATAGCCGCGCGTGTGCCAGAAGCGCCATAGGGCGCCGGCGGTGCGTAGGCCGATCTCGACGTCCCCGCCCTCGCGCGCCCAGTGCAGGGCCGTGCGCAGGTTGTCCGCCTCGCCATCCAGGCGGTTGAGCCAGAGGGCCTGCTCCGCGCCGCGCAGCCCCGGCTCCGCCGTCTCCGCCAGCGCAAGAAAGTAGAGGGCGTGCCGCCGTGTCAGAGCTTCGGCCTCACCGCTCGCCATCAGTTGTTCCAGTCCATAGTCGCGCACCGTCTCCAGCATCACGAAGCGGAACTCGTCCGGCGCGTCGGGGGTTTGGACCTGGCGCAACAGGCTCTTGTCGACCAACGCGCCCAACCAGTCGAGGAGATCGTGCTCCAGATCGTCGTCGGCCGCGCAAACATCCTGAGCCGCCTCGAGCGTGCAGCCGCCGCGGAACACCGCCAGCCGCTGAAATAGGGCTTTCTCCCCCGCGTGCAGCAGGTTGTAGCTCCAGGCGATCGCGCCGCGCAGCGTTTGTTGCCGCTCAGGCAGGTCGCGCGCACCGCCGGTCAGCAGATGTAAGGGCGTTGTGCCGCCGGCCCATCCCAGGCGCGCCAATAAGGCGTGAGGAGAGAGCAGCTTAACGCGCGCGGCGGCGAGCTCGATGGCTAGCGGCAACCCGTCAAGCCGGTGGCAGATCGCGGCGACCGTTCGCGCATCCGCGGGCGTGAGCATGAAGTCGGGCTTGACCGCGCGCGCGCGTTGGACGAACAGGTCGACCGCCGGATAGGTCATGACATCCGCACCGCCGGATGGGGCCGAGGATACACATGACGGGTCGGGGCTATCCAGGGGCCGCACCGGGTACTCATGCTCGCCGCGTAGCCGCAATGCGGCTCTGCTCGTCACCAACACCGACAACCCCGCGCACGCGGACAACAAGTCCGCGAGCAGCGGCGCCGCCGTGACGACCTGCTCGAAATTGTCGATCACGAGCAACAGCGTCCGCTCACGCAAGAACGCGCGCAATGTGTCACGCAACGGCTCGGCGGGTCCAGCGCGCAGCCCCAGTGCGCGCGCGATGGCCGGCGCCACCAGGTCCGCATCGTCAAGATCCGCTAAGGGCACAAAAAGGACAGAGCCATGGCCGCGACGGATACGGGCGAGTTCCGTCGCGACGGCGAGCGCCAGGCTCGTCTTGCCGACCCCACCGGGTCCGGTCAAGGTCACGAGGCGACATGACGACGCCTCCGGCGAGTGGCGCAACAGCGCGGAGACGGCCGCGATGTCGCGTTCACGGCCGACCAGAGGCGCGGGCAGCAGCGGCAGCGCTTGTACGCGCTCCGCCACAACCGGCGTGTTTTGTGGCAAGATGGGGTTCACCTGCCGCGCCGCCGCCACGAGCGGCTCACGGTCCTCCGCCGTCAGGCCCAGCGCGTCCGCCAGCAAAGTAACGGTCGATGGCTGCGGCGCGCGCTGCCCGCGCTCAAGCATGCCGATATAGACAACGCTGTAACCCGCTCGCGCCGCCAGCGCCTCCTGTGTTAACCCCGCGGCCCGACGATAGCGTTTAAGCAGAGTCTCGAAGGGGAGAAGGCCGGTCGTGACCACGACATCGTCCCATTCTAGTGTGACAGCAGCGACTAGCGGGCTGTGCTGCTTTCTATTATGATACCATGCCTGTTTGACAACACTTCCCGAATTCACAGACCGTGGCTCATCAGCGCATCATCAGCGCCGTTCGACCGTTCGACGACCGTGACTCAGGCCGCGGGCATAAGCTCTTCGACGGTCGCGGCAGGATAGCGCGCGAGCCAGGCGTCGAGCTCATAGCCGTCCATGGTCTCGACCTCGTAGAGATGGTCGGCGATGGCCGCGAGCGCGGCCTGGCGCGCCGTCACTAGCGCTCGCGCCCGCGTGTAGGCCGCCTCGACCAGCCCGCGCACCGTGGCGTCGATCCGCGCCGCCAGATCAGGGCTCACCATGTCGCCCTCGCCCACGCAGATGTGTCCCAGATCGCTCATGCCAAACTCCATCACCATGCGCCGCGCGATGGCGTTGGCCTGCTGGATGTCCTGCTGCGCCCCCGTCGTCACCTCATGAAAGAACAGTTCCTCGGCGGCGCGCCCGCCCATGATCCCGACCATACGCTCCAGCAGCGCCGATTTCGTCAGCAGATATTGGTCCTCGGCCGGCATGCTCACCGTGATGCCGAGCGCCTGCCCGCGCGCGATGGCCTGCACCTTAGCCACCGGGTCGCAGTGTGGCAAGAGCTTCATCACCAGCGCGTGCCCCACCTCGTGGTACGCGATGACCCGCTTGATCGCCGGGGCCATCACGCGGCTCTTGAGCTCGGGACCGGCCAGCACGCGCAGCAGCGCCGCCTCCAGATCGCGCGTCGCCGCCTGTTCGCGCCGCTCGCGCGCCGCCAGCAGCGCCGCCTCGTTGACCACGTTGGCGAGGTCCGCCGGCGCCATCCCACTAGTCTGTCCGGCTAGCCGGTCCAGGTCTACGTCCTCTTCCATACACACGCGCGCCGTGTGCAGTGCCAGTACCGCCGCCCGGCCCACGCGGTCGGGCGTGCTCATGGTGACGCGCCGGTCGAAGCGGCCGGGACGCAAGAGCGCGGCGTCGAGCATGTCGGGGCGGTTGGTCGCCGCGATCACCACCACACCGGAGTCGCCCGCGAAGCCGTCCATCTCCACCAGCAACTGGTTGAGGGTGTGCTCACGCTCGTCGTTACCACCGCGCGCCCCCGAGGAGCGCTTACCGCCAACGGCGTCGAGTTCGTCGATGAAGACGATGGCGGGAGCGGCCTTGCGCGCTTTGGTAAACAGGTCGCGCACGCGGGCGGCCCCGACGCCCACGTACATCTCGACGAAGGCCGAGCCCGAGATGCTAAAGAAGGGCACGCCGGCCTCGCCGGCCACCGCGCGAGCGAGCAATGTCTTGCCGGTACCGGGAGGGCCTGAGAGCAGCACACCGCGCGGGATGCGCGCGCCAATGCGCCGGAAGCGTTCGGGCGCGGCTAGAAACTCCACTACTTCGGCCAGCTCGCCTTTGGCCTCGTCCACGCCGGCCACATCGTTGAACGTGACGGCCACGACGGCGGATTGCTCGGAGGCGCCGGACACGGAAGCGACGCGCATGCGCGTACCCGCGCCCGCGCCCGAAGAACGTATCGAGTAGAGCACGACGCCAACGAGCAGTACGGTGAGGGCGCCGCCTAGGAGTGTCCCTAGCCCCAGCGGAGCATCGCCGTTCACGCTGACCTGCGCGCCGCCGGCCATGAGCGCCGGTGTAACGACCTGCCCTGGCTCTTTGTGCGTCACCAGCATACGCCCGTTGTGTAGGGCCACATGCACGGTTCCGTCCGCGTCGATCAACGCGGACGAGATGGCGTGTCCCGCCGCGAGGCGCAGCACACTACTCAACGGCGCCTCTTGTTGCGCCGGGCCGCTATGGGTGATCCCGAACATGATGAGGACAAAAACGATCGGCGCGGCAATCAACAGGGCGACAGTTCCGTTAACGCGTTTGAGCATGGCGGACTCCTTCGTAGCAGTGTTCGCAGGTCTCTCTTACTCCTAGCAAACACGACCTTTGGATAGTTCCCCATGACCAATTCGGGCTATTCCCTCATCCTCGCCCGCGAACCCGGCGCCGTACTCTGCTCCGTAGGGCCGCCCTACCCAGAGAGAGCAGGTACAGGACAAAGCTGGCCTGGGATATCATGAACTCAGCGACGAGCACATCTAAAGGATGGAGAACGTGACGCGGGCAAAGTGGGAAGCGAGGAACGATAATGCAAGCGGCGCGGCTGGAGGGTGTCGATGATCTGCGCGTGCGTCAGGTCGCCGAACCGGAGCCGGGGCCTGGCGAAGTGGTGGTGCGCATGGGGGCGTGCGGGGTGTGCGGTACCGACCGGCATATTCTGCGCGGCGAGTACCCGGCGGCGGCGCCGGTCACGCTTGGGCATGAGTTCGCGGGAACGATCGCGGCCGCCGGCCCCGGCGCGCGGCCGGTCGCGGGGACGCGCGTGGCCGTCGACCCGAATATCGCGTGTGGCGTGTGCCGTGAGTGTCGCCGTGGCGACATCTGCCTCTGTCCACGTCGCGTCGCCCTCGGGGTCGACCGCGACGGCGGTCTGGCCGAGTATGCCCTTGTGCCCGCGACACAGGTGTATGAACTTCCGTCCGCTATGCCGATAGAATGGGGCGCGTTGTGCGAGCCGCTGGCTTGCTGCCTGCGCGGGCTAGATCTGGCCGGGATACAGCCTGGCGCAAGCGTCGTCGTTCTTGGCGGCGGCGTCATCGGCCAGATGATGGTACAATTGGCGCGCCTGGCTGGGGCCACGACGATCGTGTTGGTCACGCGGCAGGAGAGCCGGCGCCGCCTGGCCGAGGAACTGGGAGCCACGGCGACGCTCGATCCGCGCGGGGGCGATGGCGATATTGTGGCGCTGATCGCGGGTGAGCCGGGCGGGCTCGCGCCCGGCGGCGTCGACGTGGTGTTGGAGTGCGCGGGGACAATCGAGACATTCGAGCAGAGCATCGCGCTGGCCCGGCGCGGCGGCACGGCGCTCGTGTTTGGAGTGTCGCCACAGACGGCGGCGGCGCGGGTTAGCCCGTTCGATGTCTTCGCGCGCGAGTTGCGCATCCTGGGCTCATATCTTAATCCACATACACATGGCCGTGCCGTCGAGTTGGCGGCCTCGGGGCGGCTCGCGTTAGACCCGTTGATCACGCATCGGATCGGCCTAGCCGCTATACCCACCGTCCTCGCCGCGCCGCCGGCGCCGGGCGAGGTCAAGTCGATGGTTGTGTTCTAACTCTCGCCGGTCGGCGAAGGCAACCCTCGTCCTGTTTGCACGCAGGCGCGTCGTTCACCTACACTCTATGTGAGGTGCGCGAACTGCCCCCATGGCGCACACGACGCGCCGGCGACCGACGCGCGTCTCCTTACAAGGGGCGCACATAAGGGAGGGACAGGTCATGAGTGTTGTACGTAGTGCCGTCCACGCGCCAGGGGTGGCGCGCGTCGGGGGACTCGGTCGTGAGTTCCGCGACTTCATCCTGCGCGGGAACGTGGTCGACTTAGCCGTCGCCGTCATCATCGGCGCGGCCTTTGGCAATGTGGTGAGCGCTCTGGTCAAAGATCTCATCACCCCGCTGCTCGCCGCCATCGGCGGCAAGCCCAACTTCGGCGCGCTGTCTTTCACCTGGAACAAGAGCCATTTCGCCTACGGCGACTTCATCAATGTGCTGGTGTATTTCATTATCGTCGCGGCGGTGATCTTTTTCTTCGTGGTCAAACCGGTCAACGTACTCCTGGCGCGTTTCAAGCCGACGCCGGAGGCGCCAGCGGTCACACGCGACTGCCCCTACTGCATGAGCAGCGTGCCGGCCGCCGCGTCCCGCTGCGCCTTCTGCACGTCCGAGTTGACGGCCATTGACACACCCGCTCTGGCCTGACCATCGGTGTATCCTCCACAATGGCAAGACGCGGCCTGACCTTAAAAGGTCATGGCAGCGGCTGGACCTTTTAAGGTCTGTGTGGGCGCGACACATGTCCCACCACGCGGCAGGCACTGGCGTGACCTTTTAAGGTCAGGCCCATGGCGCTCATAATTGTGCTACAGACACGGCATAGATTACGTATAGTGGACACACGAGCAACGGAGGATGACTAGAACCATGGCGGACGCTTCTAATACGCCAGCGTCGGCGCCGGATGGCCCGCGCGGCGCGCGGCCTCGCCGCCGATTCCGTCGCGGCGCCCGCACGATCGGCCTGGCTCTGGCCGCGCTGGTCGTACTGGTCATTGTCGTGGTCGTCGTCGTGCTCCAGCGGGCGCAGCCAGCCCAGCCCGGCTCATTCTATGCCGCCCCCTCACCTCTCCCGAGTGGGCTGCCGGGTACTCTCATCCGCACCGAGCCGTTGACTGACCTGCCGGCGGGGGCGCACGGCTGGAAAATCCTTTACCTCTCGACGAGCTACACGGGCAAACCCACGGCCATCAGCGGTATGGTGATCGTGCCGACCACCCCGGCGCCTCCTGGCGGGCGCAAGGTGGTCGCATGGGCGCAGGGGACCGTCGGCGTTGCTTCCAACTGCGCCCCTTCGCTCCTGGGCGGCGCCGGCGCACGCGTCATCGACGGGCTGCCCGTGTTCCTCAAGGCCGGCGACGCCGTCGTGGCCACCGACTATCAGGGCCTCGGCACACCGGGCCCCCATCCCTACCTGGTCGGCAAGGCCGAAGCGATCTCCGTGCTCGACAGCGTGCGCGCCGTCCACAACCTATCGGCGGCGGGGGCGGGAACCACCTTCGTCGTGTGGGGAGTCTCCCAGGGCGGACACGCCGCGTTGTTCACCGGCCAATACGCCGCCTCGTACGCGCCCGACCTCAAGCTTGTGGGAGTGGCGGCTGCGGCGCCGGCCAGCGCGCTAATCCCGCTCTTCCAGGGTAAGATCGGGACCGACTTCGGCAACCTGCTCGCCGCGTTCGCGCTCGACTCCTGGGCTCAGGTCTATCCCAACCTCAAACTCGACCAGATTGTGACGGCGGCGGCCCGACCGATCGTGCGCAATACCGCGACGTACTGCATCCACAACATGACCCAGGCGCTCCCCGCGGTGTTGCATGCCAAGGTCCTGAAGATCACCTTCCTTAGCAAGAAGCCATGGGATATCGAGCCCTGGAAGAGCGAACTCGAGACCAATAGCGCCGGACACATGCCGATCCGCGCGCCGCTCTACATCGGCCAGGGCGCCACAGACCCGCTGGTCCTGCCCGCCGTCCAGGCCGATTTTGTAAAGAGCCTGTGTAGAGCGGGCGCCACGGTCGAGTACCGCACATACCCCGGCGTCGGGCATGTGGACGCGGGTCCGGCCGTCGTGTCCGACGCGGCGGCGTGGATCGCCGACCGCTTCGCGGGCAAGGCGGCGCCCAGTACCTGCGGCTAAAAGTCGACAGTTTTGTGTATGTCTATGAAAGGGAGTTTGTCATGCCGGAGTTATCTATCTCGACCTGGAGCTTGCATCGTACTCTCGGGCCGGTGTATCCCACGCTCGATGCGACCGTGGGGGAGCGAGTGGCCGAGACGCCCTACGGCGCCGGCGCGCTGGACCTCCTGGATGTCCCGGCCTATGTCGCGGCGATGGGCGTCCATACCCTGGAGATCTGCCACTTCCATTTTCCCCGCACCGACGCCGCCTACTGCGATCTCCTGCGCCAGCGTCTCGCCGCCGCCGGAGTGCGCCTCGCGACGCTGCTCATCGACGATGGCGACATCGCGGCCGCCGACGGGGAGGCGCGTGAGCGTGACATCCGGCATATCGCGAGCTGGATCGACGTGGCGCGGCAAGTGGGCGCTACGCGAGTGCGTGTGAGCGCGGGCAAGACACCACCCGACGCCGCGGGGCGGGCGGTGCGCGCCAGCATCGACGCCTTGACCACCCTGGTCGAGTATGCGCGGCCACGCGGGATCGCGGTTATCACGGAGAATTGGCAGGCGCTTGCCGCGCGGCCACGGCCGCTGCTGACCATCGTGAATAGCCTGCGGGGCGCCGTGGACCTCTGCGCGGACTTCGGCAATTTCCCCAGCGAGACGCGCGAGCAGGATCTGCGCGCCATCTTGCCGCACGCGGTCACCGTGCACGCCAAGGCCGAATGGGCGGCGCCGGGCGTTGTCGACGGCGCCGGGTTCGCGCGCTGCCTGGATCTAACGCGGGAGGCAGGATTCGGGGGGGCGTATGTCCTGATCTTCGATGACCCCGGCGATGAGCGCGCGAGCATCCTGCGGCTGGCGGAGTTGACGCGACCCTATCTTCACTGACCGGCGCCACGGCCTCGCCCCTCCCGTGGCGTGGCTCCCGTATACGGACGTCCGAATGTTTAAACGTCGCGTCAAAGGGGCGTCGCCGTCACCTTCCTGGGCATCGGCCCCATCCGCCTCCTGTTCTATGGCAGCATCGCGGGCGGACTGGGCACGCCGGTTACGTTGGCCCTGATGCTCCTCGCGGCGCGCGACAAGAAGGTCATGGGCGAGCACCGCGTGGGCCGGGGCCTGGCCGTCGGCGGCTGGATCGTGTGCGCCGTCGTCGCGGGAGCGAGCGCGATCTATCTGTGGCAAACATTTGTGTAGGCGCCGCGCCGGTATGGACGTCCGGGCGCACCCCACGATTGTGGACGCGGCCTGACCTTAAAAGGTCATGGCAGACGACGGATCTTAAAAGATCTGTCTGGGCGCGCTATACGCTCCCCACCGTCGCGCACAGCGCCGCTGCGGCGGTCGCCGCTGGCCGGGGGGAGACCTTTCAAGGTCCGGTCCCTGCCATGACCTTTTAAGGTCAGGCCCACGACGGGCGCAGGCGCCATCATGAGAGACACCCTGGTCGTCTTCCCCCGTATCAATGGCGCGGGTGGGGTGTGATAGGATGAGGCCATGATCCACAGCGAGAAGGGGAAGCGTGTGTACGATTGACCGGCAGCCGATACCCATAGCGGCGGATGAGCGGGACGCGGCTTGGGGCGCGCCTGCGCACGGCGAGGCAACCTGGCCGGCTCGGCTGGCGGTCCTGGCCGCCGTGCTGCTCTACCTCATACTGCCAGAGGGATTGACGCTTGGCGCGTCCCTCAAGTGGGGCGTGACCATTGCCGAGGTGGCCCTCCTGATCCCACTGACCGTCGCGGCGCCGCGTATGCGACCCGAGGCGCGCAGTTGGGTACGCCCGGCAGCGGTCGTGTTGATCGCGGTGGTCAATCTCGCCAACGCGATCTCGCTCGTACTCCTCGTCGATGCGCTGTTGCATGGAAGGAGCAAGCTGGGGCATGTCCACCTGGACGGACCCACGCTCATCAAAGCCGCGATTGAGATATGGCTGACCAACGTCATCGTGTTCGGCCTGTGATATTGGGAACTCGACCGTGGGGGGCCAGGCGCGCGACGCGGCCCGTGGCGTCGTGCGCCGATGCGCAGCGTCAGCACATCACCGTAGGGCGCGACGCCGTCGACCCCGATGGCGGCACCGGGGACCAGACCGAGCGTCGCCAGGTATTGCAAGAGAGCGGAGTCACCGTCCGGCACGCGCACGACCGTCGCTGTAGCCCCAACCGGCAGGTCACTCAAGGCGATGCTCCCGTTGGCGTCTATCGTGCCCTCGCGCGTGGGGATGGGGTCGCCATGCGGGTCGCGCGCCGGGTTGCCCAACTTGGCGGCGATGCGCTCCTCCAACTCTTTGGAGAGCACATGTTCGAGGCGTTCGGCCTCGGCATGCACACGGTCCCAGGGCATGCCGAGCAGTTCGGCCAGGAAGAGTTCGATCAGGCGATGGTGGCGCAGCATCTCCAGGGCGATGGCCACGCCCTTGTCGGTCAGTTCCACGCCATGGTAGGGCGTGTGCCGCACCTAGGGGCCGGCCGGGTCCGCGGCGAGATGCTTGAGCATCGCCGTGACCGAGGAGGGCTTCACGCCAAGGCGGTCGGCCAGCCCCTGTGTCGTGGCGCGGCCGCCATCCTCCTGCAAGCGATAGATCTGTTTGAGGTAGTCCTGCTCGGCCGCCGACGGCGCATGCATTACGTTTACTCACGGCAAAGATAATTTTTAGCCTAGCAAAAACATTATACCTGTAGCCGCAAAATTGTCAAATAGCTCGAAACACAACTGCAAAGAGAGGCTTGGCGAATTGGCCGATTGGCGCCTATTGACAGACCGACAGTTGGATGTGGGCCATGGTCATAGTCGCCGATAGTGGGCATGAAAGTTGCGTGTACGCTGTTCGCTAGAACGTACTATTCCAGCCATTACATTGCCGTTTTTCGGCGCGGGAGACCCCTCATGTCCATGGCAAAAGCCGTGTCGAGTGAAGCAATGAGCACGCCCGAGATCTTCGACACAGGTGTGGTCGAAGATCCCATCGAGAGCGCCAAGGCCGCCGGCCTGCGCTATGTGACCGACAAAAAGCCCGGTATACAGCGGCGCCGTGAGGGCGATGATTTTATCTATATCGCCGTCGACGGGCAGCCCATCACTGATGAGAAGACGCTGGAGCGCATTAAAGGTATCGGCATCCCTCCGGCATGGGAGGAGGTGTGGATCGCGCCGATCGCGCGCGGGCACATCCAGGCGACCGGGCGCGACGCCAAGGGCCGCAAGCAATATCGCTATCACCCGAAGTGGCGCGCCGTGCGGGACGAGACGAAGTTCACGCGTATGGTCGAGTTCGGCGAGACGCTGCCTATGATCCGCAAGTTTATCGGGCAGGATCTGGGTCGTCACGGCCTGCCGCGCGAGAAGGTGCTAGCGACCGTCGTCACATTGCTCGACGAGACGCATATCCGCATCGGTAACGAGGAGTACGCGCGCGAGAACGAGTCGTACGGCTTAACCACGATGCAGCACGAGCATGTGGGCGTTGAGGGCGCCAAGATCCACTTCGAGTTTCGGGGCAAGTCGGGCAAGGACCATGTAGTCGACGTCAAAGATCGGCGCGTCGCCAAAATTGTCAAGCGGTGCGAGGAGCTGCCCGGCCACGAGTTGTTCCAATATCTCGACCATGACGGCGAACGCCATACGATCCAGTCGGACGACGTCAACGAGTATTTGCACGCGATCACGGGACAGCACTTCACCGCCAAAGACTTCCGCACCTGGGCCGGCACGGTGATGGCGGCGCATACGCTCAAGGAACTCGGCCCGTTCGACGCGGAGACGCAGGGCAAGCGTAACGTCGTCGAAGCGGTCAAACGCGCCGCCGCGGAGTTGGGCAACACGCCCGCGATCTGCCGTAAGAGCTACGTGCATCCCGGTGTAATCGACGCCTACTTGCACGGGACGCTGCTGCCGTCGCCGGAGTTGCAAGAGGAGCGCGAGGCGGCGGAGTCGCGCAATGGGATGCACCCCGTGGAAGCCGAGGTGCTGGCGCTGGTGCGTGGGTTGATGGGACAGGGCGAACAGGGCAAGGGACGCGGCGCCGCCTAGCTGTACCCGGCCATCAGGTTGGTGACAGGCGGTTGGCGCGGCCGTGGGCCCTCCACCCGCCGCCGTCGGGGATGCGGCCGATCCTCTTGACGTCCATGTGGACCAGCTCGCCGGGCTGGTCGCGCTGGTAGCGGACGGCGCTGGCCTTGGAGGAGCGGATCTGCTCACCGGTCAGCGGGTCCAGCTCGCACAAGTACGCCACCTGGTGGCGGCGCAGGATTCGGCTGACGGTCCTGGGCGGGACACCCAGTTCGGGACCAAGCCAGTCCTGCCCGCGCCGTTCGTCCTCGCGCAGCGCCACGACCGTGTCCTCGACCGAGGGCTGGTGCGCTGCGGGCATCGGTGCGGACGTGAGGAACGCTCGGTCAGGCTGGCTTCGCCCTCGGCTCGGTAGCGGGCCACCCATCGGCGCGCGCACTACCGGGAGACGTCGAGTTCCCTTGGCCACATGCGCGACGGGGCGACCGTCGCGGACGACGCGCTGGACCAGCACTCGACGGCTGTGAACGGTCAGGCGGGCGTTAGCGTGTGGCGCCGAGGCCTCCGATTGTGGTGACTGACGATGCCAGCGCCGAAGAGCACAAACGATAGGATACCGAGCGATTTAATAGGTTGATGATATCAAAAGGGTGTGTTTCATTCGAGTTGAAAGGAGGGGTAGCGGACACGGTCTAAACACGGCAAGATGAGAGTACTAACCAACCCATCGAGCTGGAGGAAACCAATGATGCCTGCCACCCCTACCCCGAGTGT
>JAABUM010002081.1_pt1 | contig 27900 bp, 22 predicted proteins | sample 5559161 | NCBI WGS metagenome assembly JAABUM01 (sample SAMN10711868, study PRJNA513369) | rock metagenome | isolation source: Antarctica rocks | place: Antarctica: Victoria Land, Siegfried Peak nord
GGAACTGGTCTTGCCCTTCAGGTCCTTGGGCACGGTGACCTGCCCGTCACTCACGTTCAGGGTCACCGGCTCGGTGGGGTTCACCGAGTTTCCGGCTGCCGGCGTGGTACCTGCGACCTGATCCTTCAGGTATTTGGTGTCGGACACCTGCTTCCCGCTGACCGTTACTGCGGTGAAACCGGCCTTCGTCAAAGTTTTGGTGGCCACATCGACCGCCAGACCCTCGACGCTGGGAATGGCGCGAGAATTCGGGCCACTCGACACGTCGATGGTTACCGAACTTCCAGAGGGCGCGTCCTGGCCGGACTTGGGGTTCTGATCGACCACCTGCATCACGGTCTGCTCACTGGTGACCTTGCGGACGGTCGCGCCGAAGCTCTGCGCCTTCAAGATGGCGACGGCCTGGTTCTGGGTCATGTTGACGACGTTGGGCACGCTGGCAAGCTTGGTCTGATTACTCGACATATTCACCAGATAGCCGATGCCGAGGATCGCGGCGACCAATGCCACGGCTGCGGCTACCCAGATCAGGGTGCGCCGTTGCGGCTTCTGCGACTGGTCGTACTCGGCCGTGAGGTCGCGTCGGGTCGCCGGAGCCGGGGTGGCTCGTGGACGCCGGTCGACGTCGAGGTCTGCGCCGCCGGTTGCGGCAGCGGCAGCGCTCAGCGGGGTTTCGGTGCGCGCACGTTGCAGGTCGGCCCGGAACTCCGACGCCTTCTGGTACCTGGCATCGCGCGGCTTCTGTAAGGAATGCAGCGTGACGGCGTCCATTGCGGGGGGCACCGATGTCTCGTAGACCGAGGGTCGCTTGGGTGCGTCGGTGATGTGCTGGTAGACGAGGCTGACCGGCTCGCCAACGAACGGGGTGCGACCGGTGAGGAGTTCGAACAGCACACAGCCGGCGGAGTACAGGTCGGAGCGCGCGTCGACCGTCTCGCCCTGTGCCTGCTCGGGCGACAGGTAACGGGCGGTGCCAACGACGGCTGAGGCGGACGTCATGGTGGCGCCGGCGTCGGCGAGGGCGCGGGCGATGCCGAAGTCCATCACTTTGACGCTGCCGCCCCGGGTGAGCATCACATTCGCCGGCTTGATATCGCGGTGCACGATGCCCTTCTCGTGCGAGTAGTCCAACGCCGAGAGGATTCCCATCATGATGCGTGCGGCCTCGTCGGGCGCGAGCTTTCCCTCGTCGTCCAGGATGTCGCGCAGCGTGTCGCCCTCGACGTACTCCATGACGATGTACGGCACGTCGATCTGGGCGCCGCCGGTCTCGACGAAGATGTCTTCGCCGGAGTCGTAGACGGCGACCACGGAATGGTGGTTGAGGCCGGCCGCCGACTGCGCCTCACGCCGGAAACGGGTCAGGAAGGAGGAGTCCCGGGCCAGGTCCGATCGCAGCATCTTGATGGCAACGGTGCGCCCGAGGCGGGTGTCGTGACCGAGGTGGACCTCGGCCATACCGCCGCGACCGATGAGCTCACCGACCTCGTAGCGGCCGCCGAGGATGCGGGGGGTGTCGGTCACCGGAACTCCTTGGGCGAGTCCCCGGGGTGGCCGAGACTCGCAATCTGGATGGGTTTGGTGAAATTGTCGGTCGGGGTGTCCGAGGGACGATTCATCAGGATGATGATCGCTACGACGGCCGCCACGACGGCCAACGCCAGTACTGCGAGCGCAGCGAATAGTTTGTTCTTCGATCGGGTCGGGCGCACCGGGGTGCTGCCGGTCGGGCGGCTGCCCTGGTCGCGACCGGCGGGATTTGATGACCCGGCAGGCTCGGCGAACCGCCGGGTGGCGGAATGTCCGGCGGGCATCCGACTGGTGACCTGCGGACCCGACGGGGCGGGGGTGAAGCCAATCGGCCCCGACGGACCGGACGGGCCCTCTTCGTCGCGCTCGGGTACTTCAAGGTTTCGTTCCGGGGCTTTGCGTTCGCGTCGGCCCTTCCTGCTCGGCGGCACGGCGGGCGGTGCGGCCGGCTGGGTCCACTGACCGGGCCGGGGCGGCTCACTGAAAGGGTCGAAGCCCATCCGGGCGCTGTCGTTGATCGACTGCTCCAGTGCGCGGCCGAACTCGGCGGCGGAGTCGGGGCGGAACTGGGGGTCCTTCTCCAACGCTGCCAGCACCACCGCCCGCACAGGCGGCGGCACGAAGTCCGGCATCGGAGGCGGCGGTTCGTGAACGTGCGCCATCGCAAGGGCGACCGGGCTGTCGGATCGAAAGGGCCGCCTACCGCAGAGCATCTCGTAGGCGACGACCGCGAGTGCGTAAACGTCGCTGAGTGGGGTGGTCTCCTGGCCCAGCGCGGCCTCGGGGGCGAGGTACTGAGCAGTGCCCATCACCTCACCGGTACGGGTGACGGTGGCCGATCCGACGGCGCGTGCGATGCCGAAGTCGGTGAGCTTGACGATGCCGTCGGGCGTGACCAGGACATTGGCCGGCTTGACATCCCGGTGCACCAGTCCATTGCGGTGCGCGGACTGCAGGGCGGTCGCTGTCTGGGCGATGAGACCCACGGTGTCGACAGCCGGCATCGGGGCGCGGTCGGCGATGATACGTGACAGCGGGAGCCCCTCGACGTACTCCATCACCAGGTAGGCCGAGCCCTCGTCCTCGCCGTAGTCGTAGACGGCCGCGATGTTGGCATGGGTGAGGGCGGCCGCCAGTCGGGCTTCGGTGCGGAACCGGTCATCGAACCCGATGTCATCAGCCAGGCCGCTCTTGAGCACTTTGACCGCCACGGTGCGACCGAGGATGGCGTCGGTCGCAGCCCAGACCTCGCCCATCCCACCGGCTGCGATCCGGTCGGTCAGCGTGTAGCGCCCACCCAGGGTGTCCCCTCCGCCGACGCTCATCGGTTGATCGCCGCCTCGATGACCTTCTTGGCGATGGGCGCCGCGACAGATCCGCCGCCCGCCTCGGTGCCGTACTTGCCGCCGTTCTCCACCAGCACTGCGATCGCGATCTTCGGATCGTTAGCGGGAGCGAAGGCGGTGAACCAGGCGTGTGCGGGCGCTCCGTTGCCGTGTTCGGCGGTCCCGGTCTTGCCAGCGACCTGTACACCGGGAATCTGAGCCTTCTGGCCGGTGCCGCTGTCGACGACGGCGCGCATCATCGTTTTCAGATCGTTGGCGACCGGTTCGGTCACGGCGGTGGAGAACAGCTTCGGGTCGGTGGAGGAGATGACGTCGAGGTTGCCATCGCGTACGTCCTTCACGATGTACGGCGCCATCACCTTGCCGCGATTGGCGATCCCGGCCGCCACCATCGCCATCTGCAAGGGAGTGGACTTGACGTCGAACTGACCGATGGAGGCCTGCGCCAGCTGTGGCGGGTTCAGTCCGGTCGGGAACGTGCTCGCGACCACGGGCATCGGAATCGTGAGCCGTTGGCCGAAGCCGAAGCGCCGGGCCTGTGCGGCGACCGCATCCTGGCCGAGACTGAGACCGATACTGGCGAACGCGGTGTTGCAGCTGATCTCGAGCGCTTTGACGAGGGTCGTCTTGTCGTTCGGACCGCAGGCGCCAGAAAAATCGTTGGGCAGGGTTGTGGTGGTCTGCGGCAACTTGAGGCGAGCCGGCCCGGGAACGGACGTTTGCGGGGTGTACCTGCCCGACGACAGCGCCGCGGCACTCATCACGAGCTTGAAGGTCGACCCGGGCGGATAGAGCTCGGAGGTCCCGCGGTTGAGCAAGGGCTGCGAGGTGTCTTTGCCCAGTGCGGTCCACGTCTTCTGCACCGCACCCAGATCGTGACGGGACAATGTGTTCGGGTCGTACGTCGGGCTGGTCACCATCGCCAGGATTGCCCCGGTCTTCGGGTCGAGGGCGACGACGGCCCCGACCTTGTCGCCCAGAGCCGTGACGGCAGCTTTCTGAACGGCGGCGTCTAGGGTCAGGTCGACGTTCGCGCCCTGCGGCTTCTGACCCGTCACGATGTCGGCGAACCGGCGGTAGAAGAGCTTGTCGGACGTCCCGGACAGGAGTGCGTTATAGCTCGACTCGACCCCTGAGGAGCCGTAGACGAACGAGAAGTAACCGGTCGCTGTCGCGTACGTCGAACCCTGCGGGTAGGTACGTAACCACTTGTACTCGTCGTTGCTGGGTTTGGAGACGGCTGCCGCGGTGCCGCCGACCAGGATCGAGCCGCGCTGCTGGGCGTAGGACGACAGGAGCGTGCGCCGGTTACCCGGGCGATTGTTCAGCGACTTGGCCTGGACGAACTGGATGGTGGTGCCAGCGATCAGCAGTGCGCAGAACATGGCGGCCACCACAAGGCCCAACCGTCGGATCGGGGCGTTCATCGGAGCCTCAGCGCCTGGGTGTCGGCTGAGCCGATCTGGGACGGACCGGAATCTTCAGGGGTCGGCCGGCGGGCCTGGTCACTGATGCGCATCAGCAGGATGACGATGATCCAGTTTGCGAACAATGAGCTTCCACCGGCCGACATGAATGGCGTGGTGAGGCCGGTGAGCGGAATCACCCGGGTCACTCCACCGATCACTACGAACACCTGCAACGCGATGGAGAAGCCGAGACCGGTTGCGAGCAGTTTGCCGAATCCGTCCCGAGCGGCGATGCCGGCGCGCAGCCCGCGCTCCACCAGGATCGCGTAGAGCATGATGATCGCGATGAGTCCTACCAGGCCCAGCTCCTCCCCGAACGAGGGGACGATGAAGTCGGAGTTCGCGAAGTAGGTCAGGTCAGGGCGGCCCTGCCCGAGTCCGGTGCCGAGCATGCCTCCACTGCCCATACCCATCAGGCCGAGGGCGAGCTGGTCGGACAGGCCCGTGTTGAACGGGTTGATCCACAGGTCCACGCGCACCCGGAAGTGGGCGAACAGCAGGTAGGCGGCGTAGCACCCGGCCATGAACAGGGTGAGGCCGATGATGATCCAGGAGCGCCGTTCGGTGGCCACGTAGAGCAGCGAGACGAACAGACCGAAGAACAGCAGTGAGGTGCCGAGGTCGGATTCGAAGACCAGCACCGCGAGGCTGGCGAGCCAGGCGAGGATGATCGGGCCGAGGTCGCGCGCTCGCGGCAACGGGAATCCCAAGATTCGCCGACCCACCAACGACAGCGCATCGCGTTTCTGCACCAGGTACCCGGCAAAGAAGATGATGACGGCGATCTTGGCCAACTCGCTCGGCTGGAAGGACAGCGGTCCGACGCCGATCCAGATGCGACTGCCGTTGACATTGCGCCCCAGGATCGGGGTGAGGGGTAGTAGCAACAAACCGAGGCCGACGAGGGCGAAGGTGTAGATGTACTGGCCGAGGCGGCGGTGATCGCGCACGATCACCAGCAAAGCGCCTGCCGCCAGTACCGAGATACCCGTCCAGAACAGTTGCCGCACTGCTGCGCCGTCGGCGAGATCTTTGCCCTTGGCGAGGTCGAGGCGGTGAATCATGACCAGTCCCAACCCGTTGAGCAGAGTTGCGACCGGCAGCAGCACCGGGTCGGCGTACGCAGCCTGCCAGCGCACCAGCAGGTGCAGGGCGAGCGCTACGACGCCGAAGCCGATGCCGAGGGTCAGCAGGTCGGGGGGCAGCCTGCCCTGGATGGCCAATCCGACATTGGCGTAGGCGAGCATCACGATGGCGAGCGCGAAGGCGAGCAGCAGCAACTCGACACCCCGCCGGGTTCTCGGCGTGCCCTGGGTGATGGTGCGGTGCAGGGCTGAGGATGCGGTCACGGGCTACAACTACTTGCCTGCGCCCGACACGCCGCAGCCTGGCTGGTGAGGGTTTGCACGACCCGACGAGCGTCGGCGAGGTTGTCCGCGCCGATCGACGCCTTGACTCGGCTCTGGTAGTAGGGCGGGAGGTCCTGGACCGGGATGTTCGTCGGCTGACTGACCGAGTTCAGGTGGAACGGGCCGATGCTGTCGTGCAGGCCACGGTAGATGGCGACGGTGCCGTTGTCGGAAGCGATGTAGTACTGGGACTGGGTCCAGGTGTATGCGATCCAGCCGCCCACCCCGACGATTGCGATGACCAGCACGCCGAGGCCGAGCCACCGCAGCCGGTGAAACCGGGAGGGGCCTTCTTCAGCCAGGACCGGGTTGGGCACCTCGTCTGCATCATCGGTGTCGCCTCGACCGGTCGTGTCGGACGCAGCACCGGGGGCGGGGGTGTTTGCCTCGCGGCTGAGGGCGGCAGCCTTCTCGGCCGGGGTCCCGGGCGTGCTGGAGACGGCTGCTGCAGCGTCCTGGTCAGGGGTGGCGGGAGCTCCGGCCGCGCCGACGACCTGTGGTGTCGCCGACGTCGGGGCAGCGGAATCGACCACGTCGGCCACCACGACGGTCACGTTGTCACGGGCCGAGGCCTTGAGCGCGATAGCGATCAACCGGTCGGCGATCTCGCCGGGCATTCCCTCTGAGGTCACGATGTCCTCGATGGTGGATTTCGCGACGTAGTCCGACAGGCCGTCCGAACACATCAGGTAGCGATCACCCACCCGGGCCTCACGTAACGAGATGTCGGGCTCGTCGTCGGCCCGCCCGGTCAGCACGCGAGTCACGAACGAGCGCTGCGGGTGGTGTTCGGCCTCGGCCGGGGTGATGCGGCCCTCGTCGAGCAGGGTCTGCACCAACGAGTGGTCCTTGGTGATCTGGGTGAAGACGCCGTCGCGGACCAGGTAGGCACGTGAATCGCCGATGTTGGCCATCGCGAGCTTGTTTCCGCTACGCAGGAAAGCGATCAGCGTGGTGCCCATGCCCTCCAGGTCGGGCTGGTCATCCATTTCGTCGCGTAACCGCTCGTTGGCCCGTTCGACGGCCTCCCGAAGCTGGGTCAGCGCCTCGTCGGCGCCGTAGGACTCACCGTCGAGGTGAACCAGTTCGGACACCACCGTGGAGCTGGCCATGTCACCCGCCGCATGCCCACCCATACCGTCGGCGAGGACGAGCAGGTCGGGACCGGCGTACCCGGAGTCCTCGTTGCGGGTCTTGGAACCCAGGCCCAGGTCGGTGCGGGCGGCGTAACGCAGCGCGATCGGCATACCGGCTACTTCCTGACCTCGAGGACCGTCTGACCGATCCTGACGCGGGTGCCCTCGCGCATCGGCACGTGCTGACCGATCGGTTGGTCACCGATGAAGGTGCCGTTGGTGGAGCCGAGATCGTCGATGAACCAGCTGTCTGCGTCGCGGTAGACGCGTGCGTGGCGACCGGACGCGAAGTCGTCGGACAGCACCAGCACGCACTCCGGGTTGCGACCGATCAGCACCCCACCCTCGGACAACGGCACGCTGATGCCGCGCATCAGACCCTCGATGACCGCCAGGTGGGTGGGTCCACCGCGTGGTGCTTTCGCCGGCCGGGCAGGACGACGATCTTCCCGGGCCGTCGCCCGGCGGCCGTCGGCCCGGGGTGAACGGACGCCGTACAGGTCACCACGCAACACACCGACGATGCTGAAGATGAACGCCCACAGCGCCACCAGGAGCCCCACACGGATCACCGTGATGGTCAGTTCGCTCAACGGCGGCCGCCTTCCTGGAAGAGCAGGTGGGTGCGGCCCACAGTGATCCGGTCACCGTCGTGCAAGTGGGCGCGGTCGATGGGGTCACCATTGAGGAAAGTGCCGTTGGTGGAGCCGAGGTCACTCACGGTCATCACCAGGTGCGGCCCGTCGTTGGTGACGCGGATCTCGCTGTGCCGCCGCGAGATCCCCGGATCGTCGAGCATGATGTCGGCCTCGTCGTCCCGGCCGACGACCGTGATCGCGCCGAGCAACGGGTAACTGTCGCCGTCGATGATCAGCGACGGTCGCTGCTTGAACCGCCGCGGGGCGGCAGGACTCGGAGCGGCCGGGTTCGGTGGCTTCGGGGCGAGGTACTGCTCCTGCGGCGGATCGACGTAGTCGACGTCTCCATGGTCGTCGTATTCGTCGTACTCAGCCTGCTGGGACGCTTCGGGTTGCTCCCAGTGCTGGTGACGAGATGGTTGGCGTTCGTCGTGCACCTGCCGCGCGATCGAGGGTCGCAGGCGGAATACGCCCGTTTCGAGCTCGGGATCTTCGGCGAACTCGACACGAACCGGGCCACCGGGAAGGTATCGCTGCATATCAGCGTGCTCGGTTGCACTCGCGATCAACTCGTCGTTGACGTCGTCGCGCGCCTCGTCGAGCCGCTCGAAGTCGCTGGTGCTCAAGTCGACCGTGAACAGATTCGGTACCACCGGACGTTGGCCCTTCTTCGCACTCGCGGCACGATCGTCCATGGCGCCCCGCATGGCACTGGCGATCTCGACCGGTTGCACCTCAGAACGAAACGCCTTGGCGAATGCTCCATTGACGCCTTCGGACAGGCGACGTTCGAGGTTGGAGAACAAACCCATCACTGCCTCCTGTTGGTGCTCGTCTACCCGTACACCCTGACCGCGCATCTGCCCTCGCGCGGTCACCGGGCGCGCCCGGTACACGCCCCGAGCGACCTTGATCGTAACGGCGCAGCGGGTGAGCAGGTGGTAGGCGCCGACGATCGATGGGCCCGGTTTGGTGTTCGGTCCCGGTTCGCGGCACACTGGTGCGGCACTCGCGCGAGTGGCGGAATAGGCAGACGCGCACGGTTCAGGTCCGTGTACCCGAAAGGGTGTGGGGGTTCAACTCCCCCCTCGCGCACCACGGGTCGTTTCGATTATGACGGCCAGCAGTTCTCCACAGTCCCGGTCGAGCATCCAGCTCGGCCGGGATTCTGCTTTCTGATTCCGGTGGCAGTCACGCCTGCAATCCTCGCCGACCAGGGACAAGCCCCCGGGTGACGTGCTCCTGCGGGCTCTGCAAAAGGAGGGTGAACGCGTGAAACACGTGCTTTCAGGTGGGGGGTGGTAGTCGAACGACCACGGTGGGGAGGTCCTCCAAGCGCTGGTACGCATTGCACGTGGACTCCCGGGCCTGCGACAGCGAGCCCAGTAACCGTTCGCCGGTGCCCGGGACTTTCGATCCGTCCGGGTCGGCCGCGGTGCCGAGAACGCTCAGGACTTCGGACAGGATGATCTGCGCGGTCACGACGTCAGTCATGGCCTTTCTGGTCTCTTCGCGGTCTGCGGCGATGAGCTGGGAGTTCTTGCAGAGCTTCTTGGCGGCGCGGTGCCCGTCACACAGATGGACCAGCGATTGTTCGACGCAGGTGATGACCTTTTGCAACATCGTTGGCCGCGGATGCTCCGCGCCGTTGACGACAACCGGCCCCGGTGTCGAACGCAGCAACGCCCGGATCATCGTGACGGCGTCGAGGTGCAGGTGGGACATGGCACTGTCGATGGCGTACTCAGCGTCTGTGAGTGCCAACTTGGCCGCCTCCGCCGGTTCGCTAAGCGGCAGCCTCGAGACAAAAAATTCGCGGGTATAGAGCACAGAGAATTCTCCTTGGCGAGGTGTGAGATCGACCCGTCGACCGACAGCACGGACCCTCTGCTGCAGAATAAGCGCCTTCCCGATCCAGCACGCCCGATTCTCTTAAACTGCCGATGTCCCTCAACTCCGCAGAGTCACCCGCAGAATTTTCTCATTGCTGTTGCCCGCGATGCTGTCTTTGTCTCCTTGATTCGTCGTCGTCAGCCAGAGCGTGTTTCCTGGGGCTGGCTCGACGGTCCGCAACCTGCCGTATGTGCCGACGAAGAGCTGTTGCACTCCCGTCAGGCTGGTACCGCTGATCACCGCCCGATAGAGACGTTGACCGCGCTGGCAGGCGATGTACAGCGCATTGCCGACAACCGCGATACCCGAGCAGGATCCCTCGGGAGTCGCATAGGTGCGCTTAGGAGCGATGAAACCCGGCTTGTTGCAGGCTCCGACTGTCCCCTCGCAGGAGGGCCAACCATAGTTTCCGCCACGGACGATCAGGTTCGTTTCGTCCATGACGGAATTGCCGAATTCCTGCTCCCACAGTCGGCCCTGGGAGTCGAAGGCCAACCCTTGGGGGTTTCGGTGACCGTAACTCCAGACCGCGTTACGGAACGGGTTGTCAGCCGGGATGCTTCCGTCAGGGTTGATCCGAAGGATCTTGCCGTTGAGGCCGGCGGTGTTTTGGGAATTATTGCCGTTCTGCGCGTCACCTGTGGAGATGTAAAGCTTCCCGTCGGGGCCGAAACGCAACCGCCCGCCATCGTGGTACTTGTTGCGCAGGATGCCCTTGAGCAGGACCTGCTCACTGGAGGTGTCCAACACGTTGCCGTTCAGTTTGATGCGTACGACCCGATTGTCGGTGCTGGACGTGTGCATGATGTACAGCCAGTGATCCGTACTGAACGTCCGACCGACCGCTACACCGAGCAGGCCGCCTTCACCGTCGGTCCCTGCTACTCCCGGGACGGTTCCGACGGTCGTCTTCACGCTGGTGGCAGGGTCGAGTCGCACGATCGAATGAGCGTCGCGACGGGTGTAGACCACGGTGCCGTCCGGTAACGTCGTCAGTCCCCAGGGGAGGTCGGTGTCGGTGGCCACCTGGCGAACACCGCACACCGGACTCGCGCAGCTCGCCCCGGTGGTGGCGGAGGCGACGTTACTCGCAGCGGACACGTTTCCTGCCGCATCTCGTGCCGTGACCGTGTAGCTGTAGCTCGTCTGCGCAGCCAGGCCGCTGTCGAGGAATCGCGTAACGGGCGCAGTCGAGGCGGTACCGGACACCGTCCCGACCTTCCTGCCACCACGCGCCACGTCGTACGCGCGTACGCCGATGTTGTCGCTCGCCGCCGTCCAGGAGAGGCTGACCGAGGTGCCCGACGCGCTCGCGGCCAGCTTGGTCGGGGTGGTCGGTTTCTGGGTATCCACCTGACACGGTGGTGGTGTGACGAAGATGCTCGCACTGGCCTGCGACACGTTCCCAGCGGCGTCGCGGGCGTTGACATACAGACCCCACGTGGAGCCCGCGACCACAGTCAGAGCCGTCGACAAGGTGCTGCCGCTGACAGACTTCATCAGCTGCCCGTCGTGGTAGATGTCGTAGGCAGACACGGCCGTGTCGTCTGTGGAGGCGTTCCAGGAGAAATTCACGGACGTACAGGTCAAAGAACTGACCCGTGGATTCGCGGGAATGCTGGGCGGCCGGCTGTCACTCGTACCCCTTGTGGCCGACCACTTCTGGTTCGTGCCGCCGTTACACGTCCACACCGCGACCGCAGAACCGTTCGCGGTGCGCTGCCCCCGCACGTCGAGGCACAACCCGGACTCGGCGCCAACGATGCTGCGGTCCGCTGCGACTCGCCACTTCTGGTTGGCACCGCCGTTGCAGGTGTAAAGCTGCACGGTCGCGCCCGCAGTACGCCGGTGTCCGGCGACCTCGAGGCATCGGGTGCTGTCGAAGATGCGTAGCTCGCCGACCGACGTCAATGTCCACGCCTGGTTGAGCGAACCCGTGCAGTCATACAGAATCACCCTCGACCCCGGTGCGTGCCGTCCCTGGTGGACGTCGAGGCAACGACCGGACTGCGCGCCTCGCAGCGGCGTGGCGTCTGCTGCAGTTGCACCGGGGGCAACGACGAGCATCGACGCGAGCAGTAGAACTGCCACCACGAGGGCCGCGAGCGTCGCGGAAGAAATACGGCGAAGGTGCCTGACACCGGTCATGACTCTCCCTGGGCAGCGGATGGGCAGGAGTGCTCGGCGATGTTCCTGCAGCGAGCGACGCCAATGCCGATGCCGGGAAGATTACCGCCGTAGATCCCGCGAAAAGAGGTTAGGAAGCACCCCAAAAGTTCAGGTGGTCTCCATCCAGAACGGGGTCGGGCCGATGCCGATACGCCAACGCGCAGCCTCTTCAGAAGGGCTGACCGGGCCGACGGCCATGGCCAACGTCCGTAGTAGACCCTTGGTGGTGAGCAGCCGAGCCTTCTCGCGGGGGCCGCGGGCGTCACGACCGCCGACCGACGCCAAGCCGGCCATGACCGGCGACACCAACAGGCCGGACCCACCCGCCAGGCCGCGGTATCCGAGCCGCTCGGTGCGTCCCAGCCCGGGTGGGCCGGCCAAGAAAGAACGTAGGTTCTCCGGTACCGGCTCCAGGACGTCGCGGTACGCCGCGATGGCCTCACCCAGCTGGGCGTGGGTGCTGGGCAAGTCCGTCGCGCCGAGCTTGGCTGCGCTCACTGCCCATTGCTCGACGTACGCGTCCGGCCAATGTCGGCCGAAACGCGGGGCCAAATCGGACCCCACCGCCAGTTGCCCGGCCAGGAACGCGTCGGTGAAGGCCAAATGTACCCAGCGCAGCAGGTCCGGATCGCCCGCCGCGTACGCGCGCCCGTCGGGTGCGTGCCCCTTGACTTTGCGGTGCATGCCACGCACCCGCGCAGACTCGCGCTCGGCCAGCTGCTCGGACCCGAACGTGGTGACCACCAACCATCGCGCGGTGCCTGCAAGTCGCTTCCAGGGGTCTTCGGTGTAGTCGGAGTGCAGCTGGACGCCTGCCAGAGCCAATGGGTGGGCCGCCTGCCCCAGCAGAGCCGCGACACCTCCCGCGAGAGTCGACAGGTCGCCATGCACCTTCCAGACCACGCCCTCAGGTTCGAACAACCCCGGCCCTTCTCCGACGGTCGCGATCGCCCGTACCCAGTCCGGTGCTCCCGTCGGATCACCGGAGACACGGGACCGGAAGGCGCTGCGAACCTTGTCGGACAGGTCGGTCAGAGGAGAGGCCACACACCCATCTTGAGAGCTTGCCGGCATGGAGAGGGCACGGGGGTGTGCAGTCAGACGATCGATCTCAGGTGACGAACTCGGGGGTCTTTCCTGTTTTCGCTTCTTCACGGGCACGACCCTCGGCTCGACGATCCACGAAGCGAGTGGCCTGCTCGTCCAAACCCTGCATGAACTCGGCTAACTCATCGCGTGCCTGCTCACCTTCCGCTCCCAGACCGGTCAGGTTGAAGATGTCCCAGTACTTCAGGATCGGCATGATGACCTCGTCGTGGTGCAGCCGCTGGTCGTAGACCCCGGCCTTGGCGATCATCATCGAGCTGCGACGGAAACCGGCCATCGTGGCGCCCGGCATCTCGAAGCCCTTGACCTCTTTTACGATGGCCCGCACGGTCTCGTCGGGGGCGATCTTCAGTGCAGCCTCGACGATGTTCCGGTAGAAGATCATGTGCAGGTTTTCGTCCTTGGAGATTCGCGACAGCATCTTGTCGGCGACCGGGTCGCCGGTCACCTTGCCGGTGTTGCGGTGCGAGACGCGAGTGGCCAGCTCCTGGAACGACACGTAAGTGACCGCTTCAAGCGCCGTCTTGTCGCCGGAGTCGTAGCCGGAGGTCATGTAGTCCATCCGGGCCCGCTCGAGTTCGACGGGGTCGACCCCGCGGGTGACCACGAGGTAGTCGCGCATCACGATTCCATGCCGGTTCTCCTCGGCGGTCCAGCGACCGACCCAGGTTCCCCACGCGCCTTCGCGCCCGAAACGGGTCGCGATCTCACGGTGGTAGGACGGCAGGTTGTCCTCGGTCAGCAGGTTCGTGAACATCGCAGCCTTGGCCGTCTCGGACAGCTTGGAGTCCTGCGGCGAATAGTCCGATCCGCCCATCGCCGCAAAGTTACGACCCTCGTCGTACGGGATGTAATCGTGCGGATGCCATTCCTGGGCCAACCTCATATGCCGATCCAGGTTGGCAGCGACAACCGGTTCGAGTTCTTCGAGAAGGTGGGATGCAGCGGGACTCATGGACCGACCTTACGCCCGTACGGCAGGTCCGAAAAGGTGCCCGGTGGTAGGTACCGGGCCACCGGACGGTGAAGACTGAGGGCATCACACAGCAGCCCGTAGCACTCGTGACCGGCACCTCTAGCGGGATGGGGCTGTGGACTGCAGTCGGCTTGGCGCAGGAAGGACTGCGAGTTGTCGCGACGATGCGCGACATAGACCGCGGGGGGAAGTTGAGGCAGGCAGCTGGGGTAGAAGTAGACCTGCGTACCCTCGATGTCACCGACCGCGCGGGAATCGCTGCGTGTCTGGGCGGGATCCGTGCCGATCTGGGCGAGGTCGAGATACTCGTCAACAACGCCGGCCGCGGCGCCGTCGGCACCCTGGAGCAACTGGGCGACGACGTCCTACAGGAGCAACTGGACGTGAACTACCTGGGCGTCGCTGCCTTGAGCCGCGCCGTACTACCCGCGATGCGCACTCTCGGTAGGGGCCGCATCGTGACCGTGACGAGTGTCGGCGGGGCCGTCGGCCAACCCTTCGCCGACGCGTACTGCGGCGCGAAGTTCGCGGTCGAGGGGCTGATGCAGTCACTCGCGCCCGTGGCGGCCAGTTTCGGCGTGGGCATTTCCATCGTCGAACCAGCCGCAGTGGCAAGTGATTTCGTGACCAACGCCGAGGTTCGGAGTCGCCCGGGCATCGACGATGACCCGTACGCTGAACTGCTGGCAGCTTATCTGCGACGCAGCGAGGCGGCCTTTGCCAATGCCCAGGACGCGCGCGCTGCGGCTGCGACCATCATCGAGGCAGCCACGACGACCGCACCCAAGTTCCGCTGGCAGACCTCGCCCGGCGCATCGGCATTCGTAGGGCTATCGCTCGCGGACATCGACGGCCGCCGCGTGATCGACCAAACCGCTACCTGGATCGCCTGACAGGCCGCAGGGGAGATGGTGCGTGTGGCAATGCCCAAGCCCAAGGCTCGACACAGGAAGACCCCGGACTACTCGGCGAACATCGGCCTGATCGGCATCGTGATCGTCGTGATGGGCGGCGCCATGCTCATTTCCGCACAGGTGGGCGCCGGCCCGGCCATCATCATTGCGGGCTTCACCGCGATTTTCTTCACCCTCGGTATCGGCGGTGGGTCATTGCGGGGCGACCTGCGCAAAGCTGCCTGGTACGGGCCGTTGACCGCGCTGTCGGCTTCGGTGCCGCGGATCGTCGCCGAACATCAGCTCGTTGTCGCCCTGGCACTGGCCGCCGTCATCATTTTCGTCGCGGGCCTGCTGCCTGCCCTCGGACGCAATTATCAACAGGCCGGTCTGGGGCTCGGTCTGATCACGGTGCTCGGTTTCGCTTTGCAGACCGACACCGGGTCGGCTCCCCAGACGGTACTCGGCGCTTTCGTGGGTGTCGTATTCGTGGTGCTGCTGCGGATCCTGCTGAAGTTCCGCGATCCCAGCGACGTGACTCGCGCACTGGCGGCTGAGACATTGACCCGATCCGATCCGGGTTTCGGGCAGGCCTACACGATGTGGTTGCGGGACAAGCCCGTCCGCTGGATCGACGAAGTTCTACAGGTCGCTGTCGGGTACCGGACGCTGCGCGGAGTGCTGGAGGGGCAGGACGCCGTCCGTGTCGATGCCCGAGCTGAGGAAGTCGCCGCAGTCGTCGCAGTGCAGAAACCGCCCCCTGCCACCACCGGTTCCCCTTGCGGCGCGCCCGCGTCGGACCCGAACCCCTCAGATCCGGTCGCGGTCAGGCATGCACTGCGGGCGCTGGACCGCATCGAGCAACTCGCCCGCGACCGTGATGAGAGCATCGCTGCGGACGCGGGAGCCACCAGGCGGGTATTCGCGCGGGCATCGATCCGATCGGTACTGGTCTGGCGATCGCAGATCTTGCGACACGCCCTCCGCACTGTGATCGGGGTCGTCCTCACGTTCCTGCTCGCTTGGGCGACCGTCGGCCCGAAGGATCCGCTGGTCACCTCGATGGCCACCGCGGCCTTCGCGATCCTGCAGATCAGTTGGAGCCAGACCCTCGTCAAGGCCAAGCAACGCCTGCTCGGTGTCGGGGGTGGAGCTGCGGTGATGGCGCTCGCACTATGGCTGCTGCCGCAGGGGTGGCTGCTGCCGTTCGCGTTGTTCGGCGCGCTCGCCGGGTTGTGGCTGATAGCCAGCAACCAGGTGCTGTCGATCGGTGCTTTCGTGCTCGTCTCGGTCGGTATGAACGTAGTGACCAGGGGCCTGGATCCCAGTCGCACCCTGATCGAGTACGTGCTGCTGTTACTGGCCGGCGTGACGATCGGGCTGCTCTGCGGCTTCGTCGTCGTGCCGCACCTGGAGCCGGATCGCGTCGACAGCAGGGTGCGCGGGGCGCGGGGCGCGGTGGCGCAGCTGTTGCGGGACACGGCTCGCCTTGCACCGACAGCGACCGGTACGGGCGCCGGGTCGGTGCGACCTGCAGCCCTGGCGCAGCCGCTGCACGAGGTGCGCACCGCAGCGCAGAACCTTGCCTCCCCACTTCATCGCAGCGACGAACAGTCCGGGGTGAGCGCCACGCAGTGCCGATCGCTTGCGACCAGGTTCGAGACACTCGCGATCGTCGGTCTGGTCGAGGCGGGCGAAGGGCGCCTGACCGCCGAAACTCTGGATGCCGCAGCCGACGCGCTCGCCGAGCCCCTCGATGAAAAAGACGCCGTCCAAACTCCCGATTTCGTGCGGCTCGCCGAGTGGGTCGGTACCGAGAGTAGGCAGCTGTGTACGTCAGCTGATCGTGGGCTCAGCCAGTGATGCGTCGACAGCGGCTTCGACGTGCAGCCGCGTCGTCGGGAAGATCGGGACCGGGCTGTCGGATTGGGTGATGAGTAGTTCGATCTCGGTGCACCCGAGAACGATGCCCTGCGCGCCGGCGTCGATCAGCCGAACGACGGCCTCGCGATAAAGCTGCCGGGACTGCTCGAGGATCACTCCACGACACAGCTCGTCGTAGATGATGCGATGGATCTCGGCGCGGTCCTCGGCGGGCGGGATCAGCACCGCCAGGCCGTGATCGGTGAGCCGGTCGCGGTAGAAGTCCTGCTCCATCGTGAACGCGGTACCAAGGAGCCCGACGGTGCTCAGCCCGGCTCGGTCGACTGCGCTCGCTGTCACGTCGCCGAGATGCAGGAACGGGATGCCGACCGCCGCTTCGATCTGGTCGGAAACCTTGTGCATGGTGTTGGTGCACAGCACAAGCAGCTGCGCGCCCGCAGCTTCCAGGCTATGCGCGGCCTGCGCGAGAAGGTGCCCCGCCTCATCCCACTCGCCGGCGAACTGCAGCCGCTCGACATCGGCGAAGTCCACCGACGACAGGATGATCCGAGCAGAGTGCACACCACCCAGGCGCTCACGTACCAGCTCGTTGGCGAGCCGGTAATAGTGCGCGCTGGACTCCCAGCTCATCCCGCCGAGCATTCCGATGACCCGCGGCCTCGTGTTTGTCACGACGTCATCGTGTCATCGGACAGTGGCAGTGGGAGTTCGAGGCTAAGTATGTTAGCTTGAGAGCTATGAATACTAGCCAATCGAACGATCCGAACCGTTCGCAAAAGATCACCATGATGCTGCACCGGCCCCAGGGGGCGGTCGCGTACGACGTCACCGGCGACGGCCCACTGATCGTGTGTGTGCCCGGCATGGGTGAGCTCCGCTCCAGCTACCGATTCGTCGTGGACGAGCTCGTCGCCGCAGGCTTCCGGGTGGTCTTGGCGGATTTGCGGGGGCACGGTGACAGCGACGCCACCTTCAATGACTACGGTGACGAGGCCACGGCGGGCGACATTGCAGCGCTCGTGGAACACCTGGGCGGCCCCGCACTGATCGTCGGGAACTCGATGGCGGCGGGCTCAGCCGTGCTGGTCGCGGCCGAACGCCCCGAGCTGGTCAACGGGCTGGCGCTGGTCGGCCCGTTTGTTCGTGAGCCGGACACCTCAGGCGCGATGCGACTGGCCTTCCGGCTGATGATGGCCAAGCCGTGGGCAGCGACCGTGTGGCTGGGGTATCTCCCGAAGCTGTACGCAGGCAACAAACCTGCCGACTTCCAGGAGTACCGCGCGAGCATCCAGGCCTCGCTGAAGAAGCCGGGCAAGACCAGGGCGTTCTCGCTCACGACCCGCACCCGGCACGACGCCGCCGAAGCAGTCCTCGATCAGGTCACCACTCCTACGCTGGTCGTCATGGGTGAACTTGATCCCGACTTCTCCGATCCGTCAACTGAGGCACGCTGGATTGCGGACAGGCTGCACGGTGAGCTGCTGATGGTGCCGGCCGCGGGCCACTACCCGCAGGCGCAACGACCAGAGCTGGTCGGACCATCGTTGGTGTCGTTCGCGCAAGGACTCCCGCCGCATGCCTAGAGCCGGGCTGAGCACGCTGCGCGTCGTGCAGGAGGCGGAGGCCGTCGCCGATGAGGTCGGACTGACCCACGTGACGCTGGCGGCGGTGGCCGCACGTCTCGGGGTCAAGCTCCCGAGTCTCTACAAACACATCGGCGGGATGGACGCCCTGCGGCGGCTCGTCGCGATCCGGGCCACGGTCGAGCTGGGGGAGGTGCTTGGTCGTGGCGCCGTCGGCAAGTCGGGCACGGCCGCGTTGGAGGCGATGTTCACCGCATGCCGCAGTTGGGCAGCGACCCACCCCGGGCGTTACGAGGCGACGGTTCAGGCTCCGCCGCCCGGTGACGCTGAGCACGTGGCGGCAGGTGCGGCCGTCGTCGCCGTGGTCGTCGATGTGTTGGCCGGGTATAACCTCGACGGCGACGATGCGGTCGATGCGGTGCGCGCACTGCGGGCGGCGTTGCACGGTTTCATCGCCCTGGAAGCATCGGGCGGTTTCGGGATGCCGGTCGACATCGACCGCAGCTTCGACCGGCTGATCGCCGCGCTCGCCGACGCTCTCACCTCGTGGGGCAGCACGGGTGAGGGTCAGGTCAGCACTCAATGACTTGGCACTCGATGACTTAGCACTCTATGACGTTGACGGCCAGGCCGCCACGCGAGGTCTCCTTGTACTTGTCGTTCATGTCGGCGCCGGTCTGGCGCAGCGTGCGGATCGCGTCGTCGAGGCCCACCCGGTGCTTGCCGTCGCCGTGCGCGGACAGGCGCGCCGCGTTGATGGCCTTGACCGAGGCGATCGCGTTGCGTTCGATGCACGGCACCTGGACCAGGCCGCCGACCGGGTCGCAGGTCAGACCGAGGTTGTGCTCGATGCCGATCTCCGCTGCGTTCTCGATCTGATCGACCGTGCCGCCGATGACCGCGCACAGCGCGCCGGCCGCCATCGAGCAGGCCGAACCGACCTCACCCTGACACCCGACTTCGGCGCCGGAGATCGAGGCACCCTCCTTGAAAAGAATCCCCAGAGCGGCCGCGGTCAGCAGGTACGTCAGGACAGCTTCGTCTTCCTGCAGCTCGCGGTCGCCGTCGACGAAGCGCATGTAGTAGTGCAGAACCGCCGGGACGATACCCGCCGCGCCGTTGGTCGGGGCGGTGACGACCCGGCCACCGGAGGCGTTCTCCTCGTTCACGGCCAGCGCGTAGAGGTTGACCCACTCCATCGCCCACAGGGCGTCAGTGGGTACCCCGCCGCCGGCGCGAGCCAGCGCTTCCTGCTCGGTCAGGCGGCGCAGGAGGCCCGGCGCCCGACGACGAACGTGCAACCGGCCGGGCAGCATTTCCTCGGTGCGCGCGCATCCGTTCTCGACGCACTCCTTCATCACCTCCCAGATCTTCAGCAACTGGGAACGGGTCTGCTCCCACGGTCGGAAAGCAGCCTCGTTCGCCTTCATGACGCCGCTGATCGACAGGTTCTGCTCGTGGCAGATCGCGAGTAGTTCGGCTGCGGTCACGAACGGGTGCGGCACGGCCGGGGTGTCGCTGACCAGTTCGTCCTCGTCGGCCGCGACGACGAATCCGCCGCCGACCGAGTAGAACTCGGCAGTGTGCAATTCGGTGCCGTCGGCATCGAGGGCGATGAAACGCAGGCCGTTGGGGTGACGCGGCAACGACTTCAGGTGCAGCACCAGGTCGGTCGCGGTGTCGAAGCCGATCTCGCGCTCGCCGCCGATCCGCAGGGTGCGGGAGGCGCGGATCTCGTCGTAGCGCTCCAGAGCATGCTCGACGTCGACCGTCTCGGGTTCGGCGTCTTCGAGACCGAGTAGGACGGCCCTGTCCGTGCCGTGCCCGGCGCCGGTGGCCGCGAGCGAGCCGTACAGCTCGACGCGCAGCTTCGTGACCCGCGCAAACGCACCGCTGTCACGTAGCTGACCGACGAACCGGTGGCCCGCCCGCATCGGACCCACGGTGTGTGAGGACGACGGGCCGATGCCGATGGAAAAGAGGTCGAGCGCCGAGAGTGACATCAGATGTACTCACGCATCCCGTCGAGCAACCAGCGTGCGACGTGGGAGGAGAACGAGGCGCGCGGCATCACCCGCCAGGTGTTCTCTTCGACGCGCCACAGGACGATGCCGACCGACTCGATCAGGGTATTGACGGCCGTACCGGCCGGGAACGCCACCAGGTCCAGGTCCATCCGGCAGGACTTGTCGAGTACGTCCTGCGCTTTCGGCCCGGACAGCTCCAGGGTGGTGCGGTTCGCCGACAGATCGACGACCTGGCCGGGCCGGTCACCCAGCGCCTGCGCCAGTTGTTCGGTCAGTGCTGCCGGATCGGGGCCGCCGTCGGCCTCGTCCCTCGCGATCACCAGGAACTCATCCGGTCCCAGCCACAGCACGCTGCGACCATCGTCGAGCTGCGACACCTTGCCTACGCCGGTGGGCAACGCCCCCCCGAGCGCCGACTCGAGGGCGCTCGCGGATGCGCTGCCGGGCTGCGCCCGAAGGCCGACCTGGGCGAGGAACGGGATCTCCCGCAGGGAGGCGCCATTGCCGCTGCCGGCCGAGATCTCATCGACCAGGCGGTGCAGGGGGCTACGCCGCCTGGTCAGAACACTGCTTCTCTCAACCATCGCGTCGGGCTCCTTCTTTGTCGTAGGTGACGGGGTCGGCGATCTCTACGGGAACGAACTGCCCGTTGAAGGACGCCATGACCTCCTGGCCGATACGGTCTCGCCCATCCTTGACGAGAGCAAGGGCGAAACTGCGCTCGGAGGCCTGACTGTGATAGCTCGACGTGACGTGGCCGATCATCGGGATCGGGGTCAGCGACGGGCCGGTCAGCGGCTGGTTGGGCGCCTCCGCGGCGACCACGATCTGCGCGCCTTCGGGCAGCCGCAACGAGCGGTCCTTCGGCAGCAGGCTCACCAGGTGCTTACGCCCGGGGGCGGAATGCGATTCGCGAGAGTAGCTGCGCTTGCCGATGAACTCCTTGGTCTTGGAGACCACCCAATCCATGCCCAGATCCTGCGGAGTGACAGTGCCGTCGGTGTCCTGACCCACGATGGGGAACGCTTTCTCGGCGCGCAGCACGTGCATCGTCTCGGTGCCGTACGGGGTGATGTTGAGTTCGGAGCCAGCGGCGGTCACGTCGTCCCAGAGGGCTTCGCCGTACCAACCGCTGACGTTGATCTCGTACGCCAACTCACCGGAGAAGGTGACGCGGGCGATCCGGGCGGGGATGCCGCTGGCAAGCACCGCGTCCTGGTGGGTCATGAACTCGAAACCCTCTTTCGACACGTCGACGTCGGGCGCCAGCGCACCGACCACATCGCGGGACCGGGGTCCGACGACCGCGACGGTGGTCCACTGTTCGGTGACCGAGGTGAAGTAGACGTCCAAGTCGGGCCATTCGGTCTGGCCCCACTCCTCCAACCATTCCAGTACGCCTGCTGCGCCACCGGTGGTGGTCGTCATCAGGAACCGGTCGTCGGCGAGCCGGAAACTGACGCCGTCGTCGAAGACCATGCCGTCGGGGCGGCACATGACGCCGTAGCGTTGCTTGCCGACCGCCAACTTTGCGAACGCGTTCGTGTAGATCCGGTTCAGGAACTGGGGAGCGTCCTTGCCGCGGATCTCGATCTTGCCGAGCGTCGATGCGTCCATGTAGCCGACGCACTCACGGGTGGCGATGCATTCGCGCGCCACGGCGGCATCCATGTCCTCTTCGCCCTGCGGGTAGAACCAGGGCCGCTTCCACTGACCGACGTCCTCGAACTGCGCCTTCTGAGCCTCGTGCCAGGCGTGCACCGGGGTGAGCCGAACCGGGTCGTAGAGCTGACCGCGTGCCCGGCCCGCCAGTGCCACGAAGGCGACGGGCGTGAACGGCGCGCGGTACGTGGTCGTACCGAGCGCGCCGGGAGTGGGGGTCTGCGGGACGATCCTGCCGGCCTCGCCGCCCTCGTTGATTGCGTTCTCAGCGCCCTCACTGTTGGTGCCTTGACTCTGTTGGCTGTCTTGGCTGTGCTGTCCGGGCTGGCCTGCGGGGACCGCGACCATGTCCTGCTCGCCCAACAACTGGGTCAGCAGACCGATGGTCAGCACGCCGCCGATCTTGCCCTGGTCCAGGCCGGTGCTGATCGAGGTGTAGCGCTTGACGTGCTCGACCGAGCGCATTCCGGCGCCGGTCGCGCGGATGACGTTCTCGACGTTCTCATCACGGTGCGGGTCGACGAAGTGCTTGGACAGGTCGCCGTTCGCGCCGGGAATCAGCCACAGTGCATGGGTGCTTCCGGCGTGCGCGCGGCGTTCGGCGCTGGTCAGACCGGTGACGGACGGGTCCGCACCGGCCGCGTCGCCTTCTTTGACGCAGCCCTTGGTCCAGTAGGTACCAGCTGCAGCGCCGATGATCTGCTGGTTCTTGACGGGGCCTGAGGGCACGAACCCGAGCAGGTCGTCGTCCCACCGCAGCGGGCCCTGCCGCTGGGAGTGCAGGCTGACGTTCGGCGACCATCCGCCGGAGACGGCGAGCAGGTCGGCAGACACGCGCTCGGCAGTGGAGGCGTCGGCGCCCAGTTCGGCGATGTGCACGGCGCTGACCGAGTGGTCTTCGTCGTTCCCGTCCTTGCCGTCGACACCGACCACGACGTAGCCGCGCTGGACAAGCACGCCCTCGGGGGCGGTTGCCTCGGCATCGGCGCGGGAGTCGACGATGCGCACGCTTGCGCCGGCTGCGTGCAGCGACTTGGCCACAGCGTACGCGGAGTCGTTGGTGGTGAAGACGACGATCTCGCGTCCGGCCAGGGTGGCGAAACGTCCGACGTAGAGCTGCACCGCTGAGGCGAGCATGACGCCGGGACGGTCGTTGTCGGCGAAGACGAGGGTGCGCTCGAAGGCACCGGTGGCGATGACGACGCGCTCGGCAGTGATGTGCCAGACGCGCTGGCGGGAGATACCCGGGGTCTGCTCGGACGCCGAGTTGCTGCTTCGCTTCTCCAGCGCCACCAGGTAGTTGTTGTCGTAGCTACCGAACACGCTGGTACGGGTCAGGATCCGTGCGTTCGGGGCAGCTTCGAGTTCTGCGCGCACCGACGCGATCCATGCGTGGGCCTTCTGGCCCTCGATGCGCTCCTCGGGCCGACCGAGCAGACTGCCACCGAGCTCGAAGTCCTGCTCGATCAGCGTGACGCGGACACCGGCGGACATCGCGGTGCGCGCTGCTGCCAGCCCGGCGGGGCCGGCGCCGATGACCGCGACATCGGTGGTGACGTGCATGCGGTCGTACTCGGCGGTGTCGACGGACTCATCGAGTGTGCCGATGCCGTCTTCCCAGGTCAGCTGCATACCGTCGATGAGTTCGAGGGTGGTCGCGGTGAGCTGTGACTCGCCGTAGCCGCCGTTCATCCGGACGATGGCGTTGGGCTCTTCCACACCTGCGGTCATCACGCCACGCGGGCGGCCGAGGTAGATCGAGTTGCCCACCCGTCGGATGCCGTTCGCGAGAGCGGCGGACGCCACCGTGTCCCCTACGTGCCCGGTGTAGTTGGTGCCGTCCAGCGTGAAGGACAGCCTGGTGTCGCGCGCGATGGCGCCACCGGTCTCGATACGTGCGGAAGTCATGCGGGTCATCCCCTCGCTGCGGAGTTGGTGTCGGAGCCCATTAACGGACCGTCATGAGCACTGGTCTCGTTTTGAGTGCAGGATCGCTACCGATGTAGGTCGACGTGATCTCGTAGGTTCGGGTGTCGCGCACGGCGTTGAACCACTTACGGCACCCGGCGCTGTGCACCCAGCGCTCGCGGTACAACCCCTTGGGGTTGTCGCGGTAGAACAGGTACTGGGCCCACTGAGCGTCGGTCAGGGTGTGCGGGTCCTCGGGGTAGGCGACGTGCGCCTGGCCCCCGTAGCCGAACTCGTCCTCGGTGCGCGGCCCGCAGTGCGGGCACTTGATGAACAGCACGTTGCTTCTCTCCTACGGATGCGTCAGTGCGCGACGCCAGCGGCGCCGTGCTCGTCGATGAGGGCGCCGGTCTCGAAGCGCTCGAGGGTGAACGACTCGTTCAGCACGTGCGGCTTGTCGTTGGCGATCGTGTACGCGAACGAGGTGCCGGCGCCGGGAACGCCCTTGAAGCCGCCCGTACCCCAACCGCAGTTGACGTACATGCCCTGCACCGGTGTGAGGCCGACGATCGGCGACGCGTCGAGGGTGACGTCGACGATGCCGCCCCAGGTGCGCAGCAGGTGCGCCCGGGCGAAGGCCGGGAACAACTCGACGGCGGCGGACATCTGGTGCTCGATGACGTGGAACGAACCGCGCTGGCCGTAGCCGTTGTACGGGTCGACGCCCGCGCCCATGACCAGCTCGCCCTTGTGGGCTTGGGAGACGTAGACGTGCACCTTGTTCGACATGACCACGGTCGGGTGGATGATGTCGTGCAGCTCGGACACCAGTGCCTGCAACGGATGGGACTGGATCGGCACGCGGAAGCCGGCCATTTCGGTCAGCACCGAAGTGTGACCGGCAGCCGCCAGCCCGACCTTCTCGGACATGATCGTGCCGCGGTTGGTCTTGACGCCGACGACCTTCTCGCCGTCCTTCACGAAGCCGGTGACCTCGCAGTTCTGGATGAGGTCGACGCCCATCTCGGCGGCGCGGCGGGCGTAGGCCCACGCTACCCAGTCGTGCTTGGCGATGCCGGCGCGCGGCTGGTAGGTGCCGCCCATGACGGGGTAGCGGATGTCCTGGCCGATGTTGATGATCGGGCAGAGTTCTTTGACCTGCTGCGCGTCGACGTACTCGGCGTCGATACCGTTCAGGCGGTTGGCCTCGACCCGGCGGACCGAGTCGCGGACGTCCTGCATCGTGTGGGCGAGGTTCAGTACGCCGCGCTGGGAGAAGAAGATCTCGTAGTCGAGCTCCTCTTCCAGGCCCTCCCACATTTTCAGCGACGTCTCGTACATGTTCGACGACTCGTCCCACAGGTAGTTGCTGCGGATGATCGTGGTGTTGCGGGCCATGTTGCCGCCGGCGAGCCAACCGCGCTCCAGGACCGCGACGTTGGTGATGCCGTGGTTCTTGGCGAGGTAGTAGGCCGTGGCCAGACCGTGGCCGCCGCCGCCGACGATGATGGCGTCGTAGCTGTGCTTCGGCTCAGGGTTGTGCCACAGGAACTTCGGGTGTGCGGGAAGTTCGCGCTGGCTCATGCGTCGTTCTCCTTCAGACGGACTGTGCTTCAAAGGGAGGTTGCGTACAGCGGGAAGGCCGCGGCCAACACCGAGACGCGCGACTGCAGATCCGCCAGGACCTCGTCGAGATCGGTCGCGATCAACGTCGCGGCGATGATGTCGGCGACCTCAGCGAACTCTTCCGCGCCGAAGCCACGGGTCGCGAGGGCCGGGGTGCCGATGCGCAGACCCGAGGTGACCATCGGGGGGCGCGGATCGTGCGGAACGGCGTTGCGGTTGACGGTGATGCCAACCTGGTGCAGACGGTCCTCGGCCTGCTGACCGTCCAGCTCGGCATCGCGCAGGTCGACCAGCACGAGGTGCACGTCGGTGCCACCGGACAGCACGTGGATACCGGCTGCACGGGCGTCATCCTGCAGGAGACGGTCGGCCAGGGCGCGGGCGCCGTCGATGGTGCGCTGCTGACGCTCGAGGAACGCGGGCTCACTGGCGACCTTGAAGCTGACGGCCTTGGCGGCGATGACGTGCTCGAGCGGGCCACCTTGCATGCCCGGGAAGACGGCCGAGTTGAACTTCTTGGCCAGCTTCGGGTCATTGGTCAGGATGATGCCGCCGCGCGGGCCGCCGAGAGTCTTGTGGGTGGTGCTGGTGACGACGTCGGCGTACGGCATCGGGCTGGGGTGCAGCCCGGCGGCCACCAACCCAGCGAAGTGAGCCATGTCGACCATCAGGTACGCGCCTACCTCGTCAGCGATCTCACGGAACTTCGCGAAGTCGAGGTGACGGGGGTAGGCCGACCAGCCGGCGATGATCATCTTGGGCTTGTGTTCACGGGCAAGGGCGGCGACCTCTTCCATATCGACGCGGCCCTCGTCGTCGACATGGTAGGCGGCGACGTCGAACATCTTGCCGCTGTAGTTGATCTTCATTCCGTGCGTGAGGTGTCCGCCGTTGGCGAGGTCGAGGCCCAGGATCTTGTCGCCGGGCTGCAGCAGTGCGAAGAAGACGGCGGTGTTGGCCTGAGCGCCGGAGTGCGGCTGGACGTTGGCGAACCCGGCGTCGAACAGGGCCTTGATGCGGTCGATCGCGAGCTGCTCGATGACGTCGACGTGCTCGCAACCACCGTAGTAACGGCGTCCGGGCAGGCCCTCGGCGTACTTGTTGGTGAGCACGGAGCCTTGGGCCTGCATGACAGCCAGCGGCGCGAAGTTCTCCGAGGCGATCATCTCGAGGGTGTCCTGCTGGCGTCGCAGCTCGGCGTCGATGGCCTGAGCGACCTCGGGATCAAGATCGTGCAGGTCGGCCTTCATGGCGTCCTGGGTGCCCTGCGAGGCGGGCGTGCTGAGCTGCGTGGTCACGGTGACGTCCTTACGACTCGGGAAGAGGTACAGCTGTGATTCTACTCATGTGGACAACTGATATATCAGTTGTCGGGTAGGCTATTGATCCAGACCCGCACCTGTCAACACTTCGGAGGACATCGATGAGCGCAGTCGCCACAACCGCTGCGTCCTCCATCGCTCCCGGGGCCTCGTTGACCGCCACGGCCTACGAATCGTTGAAGTCGCGCCTGGTGTTGCTCGACATCGCGCCCGGCGCGCCGATCAATGAGCAGGGTCTGTCCAAAGAGCTTGGTATCGGGCGAACACCACTGCGCGAGGCCTTGAAGCGCCTCGAATCGGACCACCTGGTCGTTACCTATGCTCGGCGCGGAACTTTTGCCAGCTCGGTCGACATCACTGCGCTGACCGAGATCTCCGAGATCCGCCTGTCGCTCGAACCGCTTGCTGCGCGTCTCGCGTGCCAACGGCTGGATGACGCCGATCGCTCCGTACTACTGGAACTGCAGTCCGCGCTCGGAGATTTGCCGTCGGAAACGTCGGTGCGGGACCACATGGAGTGGGACCTACAGGTGCACCGGGCGCTGTACGAGGCGTGCCACAACGAACACCTGCAAACGGCGCTGACCCGCTACGGCAACCTCGCGACCCGCATCTGGTCGGTAGCGGCGCCCCGGCTGTCCGACATCGGAGCGCACGTACTCGATCTGGGCGAGCTGATCGACGCGGTGCTGGTCGGCGACCAGACACGCGCCGAGCACCTGATGCTGGAGCACATGCGTGACTTCGAGAGCCGCATCCGTACAGTTCTCTAGCTGCTGCTTCCCCACGATCTTTGCAGTGCTGCAGGGGCAGTAGTTCAGCGCGCGCCGACCTTCGGGCCGTCGGTGAGTCGGACGATGTCGGTGTGTTTGGCGAAGTTCTGTTGGTGTAGTTGCAGGATCGCCCTTCCGCACCGGGCGGTGTCGGCCCGCTTCAGGCCCCGGGTTCGATCGGCATTGCGCTGCTGGTCATACAGGTCGACGATCAAGGCGGCCTGCGCGGCAGCTGCGGTACCTATGAGCGCTTCCCGAGTAGCGATCTGACCAACACATTCGTCGTGTGAAGATCGCCGCCGATGGTCACCATCGGGACCATCCCATACTGAGGATGTGCAATTTCCAGCGTCTCGCCGCCGCCCCGGACCGGTCGACGCCGCTGTCGCGACGGCGGGTGTCGTGGCGCTCGTCGTCGGCGGTCCGTTGGTCGCCAGGACGTTCCCGTCAACTACTGCTGCCATCTTCTGGGCGATGTTCTTCTATGCCGCCTGCGTCTGCGTATTGCAATGGGAAAGCGGTCGCTCCGGGCGTGTCCCGTGGGCCAGG
>JAABUM010002082.1_pt1 | contig 27898 bp, 24 predicted proteins | sample 5559161 | NCBI WGS metagenome assembly JAABUM01 (sample SAMN10711868, study PRJNA513369) | rock metagenome | isolation source: Antarctica rocks | place: Antarctica: Victoria Land, Siegfried Peak nord
CACTGCCTGCTCCCTCTCCCGGAGGGAGAGGGGGAAGGAGGAAAGCTGCCATCAGCGCACCAGCGCGGCCGTGCGGATGCGGCGATAGACCAGATCGGGCGCCGGCCGGTCCGCTTCCAGCACGGCATCGGCCATCAGGTGTTGCATCGGCGACAGGGCGCAGGCCGGGTCGGTCGCCCCGGCGTCCCCCGTCAGGGCAAGCGCCTGGCAGCGGCAGCCGCCCCAGTCCACCTCGCGCTGGTCGCAGGACCGGCAGGGGTCCGGCATCCAGGCGGTTCCGCGGTAGCGGGCGAACCCCGGGTCCGCCGTCCAGACCGCGCCCAGCGGCACGTCGCGCACGTTGGGCCAGGCGAACCCCGGCAACGTCTCGGCGGCATGGCACGGCAACGCCAGGCCGGCAGGCGTGATGTTGATGATCCGCCGCGCCCATCCTCCCATGCAAGCCTTGGGGCGCGCGGCGTAGTAGTCCGGCACGACGTAATCAATGGTGATGCGCCCGTGCAGCCGCTCCCGCGCCGCCGCGACCTCGGCGTTCGCCCCCTCCAACTGCACGCGGCTCGGCATCAGCGCGGCGCGGTTCAGCAGGCTCCAGCCGTAGTATTGCACATGCGCGATCTCGATCCGGCTGGCACCGAGTTCCTCGCCTAGGAGCAGCATCTCCGGCAGCCGCTCCAGGTTCTGCCGATGCACCACGAAGTTGGCCGTTAACGGCAGCCCGGCCGCGCGTATCAGCCCGGCCACCGCCAGCTTGCGCCGGTGCCCGTCGCGGTAGCCGCCCATGCGGTCCGCCTGCGCCGCGTCCGCGTCCTGGAAGCTGAGCTGCACATGGTCCAGTCCGGCATCCGCCAGCGCCCCCAGCGACGCCGCGTCCAGCATAACGCCCGAGGTGATGAGGTTGCTGTAAAGCCCGGCCTGCGCCGCACCCTGCACCAGTTGCAGCAGGTCCTTGCGCGCCGTTGGCTCCCCCCCGGAGAAATGCACCTGCAGCACGCCCAGCGCGGCGGCCTCCTGCAGCACGCGCAGCCACGTCGCGGTATCCAGCTCCGCCGCCGCGCGCTCCAGGTTGAGCGGGTTGGCGCAGTAGGGGCATTGCAGCGGGCAACGATGCGTCAGCTCCGCCAGCAGGGCAAGCGGCGGCTCCAACGGCCGCTCGACGGGCATCAGGGCGTTCATAGGCGGATCGCTCCCTTCTCAACCAAGTCCTGCAGCATCGCCTGCACGTCGGCGGCGATCAGCTCGCGCGGTGCGTCGTACTTAGCCGCCAGGCTGTCCACGATGGCGGGCACGCTACGGGCGCCGTCCACCAGCTTCAGCACCTCGACCGCCGGTTCGTCGAGCAGGAACAGCCGCTCCGGCGCCAGCACCACCCAGGAGTCGCGCACCTGGTCGTGCCGCAGCCGGAAGCCGCGGTTGAAGGCAGGGACTGCATCCATCAACCGGCCGGCACAAAGGCGCCGGGCGGGATGCGGCCCGGCTCGACATAGGCGTAGTGCAACGCGTCAAGCTGCGACCACAGCACGTCGCACTTGAAGCGCAGCGCCGCCAGCGCGCCCTCCTGCAAAACTCGCGTCGTCGCGTGCGCGTCCAGGTAGGCCAGCGCGAAGTCCACGTCCTTGGGCGCCTGCGTCAATCGCGGCGCGAAGTAGGCCAGCGTGTCCTGCGACACCCAATCGTAGTTCCGCAGCATCCCCGACACCCGCTCGGCGATGATGCCCGGCGAGAACATCTCCGTCAGCGACGACGCGATGGCCTCCAGGACCGTACGGTCCCGCACGAACGCCACGTAGGCGTCCACGGCGAAGCGCGTGCCCGGCAGGATGCCGGCCGTGCTCTCGACATAATCGGCGTCCAGCCCGACGCCGCGCGCCAGGTGCAGCCAGCGGGCGACGCCGCCCTTGCCCGGCTCGTGCCCGTCATGGTCCTCCAGGCGGGAGCGCCAAGCACGGCGCAGGTCGGCGGTCGGCAGCCGGGCCAGCAAGGTGGCGTCCTTCGTCGGGATGCGGGACTGGTAGTAGTAGCGGTTCAGCGCCCATGCCTGCACCTGGCCGCGTGACAGCTTGCCGTCGTGCAACAGGCGGTGGAACGGATGCAGGTTGTGGTAGCGCTCGGCCCCGATGGCCTCCAATGCGGCGCGCAGCTCGTCCGGGGACAGGGTGCGAGCCGCTCCCTCACCAAGAATTGGCGACATCTGGTTCATAGGCGGACCTCCATCCCATCATGCGCCACGTCCCATCCGGCTGCGTTGACCGCAGCTCGTTCCGGCGAGTCTTCCAGCAAGATGGGGTTGCTGTTGTTAATATGCAGCAGCACCCGCCGCCGCACGCCCAGGCCCTCGAACGCCGCCATCGTCCCATCCGGCCCGGACACGCTTATATGGCCCATGCGCCGCCCAGTCTTCGGACCCAGCCCGGCGCGCACCATCTCGTCATCCGACCACAGCGTGCCGTCAAAGAACACCGCCGCCGCGCCGCGCAGCCGGTGCGCCAGGCGCGGGGTCATGGCGGCGCAGCCAGGGATGTAAAACAAGGTCTGCACCCCGTCCGACACGGCGGCGCCGACGGTGGTGCCGTCCTCCTGCAGCGCCGGCATTTCGTCCGATTTTTCCAGGTATAGCGGCACCTTGCCCGGCACGGCGAACAGCTCGACAGTCAAGCCGCTCGTCCCGCCATCCGGCAACGGCACCGGCGTCGGCACGTCCAGCGCCACCGGCTGACGGGCGACGATGCCGCGGGCCAGCACCTCGAACACCGGGTTCGCGTCCAGCACGGCATGAACGGTCGAAGTGGCCAGCACGGTCAGCGCCTGCCGCTCCCGCAGGGTCAGCAGGCCGGCGATGGCGTCCACGTCTCCGCCCGTCAGCACGACGGCAGCGATAGGCGAGGACCGCAGGCCGTTACGCGGCTGCAACGCCGTGGTCTGCTCGATTTGTTGGCGAAGGTCAGGAGAGGCGTTCAGCAAGACCCAATGCTGGTCATCGGCGCTGACGGCCATGGACGCTTGGGTGCGGGGACGCGCAAGAACGTCGCCGGCCCGGGCGCGGCGGCAGGGGGCAGCATTGGAATTCCACTGCGGGAACGCCCCGCCTGCAGCGGCACCAAGTACAACCGCGCGCATGAGAAAGTGGACCGAAAACTCCGCAACGGGCCGGGACACCTGCTTGACGCAGCGCCCCGGCCTGGCGCGGATGCGCTTTACTTCTTCAGGCCAGCGCAGGCGTAGGAGTTGATCTCGGCGCCGAGCGCAATAACGGTGATCTTTGGGGTCTTCCAAGCCATGATGGTTCCTCCGGTTGTTGTTGTGCCGCACCCCAACCTTGCCCCGCACCCTGGGGATGTCAAGCAACGCGACAGGTGTATCATGCTGGGACCTTGCAACCTCACGCAAGAAAAAATCAGCTTGGTGCAGGGAAACCGAGGGAAATCTAGGCAGGCTCCGCCGTTAACCCTGACAAGACCAAAACAGGAGGAGCCGTCATGTCGTCACGCACCCTTTCCGTCCTATCCGCGTCCGCAGCCTGCTTGCTGGCGCTTACCCACGCCGCGGCTGCCGGGCCGTGCAGCGACGGCATTGCCGAGCTAGGCCGCAAGTTCGCGCAAAGCCCGGCGCTCGGCCCGGTCACTACCGGCACGCTGACCGGCTCCAATCCTGGTTCGGCGCCGGCCGGGACGACGCAGCCCGGAACGCCGGGAACCACCGGCACGACGGCCGATGGCCGTGTCGGCGGCACCGCGGGCACCAAGGAGATGAACGCAGTATCCGGGCTGGTGGCCACCTCTTCGGACGATGTCCGCCGTCAGCAGCAGGGGTTGCCGACCGCGGCTGCTGTGGCAGCCGCCGGGTCGAACAAGTCGGTCGAGACCGCGCCGGCCCAGGCCCAGGCCGCCAGCAGCAGCACCAAGCCGGATGACCGCATGTCGCAGGCCAAGATGGAGCTGGAGCGGGCGCGGATGCTGGACCAGAAGGACGACCAGGCTTGCCGCGGCCCGATGGACAAGGCGCGCGAGCTGGCAGGCTAGCACCACGCGCCTCCGGGCCGGTTGCGGCGTTAGAACGCCCTGGCTGGCCCGGATTTCCAGAGTGGCGGTTGGTGCCATCCTCGTCAGCGCTAACGGTTGGCTGTTCTGATCGTCGAGTGCATTGCGGAAGGCTTGGGGACGCGGTGGCCCAGGGACGGCACGGGCCAGTTTTGCCGTCCTGGACTGCCATGCCGCAGAGGTGGCCCGCGATGGCGGATGGGTCAGACCGGATGGCGGTTCACCACAAGAAGCCTTATCGCCGTCAGCCAGTCTTCCCAAGCGGAAAAACCGGGCGCAAGACAGGTGCAGATGGCTTGGAGCGGCGTCCCAGGTAGGGTGCTGTCAAATCAGGTTAACAATTCTCTTGCGTAATCGTTTCGTTTCGTGATGTGATCCTCGTGGAAGTTCGGCAACCCACGAGGAGGATCACCATGGACGCCCCGATCATCAGCCCCACTGCGCGCGCGGCCATTCCGTCCGGTTCACCCGGCGGCCCGTCCGGCGCTGCCACGCTCGGCGCCATGTCGCACGGCGCGGACGTGCGCGGCCTGGCGGCGGGCGCCAACCCCGGGCAGCCGTTCGGGCGGTTCGGGCCGATGTTCGATCTGCCGCCCTCCCCCACCCTGCCCGACGCCGGGCTGCGCGACTTGGCAGGGGTCGTCATCAAGATTGACAGCGGCGCCCCGATCAACGCGCTGGAGCCGGTGGACGAGAACAGCCTGATCCCTGCGGGCTACACCTACTTCGGCCAGTTCGTGGACCACGACATCAGCTTCGACCCGACGCCGCTCAGCGACCAGATGGCGGACACGGACGCCCTGGTGGACTTCCGCTCCCCCACCCTGGACCTCGACTGCGTGTATGGCCGCGGCCCGGCGGACCAGCCCTACATGTACGAGCCGGACCGGCTGCGCCTGCGCGTCGGCACGCCCATGCAGTCCGGCGGCGCCAAGGTCGGCACCCGCAACGACCTGCACCGCCTGCCGGACGGCACGCCGATCCTGGGCGACAAGCGCAACGACGAGAACAAGATCGTCAGCCAGATCCATGGCGCCATCATCGCCCTGCACAACAAGGTGGTGATGGACGACGCCGTGCTGGACGCCTTCGGCGGCGACCGCAGCACGCCGGGCGCCCGCTTCACCGCCGCGGCGACCATCGTGCGCTGGCACTACCAGTGGGTCGTGCTGCACGACTTCCTGGAGCGCATCCTGGAGCCGGGCATGGTCCAGGAGGTGCTGAACCCCGGCGGCACCCCGCGCCTGCAGCACTACCTGAAGCAGGATGCGGACTTCCCCTACATGCCGCTGGAGTTCGCCGGCGCGGCCTACCGCCTCGGCCATTCCATGGTGCGGCCGAGCTACTCGCTCAACTCCATCGTGACCACCCGCAAGGGCGACCCGGCCGCCGGCATCCCCAAGGGCGACGAGACCAAGGAGCGCGTCCCCACTTTCAGCCGCGCGCCCAACAGCCCGACCGGTGGCGGCACCGAGAACCTGAACGGCTTCCCCGGCACGCTGGCGCCGTTCTGGGGCATTGACTGGTCGTTCTTCCTGGACGGCGTCGAGCGGCCCGCCGACCTCCGCAAGGTGGGCGGCAAGGACATGCAGCTTCCGCAGCCGTCCTACCGCCTCGACGCGCAGATCGTGGAGCCGCTGGCCGACCTGCCGGAGTTCTTCGACAAGGTGGCGGCGCCGGGCAGCCCGGCGTCCATCGCCGGCAACCTGGCCTTCCGCAACCTCAAGCGCGGCCAGTTGCTGCACCTGCCCTCCGGCCAGGCCGTGGCGCGCAAGCTGGGCATCACGCCGCTGCCGGACAGCATCGTCTGGGGCACGGGATCGCGCGTCGCGCTGCCGGCGGACGCCGACCAGGACATGAAGGACGCCTTCAAGACGACGGACGACAAGCGCCGCGCCTTCCGCGCCGCCTGGGTGGACGCTCCCGGTGCGCCGCTGCACGGCAACGCGCCGCTGTGGTACTACGTGCTGCGGGAGGCAGAGCACCACGGCGCGTCCGACCCCAACCAGGAGGGCGTCGCGTTCGGCGGCCAGCACCTGGGGCCGGTCGGCAGCCGGATCGTCGCGGAAACCTTCGTCGGCCTGCTATGGCTGGACAAGGCGTCGTTCCTGCACAGCACGCGGGGGTTCAAGCCGCTGGCGGCCATCAGCGGCGGCGGCAAGCTGACGCTCGGCTGCCTCGTCACCTACGCGCTGGGCTAGGGCGGTGGCAGGCTCAAGGTTGGGCTGGTGGGTGGCAGCGGCGGCGCTGCTTCCCATCGGCGGGGCGGTGGCGGTGCGCTATGAGCGGTATGCGGCCGGGGTGGAACTTGGGGCGCTGCTCCTGGCCCTGAACCTGGCCGCGCTGGGCGGGACGCTGCTGCTGATCGGCAAGGCGCTGACGGGCGACCCCTTCGGCTTCGCGCTGGGCAGCCTGAACCGCTACAGCCTGGCGCGGGCGCAGGCGGCGCTGTGGACGGTCGTGGTGTTCGCCATCCTGTTGACGGCGGCCGAGTGGAACCTTGCGCTCCCGCTCGGCGGCTTGACGACCGAGGAGGCCAGGGGACCGCTCGACCTGGCGATCCCCCCTGCGCTGCTGACGGCGCTGGGCATCTCGCTGTTCAGTGCCGTCGCCGCCCCGGCGCTCGTCGCCGTCCGCGGCGATGCCACCCCGGCGGCGACCGGCGCGCAGTTGGCCGCTGCGTCGGACCGCACCATGGCGCTCACGGGCAAGGTGCCGGACCTGCAGGCCAGGGGGCAGGTCGTCTCCAACAAGGATGCACGCAGTGCGTCCTGGCAGGAGCTGCTGACCGGGGACGAGGTGGGTCAGGCTGGGCAGGTGGACCTGTCGAAGGTGCAGCAGGCGCTGCTGACGCTGATCATCGTCGGCATCTACGTCGCGGCCTTCATGGCGACGCTCACGAAGGGCGCCTGGCTTGAGTTCCCGCCGTTGGGGAGCGATGCGGTGCGCCTGCTGGCGATCAGCCATGCCGGCTACCTCGCATACAAGGTCGTCCCAAAGCCGGATGCCTCCGCTGCGGATGGCTTGCCGGTCAGGAGCACCACGCAAATGGCGGGCATAGGTTCCAAGGCGGCGGAGTGACGGCAACCCGGACGAACCTGGCCGGACGAACCTGGCCGGGCGGCTATTGCCGCCCGGCCAGGCGGACGCCCGCGCCGTCCGGAACGCCCCCGGGGACGCCCCAGGGGACGCCGCTGACCTCGGTGATGAACTTGCGGCGCATCGCGCGCTCGAAGTCGTCGAAGCCTTCGGCAGGCACCAGGAAGCTGGCGTCCCCGCCGATGACGTGGGCGCGATACCAGGCTTCCAGCGTTTTGGCCTCCTCCCCCTCCAGGATCGGCAGGCCGTTCACCGTCACGCCGGACGCGACCAGGTCGTCCCGGACCTCGTCCACGGTCTCCCGCGGGTTGCAGTTCTCGGCGCCGTCGCCGGACACGTCCACCACCACCCGGTCGGCCGGCACCGGCATCTGCGTCAGCAGCTTGTCGGCGATGCTGCGGAGCGCCACCGACATGCAGGTGAAGCCCTTCTCCGTCCGCCGCAGCCGCCGCACCTGGGCGGCGAAGGCGTGAACGTCGGCCGGGCTGGTCAGCAGGGTCCAGGGCACCGACAGGGCGGGGCGGTTGGACCACTGCACCAGCGCGATCAGCATGGATCGGTGCGGCCCGGCCAGCACGGCGCCCTGCACCTCCGGCGCCTCGAACGCGGCGGCGATGCCGGCCATCTGCAAGGTGAAGCGGGCGCTGTCCACGGACTCCGACACGTCCACCGCCAGCACGAGCGCCACGTCCACCCGTTCCGCCGCACGGCCGGCGGCGGGCAGCAGCGCCAGGGCGCAGGCGAGCAGGACGGCGCGCAGCATGTCCGATGCCAACCGCCGAAGGTTCTGACCGGGCGGGGTGCGGCCCTTCAAAGGACACAAGCGGCTGCACATGGGTCAGAACTTCCGGCGCTTGTCATAACGTCCGTCCGGCACGGATGAATGCACCGGACAGCCATTGGCCGTCGCCGCGCGCATCCGTCCGGCAGGGATGAAGCCGCGTAATCCGGACATGCCCTACCGCTCGGCCGTGTCGAGGTTCCGCAGTTCGGCTACGCCCTCCGCCCGGTCCAGACCGAGTACGCCGCGCAGGTCGGCACGCTGCACGTTGGCCCGGTCCAGCCGCGCGCCCGTGAGGTCCGCCCCGGCCAGCCGCGCGCCGGCCAGGTCGGCCCCGCGCAGATCGGCGCCGCGCAGGTCGGCGAACGGCAAGCGCACCCCCACCAGGTCGGCACCGGCCAGGTTGGCGCCGCGCAGGCTGCTGCTGCCCAGGTCGGTCCTGGCGGCAGCCAGGAACTGCGTGCCGCGTATGGACAGGTGCGCGCCGGCCAGGTTGGCGCCGCTCCAGTCGCCGTCGCCCAGGTCGCCGAACAGCCGCGCGCCGGCCAGGTTGGCGCCGCGGAAGCTGGGGGCGTCGCCGTGGACGGCGGCGCCGGGGATGGCGGCGGTGGCCGGCAGGAACATGGTGATCCGGCGCAGGTCGGCGCCGCTGAAGTCGGCGCGTATCAGGATGGAGCGGTCCAGGTCTGCGCCGGCCAGGTTGGCGCCGACCAGCCGCGCCCCGGTCAGGTCGGCGCCGAACAGGTTGGCACCGGACAGGTCGGCGCCGGACAGGTTCAGGTCGGCCAGGTCCAGGCGGGACAGGTCGCGGCCGTGCAGGTCGGCGACGGTACTGGTGCGCTGCGCCGTGCGGAGGATGGCTATGACCTCGCGCACGGTCATTTCCCCTGCCCGTGCCTTGCCTGGCGTGAACGGTGCAAAGGCCAGCAACAGGATGAGGCTGAGCCGGGCCACATGCTTCATGCCGGGAAGATAGGCATGACGGACGATTGGGCGCTATGGCGATCTATGGTCTGACGGTGATGTCGGGGGAGGGACTTTCTTCTCCCTCTCCCTCCGGGAGAGGGTCGGGGTGAGGGAGGCCGCAAGGACCAGCATCTCTCCAAGCATGACGCAATCCGTCTCCGCGATCCTGCTGGCAGCCCTTGCGGCTTCCCTCACCCTGGCCCTCTCCCGGAGGGAGAGGGGGAACATCAGCCCTTCTCGATGTCCTGCGTCGCCGTTTCGGTCGCGCCGCGGTCGGATGTTGGCGTGGCAGTGGCGTCGTGGTCGCCCATGCCCTTGGGAATGCCATGCGGCGTGTTGCCGGTCGGGTTGTGGTCGGGGCTGGCACCGTCGGCGGGAACGTCGGTCTGCACTTTTGGCTGGTTCATGCCTGCCCAACATCTAGGCGCCGCCACGGTTCCGCCAAGTCGCAAGCCTGTTACGCCTCGGCCCCCAGCACCGCCTCCATCGCGTCGCACACCCGCTCGGCGTCCGCGTCGGACAGGTCGGGATGGATCGGCAGCGCCAGGATGCGGCCGGCCAGGTCGTCCGACACCGGCAGCGCCGTCCCGTCATGGTGCCCGGCATAGGCGGGCTGCCGGTGCAGCGGGCGCGGATAATAGACCGCCGTCGGCACTCCGCGCCCACGCAGGCCCGCCTGCACCGCGTCCCGCGCCGTGCCGTCCCGCAGCAGCACGGCGTAGATCGCCCAGGCACTGCGCCCGCCGGTCACGCGGAGCGGGATGTCGAGCAGGTTGCCCAGCCGCCCGCCGCCCAGCCGCGCGTCGTAGATGCCCGCGATGCGTTCCCGCACCGACAGCTCCCAGTCGAACACCTCCAGCTTCGCCAGCAGCACCGCCGCTTGCAGGGTGTCCAGCCGGCCGTTCATGCCGGTCCGCAGCACCTCGTAGCGGGTCGTGCCCTCCCCGTGGCTGCGCAGGCTGCGATACAGCGCGGCGCGGTCATCGTCGTCGGTGAACAAGGCGCCGCCATCGCCATAGGCGCCCAGCGGCTTGCTCGGGAAGAAGCTGGTCGTGGTCGCCTGCGCCAGGGTGCCCAGCCGGGTGCCGTGCAGGGCGCCGCCGAAGCTCTGGGCGCAGTCGTCCAGGGTGAACAGGCCCTCCGCCGCGGCGATGGCGTTCAGCGCCGGCCAGTCCGCGGGCTGGCCGAACAGGTCCACTCCCACCACGGCGCACGGGCGCAGGCGCCCGGCGGCGCGCACCGCGCCGACCCGCTCCTGCAGGTGGGCCGGGTCCATCTGGAACGTGCGCGGGTCCACGTCCACGAATACCGGCGTCGCGCCCAGCACCAGCGGCACCTCGGCGGTGGCGGTGTAGGTGAAGGCCGGCAGGAACACCGCGTCGCCCCGCTCGATGCCCTCCGCCATCATCGCGATCTGCAAGGCGTCGGTGCCGCTGCTGACGCCGACGCAGTGGCGCGCGCCGCAGTAGGCGGCCAGCGCCGCCTCAAGCTCCGCCACCTCCGGCCCTATCACGAAGGCGCAATGCGCCAGCACGGCATCCAGCCGGGGACGCAGGCGCGGGGCGATCCGGGCCTGCTGCGCCTTCAAGTCCAGGAACGGGATCGGCGTCATGCTGCCTGCCCCGGCGCTGCGGACCGGCCGCGCGGCATGGAAAGGCGGGACCGTGGCGGCATCGGCGTCATTCTCCGGGTATGGGGGCGGGCAGGCGTGCGGGGGCGCCGCCGGGTGCGTGCTCGAACTCCGGCACCATGCGGGCCAGCAACGCCAGGGCGACGGCGGCCTGTCCGGCGCGGCAGGCGGCGCCGATGCGCTCGATGGCGTCGCCGACCGCGGCGGCGTCCGTAATGCGGGGGGTGGCCATCATCAGGCCGGGATGGCCGGTCGGCGCGGGCGGCTCGCTGCCGTGGAACAGCTCCTCGTACAGCTTCTCGCCGGGGCGCAGGCCGGTGAAGCTGATGCGGATGCGGCCGGGGGCGTCGGCGGCGGCATCGGCGTCCTCTGCCGGCTGCAGTCCGGCGAGGCGTATCATCTGCCGGGCCAGGTCCACGATGCGGACGGGTTCGCCCATGTCCAGCACGAAGATGCCGCCGCGGCCCGTTCCCTGCTGCGCCGTGCCCAGCCCTGGCTGCATCACGCTCGACCCCGGCCGCGCCGCATCCGCCCCGTTCCACGCCGCACCGGCGCCATTCCGCGTCGCGCCGGCCCCAGTCCGCACCGTGCCAGTCCCGCCCTGCGCCGTGCCGGCCCCGCTCTGCGCCGTGCCGGCGACGCCCAGCACGCTCGCTTGCAGCACCAGCCCCACGGCCTCCCGCACGGTCATGAAGTATCGCCGCATCTCCGGATGCGTGACCGTCAGCGGCCCGCCGCGCTCCAACTGCCGGCGGAACAGCGGCACCACCGACCCGGTGCTGCCCAGCACGTTGCCGAACCGCACGGTGACGCAGCGCATCGGCACCGTCCCTCCAGGCGCCCCCTCATCCAGCGCGTCCATATCCAGCGCCTGGCAATACATCTCCGCCAGGCGCTTGCTGGCGCCCATCACGCTGCTGGGGTTCACCGCCTTGTCGGTCGAGATCAGCACCATCGCCCGCGCGCCCGCCGCCCGCGCCGCGTCCGCGACGTGCCGGGTGCCGAGGGTGTTGGTCAGCAGGTCCTCGGTCGGATTCTCCTCGCCCATCGGCACATGCTTCAAGGCGGCGGCGTGGAACACCAGGTCGGGCCGCAGGTCGTCGAACACCGCCCGGATGCGGCTACGGTCCCGCACGTCGGCGATGCAGGTGCGGCGGGGTCCGCCGGGATGGGCCTCGGCCAGCTCCTGCTCGATGCTCCACAGGGCGTACTCCCCGTTGTCCAGCAGCACCAGCTCGCTGGGGCCGAGCGCCGCGCACTGCCGGGCCAGCTCGGAGCCGATAGTGCCGCCCGCGCCCGTCACCAGCACCCGGCGCCCGCGCACCAGCGCCGCCATGCCGTCGCGGTCCAGCGGCACCTGCGGGCGGTTCAGCAGGTCCTCGATGGCGACCGGCGCCAATTCCAGGATGTCGGCGCCCTGCGCCGATTGCAGCGACGTGGGCCGCGGCACCCGGCGGACCGGCACGCCCTCCGCATCCGCCTGCGCCAGCACGTCGGCCAGCACCGGCCCGGCCAGGTCCGGCTGCGTCACCACCAGCGCCGCCGGCAGCCGGCCCTCCGCGCGCAGCCGGGCCAGCACGGCGGCGGTCTGGCCCAAGTCGCCCAGGATGGCATGGCCGTGGATGCGCCGCCCGGCCTGGCCCTGCCGCAGCGACAGCAGGCCGAGCACGCGGTAGCTCTCCCGCCCGTGCCCGAACTCCAGCGCCCGTAGGAACAGGTCCGCCCCGTCGCCCGCGCCGACCAGCAGCACCGCCAGCGAGGTCTTCTGCGCCTCCGTCCCGTCCCGCGCGCGGCGCCGGGCCATCTGCAAGCGGTAGATGACCCGCGGCGTGCCGAGCGCCACGATCAGCATCAGCGCATGGACCACCGGAAAGGTCGGCGTCGGCAGCGGGAAGCCCGACACGCGCAGCAGCACGGCGAACAGGACGGCGCTGGCGACGCTGCTGCCGACCAGGCCCACCAGGTCCTCGATCCCCGCGAACCGCCAGTACTGCTGCGGCATCCGGAACGGCAGCCCGGCCAGCAGCAGGGTGATGGCGCCCCCGGCCACGAACCACAGCGGGCGCAGCAGCCCGCCGCCGGGGTCGGCGACGTAGCGCGCGAGCGGCGTCGCCACCGCGGCCAGCGCCCCGTCCACCAGGACGTTGAGCAGGATGCGGTTCACGGCCGGGCGCGCGGCGCGGCCAGGCGGCACCAGGACCGGCGCCTGGACCGGCGGCTGTATCGGTGGGGGGCGTTGCGGGGCCATCGTCCCGCCCCTATAGCCCACCCGGCCCCGCTTAGCAGTCCCCCCAGGCCGGAGGCCCCCCAACCTGACGACCTCATCCTGACAGCCCCATCCTGACACCCGCAGCATTCACGACGCACCTGCTGTTCCTGTTGGCGCTGGCCGGGCTGTCGGCGGGGCTGGTGCGGGCGATGATCGGCGTCGGCGTCATGGACCTGCCCGACGCCGGACGCCCGGACGCCCGCAAGGCCCATGCCCGGCCGGTGCCCAAGGGCGGCGGCGTCGGCGTCGTCGCGGCCTTCCTGGTCGGGACGCTGGTGCTGTATCACTACGCCGAGTTCTCGCGCATCGCCGACCCGTCGTTCCGCGGCGTCATCCTGGCGGCGGCGGGCATCGCCGCGGTGGCGTTCCTTGACGACATCCGGGACTGGCCGTTCGCGGTCAAGCTGGGCGCGCAGGTCGTGGCGGCGGCGGTCGCGGTGGGCGGCGGCGTGGTGGTGGAGGGGCTGAACCTGCCCTGGGCCGGGCCGGTGGCGCTGGGCTGGGCCGCGGCGCCGCTGACCCTGGCCTGGCTGCTGTTCGCCACCAACGCCGTCAACTTCATGGACGGGCTGAACGGCCTGGCGTCCGGGGTCTGCGCCCTTGCCTGCCTGGTGCTGGCGGCCATCGCCGCGGCCTATGGCGGGTGGTTCGTCTATTTCGCGTCCCTGCTGCTGGCGGCGGGGCTGGCCGGGTTCCTGCCGTTCAACTTCCCCCGGGCGCGCATCTTCATGGGGGACGTGGGCAGCCAGTTCTGCGGCTTCGTGCTGGCGGTGCTGGGCGTCGCGGCAGGAAGGCTGCAAGGGGCCGACCTGTCGGTGCTGCTGGTGCCCATGCTGCTGTTCGGGATGCTGTTCGACGTGGCCCTCACCCTGGTGCGGCGGCTGCTGGCCGGGGACCGGGTGACGCAGGCGCACCGCAGCCACCTTTACCAAGTCGCGCACCGCGCCGGGGTGCCGGCGGTGAAGGTGACGCTGGTGCATTGGGGGTTCGTGGCCTGGGGCGGGGTATGCTGCGCCGCTTTCCTGGCGGCGGACGGAGGGTGGAAGCCGCTGGCGGTGCTGCTGGTGCTGCCGCCGCAACTGGCCTGGGCCGCCTGGGTGGCCCGCAGGGCGCGGCAGGCAGGGCTTGGACGCTGGTAGCTGGGGCGCTGACGACCGATGCCGACGGCCACTTGCGTTGACCGTTTTGTCATACGTCATCGCGAGCGGAACTTACGGCGCAGCAGTCCAGGGGCAACCAGGGCCATGATATGGATTCCTGGATTGCCGCGCCGCAAGCGCGGCCCGCGATGACGACGTGAGATTGCAACGGCCAGAGCAGATGGCCTTTGGCATGAAACCCTGGATGGTTGGGCCGAGAAGCGGCGAGGCCGGGGATTGGTGGCCTATCTGCCCGCCGCCGCGGCGCTCCGCCCTTGCGCGGAACCCGGTGCTATCCATTAAGGTGAGACCGGACAACGCCCCGGCTCCACAAGGGAACAGCCTATGATGCGTCGCACGCTGGTCGCACTCCTGCTCGCCGCGGCGGCGCACGCGCCGGCCTGGGCGCAGGCGAACCCGTCGTTCAACGTGTCCAACCGCGCCGGCAGCCAGATCACCGAGTTGTACGCCAGCCCGGCCGGCGTCACCAACTGGGGGCGCAACCGCCTGGTTGGCGTCGCGGTGCCGCCGGGCCAGCGCTACGCCATACGCCTGCCGGCGGACGGCAACTGCATGTATGACGTGCGCGTCGTCTATGCCAACGGCGATCCGGAGGAGCGTCGGGGCGTCAACACCTGCAACGTGGACGACCTGCCCTTCCCCGCCGCCGCCGGCAACCGGCCGACGCGCCCGGACGGCCGCGGCGGCACGCGCGCCAACCGGCAGCAGGAAACCGACGACCCCTCCTTCCGCCTGGTCAACTCCGGCCGCAGCGAAGTCAACGAGGTCTATGCCAGTCCGGTCGGCGACGACGGCTGGGGCACGGACCGGCTGGGCGACGACACCGTGGCCCCCGGCGCCACCCGCGTGATCCGGCTGCCGACGGGGCAATGCACCTGGGACGTCCGGATCGTCTATGCCAACGGCAAGGCGACGGAGAAGCGGCGCCTGGACCTGTGCAGCATCACCGACCTGCGCGTGCCCTGATCCACAGGTGCCCCGGCCTGCGGACGCCTCGGCTTGCGGACGCCCCGGCTTGCGGACATCCTGACGCAGCGTAGCGCCGTCTTGGCCAGGCGCATCCCATTTCTCCTCCCGCACCCACGGCGTTCCATGGTCTAATCACCGGGCACGCGGCGCCAAGCTGCGGCTGGGAGGGGGACGAGGATGGGAACGACGCTTGCCGCAGCCGCCGCGCCTGCCCGCGCCGCGCCGCGCCGCAACTATGCCCGGCGCTACTGGCCGTTCATCGTGCCGGCCGGCGCCGTGGTGGCCGCCGTGATCCTGTTCCCGTGGGCGTTCACCCTGTTCATGTCCGCCCACGACTGGCACATCGGCGGCGGCATCAGCTTCAACGGCCTGGCCAACTACGCCCGGATGCTCACCGACGAGCGGTTCGGCATGGCCGTGCTGCGGACGCTCTACTTCACCGCGCTGTCGGTGCTGCTGCCGATGGTGCTGGGCATCGCCGCCGCCGTCACCTTCCACCGGGAGTTCCCCGGGCGCGGCCTGGCGCGCACCGTGTTCATCCTGCCGATGATGGCCACCCCCGTCGCCGTCGCGCTGGTGTGGACGATGATGTTCCACCCGCAGCTCGGCGTGCTGAACTACCTGCTGACCAGCGTGGGGCTGCCGCCCAGCGAGTGGGTCTATGCCGCAGGGACCGTCATCCCGACGCTCGTGCTGGTGGAGACCTGGCAGTGGACGCCGCTGGTCATGCTGATCGTGCTGGGCGGCCTGGCCAGCCTGCCGGTGGACCCCTACGAGGCCGCGGACCTGGACGGCGCCAGCGCCTGGCAGGCGTTCCGGCACATCACGCTGCCGCTGGTCTGGCCGTTCATCCTGTCGGCGGCGGTGATACGCGGCATAGACGCGCTGAAGGCGTTCGACACCATCTTCGTCATCAGCAACGGCGGGCCGGGCACCGCGAGCGAGACGCTGAACCTCCTGCTCTATTTGCAGGCGTTCAGCTTCTACGACATGGGCTACGCTTCCGCCGTCGTGGTCGTGTTCTTCGCGCTGATCCTGCTCATCACCCTGCTGATGCTCTGGACCCGGCGGCGGGCGTCGCTGTGAGCACCCCCCTTTCCGTTATTGCGAGCCGCTGCTTGCAGCGTGGCGATCCAGGGGCGGCGGGAATTGCGCCAGCCGCCCCTGGATCGCCGCGTCGCCGCGCTCGTCGCAGTGAAGGCCTGGGCAATGCCAGCCTGGGTAATGAAAGCCTGTGCCATGAAAGCCCAAGGCGGGCATGAGCAAGGTCGGCTCCCGCACCTTCGGACGGCGGCTTGGCCTGTATGCCTCCGTATTCGCCCTGATATCCCCGGCGGTGCTGGTGTTCCTGTGGATGCTGTCGCTCGCGTTCAAGAACGAGGTGGACAACACCGCCTTCCCGCCGGTGTTCATCCCGTGGCCGCCGACGCTGGACAACTTCGTGCAGGTGTTCGCAAAGAACGATTTCCTGCTCTACGCCTGGAACTCGGTCGTCGTGTCGTTCGGCGCCACGGGCATCGCGCTGCTGATCGGGGTGCCGGCGGGATACGGCATCGCCAAGGCGCGGGCGGCGAGGGCGGCGCTGCTGATCCTAGTCGCGCGCATCACGCCGGGGCTGGCCTACTTGATCCCGCTGTTCCTGCTGTTCCAGTGGCTGGGCCTGACGGGGACGCTCACGGCGCTGGTGGTCGCGCACCTGGTCATTACCGTCCCCATCGTCGCCTGGGTGATGATCGGCTTCTTCGAGGGCCTGCCGGCGGAGCTGGAGGAGGCGGCGCTGGTGGACGGCGCGACAATCTGGCAGGCATTCCGCCACGTCGCCCTGCCGCTTGCGCGGCCCGGCATCACGGTGGCGACCATCCTCGCCTTCATCTTCAGTTGGAACAACTTCATCTTCGGCGTCGTGCTGGCAGGGCGCAGCACGCGCACCCTGCCCGTTGCCGTCTATAGCGTCCTGACGTTCGAGCAGGTGAGCTGGGGTCCGTTGGCCGCCGCCGCCCTTCTGGTAACGGCGCCGGTGCTGCTACTGACGCTGCTGATGCAGCGGCAAATCGTTGCAGGCTTGACTGCCGGCGGCGTGAAGGGCGGATAGTTCTCCCCTTCCTCTCCCTCCGAGAGAGGGTCGGAGTGAGGGGGTCTTGAGGCGTGGTCCCTGCCGAAGCAGGGGCGTGTTCCAGCGGCACCCTCGGTTCCCCGCTCCGCAGCCAAAACCCCCTCACCCCCGCCCTCTCCCGGAGGGAGAGGGGGAAGCGGAAGGCTAGCTGGCGCTGGCAACCTTCATCGGGGCATCGGCCTTGGAGCTGCCAGTCGGCGCGACAGGGCGCTTCGCGGTTACGGTCGCCTCGGACATGATGGAGCGCAGGTCGCGCAGGAATGCCTGGCCCTTGATCGTGCGCTGTACCAGGACGCTGCGGCGGTCCATCGGGTCAACCTTGCGGCGGGCCAGGTCCAGCTCGCCCAGGCGATCCAGGGCACGGGTGATGGCGGGCTTGGACACGTTCAGGTCGGCGGCCAGGCCGCGCACGGTATGCGCGCTGTCTTGCAGGTAACAGGTCAGGAACACGCCCAACTGGCGGGCGGACAGGTCAGGCCCGTCGCGGCGGACTAGGGCAACGATGGTGTCGCGCAGGACACCGACGAAGTGGTCGGGAGATGGAGTAGCTGCCACGATAAGGGTCCTTTCAGAGAAGCATTATCTCGTCCCGCACCTTGCCCGCTTAGTCAACTGAGCGAACGCGGGAAGCAGGAACAAGGTTCGTTGTCGGAACAGCGTTGATCTGGTGACGGGACATTTCGTTAAAAGGGCTTGACGCTTGGATTACGCCCCGGACCGTTCCCGTTTGTGTTACATGCACCTTGGCTCCACTTCATGCAACGGTTGTGACAGTTCCACGCAATTCCTGGACCACGCCGAACAATGCCTGCAGGCCGGGCGCCTCGCCACCCTCCGGCCTGCCGGGCCGGGGGGCATCGTTCCAGGCATAGGTGTCCAGGTGCGCCCATGGCGTGCCCGGCGCCACGAAGCGTTGCAGGAACAGGGCCGCCGTGATCGCGCCCGCCATCGGCTTGCTGGACACGTTGCCCATGTCCGCCACCGTGCTGGCCAGCCACGGGTCGTAGCCGGGCCACAGCGGCAACCGCCATAGCGGGTCGTGCGCCGCCGTGCCGGCCGCCAGCAGCGACGCCGCCAGGGCGTCCCCCGCCGAGTCGTGCGGCGTGAACAGCGCCGGCAGGTCAGGTCCCAGCGCCACCCGGGCCGCACCGGTCAGGGTCGCGGCGTCCAGCAGCAGGGCCGGCCGCAGGTCGGACATCTCCGCCAGCAGGTCGCACAGCACCAGGCGGCCCTCGGCGTCGGTGTTGCCGACCTCGACCGTCAGGCCGCGCCGGGTTCGCAGCACGTCTAGCGGGCGCATGGCGTCGCCGGACACCATGTTCTCCGCGCAGCCGATACGCACCTGCAACCGCAGCGGCAGGTCCGCCGCCATCACCATGCGGGCCAGCGCCAGCATCAGCGCGGCGCCGCCCATGTCTTTCTTCATGCGGAGCATGGCGGCCGAGGGCTTGAGGTCGTAGCCGCCGCTGTCGAAGCACACGCCCTTGCCGCACAACGCCACCAAGGGCGCGTCCGGCCCGGCGCCGCTGCCGGCCCAGGCGAAGCCCGCGACCTCCGGCGCCCGCAGGCTGCCGCGGCCCACGGCGGCGACCGCCGGGTAGCCCGCCGCCAAGGCATCGCCGGTCACGTGCAGCGGTTCGGCGCCGAAGGCGTGGCCCAGCGCAAGCGTCGCCGCCGCAAGCTCTGCCGGGCCGAGCATGTTGGCCGGGGCGTTTACCAGGTCGCGCGCCATCCAGGTCGCCTGCGCGGCCAGCAACGTGCCGGATTGCGCGTCGGCGCCGGCCAGCAGCGCCGGGCCGCGCTTCGGCCGGGCATGGACGGCATACTGGTAGGCGCCAAGACAGAAGCCCAGCGCTGCCCCGTCCCCGTCGAAGTCGCCGGGCTGCAGCCGCCAGGCCGTGCCTTCCGGCAGGGCCATCGGCAGTCCGCCATGCGCCCAGGGCGACCGGTCCGCGCCGAGGCCGAGCACGGCGCCCATCATCCCGTCCCCGCCCGGAACCAGCATGACGGTCCCCGCCGACCCGCTGAACCCGGCAGCGGCAAGGAAGGCCGCGGCGGCAGGCGGCAGCGTCGCCAGCAGCGCCGGCAGCCCGTCCGGCCGCACCGACCAGACCGGCAGCGCAGGCGCCCCTGCCGGCGCGAGGCAGGTCAGCGGCCGGTCATGCACGCGAATTGAACCATGCGAGGCGGCCCTCTACGCAAATGTGATCCTGAAAGCCTACGCACGGGCACCTGAAAAGGGGAAGCGTTTGTTAACCGCCGCCCTGCCGGCACGGCGCCGGTTCCGGCTTGCATTCCGGCGGCCCAGGCCCAACCATCGTGGGATGCAGGGACTCCCCTCCCGGGTCAAAGCCGTGCTCGGGCCGACCAACACCGGCAAGACCCACCTTGCGATGGAGCGGATGCTCGCCCACCACTCGGGCATGATCGGCTTTCCGCTGCGCCTGCTGGCGCGCGAGAACTACGACCGCATGGTGAAGGCGAAGGGCGTCCGCAACGTCGCGCTCATCACCGGCGAGGAGAAGATCGTGCCAGCGGGCGCCCGCTGGTACTCCTGCACCGTGGAGGCGATGCCGCTGGACCGCGCCGCCGAGTTCGTTGCAGTGGACGAGATACAGCTCTGCGCCGACCCGGACCGCGGCCATATCTTCACCGAGCGGCTGCTGCACGCCCGCGGCCTGGTCGAGACGATGTTCCTGGGCGCCGAGACCATACGCCCGCTGCTGCAGCGCCTGGTGCCGCAGGCGGAGATACAGACCCGGCCGCGCCTGTCGCAACTGACCTACGCCGGCCCGGCCAAGCTGGTCCGCCTGCCGCCGCGCAGCGCCGTCGTCGCGTTCAGCGCGGGCGAGGTCTATGCCATCGCCGAGCTGATACGCAGGCGGCGCGGCGGCTGCGCCGTGGTGATGGGCCGGCTGTCGCCGCGCACGCGCAACGCGCAGGTGCAGCTCTACCAGAACAAGGAGGTGGACTTCCTGGTGGCAACGGACGCCATCGGCATGGGCCTCAACATGGACGTGGACCACGTGGCGTTCGCGCGGCTCAGCAAGTTCGACGGCCACCGCCCGCGCCGGCTGACGGCGGCGGAGGTCGCGCAGATCGCCGGGCGGGCCGGGCGCGGAATGCGGGACGGCACCTTCGGCACGACGGCGACCTGCCCGCCGCTGGACGAGGACCTGGTGCGCGCCGTGGAAGGCCACGACTTCGATCCGTTGGAGCAGCTCTACTGGCGCAACGCGCAGCTTGACTTCACCAGCGTGGACGCCCTGCTCGCCAGCTTGCAGCAGGGGCCGCCGCGGATGGGGCTGGCGCGCGGGCCGGACGCGACGGACCTGGAAACCTTGGAGGCGCTGTCGCGCGAGGTGGACGTGCGCGGCATGGCGCGCGGGCGCAGCCGGGTGCGGCTGCTGTGGGAGGCGTGCCAGATACCGGACTTCCGCAAGCTGGCCGACGACACCCATACGAGGCTGTGCGCCCGCGTCTATGGCCACCTGGTCAAGGACGGCTCGGTGCCGACGGACTGGCTGGAGTCCGGCATCGCGGCGCTGTGCCGGGCGGACGGCGACATAGACACCTTGATGGCCCGGCTGTCCGGCGTGCGGATCTGGGCCTATATCGCCGCCCGCAGCGACTGGGTGCGCGACGCCCCGGCCTGGCAGGCCCGCGCGCGGGAGGCCGAGGACCTGCTGTCCGACGCGCTGCACGAGCGGCTGACGACCCGCTTCGTGGACCGCCGCGCCGCGCACCTGCTGCGCCGGCTGGAGGAGAAGGACGGGGACGAGCTGCTGTCCGCCGTCACCGCCCGCGGCGAGGTCATCGTGGAGGGCCATCCGGTCGGCCATGTCGGCGGCTTCGCCTTCTTGCCGGACCCGCTGGCGGAGGGGCAGGAGCGCCGCATGGTGCTGCGCGCCGCCCGGCGCGCGCTGCTGAACTGGATGCCGCGGCGCATCGCGGAACTGGAGGCAGCACCGGACTCCGCCCTGGCCTGGACGGCGGACCACAAGCTGACCTGGGACGGCGTGCCGGTCGCCCGCCTGCGCCGCGGTGCCGGGATGCTGCGCCCGCATGTCGAGGTGATTGACAGCGAGTACCTGGACGGCCCCGGCCGCGAGCGCATACGCAAGCGGCTGCACGCCTGGCTGTCCGCGGTGATCGCCGCCGACTTGGCGCCGCTGTTCGCGGCCGAGGCCGCGGCGGAGGGGGACGCCGCCCTGCGCGGCCCGGTCCACCGCATCATCGAGGCCGGCGGCGTCGTGCCCGGCGCGACCGAGGCCGACGTGCCGCCCGCGCTGCGCGGCCCGCTGAAGGCGCTGGGCGTGCGCGCCGGGCGTTTCGCGCTGTTCCTGCCGGCGGCGCTGAAGCCGCGCGCGGTGGCGACGCGGGCGGCATTGTGGGCGCTGCAGGCGGGCGTGCCGACGCCTGCCCTGTCGGCGCCGGGGCTGGTGTCGCTGTCGGCCCCTGCCACCTGGCCGCCGGGCTTTGCCGCCGCGATGGGCTGGGTCCCGGCTGGCCCGGCGCTGCTGCGGCTGGACGTGGCGGAGCGCGTGGCGGCGGAGCTGGCCTTCATGACGCGGGCACATGCGTCCGCGATGCCGGTGGGGCTGGCGTCCCGCTTGCAGGTGCATCCGGACCAGGTGCCGGCGGCATTGCGCGCCCTGGGCGTGCGGCTGTCGCCGGGCGGGGGCCTGCCGGAAGGCGCCTATGGCCCGCCGGCCCCGCCGATGATGCTGCCCGCCCGGCGGCGTTCGCCTGTTCCGGCACCGGTCGCGCCGCCGCCGGCGCGGGTGGCGGATGGCCCGTTCGCCGCCCTGGGCGCGTTGCGCCAGGGCGCGCGGCGGTGAGCGGCACCTAATGGCCGAGGCCCTGATGATCGAACCGATAAGCCCACCGGGTTGAGCGGCACCGACGCTGGCGCGGAGGACCGTGTCTGGCAGCGCCTGGACAAGTGGCTGTGGTGCGCCCGCTTTATGAAAGCCCGCGCCGATTGCGCCCGGCTGGTGGCCGGGGGCCTCGTACGGATCAACCGCCAGGTGACGGACAAGCCGCACGCCCGCCTGCGCCCCGGCGACGTGCTGACGCTGCCGTTGCACGGCGACGTGCGCGTGGTGCGCGTGCTGTCCCTCGCCACCCGCCGTGGCCCGGCACCGGAAGCGCAAGCGTTGTACGAGGACGTGGATGCCGCTCCTGCTCCTGCCTCCTCCGGGGGTGGAACCGCGTAGTTGGTTGCGCGGCTGTCGTGCCGCGGGTTGGGTTGCCGGGTTTGGGGGCTGCGGCCTGTCTGGCGCCGTCGCGCGCGGCGGCGCCGGGGACGGTGGGCGGCCTGTGCGTGCGGGCCGTGGCGACGGCCCCTGGCCTCTTGCCGGCCGGGCGCTTGGCGGGGTCCGGGGACGGCGGGGTTGCGCCGCCCGGCGCCGAGGGCTGCCGCCGTCGGGCGCCCCGCGGGCGGCGTGCCGCCCGCCGCGGGTGCCTCGCCCGCCGTGGCGCCGGCCGCTGCCGCCGTCGGGCGGCGCGGCGCCGGCGAGGCTCGCGGCCTGGCGGCACGGCGCGGCGAGGGTGCTGGCGAGCATGGGTCCGGCACCTGGCACTGCGGGGGCGCGCCGGCCTGGGCGGACCTGGCGGCCGGCGCGGTCGAGGGCTGCAAGGCCGCGCGCAAAATGCTTGCGGCCCGCAGGGCGTGCCCCGTGGGCCGGAGCGCGCAACCGGGCCAGCGCTTGCCGGCGCCGATGCCTGCGGCCGTGCGTGCCAGCTTCGGACCCCGATTCCTACGATCCGGCCTCGGGGACCGCGCGGCCGGTCGGGCTGGCAAGGACGCGGGGCGGGCGCCAAGCTCCTTCCCGGACCGGACCCGGCGCCGAGGACAGGCTACGCCCTGCAGGGCCGGAGATGGGACCGGGGTGGCTGCAACCACCCCGGCCCTGCGGCCTCCCGGCACGGGCCAAGCGTGCAAGGGCCGGGGCAAGGGGCCTTGCGGCGCGGACCTTGCCCACGCAAGGGCCGCGTCCGTGCGGCACCGGCGCTCCCCGCTCCGCAGCCAAGGCCCCCCTCACCCCGGCCCTCTTCCGGAGGGAGAGGGAGCAGGCAGCGAGGTTCTACGCTTCCCGCAGCCGCGCCACGCGCAGCGGCACCGGCGGGTGGCTGAAGTTCACCAGCGCATACAGCGGGTCCGTCGTCAGCGTGCTCGCGTTGTCCCGCGACAGCCGCAGCAGCGCCCCCGCCATCGGCTCGGCGCCCACCAGCCGGCGGGCGAACTCGTCGGCCTGGTACTCGTGCCGCCGGCTGACCCAGTTGGCCATGATGCCCAGCAGCGGCCCGGCCATCTGCACCACCAGCACCCCGACCACCAGCGCCAGCGCATCGTCCTGGTGCGCGATCCCGAAGCCCGGCAGCAGCCACGGCTGCCGCAGTAGCCAGCCGATGCAGAACAGGCCAACCAGCGTCAGCGCCGCCGATTGCAGCAGGCCCAGCAGGATGTGGTTCAGCTTGAAGTGACCCAGCTCGTGCGCCAGCACGGCCTCAAGCTCCGCCTCCGGGTTGCTGGCGATCAGGGTGTCGAACAGCACGATCCGCTTGCTGCGCCCCAGGCCCGAGAAGTAGGCGTTGCCGTGCGCGGACCGGCGCGAGGCGTCCATCACGAACAGCCCGCCGGCCTGGAAGCCGCAGCGCTCCAGCAGTCCCTCGATCCGCGTGCGGAGTGGGCCTTCCAACGGCGTAAAGCGGTTGAACATCGGCGCGATCACCCGCGGATACAGGTCCATCAACCCCAGCATCAGCGCCATCAGCCCGAGCCACGCCCAGGCCCACCACGGCACCCCGGCCACCGGCGGCTGCCGCATCAGCCACAGCAGCCCGGCCAGCAACGGCACGCCGAGCGCCAGCGACAGCGCCCAGCCCTTGATCCGGTCCAGCGCAAAGCGGCCAGGCGTGGTGCGGTTGAAGCCGAACCGCACCTCGATCCCGAACGTGCGCAGCAACGCGAAGGGCAGGCCCAGCAGGCTGCTGACCGCACCGGCCGCGACCAGGAACGCCACCCCGCGCGGGATGCCCGGCGGCAGCGCGCCGGCCACCCAGCCATAGAGCGCATCGTAGCCGAACACCGCCCAGCCCACCGCCACCGCCAGCCCGAACACCGACGCCGCCGCGCCCAGCCGCAGCCGCGCCCGCTCGTAATCCGCGGCGCGCTGGTGCTCCTCCAGCGTCACCGCTCCGGCAAAGGCGGGCGGCACGGCGCCGCGGTGGCTGGCGACATAGGCGGCCTGGCGCGCGCGCAGATACAGGTCGAACCCGGTGGCGGCGACGGAAACGGCGATGAACAGCAGGAGCAGGATCGGCATGACGCCTATATAGGCCCAAAGGCTGGCGCCGCGACCCCGCAACGGGCGGGCGCCGGGCCGGATTTGCGCCGACCGACCGCGCGCCCCTGCCGACATGGAACCAGGATGCCCAGCCCTGCCTCAGCCTACGTCACCGGCTCTGCTGCAGCCGATACGGCACCGTCATGCCGATGGTCCTCTGCCCTGACCGCGGCAGCCTGATGGCGGACGCCCAGCCCCCCTCGCTGCGCGCCCGCATGGGGGCGCTGCGTACCTTGCCGCCCTTCTTGGCGATGGTCTGGCGCACCAGCCCCGGCCTGACGCTCGGGCTGCTGGCGCTGCGCATGGTGCGTGCGCTGCTGCCGGTGGCGACGCTGTTCGTCGGCAAGCTGATCGTGGACGAGGTCGTGCGGCTGGCCGGGCTGCCGGGCCACCCAGCGGACGCGGCGGGATGGCTGGACAGCGGGCTGCTGCGGCACTTGGCCGGGCTGCTGGCGCTGGAACTGGGCCTGGCCGTGGGCACGGACGTGCTGGGCCGCACCGTGACCCTGCTGGACGGCCTGCTGTCCGAGCGGTTCACCAACGCCGCCAGCATACGCCTGATGCGGCACGCCGCCACGCTGGACCTCGCCGACTTCGAGGACCCGGCGCTGCAGGACAAGCTGGACCGCGCCCGCCGCCAGACCATCGGGCGCACGACCCTCATCAGCCAACTGTTCGGCCAGGCGCAGGACCTGGTGACGGTGGCGAGCTTCGCGGCGGGGCTGGCCGCCTATGCCCCGTGGCTGATCGTGCTGCTGCTGGGGGCGCTGGTGCCGGCCTTTTTGGGAGAGGCGCACTTCAACGCCCAGGGCTACGCCCTCAACACCGCGCGTACGGCGGACCGGCGGGAGCTGGACTACGTACGCATGACCGGCGCCAGCACGGACGCTGCGAAGGAGGTCAAGGTGTTCGGCCTCAACGGCTTCCTGATTGACCGCTACCGGGTGCTGGCCGAGGCGATGCAGGCGGAGAACCGGCGGCTGCTGCTGCGCCGGGCCGCCTGGGGCGGCTGCTTTGCGGCGATGGGGACGGTGGGTTACTACACGGCCTATGCCTACCTGGCGTGGCGGACGCTGACGGGCGGGTTCAGCATCGGCGACCTGACGTTCCTGGCGGCGTCGTTCCTGCGGCTGCGCGGGCTGCTGGAGGGGCTGCTGGGCGGATTTTCCTCGATGGCGAGCCAGGCGATGTACCTGGAGGACCTGTATTCGTTCTTCCGCATCCAGCCCGGCATCAGCAGCCCGGCGGACGCCCTGCCCTTCCCGGCCGTGCTGCGGCAGGGCTTCGTGTTCGAGGGCGTCGGCTTCCGCTACCCCGGCACGGAGCGTTGGGCGGTGCGGAACCTGACCTTCACGCTGCGCGCCGGGGAGGTGCTGGCGCTGGTCGGGGAAAACGGGGCGGGCAAGACGACACTGATAAAACTGCTGGCCCGGCTGTACGACCCGACCGAGGGGCGCATCCTGCTGGAGGGGCGCGACCTGCGCGACTACGACGTGCAGGGCGTGCGGGGCGGGATGGGCGTGATCTTCCAGGACTTCGTGCGCTACCACCTGACGGCGGCGGACAACATCGCGGTGGGGCGGATCGAGGCGCGGGGGGACCGTGCACGGATCGAGGCCGCGGCGGCGCGCGGCCTGGCGGACGCGGTGATCGCGCGGCTGCCCGGCGGATACGACCAGATGGTGGGGCGGTGGTTCCGCTCGGGCGTCGAGCTGTCGGGGGGCGAGTGGCAGAAGGTGGCCATCGCGCGGGCCTACATGCGGGACGCGCAGGTACTGATCCTGGACGAGCCGACGGCGGCGCTGGACGCCCGGGCGGAGTTCGAGGTGTTCCAGCGGTTCAAGGGGCTGAGCGCCGGGCGGACGGCGGTGCTGATCTCGCACCGGTTCTCTAGCGTGCGGATGGCGGACCGGATTCTGGTGATGGCGGGGGGGACGGTGGAGGCGGTGGGGACGCATGGGGAGCTGGTGGCGGCCGGGGGGCGGTATGCGGAGCTGTTCGAGTTGCAGGCGGCGGGGTATCGGTAGGGCTGGCCGCCATGGCTGCGGGTCGCCGGGGGGACGGTTTTGCACAGGCTGCGACGGGCGACGGCAACCGGCCGGCTGACGTGGCGGTTGCCCAAGGCGGGCGGGCGCTGCTGTGGCTGACCGACGCGGGTGACGAAGTGGACCTGGACGCCGACGCGCTGCGGCTGCTGCCTCGGTCGGAGCAGGCGGCGGCGGAATAGAAACAGGGGTCAGGCTGGCCACTGTACCGGCTTCATCCACGCCCGGAGGCACTGGGCAGGTAAGGGCTGGACTGGCCCTGAACGCCGGGTGGTCGGCCTCAATTGCCCCTCCCGACCTGGCCGTGGATGCATAGCGGAGGCGCAATCATAGGACGCAAGCAGAGTGTAAAGCTACCGCCCCGGGCAGGGTCTGCAAGCGGGGCTATTCAAGTCCCCATCACGCCCCAGCAGCTTACAAGATGGGCAGCACAGGCCGGGTTGAAGCTAGCTTGCAACGACCTGTATAGCGTGGCGGCAAAGATTACGGACTGCCTCGAATGGTATCCGCTATGGGCCATAACCGAGCAACAGCGCGACCCTCCGGCCCCTATGCGTAATTGGTGCGGTCAAGTGTTCATACAGGCGCACGACTTGCTTTTTGCCCTTGACCTCGGATCGGTCAAGCGGCGGGTTAGCCCGATCTTGGACGCTCAAATGCTTCTCAATGTTGGATGGGACCAGAAGGGCGACAAGGACGCATATGCCATCCACCAATTGGATCGGCTGGCGCAGTTTGTCGTCCCCGACCGTTGGCGGGAATACCAAGACGGCGGCCAGCAACCGACAGGCCGCGACGTTTTCGGCTCTTTAGGATATCAACGGTTGGCAGCTTGCCTCCGCCTTTTGGAGGCCCTGGCCGTGCGGGCGGCGGAATACTATGGCCGGATCGAACAACCTGGCGGAAAGGGCCGGGGCGGCTCCCGCCTCGATTTGTTCGTAGACCTGTCACGGGCTTACCGGGAATTGTTCGGTGCTCTACCGGCCGTTGCACGGCAGCGCCGGCAAGACGACGCGGACAGCTTTAAAAACTCTGGCCCGAGTTGGCGCTTTTTTCGACTGTTACTCGAGTACGTTCACGCAACATCCAAGCAGGAACTTGATCGCCCCGACATCGGCGTCAGCGACGAGCGAGCGCAATGGATGGAACTATCCAAGGTGGCATCAGCCATGTCTGGGATAGCTGGAGAAGGCGACCCGTTGGCGCACCTACTACGGGACAGCACCAAAGCCGTACGTGCCGCAGATAAGCGTCAAGCCGCGCGCCAAGCAACGCAGGAGTCCAGCGAATAGCCTACCAACTCCTGCGCTGGTTACGGGCCGCAAGCTCTGCCGCAGCTTCCGTAGTGTTCCACCCCGCTACGGAGACACGCCATGCCCACCCCCGCCCTACTCTCTCCCGTGCCTAAGTGTCTGTCCGGGATCATCCCTTTGTTTGGCATAGTTTCCGGACCATAAGGCGGATGGAGGCCAGGCGCAGG
>JAABUM010001868.1_pt1 | contig 27883 bp, 22 predicted proteins | sample 5559161 | NCBI WGS metagenome assembly JAABUM01 (sample SAMN10711868, study PRJNA513369) | rock metagenome | isolation source: Antarctica rocks | place: Antarctica: Victoria Land, Siegfried Peak nord
TGATACTTCTTGCTCACGGCGGTCCCCTGTCTCGTAGCGTTCTTGGCGGATCGCTCGAGACCTACCAGCTGGCAGGACTCAGGCGGGGGACCGCCACCTCAACTTCCACGAGACCCGGGACAACCTCGGGCCGCATGGCCGTGCGCGGCGAGCTGGTCAGAGCCGACGGCGACGGAACTGAACGTGGTGAGGGCGCCGCAGAAGCCGGTTCCGAGCAGGGGGCGCAGGTAGGCGGTCGGCGGAAGGATCTCGTCCACCAGGACGAGCACCAGCGCCAGGATGAAGGCGCCAACCGTGTTGACAACGACAATGCTCCACGGCAGGTGGCCAGGCCTGGTCGGCCAGGCCAGCCCTACCGCGTAGCGGGTGAGGCCGCCGACGAGGCCGCCGGCCGCGACCGCACCGACGCGGCCCCAGGGGACGGGTGGGAAGCGCCCCCCGATAGTGGGCTCAGGCGCTGGGCGCATCTGCCGGGGCCAGCACCCGCCGATAGGTCACAGCGGCAATGATGCCTCCGATCACCGGCGCGAGCAGGTACACGCCCCACATCGGGAACTGCCCGCTTACCAGCATCGGCCCCAGTGCTCGGGCGGGGTTCACTGCGCCTCCGGTCAACGGACCGCCGACCGCCACCGCTCCGAACAGCGCGAAACCCACGGCGAGGCCTGCGGCGGCGGGAGGCACGCGGTCGTCCGTGGCCACCGCCATGACGACGAGCACGAGCAGGAACGTGATGATCGCCTCGATCAGGCCGGCCCGGATGATGGACAGCCCTGGCCCAGGGTTCGCGACAGCCAGATGCGCCTCGGAGCGGGCTCGTGCTCCATAGCCGGCCCAGACGGTCAGCGAGGCGACGACCGCGCCGAGCACCTGCGCGGCGATGTAGGCGGGGACGTACGCCAGCGGGAACTGCTTGACCGACGCGAGCGAGAGGGTCACCGCAGGGTTGAGGTGGCACCCGCTGATGTGACCGAGACCGGTCGCCAGGGCAGCGAGCACCAGCCCGAAGGCGAGTGCCACGGCGAGGCCGTCGTACGACCCCTTGTTCAGCGTCGCGGCAACGGCCACGCCGGTGCCGACCAGCACGAGCAGGAACGTGCCGATGAACTCCGCGGCAGCCGCACGGACGAGGTTGCCCCCGAGCTGGGAGCCGTAAAGGCCACCGGTAACGGCAGGGCTGGATGCCGCCGCAGGTGCAGCACCTTGTGACCGCCGGACCGTCGCCCCGCTGTTGCCCCTGCCCATCAAGACTCCCTAGGTCACCGCGCTCGTGCCGACACGGACCCGGCAGATACGCGGCATTCGTAACGCTCTGTGCCGGATACCCACACATTTACGACGTACACCTCGGGGTTGACGAGCTGCCGTGCCGATCAGCTGCCCGGCACGTCGATCCACGCAACGTAGACCGAGCGGCTGCTGTCGACCGCGGACTGCTCGATCAGGAAGGTGCTCAGCACCTCGCTGCCGTCCTTGCGCAGCACCGGCAGCTGCAGTGGCACGTCGAGGACATGGGCGACCCCGGTGCTCAGGTGCCGGCTGAACCCGGCGACATGCGCCTCGCGCAGGCGGGGCGGGACGAGTGTCACGACGCGCCGCCCGACGAGGTCCTCCACCGCCCAGCCCAGTGCGGCGGCGAGCGGACGGCTGACCGCGACGATGCGGTTGCCATGCCGCCGGCGAGCTGCGTGATGACCTGCTCGCACGCCCAGGTGCGGACGGCGACGATCTCGGGTAGCGCGGGCCGGATCAGCATGCGCCCGGCGCGGGCGAGCGATTCCGCGGCGTCGAGCACGGCCTGCAGGCACCGGAAGGAGGCGCCGAGGGTCGGGCGCAGCGGAAGCACCAGGTCGACGCTCGGCGCAAGCTGCGCCATGACCACTGCCCCGGACGCGTTGACCGGCGCGTCACTGGAACCCGACCCACCAGATGAGCTCGCAGTACCGGTCGTCGCGGTGAGAACGTGTTGGCTCAGGCTGGCCACCGCCGAGCGGGCATGGTCGGCGAGGACAAGGTCGTCCGGCGGCGTTGCCGCGTCGTCGTGCTCGGCTCGATGCAGGGCGTACTCGCGCAGGATCGCGTCGTGGTGCTCGCGCGCTGCCAGCCACAGCGCCGGGGAAAGGGTCAGCAGCCGGACGTCGACGGGTGCCTCGGCAGAGGGCGGTTGCGCAGGCGAGTCATCGAGCGACTCCGGCGCGGGGTCGTCAGCAGCCGGCTCGGCTTCGGCCGGGCCGTCCGGCTCGTCCCGGATCCTGAACCACACAACTTGCCCGAGGCCCCGAGCGGACGCACGCCTGACGCCGACGTGTAGGCCGAGACCAGGTCCATCCCCCGCCCCGTCGTCGCCTCCGCCGCGTACGAGCGCTGGGCGGGCGGCGCCGGGTTGTGGTCGAGCACCTCGACGAGCAGCTGGTGCTGGGTCACCACGGCCGTGACGTCGAAGGTGGTGTGCGCGTGCAGGACGGCGTTGGTCACGACCTCCGTGACAGCCAGGGTCGCGGCCTCGACCCAGACGTCGCGGCCGGCATCCTCGAGCAGCCCGCGGACGAACCGGCGAGCCAACCGGGCGCTCAGAGCGACGGGATCGAAGGTGGAGGTGCGCCGGAGCAGCACTCGCTCATCGACCACGGCGATCTCCGGGCTCGGGGGGAACTCTGCCCCGATCTACCCGCGGTCACCAGGCGCAACCAGTCGTGACGACCCGCGTCATCATCGCCCGAGGTTCGACGCCGCGCCTTACACTTTCCGCGTATGAGCCTCGATCCGTTCGAGGACCTGCCGTCTTGGTCTCGCCGCGTGACCATCGCAAGCGCGGTCCTGCTCGATCCGCAGCGCGTGGCCGCCGCCCGGCACGTGCTGGCCCTCGAGCCTGACGCTGCCGGCTTGCGGGAGCTCTCCGACATCGCCGCCGACCTGCTCGATACGGGCCGGGCGGAGGTCGTCCTGCTGACCGACCAGCGCGTGGTCGCGGGGACCTCGAGCACGGGCGGGCTCGACGACGAGGCCCCCTGGTCGGCCTCGGACAGCATCTGCGGCGTTGCCGTCCTGGAGTCGGGTCCGACCGTCGTGCCCGACACCAGTGCCGACGAGCGGCTGTCGATGACACCCGACGTCCGCAGCGGCCGCATCGGGGCCTATCTCGGCGCCCCCCTGGTGGTGGCCGGGCAGCGGGTCGGGGTGCTGTGCGCCTACGACGCGCATCCCCGCCCGTGGAGCGAGGCACAGGTCGCGACCCTGACCCGGCTGGCCCGCCGGGCAGAGGCGCAGCTGGAGCGGCACCTGGCCAGCGCCGAGGTCTTCGGCACGATTGCGGGGCTCGACCTGGCGCTCGGCGCTGCCGGCATCGGCTGCTTCGAGTACGACCCGGCCACCGGAGCGCTGCGCTGGGACCGCAGGCTCATCGATCTGTTCGGCTACCAGCCGGGCACGTTCGTCCCGCACCTCGACAGCTTCATGCAGCGTGTCCACCCGGAGGACCGGGTCCGGGTCGAAGCCGCCATCGACGAGGCCCTGGCATCGGGCGGCGAGTTCGCCGTCGAGTACCGGATCGTCCTGCCGGAGGGGGCCATCCGCTGGATGAGTGCTCGCGGCCGGTTGCTGCTCGCCGCCGACGACAGCGTCCGTCTGTTCGGGGCCGCCTTCGACACCTCGGAGGTCCTGCACGGCCGCGACCACGTGGGTCGCGTGCTCGAGACGATGACCGACGGCTTCTACAGCCTGGATTTCGACTGGCGGTTCACCTACGTCAACGCAAGCGCCGAGTTCCTGCTCGGCCGGACGCGTCAGCAGCTGCTCGGTCGAGGCATCTGGGACGAGTTCCCGGGCGCCGCGGGGAGCGAGTTCGAGCGCCGCTGCCGGCGCGCGATGGCCACCGGGGAGACTGTCGACTTCCCCAGCTACTTCCCATCGCCCGTCGACAGATGGTTCCAGGTGCGCGCGTGGCCGGTGGCCACCTCCCTCAGCGTCTACTTCCACGACGTCACCGCCCGCCGCCGGGTCGAGCAGGAGCGGGAGCAGGCCTTCGCCGAGACCGAGCTCGCCCGGGCGCGGCTGGCGCTGCTCGCCGAGATGACGCGTGCCCTCGTCAGCACGCTCGACGTCCACGAGGCAATGACCCGGCTCGCGCGCATCGTCGTCCCCCGGCTTGCCGACTGGGCCTCGGTGACGCTCATCAACGAGGCGGGCAACCTCGAGCACGCCGTCGGGCGGCACGCCGACCCGGCACTCACCGAGCAGATCGAACGCTTCCCCCACTTGTACGCCGCGGTGCTCACCGAGAACTCGAACGCCCGCCGGGTGGCGCGCACCGGCCAGCCGATCCTTCGCGCCGACGTCACCGTCGACGAGCTGGCGGCGGGCTGGAACAGCGAGGCGCTGACCGAGCTCCTGCGTGAGATCGGGCTCGCCAGCTTGATGATCGTCCCGCTGCAGGCGCGTGACCGGACGCTCGGGGTGCTCGTCCTCGCGGGTGGTGCGGGCCGGCCGCCGTTCACCGAGGCCGACCTCGCCACCGCCGCCGAGGTCGGGCAGCGCGCCGGTCTCGCCATCGACAACGCCCGGCTCTACTCGCGTCAGCGCACCGCCGTCGAGTCGCTGCAGCGACACCTGCTGCCGGCGCTGCCAGCGCCCGACCACATCGAGCTCGTGGCGCGCTACCGGCCGGCGGCCGAGGAGGCGCAGGTGGGCGGCGACTTCTACTGGGGGGCGCTTCAGGAGGACGGCGCCACCCTCGCCGCGATCGGCGACGTCTCCGGGCATGACCTCACGGCCACCAGCTGGCAGGCGCAGCTCGCGCCGCTGCTCCGCGGTTTCGCGTTCGAGGGCTCGAAGGAAGGGCCGGCGAGCATCCTCAGCCGCGTCGACCGCGCGATGCGCGGCCTGCAGATCGACACGATGGCCTCGGTGGTGCTGGCTCGGGTCGAGCAGCGGCCGGAGGACCGGGGTGCCCAGCCGGGCGGCGAGCGGTGGCTGCGCTGGTCCAACGCCGGCCATCCACCGCCGATGCTGCTCCGCGCCGACGGCCGGGTCGACGTGCTCGACCGGGAGCCGGACCTGCTGCTGGGGCTGGACCCGGCCACCACACGAGCCGACCACCTCGAGCGGCTCGGGCCCGGCGACACCGTCATGCTCTACACCGACGGCCTGATCGAGCGGCGCGACAGCCCGCTCGAGACCGGCCTGGCCCGGTTGCGCCAGACGCTCAGCGCGCTGGCAGGGGTCCCACTGGAGCAGATGTGCGACGAGCTGCTGACCCGGATGCTCGCGTCCACAGACCCCGAGGACGACATCGCCATGCTCGCCATCCGCGCCCATCCCGAGGACCGGCCCCGGCCTGCGGAGGCTGGACCGACCAACGTGCCACTGCCCCTTGATTGATCAAGGAGGTCGCGGCCCGTCCGGGTTACGGTGAGTTCGTGAGACGGAACCGGGGGCAAGGCGCCAGGCCCCTGAGCCGGGTGGGTGGCGCATTCGGGCGGTCCGTAGCCGCAGCGGGCCTGGCCCTGGTCACGGCATGCGGTTCGTCCAGCCCGGCGGCCAGCCCCATCCGCGGGGGTGATGTCCTGCCGTCGCCGGTCGCGCTACCCGCGGCGTCGGAGGCCGCGAGCACCTTCACAGCGAGCGACGGCACGCATCCGACCCTCGCCCAGCTGCAGCAGGGCCACATCATGCTGCTGTTCTTCGGCTACACGCACTGCCCGGACATCTGCCCGACCACGATGGCCAACCTCGGCGCCGCCCTGCGCGCCAGCCCACCGGACGTGCAGCAGGCGATCCGCGTCGTGTTCGTGACCAGCGACCCGTACCGCGACAAGCCCGCCGTCCTGAAGTCGTGGCTGTCGAACTTCGACGAGGGCCAGCCGCAGCCGTTCCTCGGGCTGACTGCCTCGGCCACACAGATTCACGCCGCGGCCGATGCGGTGGGCGTGCCGCTGGAGCCCTCGGGCCGCAACCCGGACGGCTCGACGTCCTACGACCACGGCACGCAGGTGCTCGCCTTTCGCAACGGCACGTCAAACGTGCTGTGGCTCGCGGCCACGACGCCGCAGGACTACACGCACGACCTCACCACACTCGTGCGCTCACCGCAGTCCGTTCATGCGTGAGGGCAGCCTGATGGCCCAGCCCTGGCAGAAGCTGGCCAGGGGTGCTGAAGTGGGGGCATGACGACCGCCACACCCCCCGACAGCGCCTCCACCAACCACCAGTTCCGCTTGGCCTCACGCCCGGTCGGGATGGTGACGGCGGAGAACTTCGACTACACCGAGGAGCCGGTCGGCGAGCCTGCCGACGGTGAGTTGCTGGTGAAGGTCCTGTACGTCTCGCTCGACCCCGCGATGCGCGGCTGGATGAACGAGGGCCGCTCCTACATCCCGCCGGTCGGCATCGGTGAGGTGATGCGGGCCGGCGGCGTCGGCGTCGTCGCGGCGAGCAAGCACCCGGGCTTCGCCGTCGGCTCGCACGTCTCGGGCACCTTCGGCGTGCAGGAGTATGCGATCTCCGACGGCAAGGGCGTGATCGCCGTCGACCCGGACCTCGCGCCGCTGCCGACGTACCTCGGCGTGTTGGGGATGCCCGGGATGACGGCGTACTTCGGCCTGCTCGACGTCGGCAAGGCGCAGGCCGGCGACACGGTCGTGGTCAGTGGGGCTGCCGGGGCCGTCGGCATGACGGTCGGCCAGATCGCGAAGATCAAGGGGTGCCGGGTCGTCGGCATCGCGGGCGGCACGCAGAAGTGCGAGTACATCGTCCGGGAGCTGGGGTTCGACGCGGCGATCGACTACAAGTCCGAGGACGTCAAGAAGGCGTTGCGCACCCACTGCCCCGACGGAGTCGACGTCTACTTCGACAATGTGGGCGGCGAGATCCTCGACGCCGCGCTCACCCGCCTTGCCCGCGGCGCCCGCATCGCCATCTGTGGCGCGATCTCGCAGTACAACGCCACGTCGGCCCCGGCCGGTCCGTCGAACTACCTCTCGCTGCTGGTCAACCGGGCCAGCATGACGGGCTTCGTCGTCTTCGACTACGCCTCCCGCTACGCCGAGGCGACCAAGGAGATGGCGGGGTGGCTGACCTCGGGCCAGCTGCACGCGCGCGAGGACGTCGTCGCCGGGCTGGAGACCTTCCCGGACACCCTGCTGCGGCTGTTCCGCGGCGAGAACACCGGCAAGCTCGTTCTCAAGGTTGCCGACGCCTAGCGCTCCTGGCCGGCGGGGCTTGGGGCGGGGCGGCGGGGCTGAGGTGGCCCAGCGGCTCGGGCCGGACTTCGCCCGGCTGTGGACGGCGGCCACGATCTCGACGGTCGGCGACGGGATCAGCGTTGTCGCCTACCCGTGGCTCGCATCGCAGCTGACCCGGAACGCGGCGGCCGTGGCACTCGTGCCGGTGGCGCTGCGCCTGCCGTGGCTCGTGGTCAGCCTGCCGGCGGGAGCGTTGATCGACCGGGTCGACCGGCGGCGGCTGATGGTCGGCGTCGACGCGGTGCGCGCGGTGGTGACCACGGGCGTGGCGGTCGGCGTGCTGACCGGCGCCATGAGCCTGCCGCTGCTGCTCGTCCTGCTGCTCGTGCTCGGGACGGGAGAGGTGATTGCCAGCAACGCCTCGCTGGCGCTGCTCCCCGCGGTCGTCGAGCCGGCGGTGCTGGAGCGCGCCAACGGGCGGCTGCAGGCGAGCGACGTCGTGGGCGAGACGCTCGTCGGGCCCCCGCTGGCAGGTCTGCTGATCGCGCTCGCCCTGACCGCGCCGTTCGTCGTCGACGCGGTGTCTTTCGGCGTCGCTGCGCTGCTGGTGCTGGGGTTGCGGCTCCGGCCGTCGCCGGCTCCCGAGGTCGTCCCCGCTGCTGCAGAATCGGGGCCGCCGGTGCGGCACCGGTTGCGACGCGACATCGCCGAGGGCTTGCGCTGGCTGTGGGCTCACCCGACGCTGCGGCTGCTCGCGATCACGCTGGGTGCGATGAACGCGCTGTTTTCCATGGCCACCTCGACCGAGGTCCTGTTCGCACGGGAGGTGCTCGGACTCGGCTCGGTCGGCTTCGGCCTGCTGTTCAGCGGCGGCGCGGTGGGGGGCGTGCTCGGCAGCCTCGTCGCGGCGCGGGTCGTTCACCGGCTCGGCGTGGGCCGCACGCTGCAACTGGCGCTGATGTCCGAGGCCACGAGCGTGCTCCTCTACGGCTTGGCGCCGGCGGCATGGGTGGCGGGTGCCGCCATCGGCCTGTTCGCCGTTACCGGTATCATCTGGAACGTCGTGACGATCAGCCTGCGTCAGCGGCTCATCCCCGACCCCCTGCTCGGCCGGGTAGGCAGCGTCTACCGCCTCCTGGGCGTCGGCTTGTCCCCGGTGGGTGCCGCCCTCGGGGGCCTCGTCGTCGTCGCCGCGGGGCACGTGGTGGGGCGGCACCTCGCGCTACGAATTCCGATGCTGCTCGCGAGCGTCGGCTACGTCGTGCTGCTGGTGCTGGTCCTGCCGCGGATGGGGCGGCTGGAGGGCGAGGCGGGGGAAGCGTCCCCGTCGTGAGCGCAGCCCCAAAAGCACGCCTCCTACCCTGAGCTGTCCGGTTCGTGCTGATTCACCCGGGCCTCTGGGGAGTTCCAGCGGGAGGGAGCGTGCTTATCGAGCAGATGGCTCGACATAATGCATGACGCTTCTCAGTTCCGGTGACCGGTACGCCCGCTTGAGAGTCCCCGAACTCCAGAATCGGGAGAAGCGTCATGCAATCTGACGTGCTGTCCCCTTGGCAGGCATGCTTCCGCTCTCCCACCTGTCCGGTCGGCGCCGACCTCGGACTTCTGGCGGCCCAACACGGCCGCGACAGGCCTGCCGGGGGGACCCCCCACGCGGTGAAAGCACCCGGGTCAGGCGGCCGCCGGTACTGCAGCAGCCCGCGCGCGTTCGACCAGGGAGGCCGGCGGGGTGAAGCGCTCGCCGTACCGCTCGGCCAACTCCTGCGAGCGGGCGACGAAGCCACGGACACCGCCCGGGTACTGCTCGACGTAGCGCGCGACACCGCCGGTCCAGGCGGGGAAGCCGATGCCGTAGATCGAGCCAATGTTGGCATCGGCTGCCGTGGTGATGACGCCCTCGTCCATGCACTTCACCGTCTCGATCGCCTCGGCGAACAGCATCCGCTCCTGCGCGTCGACGAACGGGACCGCGTCGGGGCGGCTGCCGAACTCGTCGACAAGCCCCGGCCACAGTCGGGTCCGCTTGCCGCCCTCGTACTCGTAGAACCCGGCACCGCCGGAGCGCCCCGGCCGGCTGAGCTCGACCATCCGGTCGATGACCGCATCGCCGGGGTGCGGGGGGTAGCTGCCGCCCGCCGCCTCGATGGCGGCCTGCGCCTCCTTACGGATCTTCTGCGACAGGGTGAGAGTCAACTCGTCCAGCAGCTGCAGCACGGGGGCCGGGTACCCGGCCTGGCTGCTCGCCTGCTCGACGCTCGCCGGGTGCATCCCCTCGCTGACCAGCGCGAGGCCCTCGGAGATCATCGTGCCGATCACCCGGCTGGTGAAGAACCCGCGGCTGTCGTTGACCACGATCGGCGTCTTCCCGAGCTGGCGGACCACGTCGAACGCCCGGGCCAGGGTGGCGTCGCTGGTCCGGTCGCCCTTGACGATCTCGACGAGCGGCATCTTGTCGACGGGTGAGAAGAAGTGCAGGCCGACGAAGTCCTCCTGGCGCGAGACGCCAGTGGCGAGGTCGGTGATGGGCAGGGTGGAGGTGTTCGAGGCCAGCAGGGCGTCCGGCGTCACGTGGCGCTCCACCTCGGCGAACAGCGACTTCTTGAGGGCCGGGTCCTCGAAGACGGCCTCGACGACGAGGTCGCAGCCGTCGAGGTCGCTCATCTCGGTGGTCGGCGTAATCCTGGCGACCAGCGCACCCGCCTTGTCCTGCGTGAGGCGGCCCTTCCCGACGGCCTTCGAGACGATGGTCTCGCTGTAGGCGCGGCCCTTCTGCGCCGCCTCGATACTGATGTCGCGCAGCACGACGTCGACCCCGACCTTGGCGAAGGCATACGCGATGCCCGCGCCCATCATCCCGGCGCCGAGCACCCCGACCTTCGTCGCCTGCCACTCGGGCTGGCCGGCCGGCCGGCTGGCGCCGCCGTTGACCGCCTGCAGGTCGAAGAAGAACGCGCCCGTCATGTTCTTGGCCACCTGCCCGACGGCAAGGTCCACGAAGTACGACGTCTCGATCTCGAACGCGGTGTCGACATCGACCTGGGCGCCCTCCACCGCCGCTGACAAGATGTTCAGCGGTGCCGGCATCGGGGCGCCCTTCAGCTGCTTGCGCAGGTTGGCCGGGAACGCCGGCAGCATCTGCGCGAGCGCGGGGGTCGAGGGTGTGCCGCCGGGAATGCGGTAACCCTTCACGTCCCAGTGCTGCATCGACTGCGGGTGCTCGGCGATCCACGCCCGGGCGGCGGGCAGCAGCTCGTCAACCAAGGAGACAACCTCGTCGACCAGCCCGATCTCCTTCGCCGCGGTGGGCGAGAACTGGGTGCCCTGGCCGAGCACCTTCATCACCGCGTCGGCGATGCCGAGCATCCGGACGGTGCGTACCACACCGCCGGCGCCCGGCAGCAGCCCGAGCGTGACCTCGGGGAAGCCGACCTTGACGCCGCGCAGGTCGGCGATGACCCGGTAGTGGCAGGCGAGCGCGATCTCGAACCCGCCGCCAAGTGCTGTGCCGTTGATGGCGGCGACGACCGGGCGGCCGAGCGTCTCGAGCCGGCGCAGCTGCGCCTTGACGTGGCGGCTGTTCGCCGCCAGCGCCGCAGCATCTTGCGGCCCGGCCTGGATCAGCTCGTCGAGGTTGGCTCCCGCGAAGAAGGTCTTCTTGGCCGAGGTGACGATGATGCCGATCACCTGGTCTGCCTCGGCGGCGAGCCGGTCAAGCGCGGCGTCCATCGCCTCGACGTAGCGGGTGCTCATGGTGTTGGCCGAGTGCTCCGGGTCGTCGAGGGTGAGCACGGCGATGCCGTCGTCACCGCGCTCGTAGCGCACGGGCGAGACATCGGGGGTCGGGGACAGCGTGGTGGGCATGGTCATGAGAACTCCTGGCTGGTGCGTTACTGAACGGGTGGTCGAGGGACGGCGGCTGCGCTCGGAACCGCGTAACTGCTGAGTCGCCTACGTGCTGAGCCGCCTAACTGCTGAGCCGCCTAACTGCTGAGCCGCCTAACTGCTGAGCCGCTCGATCACCGTCGCGATGCCCATCCCGCCGCCGACGCACAGCGTTGCGAGGCCGTACCGCAGGTCGCGGCGCTCGAGCTCGTCAATGAGCGTGCCGAGGATCATCGCGCCGGTCGCTCCGAGCGGGTGACCCATCGCGATGGCGCCACCGTTGACATTGATCTTGTCCATCGGCAGGTCGAGGTCGCGCGCGAAGCGAAGCACGACGCCGGCGAACGCCTCGTTGATCTCCACCAGGTCCATGTCGTCGACGGTCAGCCCCGCCTTGGCCAAGGCTTTGCGGGACGCCGGAGCCGGGCCGGTGAGCATGATCGTCGGCTCCTCCCCGGTGACGGCTGCGGAGACGATGCGCGCCCGCGGAGCCAGCCCCATCTGCGATCCGGCCTGCTCGCTGCCGACGAGGACGAGCGAGGCGCCATCGACGATGCCGGAGGAGTTGCCCGCGTGGTGGACGTGGTTGATCCGCTCGACCCAGTGGTACTTCTGCAGCGCCACCGCGTCGAAGCCGCCCATCTCTCCGATGCCGGCGAACGACGGCTGCAGGGCGCCGAGCGTCTCGGTCGTCGTGTCGGGACGGACCATCTCGTCGTGGTCGAGCACCATCAGCCCGTTGCGGTCGCGCACCGGCACCACCGAGCGGGCGAAGTAGCCGTTGGCCCACGCTTTGGCCGCGCGGGACTGTGACTCGACGGCGTACGAGTCGACGGCGTCGCGGTCGAAGCCCTCGAGCGTGGCGATGAGGTCGGCGCTGATGCCCTGAGGCACGAACCGGGCGGCGTACGCGGTGTCGGGATCGGTCGCCCAGGCGCCACCGTCCGAGCCCATCGGCACCCGCGACATCGACTCGACACCACCGGCGAGGATGAGGTCCTCCCAGCCCGAGCGGACCTTCTGCGCGGCGATGTTGACGGCCTCGAGCCCCGAGGCGCAGAAGCGGTTGAGCTGCACGCCGGCCACGGTGTCGGGCAGGCCGGCGGCGATCGCGGCGGTACGCGGCAGGTCCATCCCCTGGTCACCGACCGGCGAGACGATGCCGAGCACGATGTCGTCGACCAGGGCAGGGTCGAGACCGGGGGCGCGGCGGCGGATCTCGTCGATCAGCCCCACGACGAGGGAGATGGGCTTGGTGCCGTACAGCGCCCCGCCCTTCTTGCCCTTGCCGCGGGGGGTGCGGATGGCGTCGTAGACGTAGGCCTCGGTCATGCTGGCTCCCTGGTCGTGATGGTCGGGCTGGTCAGTAGCGGTAGTCGGTGTGGCGCTCGGCCGCTGGGTCAGACGCCGAGCGAGCGCCCGACGATCTCCTTCATGATCTCGGTCGTCCCGCCGTAGATCGTCGTGATGCGGGTGTCGACGAAGGCCTGGGCGATGGGGTACTCGTTCATGTAGCCGTAGCCGCCGTGCAGCTGCAGGCAGGAGTCGACGGTGCGCTTGGCCAGCTCGGTGGTCCACCACTTGGCCTTGGCGGCATCGGCGACCGACAGCTTGCCGTCGTTGTGCAGCTCGACGCACCGGTCGACGAAGGTCCGGGCGATGGTGACCTCGGTGTCGATCTCGGCGAGCGTGAAGCGGTTGGCCTGGAAGCTGCCGATCGGGCGGCCGAAGGCGGTGCGCTCCTTGCAGTAGGCGAGCGTCGAGGCGAGCACCGTCTCGGCGGTCGCGACAGCCGACACGGCGATCGAGAGGCGCTCCTGCGGCAGTGCCTGCATCAGGTAGCTGAAGCCCTCGTTCTCGTTGCCGAGCAGGTTGGCCGCCGGCACCCGGACGTCGGTGAAGAACAGCTCGGCCGTGTCCTGCGCCTTCAACCCGACCTTGTCGAGGTTGCGGCCGCGCTCGAACCCGGGCATCCCGCGCTCGACGACCAGCAGGCTGGTGCCCTTGGCGCCCGCCGCCGGGTCGGTCTTGGCGACGACGATGACGAGGTCGGCGTTGATCCCGTTGGTGATGAACGTCTTCTGACCGTTGACGATGTAGCTGTCGCCGTCACGGACGGCCGTGGTGCGGATGCCCTGCAGGTCGCTGCCGGCCCCCGGCTCGCTCATCGCGATGGCCGTGATGAGCTCGCCCGAGCAGAACCCCGGAAGCCACCGCTGCTTCTGCTCGTCGGTGGTGCGCTGCAGCAGGTAGGGCTCGACGACGTCGTTGTGCAGCGAGAAGCCCACGCCCGACGCACCGGCCCGCACCGCCTCCTCGTCGAGGATGACGTTGTAGCGAAAGTCAGGTGATCCTCCACCGCCGAACGCCTCGGGCACTCCCATGCCGAGCAGGCCCTGCTTGCCGGCCTCGATCCACAGCTCGCGCGGGACGATGCCAGCGGCCTCCCACTGCTTGTGGAACGGCACGACCTGCTTGTCGAAGAAGGTCCGGACGGCGGCCCGGAAGGCGTCCTGCTCGGGCTCGAACGGGGTGCGGTCCATGCTCAGTTCTCCTTCTGGGCGGGCGACTCGGTGGGCTGCTCGGGCTGTTCGGCCTGCTCGGGCTGCTCGGCCTCGTCGGTCGGCGCCTGTGCTGGGGTCGACGCGGGTGCTGAGGCCACGGCGCGGACGATGTGCTTCCACTGCTCCACCGGCCGCTGCGTACGGGGCGCATCGGGGTTGAGCAGGTGCGTCATGGCCTCGCCCCGCATCGAGGTGAGCAACACGTCGAACACGGCATCGGCTGCGGGATGCGCTGCTGCCTCGGGCCCGAACACCCTTCGGCACAGCTGGCGCAGGTGGCGGCCGAGCGCGCGTTCGTGCGGGAGGAGGGCCGCGCGCAGGCTGGGGTCGGTGCGGGCGGCGGTCCACAGCTCCATCGCCGCGGGGAACAGCGGCCCGTCGAAGGTCCGCCAGACCAGCTCCAGGGCCGGTCCGACGCGCTCCGGCCCGGTGGGCAGGTCGTCGACGCGCAGCAGCACGTGTTCGCTGAGCTGGCCGTAGAGCTGGTCCATCGCTGCCATGACCAGCTCTGCCTTGGAGGCGAAGTAGTGGGTCAGGGCGCCTCGCGAGACGCCGGCCCGAGCCTGCACGTCGGCGATGGTCAGGTCGGCGTACCCGCGCTCGACCAGGCAGGCCACCGTCGCGTCGAGCAGCGCACTCCGGGTGGCGTCGCGGCGTTGCTGCTGGGTGCGGCGGGGACTGGCAGGGGTCGGGCTGGATGGCGAGACGGACAGCCCGGGTGCGGCAACTGTCGCCGTCATCGCACCTCCCCGCTCGTGTCCGCACTCCCACCAGAGCCGCAGCACAAACCGACCACGCGGTCGGCATCTACGCCGAGAGTAACCGTAAGGCGTCCGCGTACGCAAGCTACCGACCACAGGTTCGGTAAGCCGGCTGACGTCATGAAAGCGGCATTCGGCTCGGACGACGCCGAGCACAACAGCGGCTACTTCTACGTCAGGGGGCGCGGCGGGCCGGCGGGCTGACCGCTACGGCGACAGACGCGGCGATCCGCGCCGCCGGCAACCCCTCTCGGCCGCCCGGCAGAGGCCGCGGGTAGTACGGCTCGTCGCCGGGGCCGGCGGGCCGGCTGTACTCGCGGATGATGACCGTGCTGTCGTCGACCCGACGCCGATGAGGACTCCGGCCAGGACGGAGCGCCCACCGGAGCGCCCCGCATCGTCACGGTGGAGGCGCTGAGCGGTACCGGCCACGCTGCGTCCTTTCTGCTGTCATGTCGCTCAGGGGCGCTCTGCCGCTGCGCCGACGTCGTGCCCGCCCGGTGCGATCACAGCCCCGTGACGGTCGGCCATCTACCGCCGGGAGGGGTCTGTCAGGCTCACATCGTGACGCACTTCCTCGTTCCGGGACCGGAGCCCGCCGCTGGTGATCCACAGACCCCCGGGCCCGCCGCCTCGACGGTCAGCCCGGCTGCTCCGCCACGATGCGCGACCCGGACCCGGCTGTACAAGGGCGGGGTAGTCGCGGCCGAGGGCTTCCCGGCCGAGGACATCAGTGGCCTGCTGGCGGCTGACGCCCGAGCCGTGGTCTGGCTGGACCTGCACGACCCGGACACGGCCGACCTGCAGATCGTCGTCGAGGAGTTCGGCCTGCACCCGCTGGCCGTGGAGGACGCGGTCCACGACCACCAGCGGCCCAAGCTCGACCGCTACCGCACCCACCTGTTCGCGAACATGTACGCGGTCCGGTTCGACGAGATCTCCGGTGAGCTGGCGACGAGCGAGATCAGCGCCTTCATCACCGACCGGGCGCTCATCACCGTGCGCAAGGCCGAGTTCGACGTCGACACGCTGCTCGCCCGTTGGGACGCCAGCCCCGAGCTGGCTGCCAGCCCCATGGGCTTCCTCGTGCACGGGCTGCTCGACGCCGTCGTCGACGGGCACTACAGCGCGGTGGAGCAGCTCGACGCCGCTGTCGACGAGCTCGAGGACGCGCTGTTCGACCCCCGGCCCGGCCTGTCGATCCGGCGTCGCGGGTTCGAGCTGCGCAAGAGCCTGGCGCAGCTGCGCCGCGTCGTCGTCCCGATGCGCGAGCTCGTGGGCCGGCTGCTGCGGGAGGACACCCACCTGGTCGACGAGGCGCTCGCCCCGTACTACCAGGACGTGCACGACCACGTGTTGCGCGCCGCCGAGAGCGTCGAGACCGCTCGGGACCTGGTTGCCAGCATCCTCGACACCGAGCTCAACGAGCAGGGCAACCAGCTCAACGAGATCACCAAGAAGCTCGCGGCGTGGGCGGCGATCATCGCGGTGCCCACCGCAGTCACCGGGTTCTACGGGCAGAACGTGCCCTACCCCGGCTTCTCCCAGCACTGGGGCTTCGTCGTCAGCAGCATCGTCATCGTCGTGCTCTCCGGCGGTCTGTACCTGCTGCTGCGCCGGGCCGACTGGCTATGAGGAGCGCCGACATCTCAGCCGGAACAGCCCAGCCGCGACCTCAGACAGCCGAGCTACTCCTGCCGCCGACGTGCGCCGGGTCGACGTGCGCCCCCAGCACCACGGGCATGGAGTCGTACCCGCGCAGCACCCGCGTCTGGCGGCGGTGCGGCGGGCCGGCCAGGGCCAGGTCCGGGAAGCGCTCGAAGAGCCGCCGCATGCCGACCTCACCCTCCATCCGGGCGAGAGCCGCACCCAGGCAGTAGTGCACCCCGCTGGAGAACGACAAGTGGTCGCGGGCGTTGGCGCGCCGGACGTCGAAGCGCTGCGGGTCGGTGAAGACTTCCGGGTCGCGGTTGGCGGAACCGAGCAGGGTGACGACGACGCTGCCGGCCGGGATGCGCACGCCACCGACCTCGGTGTCTTTCCGCGCGAAGCGTGCCGTGCGCTGCACCGGGGAGTCGTAGCGCAGGACCTCCTCGACGGCGTTGGGCCACAGGGAGGGGTCGTCGCGCAGCAGTGCCAGCTCGGCGGGGTGGCGCAGCAGCTGGTCGACACCGTTGCCGAGCAGGTTGACCGTGGTTTCGAACCCGGCGCCGAGCAGGAGCATGGCGGTCGCGCTGAGCTCGTCCTCGTCGAGCAGCTCGTCCTCGTCGGAGGCGCGGACCAGCTGGCTGAGCAGGTTGTCGCCGGGCTCCTGCCGCAGTCGGGTGAAGTGCTGGCGCATCCAGGTGTCGAGGGCGATGACGTCTCGCTCGGCGTTGGCGAAAGCGCGGTAGCTGATGCCGAGGTCGAGCGTCACCGACGCCCCGCCGCCCCACCTCAGGAACTGGGCGTGCATGTCCTGGGGGACACCGAGGATCTCGGCAATCACGGTGACCGGGAGCAGGCTGGAGTAGTGCTCGACGAGGTCGACGGGCAACGCCGGATCGCGGGTCGCCAGCTCGTCGAGCAGCGCGTCGGCGATCTGCTCGGTGCGTCCGCGAAGCCCCTCGATGGCCCGAGCGGTGAACACCCGGGTCACGAGGCGGCGGAGCCGGGTGTGGTCGGGCGGGTCGATGGCCAGCAGGGATGGCGGATCAATCGGGCTCATGGTCTTGCTGTGCGTGGCCACCCGCATCACGCCGCGGGCCACGCGGGGCAGCCTGTCACGCTCGACTCCCACTCCGAAGGCGTCGCTGCGCAGGACCTCTGTGCACAGGGCGTGATTGCCGGTTGCCTGGGATATGGGCCCCCGGTACAGCAGCCCCTTGGCTCGCATCAGCTCGTACGAGGGAAAGGGGTCGTCCTGCAGCTGCAGGTCGGTCATCAGCCGCGCGTCGAGGTGCCCCTTGCGGGCAGCGCGGCGCAGGACGGTTCGGGCGACGCCGTGCCGTGCTGCCCACCGCACCCTGCGCTCGACCGGCATGGTGACGGCCTGCATGCTGACGGCATGGCTGGTCGCGGCGGGCCTGCTCAGGACGGGCATGTGACCTCCACGGGCTCCGAACGAACGTGTGTCTCACGGTAACAGGGCGGATGGCACCCGCCTCGGCTGCGCGGCGTCTGTGGACAACTCCCTGCGGAGTGGAGGAGGTAGGGCACGCTGCTGTCGTGGCAGACCAAGCAGTGGACCCCCAGGCTTTGCGGAACGCGGCGGCTGCGGCGCGGACAGCCCAAGCGCAGCTGGGGGCGGCGTGCACTTCCGCCAGGGGCGCCGTCATCGGCAGGCAGGCCGCCTGCGGTGAACTGGCTGCGCAGTTGGGGGAGGTCTGGCGGATGACCGAGCGAGCCGTCACCGGCCTGCAGCACGACCACCACCTGCTCGAGCAGGCCATGACGCTGCTGGCCGACCACTACCCGGCCATCAATCGCTGGGCGATCGGCAAGTGAGCCCGACGTAGCCGGGGCGTAACGCCGCCGTTCTAGTCTTGCCGTAATGACGACGATCGGGGTTCCTCGTGAGACCGCCGGCGACACGGGCTCGTCTGGCGGGCTGAGAGGGGCTGACTCGCCTGCCCCCGAGCCCGCCCCGGCCGCAGGCGCTCCGCCGGCGGTCAGCACGGCCGACCCGGTCGAGGCCCACGCCGGGGTGGTCTCCGAGTCGGGGCACTCGGCGATGCGCGCCGACATCCGGCAGCTGGGCGCCCTGCTCGGCGAGACGCTGGTCGGCCAGGAGGGCCAGCAGCTGCTCGACCTGGTGGAGCAGGTGCGCCGGCTCGCGCGCCGCGAGGACGGCGGCGACGAGCTGACCCAGCTGCTCGGCGGCCTCGACTTCCCCGACGCGATGCAGCTGGCCCGCGCCTTCAGCATGTTCTTCCAGCTCGCCAACGTGGCGGAGCAGTTCCATCGGTCGAAGGCGCTGGCCGAGCGCCGGCGCGACGTGTCGAGCCCGCTGGGCGAGGTGTTCGAGCGAGTCCGGGCGGCCGGGCTGCCGGTGTCGGAGGTGACCGACCTGCTGGCGGGGGCGGAGCTGCGTCCCGTGTTCACCGCGCATCCCACGGAGGCCTCACGCCAGTCGGTGCTGCGCTCGTTGCGCCGGGTTGCGGAGCTGCTGGGCGCCGACCTTCCTGATGCGATGCGCGAGCGGCGGCTGCGCGAGGTCGTCGAGCTGCTGTGGCTGACCGACGAGATCCGGCCGGGCAAGCCGTCGCCCCGTGACGAGGCCCGCAACATCGTCTACTACCTCGACCAGCTGTCGCGCGGCGTGCTGCCCGGCCTGTTCGACGACCTGATCGACGAGGTGAAGGAGCTGGGTGCCGAGCTTCCGCTGGTCAGCGTGCCGGTGCGGTTCGGGTCCTGGGTCGGTGGAGACCGCGACGGCAACCCCAACATCTCACCGGAGGTCACGAGCGACGTGCTGCGGCTGCACGCCGACCGGGCGATCCGCTACCAGATGGACCTGGTCGACCAGCTGATCGACGAGCTCGCGATCAGTACGCGGGTCGTGCGGGCCACCCCCGAGCTGGCGGCCAGCCTGGAGCGCGACCGCGAGCTGCTGCCCGAGGTCCACGACAGGTTCATCCGGCTGAACGCGGAGGAGCCGTACCGGCTCAAGTGCTCTTACATCAAGGCGAGGCTGCAGGCGACGCACGACAGGATCGCCCACCACCGGGAGCATCGCGAGGGCGCCGACTACCTGGGCGCCGAGGCCTACCTGGCTGAGCTGGAGCTGATGCGCCACTCGCTGCTCGCCTCGCGCGGGGAGCGGATCGCCGGTGGCACGTTGCGCCGGACCATCAACGTCGCCCGCGCGGTCGGGCTGCACCTGGCCACCCTCGACATCCGCCAGCACTCGAAGTTTCACCACGCCGCTCTCGCCGCGCTGTACGACAGGACAGGAGAGCTCGAGACGCCGTATGGCGAGCTCGACCAGGATGCCCGCACCGAGCTGCTGGCCCGGGAGCTGTCCGGTGGCCGGCCCCTGCTCGGGCGCAACACGCCGCCGCCCGACGACGCGGCCGCGGTGCTCGACGTCCTCGACGTGGTGCGCAGCGCGCTCAGCGCCTTCGGCAGCGACGCGGTCGACACCTACGTCATATCCATGGCGCGCGGCGCCGACGACGTGCTCGCGGTCGCCATCCTCGCCCGGGAGGCGGGACTGCTCGACGTCGCCAGCGGCCGGTCGCAGCTCAACATCGTGCCGCTGCTGGAGACAGTGGCGGAGCTGCGCGAGGCCGGTCCGATGCTCGACACGCTGCTGCGCATCCCGGCCTACCGCACGCTGGTCCGCGGCCGCGGTGACCTGCAGGAGATCATGCTCGGGTACTCCGACTCCAACAAGGACGCCGGCGTGGCCACCAGCCAGTGGGAGATCCAGCGGGCGCAGCGCCAGCTGCGTGACGTCGCGGCCGAGCACGGGGTGCGGCTGCGACTGTTTCACGGCCGCGGCGGGTCGGTGGGCCGCGGCGGCGGTCCGGCTGGTGAGGCGGTGCTCGCCTCGCCGTTCGGGGTGCTGAACGGGCAGATCAGGGTCACCGAGCAGGGTGAGGTGATCTCCGACAAGTACTCGCTGCCGGGCCTCGCCCGCGACAACCTCGAGATCCTGCTGGCATCGGTGATCGAGGCGTCGCTGCTGCACCGCGTCTCCCGGGTCTCGCCTGAGAACCTCGAGCGCTGGGATGCGACGATGGACCAGGTCGCCTCCAGCGCGCAGGCGGCGTACCGCACGCTGGCGGACGACCCGGGGCTCGCTGAGTTCTTCTCCCAGGTGTCACCCGTCGAGGAGCTGGGCCAGCTCAACATCGGCTCGCGGCCTGCACGCCGGCCCGGTGGCGGCCAGCAGACGTTGGATGACCTTCGGGCCATCCCCTGGGTCTTCGGGTGGACGCAGACCCGGATGATCGTGCCCGGCTGGTTCGGAGTCGGCAGCGGCCTGGCCGCCGCCCGCGAGGCCGGGCTCGGCGAGGAGCTGCTGGCGATGCGCGACGGCTGGCCATTCTTCGCGACCTTCCTCGGCAACGTCGAGATGACGCTGGCGAAGACCGACCTCGCCATCGCCGGGCGGTACGTGTCCGAGCTGGTCGACCCGGCGCTGCGCCCGGTGTTCGACCGGATCTGCGCCGAGCACGCGACAACGGTCGAGCAGATGCAGCACCTGACCGAGGGCGCCGGGCAGCTGGCCCGCCACCCGCTGCTGCGCCGGACCCTGGAGGTCCGCAACTCCTACCTGGGCCCGCTGCACCACCTGCAGATCAACCTGCTGCGCCGCCAGCGTGAGGAGGCCGAACCCACTCCGGAGCTGCGCCGCGCCCTGTTGCTGACCATCAACGGCATCGCAGCGGGCTTGCGTAACACCGGCTAGCCCACGCGAAGGCTGGAAGTTACATGCTGGTCCCGGTACCAGATCACCGAAACGGCCCGCCGCGGCGCGGCACTTGTTCTTGGCACCGGGCGCTGGCGAGTGCTGCAGCTGCCCGCGGGCCCGTCGTGTGGCCGCCACCCCGACCCGCCCCATGACATCCGTCACCGCGAGTAGGTGATCGCCGGTGCTGGTGGCCCCCCTTGTGGGCCTGCGATGCTTTGCGCATGGCATCCCCAGCACCGCCCACCGACAGCCCCGGCGGCTCTGCCGACCCCGGCGGCGTCGTCCTCAGCGGTATCCGCAAGAGCTGGGGAACCACCCTCGCTGTCGACGACGTCACCCTCCGTGTGCAGCCCGGCGAGGTGGTGGCCCTGCTCGGCCCCAACGGAGCGGGCAAGTCGACCACGATCGACATCTTGCTGGGCCTGGCTCGCCCCGATGCGGGCACGGTGAAGCTGTGGGGGCTCGACCCCCGGCACGCATGCGAGCACGGCTACGTCGGCGCGATGCTGCAGGGCGGCGGCCTGCTCGGTGCCGTCACCGTCCGCGAGCTGGTCAACTTGATGCGGCGCCTGTCGCCGGCACCCATGTCGGCAGCCGAGGTGATGCAGACGGCCGGCATCGACGACCTCGCCGACCGCCGCGCCGACCGGCTCTCCGGCGGGCAGACACAGCGCGTCCGCTTCGCGCTCGCCATCGCCGGCGACCCCCGGCTGCTCGTCCTCGACGAGCCAACCGTGGCCATGGACGTGGCCGCTCGTCGCGCGTTCTGGGAAGCGATGCATGAGTGGACCGCCCGCGGCCGCACCGTGCTGTTCGCGACGCACTACCTCGAGGAGGCCGACGCCTTCGCCGACCGCGCCGTGCTGTTGGCCCGCGGGAAGGTGGTCGCCGACGGGCCGGTCACCCACATCAAGGCGGCAGTCGGAGGACGGCTGGTGCGGGCCACCCTGCCGGGCGCAGACGAGGAGGCGCTGAAGGCTTTGCCCGGCGTCAACGCCGTGTCGCTCGCCGGTGAGGCGGTCACGCTGCGCTGCTCGGACTCGGACGCGGCGCTGCGGGCGCTCCTGGCCGGCTACCCGGCCGCGTGCGACCTCGAGGTGCGCGGTGCCGGCCTCGAGGAGGCCTTCCTCGCCCTGACCGACGACCATGCTCCCGACCATGCTCCCGACCAAGCCGCCGGCCAAGGCGGCGACCGTGCCGCCGACCGTGCCGCCGACCGTGCCGCCGAGGCACCCCGTAGCAGCGAGGAGGTCCACGCATGACGCTCGCCCTGCTCCGCGTCGAGGTGCGCCGCGCCATCCGCAACAAGCGGACGCTCATCTTCAGCGCCGTCCTGCCCGTTGTGTTCTTCTTGGCCTTCTCCTCCGGCGGGAGCGGCACCCTTGACGGGCTCGCCGTCGCCCCCTACGTGATGACCAGCATGGCTGTCTACGGGGTGATGAACGCCCTGTTCACCGGTGGTGGCCTGATCGGCGCCGAGCGGTCGGTCGGCTGGAACCGCCAGCTGCGCATCGCCGGACTGCCCGGCGCCAGGTACGTCGCGACCAAGGTGGTGGCCGCGTACATCATGGCGACGCCGGGGCTGATCCTCGTGCTCGCCGCCGCCGCCCTGGTCCAGCACGTTCACCTGCCCGCTTCGCGGTGGCTCGCTGTCGCCGTCGCGGTGCTGGTCGGTCTGATCCCGGTCGCGGCACTCGGCGTCCTCGTCGGGTATGCCGCGCGTCCGCAGACGCTGCAGGCGCTGTTCGGCATCGGCTCGGCCCTGCTGGCGCTGCTGGGCGGGCTGTGGGTGCCGGCGCAGAACTTTCCGCGGCTGCTGCAGGACGCCGTCCAGGTGCTGCCGACCTACTGGTCGGCCGCGACCGCCCGCGCGGCGCTGCGCGGGGAGTGGGTCGGTTGGCACGGCGCCGTCGTCCTCGTCGCCTGGACGCTCATCCTCGGGGTTCTCGCCGCCAGGGCTTACCGCAACGATGCGCTCAAGCCGGGCGTCGCGGGAACGACCTGAGCAGGACCCGGAGTGGGGATGGCGGGCCCGTGAACTGGCCCCGTCGCGCTGCCAGGCCCGCCGCGGGCCCGCACGCTGAGCTGCCCGACCCCGATCGCTCGGCGCACCAGGCCGCGATCGGGCTCCGGCGGTGGAGGACGATCGCCGGCGCCTTCCTCGTCTACCTCGCCTACACGCTGCCGGAGCTGTTCGAGCAGAGCGCCCTCGTCATCACCGTCGGGCTGGTGCTGATGGTGGCCTTCGCGTGGCTGTACCTGGGGCCGCTGCCACCGGCGGCCTGGGGCGACCAGCAGGGTCGGGCGCTCGCTGCCGTCGGCGGCATGGCAGCTCTGGCCGCGGTCTACCTGGTCGTGGTCGGGCCCGGCGGGCTTGCGTTCGGCACATACATCTGCGTCGGACTCGTGATCAGCCTGCCGCCGACCATCTCGCTGCCGCTGCTCGTCGCTCTATCTGCGGCACTCGTGCAGCTGCCGCAGTACGTCGGGTCCTGGCACCTCGTGGGCCAGCAGTGGGGCGCCGGCCTGCTCGGCCTGCTCACCGGGGCAGCGGTCCTGGCCGTGCGCCTCAACGTCAGCCAGCAGCGGCAGCTGTACCAGGCCCGCGAGGAGGTCGAGCGGCTTGCGGCCGACCAGGAGCGGCTGCGCATCGCGCGTGACCTGCACGACCTGCTGGGGCATGCCCTCACCACCGTCGTGGTCAAGTCCGAGCTGGCCGCCCGCTTCGCTCGCATCGACGCGGAGCGGGCGGCGCAGGAGATGGAACAGGTCGCCGCGCTCGCCCGGCAGGCTCTGGCCGACGTGCGGTCGACGGTCAGTGGCTACCGCGGTGTCTCGCTCGTGGGTGAGCTGGCGTCGGCGCGTGAGGTCCTGCGCGCGGCCGGGATCAGCGCCGAGCTGCCGGCATCGGCCGAGCAGGTGCCGGCGCAGCTGCAGGAGCTGTTCGGCTGGGCGTTGCGCGAGGCCGTCACCAACGCGGTCCGGCACAGCCGGGCGCGCTCGCTGGTGGTGCGGCTGACCGCGGAGACCGGCAGCGTAGGCATCGACATCGTGGACGACGGCACCTCCGCCACGCGCGCTGTCCCGTGGGGGTCGGGGCTGCGGGGGCTGAACGAGCGCGTCGTCGCGGCCGGTGGCCAGCTGGCGGCTGCTTCGCCGGCAGAGGGCGGCTTCCACGTGCGGGTCAAGGTTCCCATAACGCCGGCAGGGCCGTGCACGGCACCGGCTGCGTCGGTGTCGGGCGCAAGCGAGCGGGACGGGCTGTCGCCGATGAGCAGGGCGTGACGGCCGAGTCCGGCGGACATGCGATCCGGGTCGTGCTGGCCGACGACCAGCGCCTCGTCCGGGGAGCGTTGGCCGCGCTGCTCGCACTCGAACCCGACATCGAGATCGTCGGGGAGACCGGCCGGGGGGACGAGGTCGTCGACCTGGTGCGGCGCACGGCTCCGGATGTGGTGCTGCTCGACATCGAGATGCCGGGCCTCGACGGGCTTGCGGCAGCGGCCGCGCTCGCAAGTAAGGCGCCCGGCACGCGCGTGCTGGTGCTGACGACCTTCGGCCGGCCGGGCTACCTGCGACGCGCGATGGAGGCCGGCGTACTCGGGTTCATGGTCAAGGACGCCCCGCCCGAGCAGCTCGCCGACGCGGTACGCCGGGTCGCCCGCGGGGAGCGCGTCGTCGACCCGACGCTCGCCGCCGAGACCCTCGCGCGCGGCATCAGCCCGCTGACCGGGCGGGAACGCGACGTGCTGGTGGCCGCACGCGACGGCGCCACCGTCGCCGACGTCGCCCGGCGCTTGTTCCTGTCCGAAGGGACCGTGCGCAACCACCTGTCTGCGGCGATCGCCAAGACGAGCACCCGCAACCGGCTGGAGGCCCTGCGGCGCGCCGAGGACCACGGATGGCTCTGAGCAGCACCGCCAGCCGGTAGCGTCCGTTCTCCGGTCGGCGGCAAGCGTGAGGTGACGATGGTGCGCGGTTCCGGTGCTTCCCGTAGGCGGCCGTCCGGGACGTTCGGCGTGCTGGCAGCCGCCCTGGCGGCCGCGGTGGTGGGTTGCTCCGGCACCAGCAGCACCACCCCGGCGGGGCCTGTCGGCACGGCACCGAGCAGCGGCGTGGCACCGAGCAGCGGCGTGTCAGCGAGCGCGCCTGCCCAGGCCACCGGAGCAGCGTTCACCCTGCCGGTCGCTCACCCGACGGTGTGGCTGTGCCGGCCGGGGATGGCCAAGAACCCGTGCGAGGGGGGCCTCGACGCCACGGTCGTGCGCGCCGACGCGACCGAGCAGCGGGAGCCGTTCACCCCTGCCAAGGACCCGAAGGTCGACTGCTTCTACGTCTACCCGACCCTGTCGTCCGCCCGTACCGTCAACGCTCCGCTGGCATCGTCGCCGGAGGCCATTTCCACGACCCGCTCGCAGGCTGCCCGCTTCGCCTCCGTCTGCCGGTTGTTCGTGCCGGTCTACCGGCAGATCACCGTGGCGGGCCTGTTCTCGGGCAAGATCACGCCGCAGGCCCGCCAGCTGGCCGCAGACGACGTCTCTTCCGCCTGGCACGACTACCTCGACCACGACAACAAGGGCCGCGGCGTCGTGCTCATCGGCCACTCCCAGGGAGCCTTCGCGCTCGACGCCCTCATGCGGCAGGAGGTCGACAGGAGCGCTCCCGGGCGGCGACAGCTCGTGTCGGCGCTGCTCATGGGCGGCAACGTGCTCGTGGCCCCGGGCAAGGACGTCGGCGGTGACTTCACGCAGATCCCCGCCTGCCGTACGCCGACCCAGCACGGCTGCGTCGTCGCCTACAGCATGTTCGCTGCGCAGCCGCCGAACCCCAGCCTGTTCGGGCGGGGCGACAGCCCGGCGAATGGCACGCTCGGCAACCCCGCCAAGGGGCTGCAGGTGCTGTGCACCAACCCGGCGGCGCTCGGCGGCGGCCGGTCGGCGCTGCATCCCTACCTGCCGGCCCCCTCCCTGTCGCCGCAGAAGTCTTCGACCGCCGCTTCCGGCAAGCCGGCGACGACGCCCCCGCCCGGAACTGGCTTCGTGGCCCCGCTGGACCTGGTCCATGCCGAGTGCCGCAACAGCGGCGGTGCCTCGTGGCTGCAGGTCGATTCGGATGGCAAGACGGGTCCGCTGCGGCAGAAGTTCGTCGCGGCGCTCGGCCCGGTCTGGGGGCTGCACGTCTACGACATCAACGGCGCCGAGGGCGACCTCGTCACGCTGGTCAAGCAGCAGGCGGCGACCTGGCCGGAACCCGCGTAGGGATCACAGCCGGCCCATGAGGTCCATCGAGATCGTTCTCGCGCTGGTGGCGCTGGCGACAGTCGTCGCCGGGCTCGCGGAGCGGTTCAAGGCGCCGGCGCCGTCGTTGCTCGTCGTGGTCGGTTTGGTGGTCGGGGTAGCACCCGGCGTTCCCGACATCGTGGTGACGCCCGAGGTCGTCGGGCTCGTGGTGCTGCCGCCGCTGCTGTTCGCGGCTGCGGAGGAGGTGCCGCTGCGCGAGCTGCGCGCCGTCGTTGGCATCGTGGCCCGGCTCGCGGTCGGGCTCGTCGCGTTCACTGCGGTCTGCGTCGCCTACCTGCTGCACGGGCTGCTGCCCCGCGTCCCGCTTGCTGTCGCGTTCGTGCTAGGTGCCGTGCTGGCCAGCACCGACCCGGTCGCCGTGACCGCGCTCGGTCGCCGGCTGCGGCTGCCCACGCGGGTCGGCACCATCGTGCAGGCCGAGAGCCTGTTCAACGACGCCACGTCGCTGGTGCTGTTCACAGTGGCGGTCGACGTGGTCGTGGCCGGCCACGGGGTCGACCTCCCGCGCGCGGCCGGTCAGTTCCTGCTGCTGGGCGGCGGCGGCGTCGTGCTCGGCTGCGTGGTCGCCCTGCTCGCCGGTCGCGTGCGCGAGCGAACCGTCGACGAGCTGCTGGAGACGACAGTCGCCCTGCTGACCCCGTACGTGGCATATGTGGGAGCCGAGGCCGTGCACGTGTCGGGGGTGACGGCCGTCGTCGTCGCCGGCATCGTGCTCGGGCGTCGTCCTACCAGGCTCACCGCCGCGCGGGCCCGGCTGCAGGCGGGCGCGGTCTACGCCGTCGTCGTGTTCCTGCTGGAGAGTGTGGTTTTCAGCCTGATCGGCCTGCAGCTGCCCCGGCTGATCTCCCGCCTGTCCGGCCCTGACCGGTCCTTCTGGTGGCCCGCTCTGGCGGTCATCGTGGTCGTCATCGGTACGCGGGTGGTGTGGCTGTTTCCCGCCGCCTTCGGTCCACGGCTGCTGCGCCGGCCGCGCAACCGGACCGACCGGCCGGCGTGGCAGGCCGTGGCGGTCGCGTCGTGGGCCGGCACACGGGGCGTCGTGCCGCTGGCGGCCGCGCTGTCGATTCCGCTGACCGTCTCCGGCGGCGCGCCGTTCCCGCATCGAGACCTGCTGCTGGTGCTGGCAACCTCGACGATCGTCGTCACGCTCGTCGTGCAGGGGCTGACCCTCGAACCGCTCGTCCGCCGGCTCGGTGTGATGGAGCCGGTGGAGGACGAGCTGCACCAGGAAGCGCTGGCGCGCCACCTGACCGCGCGGGCGGGGCTGGCCCGGCTCGAGGAGCTGCTCGAGGAGACAAGCCTTGCGCCCGACGTGGCCCAGCGGCTGCGTCAAGGGCTGCAGCACCGGGTCGATCGCGCCCGGGAGCGGCCGCCGGGCAGCACGTCGAGCGATCCAGGGGGCGACGACCTGCGCCGGCTGCGGCGGGCACTGCTGCGCGCCGAGTCGGGCGAGCTGCAGCGCCTGCATGATGAAGGGGAGATTGGCGACGCCGTCCTGCGCCGGCTGCAACGTCAGCTCGACCTGGAGGAGGCGCGGCTGAGCGGCTGACCGCTCCCGGAATAGTTGCGCGCGCAACGACGCTGTAGTTCTACACCGCATGACCCGAGGAGTTCGATATGCCTGCAGTGACAGTCTCCGACCTGACCGCCCTGCCCAGGGTGGCCGCGACCTCGCAGCAGCGGCTCCGGCCCGTGCGGCAGGTGACCACCGCTCCCCGCGGTTTCGAGGGCGAGGGATTCCCCGTCTACCGCGCCTTCGCCGGCGTCGACCTCGCCGCGCTCGATCCCTTCATCCACA
>JAABUM010002085.1_pt1 | contig 27878 bp, 30 predicted proteins | sample 5559161 | NCBI WGS metagenome assembly JAABUM01 (sample SAMN10711868, study PRJNA513369) | rock metagenome | isolation source: Antarctica rocks | place: Antarctica: Victoria Land, Siegfried Peak nord
ACACCGCCCGGACACACCGACCACAGATCGGGCCATCACCCCCTGCCCGCAACAGGTTTCAAGCGGACCAAGATCAACTACGCGATTCCAAGATCAACTACACCCGTCGCGGTGGATCAAGGCTCAGGTAGGGGGGCGAGGTGCTGACATCCACTTTTGACCAGCTGCCCACCAGCGAATGCGGACGGTTTCCGGCACTGCCATGTCGGTCGAACGTTCTGCTCATGCTGCCCGTGATGGCCGCGGACTTTTGCTGCTACTTCGAGAATCCGGCGGTCCGGATCGCTGAGCGGTTATGAATCTGGGGGAGGGGCGACGGCGTCGGCGCGCAGATCAAGGTGCTGTTCGTGGATCGTGGCGAGCTGGCTGTCGGAGGCTTCCTCGAGCCCGATGAGCGCGTTGTCGGCGCGGGGCAGCGCCTGCAGGATCTCGTCGAGTTTTCGTTGCGTGACCAGCTGCTCCCGGGCTTGGGTGTGCTGAATGACGAACACCAACGCCAAGGTGATCGCTGCGACCACAGTTTGGAAGATGCTCTCCCACCTGGCCGGGAAGCCGAACGCGATGCTGTACAGCAACCACAACAGGTCCGCGGTCAGCAGCGTCCAGGCCACCCCTGGCCGGGAGGACACACGGTCCAGGCGGTGTAGCAGTCGACTACCCGACGGACGGACACTGTCAGGGGCGAGGTTGCTGGTCATCGCAACAGTGAACCGTTATCGGCCGCGGCTTGGCGAACGGACTCAGCTGGAAGAGGCGGACCGCTTCGACCGGCCGACCGATTTGGTCGGCGCATTCCGGCCGCCGCGCCGCCCACCCAGCAGGATGTTCGTAACTCGCCGGTGAAATGTTCGGCGAGCTGCTGCCCCCGCCGGTCCGGCTTGCCGGCGAGCGGCCTGAACCGCCTGGTGCGAAGGTCTCAGGCAAGCGGCGCGGTGCCTTCGTTCTCATCGGAGCGCGCCGGCGCCGACGTCAGTGTTCGGGAACCGGCGAGGCGCGGATGCCGGGCGAGGATCAGCCCCGGGTAGGCGCGGTGTACCCGCTTGGCCACCAGCGCCGTCACCACCACCTTGACCGAGTCGCCGATGAGGAACCAGCCGTTGGCCGCGGTGGCCGCCGCGCGAGCCGGCCAGCAGCGGAAGCCCGGCAAAGGTCAGGACCTCGAAGGTCATGACGGCCAGGAACCCTTTGCGCGCCCCGAGAATCGCTCCGGCCAGCATCACGCCCAGCGTCTGGAAGGTGATCGGAACACCGGTCGTTCCGACCTTGATGGTCCCGGGGGCGCCCAGGGCCGCGATCAGCGCGGTGAAAATCGCAATCTGGGCGAGGTCACGGGATGTGCTGCGTCCAATGGCCACGACTGCCTCTCCTGGTTCTGCGCTGGTAACGAACGGACGGCGGCGCCCAACTCGTTGCCGTCGGCTTTCGATCCTGACCTTTGAGGCGCAACCCGACAACCGGAATCGCCCAGCCGCGCCTCTACGGGGGCCGGCGCCGGACAGTGAGGAGTTCTACAGCAGGGGAACACTGACCGTAGAGGGCCGCCCAGGCCGATGCAGGCACGATGGCTGGATGGCAGCGTCGCGCTGGTGGAACCAGAACGCCGTCTCCTTGTGCCCCCCGGGCTTTGAGGAGGCGCCGATCGCGGTGCAGATCCGGGCCGCGGGCGTGCGGCGCTGCTGATCAACGGTTTCGGATCCAACGGGCCGGCAAACTGGGGGCCGTACCGGTTGGCTGAGCGGGTCTGCACTGTCAACGTGCAGATCATTCGGCGCAGTCGATCGAATTTGAAGCTCTCCCGTCCTATTCACGAAAGGAGCAGGAGAGCCGAGTGATTCGACCCTTCACAATCTGGCCAAGCCGCGTTCGGCCAGGGCGGCGCTGCCAAGGGAACCGACTGTCCGCATCGCCCGAAGGTGGATCCGCTCAATGACCGGCGGGATCCGAGTCGGCCACGTCGAGGAACATCAGGTGGTGATCGCCGTTCGGTTCCGACCGTTGCTGCGCGGACCGCTTCTGCTCCGACGTGGGTTCGTTGGCATACCGACCGGGCGAGGCGTGCTCGGCTGCGGCGTTGGAAAACATCGGCGAGAAGGTGTCGGGGGTAGGGGAGTGCTGAGAATTCACAGGCTGCCTTCTAAAAGGGTGCGAGAGGTACCGATGGGAGAGTGAGTCTGATCGGGCCGGTGCGTACATTCCGAACACCACCAGCCGATGCGCAGCCCCAGGGGCCGCTTCGGTCGGTGGCTCCAGCCCAGTGTCCCATGCCCGGCCGTCGAGCGGCGGACGTCGAGTCCATTCCGCCGCGTGGGCCCAACGGTCTTTTAAAAGGGCTGCGTTGAAACACACGGCTCGCTCTGCGGCGTACGTCCTGTGCTGTCCATTCAACGTCGAGCCTTGGTTTGTCGTCTGCCACGATAAATGGCACCTTCTGACCATGATGTAGCTGGACTCGCCCGGGGCGAAGAACACGTAGGCGGGGGCGACTTCGGCAGGTTGTCCGGGCCGGCGCAGAGGTGTGCTTTTGCCGTTTTCCTCAACTTTCTCCTCGGTCATGGTGGCGGGGATCAGCGGGGTCCAGATGGGCCGGGAGCGACCGAGTTCACCCGGATGCCCTCACCGGCCAGGGAGGTTGCCAACGCTTTGGCGAAGTGGACGATCGCAGCTTTGGTGAGGGCGTAGCCCATCAGTTCAGGCGATGGCTGTACCGCCTGGATGCTGGAGGTGCTGATGATGCTCGATCCTGACTTCATGTGTGGCACCGCGTATTTGCACATCCAGAACAGCGCGTACACGTTGGTTTTGAGGACCCGGTGGAATTGTTTGGTGCTGATCGCTGTCAGACCGTCTTCCTGGGCCATCTGGTAGGCGGCGTTGTTCACCAGGATATCGGTGCCACCGAACCGCTCGGCGGCGGTCTGCACGATCTGCTAGCAGTGGGTCTCATCCCGGATGTCGCCGGGAACGGTGACCGCCACCTGCCCGGCCTGCTCTATGAGCCGCACCTTTTCCTGGGCCTCCTGTTCCTCGGCGTCGAGGTAACTGATCAGCACGTCGGCACCTTCGCGGGCGATCGCCAAGGTCACGGCCCGGCCGATACCAGAGTCGCCGCCGGTGATGACCGCCTTGCGGCCTTAAAGTTTGCCGCTGCCGCGGTCGCTGTCCTCGCCGTTCCTCCGACATGTCACCATCGGTCAGCTCCGGGTGCGCAGGGCGACAGCGAGCACAGCGAGGCGCCAGCGGATCGGTGGTGAGCCCAGTCATGGATCGGGCACTATGGGCCGATGTCTTACGCCTCCGCTCCGACCGAGCTCAGTCTGCTCACCGAGTGGCGTCCGGACTATGTGGTGGCCGGAGTTCTCGTTCTCACTGCCGTGGCTTATGTACGGATGAGGCGGACAGCGTCCCGCTTTCACCTGCCCTGGCGGCGCCATCGAGACGTCGTCTTCGCTGCGGGATTGGCGGCTCTGCTGTGGACCTGCAACGGGTTTCCGCAGGCCCGCGGATTTCAATTGATGTGGGTCTGGATGGCTCAGGAGTTGCTGCTGCTGCTCGTCGTTCCGATCGTTCTGATGTCGGCCCAGCCGCTCGCGCTCATTCGGGCGACATACGGTGACCACGCGTGGCCCATCCGCATGCTGCGAACCAGGGCGATAAGGATCGTCGGAAGCCCGTTGGTCGGCCCGGTACTGGTGCCGGTCCTGTGTCTGTGGCTGATCTTCGGCGGGCTCGGTTCGTTTGCGGTGAGTTCGACCTGGGCGGGCGGCGCGGTGCATCTGCTGCTGTTGGCAGCCGGCATCTTGATCGCCATCCCGTTGGTTGATTCCAACGATAACCGGACGTCGCTGGCGGTCGGTCTGTCCCTTGGTGTCGGGTTCGTGGAACTGATCCTCGACGCGTTCCCCGGCATTGCGCTGCGCTTCCAAACGCATATGACGCTGGCGCATTTCGCTGTTGGCCGGCCGACGTTCGCCCCCGTTCCCATCGACGACCAGCACACCGCCGGCGCGATTCTGTGGGTCGTCGCCGAAATTCTCGACCTGCCGTTTCTCATTCTTGCCGCCACTCGTTGGATAAAGGCCGACGCCAGGGAAGCGGCCGTCCTGGACGCCGAACTCGACGCGCGGCAGCACTGGGCCGCCGACGGCGCGCCGATGGTCGAAACATCCCTCGATCGCCCCTGGTGGCTCGACGACCCGGATCTTCCAGAACGATTCGGCGGTCACCGCCCGGATCCGGAGCCGCGCTGAACACCTCACCACCCAAAGGAGAGACGGTTCGGAAACGAACAGTCGCACCGTGACTGCGGCGTCTTCCACGATAAGTGGAACAGCCTGGTCACAGGGTGCCCCAGGTAATTTGGCAGTTGACACGAGGAGAGGTACCCGGCCGTCGGGGCCGCGTAAGGAAACTACGCCAACCAATTCAAGGATTCACAGGCTGAAGTTCAGAGTGGTCGCATCCGATGCGTGGAGTCTGCAGCGAATCGGGATGAGTGTGAGTAGTCGGCATTGCGGAAGCGCCCACCCAGTCCAGAGTGTCGGGTGATTCAATCTGTGTCCTCACGTGTTCAGGACAACCGGCGGAACCGGCCCGGCGGTCGCACGGCGCCGTCGCCGGTCAGGGACACCGCGGCGTCGGCAGGTTTCACAACGGCCGCTGGCTGGCATGCGCTCGGCTCGGGCGACAACGGCCTATCGGCAGCCCGGATGGGCAGGAAACGAGTCACCCGTCGGCCGCAGCTCTTTTGCTACTATTGTGAAAGTAGTAGCCCTCTGCGGGTTGTTGTGTTTGGAGGCACGTCAAGACCGAACAATGAGGTTGGTTGGATGCAACGACGTCGGAGATTCTTGGTCTTGGTGTTGCTGGTGACCATGTTGGTGGTCGGTGCCTGCGGCACCGCATCCACGACTTCGTCGGGTACTCCGCTCGAGGTCGCGCAGGCGATGTCCCTGATCGGACGGCCGTGATGATCGCAATTGAATCCATCCCCGGCCGCAAGCTGGGACGAGTCCGGATCGAGTTGGCCAGGGCCGCCCTGAGCAACGAGCATCCTGAGCTTCGCCGATCAGGGTTATCGCGAAAGGATCTCTGGTCAAGACCGACGGAGCCAGCTACTTCAAGAGACTGCCTGCGGCCGGCTATGAGCATCAAGCATGATCTCCTCGCTGCTCAAGCGATGGCTCACCGGCACACTGCACTACGCGGTATCGCAGGAACACCTGGCCTACTACCTGGACGAATACACGTTCCGATTCAATCAGCGGGCGTCAACCAGCCGCGGACTTCTCTTCTACCGATTGCTGCAACAGACCGTGAGAACCGATCCGCATCCACTCGCCGAACTGCGCAATCCCGTTGCCGCAGTCAAGGTCCCGTTCTGAACTTACTCAAGCAGCTACCCAGTACTGACGTTCGAGAATCGTGCCACCGAACGCACCGACCGAAACTCGGGCTAACCGCATTGTGCCCGTCGTCAAAACTGAAGTTGTAACAGCGTTGGACGCATCGCTGGGCTCACGGCCGGGGCCTGGACATGGCCGCCGAGCAGCATGCGAAAAGTCACCGCCAACCAGAAGTGATTGTGTCGCCGGCCGAACCGCCGAGCGCGACCAACACCACGGTTGCAACGGTTCGGGGCGGCACCACCTACCAGTACTCGGATCAGAAGAGACCACCACCGCCGTCGTCGAAACCGCCGCTGTCGTAGCCGCCGCCGTCGAACCCGCCACCGCTGTCGAACCCGCCGCCGTTGTCGTAGCCACCTCCGCCACCGCTGTCGTAGCCACCTCCACCGCTGTTGTCGTAGCCGCCGCCGTTGTCGTAGGAGTAGTCCCCGCCCATCCCGTCCATTCCGAGAACAGTGCCGAGGCCACCAGGTAGGTGCCCACTGCCCAGGCGCCGGCGACCAGCGCCGGTTTCCACCACGGTTGCGAATACCAGCCGCCGGGAACGGGTCGCCCTGCGACGTACCCTCCCGGGTAGTAGTGCGGGGTCTGGGCGCCGGGCTGCGGCGACGCCTGGTAGTCGTGGCCGCCGACGTCGACCTGCCGGGCCTGGGCGACCTGCCCGGCCTGCTGTTGGCCCGGCAGCAAAGGCAGCTCCGGACCCGGATCCAATCCCAGGGCGGAGCGGGCGGCGCGGACGTAGTACAGACCTTCATAGGCGGTTTGGGTGGCGAGGTGAAACTGCGTCACCGACGTTGCCTGATCCACCTGGGACCCGGCGGCGGTGAACCGCTCGGCGGCATCAGCCAACGCCTGCCTGGCCGCGGCGTTGCCGACTGCATCTATGGCGTACACCTGAGCTCCGAGCCGCTCGGTGCACCGCCGCGCCTCGGCGCGGGCATCGGCGACCTGCCCGGTCCGGGCGGACCGGCGTTGCCGCGCAACCACCACCTCGGCGATGACGACGACGATCACCACGACCCACACCACGATGTTCACCACACGCTCCTCACCCACACCCGCGACCGTCGGCGGACCGCAGCTCTGGTCAACCTCGCCTCGGCTCGTGCCGGGCCGACCCCAAAACTACCGCCGATCAACAACAGCGGCAGGGCAGGTCCCTAGCAGCTTGGTGGTGACCACGGGTCGAATGAATGAGTTGCATCCCTGGCGTGTTCGCCACGTCGCGGCTGATCGCGGTTCACTGCTGCAAATGAGCAGCACCATCGCTTCTGACAGTGTCCAGCTGCTCGCTGCGTCGGTAGGGTGAGTACTTTTGCGGCGGTGATGGTGGTCTTCCTGGCCCCTGCCGGCGGTTAATCAGCCGTTTTTGATGAGGCGGGTGAGCACCTGTTGGGCCAGTTCCGGTAGGCCGGTGGTTAATGTGTTGGCGTTGGCGAGCTTGTCGGCGACCGCGATGGTGATGGTCCAAGTGTCGTACTGGAGCAGGATGAGACCACCGGATCGCAGCAATACCTTTGCGGGGAAACCGTTGACCACAGGGGTGGAGACGACTGCGCCGGCCTGAGTTTCGGAGTCCACCGTCGCGGTGATCTGCTTCGCGGCCGTCGCTGCCGTGGCGTATTGGGTCAACGCGAGCACCACCGGAGCTTGTCCCTTCGCATCTGCGGTGGGGTAGTAGCACCTGATTTTGCCGATCACGCCTCGGCCGGGATTGGCGATGTCCTTTCTGCGCAGTACACCTGCTGCGATGCTGAACCCGACCGCTTTCTTCACGTCCGCGGCGTCCAGGGTCGTATGGCAGTCCGCTGTCAAGGGATCGACCTTGACGATCTGCGTCGCCGCCGGGCTGGCGGACGCCGACGGCGCGCTCAGCAGAGCCGATTGGCTCGGCGAGGTTGCCGAGCTGATGGTCACCTGGCTCCTGGGCGTTGCCGACGCGTTCGCGGTGGACGAGCTGCCGGACATGGTCGATGAGCTGTTCACCGCGGCCGACGAGCCGCTGGACTGGGTCGAGGAGCTGCTGACCGCGGAGGACGAGCTGCCGGTCATGGTGTTGATGACGGTGACTGTGGCTTTCCTCGTCGAACCGGAGGAACAAGCGGACACCGTCAGGGTGAGCACGAGCAGAAGCAGAATGGCGGCACGTCGCATACTCGTAACGTTAGCCGCGATTTGGGCGCGCCGGAGCTAGCCCAGATCGGTCCGGTTCGTGAAGGATCGTTTCACGGTTGGGCTCTGCTCGGCCGTTTCAAGCGGCCATCCCGTTGCCGGGTGCGTCAGTTATGAAGCGGCCCGCCTGGTTCGGGTGCGCAGCGGAATCCACACCACCAGCGCCATGATGGCCATACCCAACGGAACGTGCACCACGGTGAGGGCGTCCTTGCTGGCGTCGCGGATCAAACCGCCCACATACGCTTCCAGCGCCAGCAGCACGGTCAGTGCAGCAGCACCGATCATGAGGTCCTTCCGGCTGCGCAGCTTGATGACCGCGACGACGGTGGCCAGCACAGCGAGCCCGATCGCGATGTCGCCGCCGCGGGCGTGCACGTTGATCCAACCGGAGGCGGCGTCCCGTTTCCCGTCGTGCTGCAGGAAGATGCCGGCCCACAGCCCCTGCAACAGGACCGCCAATGCCGTCAATCCGATTAGGACGTCGAACGCAACATTTTTGGTGGTCGGTTCAATACCGGCCCGGGTGGACGTCGTTGCCATGGTTTCTCCTTCATCGAACGTTCGGTCAAGGCGGGCGGAAGCCATCGAATCGCCCCCTCTGGCGGCGTTCGATCGTCATTGACCGAACTGCCTGTCACTTGCCCTGCGAACCTGGCGGATAGTCGCGGCCACGCACCCACGGACCCCTTTGAGAAGAACTGCAGAGATAGCGGGATCATCATCTGGAACCCATGTAGGAGAAACGAGGCACCGAAATGACCGGTCACCGCCGCCGGGGGACCGCAGCTCCTTCGGCTCGACCGATCGCGCCCCGGGCGTTGGTGTGTCACCCGCGCGGAGCTAAATGGCAGATATTGACCGAATTACCTGGCGGGTTCTCGCGGAATCGGATGGCAGCGCGACATTCGGTTCACAGGTTCTCGCAGCTCACAGCCTAAGACGGGTTCGGCGGTCCTCGACCATTGGCAAACTGCTGTCGTCGTGCTATTCGGACGCCGGGTGGCCCGGTCGCGTGGTGCAGCTCAGGTTGGTTGGTCGTATCGGGCTCGGCGGGCTGCCCACGACGGCGTCGACGGCGCCGCGGCTTCGGGGCAGGTGGCTACGCGGTTCCCGCAGCCGAACCAACCCTTGGCCTTGGCTTTGGCCAGCTCGAACATCCGCAACATCTGCACAGGCCCATCGCCGGCCTTCGCGATGGCTGTAGCGCGACCGGATAGCCCTGCGCGAGCGGCGGCCTCGGCGTCGATGGTGTCGGTCTTGCCTCGGCGTCGACGGTTGCCACGGTCGGCCCTGTTGACCTCGATGACGGTGACCGCCTCGGCGTGCAGGTGACGCGACAAGGCGGCGCCGTAGGAGCCGGTGCACTCCACGCCGGCGCGGTGCACGGCACCGAACCCTCGGGCCCAGGCGAGCATCGCCCGGTAACCCTCAGCGGTGGTCGGGAAGCTGCTGGTGGCCAGCAAAACGCCCAATGCGGTGAGTGCCGCAGCGACGTGGACATCTTTATGCGTATCCACCCCCAGTACCACTTCGTCGGGATCATCTGGTTGGGGCTGAGGGATCATGGACTCTGTCGTTCGTCTCCTGTCGACTCGGGAACGGATGGCCGTCGTCGGATCGGGGGAGGCGGTCAGGACTGTGATGGTGCCCTGTTGCTGGCAAGGCCCCTATGGAGACACGCCTCGCTGACCCGACGGCAGCAAGCACCGAGGTAAAGCCCGACCACGTCGTAGACCTTGTCCACGAACATCGGGTCGTTGGACAGTTTGAACCCGTCGGTCAGGTGCGGTTTGAGGCTGAACCCTTTCCAGATCCGGCCGATCGTGGACTTGGACAGTCCGCTGCGCTCGGCCATCTTCTTTCGGGACCAGTGGGTGGCGTGTTCCGGCGTCGATTCCCAAAGTTGCCACCACCACATCCTCGACCTGTTCGGCGGTGATCGTGGGTTTGCGACCCGAGCGTGGCTCGTCGACCAATCCGTCCAGCCTGGACTCGACGAACCGGGACCGCCACTTTCCCACCGTCGGTATCGAAACCCCAAGCTGCGCGGCGACTTCCTTGTTCGTCAGACCAGTCGCGCAGGCCAAAACGATCCGCGAGCGCAACGCCAGAGCCTGCGCAGACTTCCTCCACCGAAACCTACCGGTTCAGCTGCTCGCCTTCATCAGATGTTGATTCCAGCAACGCTTTCGGCCGTCCAGTCACGGCACATGACTTCACATGACAACGAACTTCAGGCGCAGGACACTAGCCAGTTATGCGGAGGGTTTGCGGGCGGGGGTGCCCTCCGGGTTGGGTACACCCTGTACTCGGCCGAGCTGCAGGTATGGGTTGCTGGTCGGTTGAGTAAATGGATGGCGACCCGGGAACCGAGGCTTGTCGAGCTTAGAACTGGGTATTGGTCTGGCAGCGCCTGACTGTCTGCCTGCCACTATCAGCGGTGAGGGTCGTAACTACTGTTACCGGCGGGCGACCGCCCGGCTGCCCGGAAATTGGTCGATGCTGGCGCAGCGGACGTGATCAGCACGCCGTTGCCGCGCTCGGAGATGGAGCATGGAATGACTACCACTGCAGATCATGGCCAGCACGAGCAGCATGAGCATGTCCACGGTCCCGACTGTGGCCATCAGAGCGTCCCACACGATGATCACCTGGACTATCTGCATGATGGGCACCAGCACGCCGAGCACTCAGGCCATTACGACGAGCATGGTGACAGCGACACCGAATCCATGCCAACCTGACCGCTCGATCGAGTATCCACTTACTGCGCCTACGGAGCGACCGACGACCCGGCCCAAGGACTCGTGACTTAGTAGTCGACCTGGTTCCGGTCGGGCGTGTCCCGATGGTGCGGGTTCAAGATGGAGTTCCAGGATCTCCTGCCGGCTACCTGGGTGAGCTGGTCCGCTGGTCGGTTTTTACGACTTGCCCGTCCCTGCCGCGGGAGCGCACCGGGTCGATGCGGTTGAACAGTGACCGGCGGTCGGCGAATCGACGTCGGTCAAGAACGGTGAGCGTCGCATCGAGCTGGGGACTCATCGGCCGGCGTTGCCGGGCCACCCAGCGGATGCCTTTGACCGCCATAGCGGCTCCGCGTAACCAGTCGATGTTCTTGGGGGTGTCGACGAGGGTGAACACGGTCCACCGCACCGCGCTAAATGCGCGGCGGTGCAGCCATGCGTTCCACAGGGTGTTCCGCATTCCGTGGGCGCGCAGGTGCGGGGCGTTGGCGACACTGGGATAGTGCCGCATGACCACCTCAGGTAGGTAGCGAAGGTGCCAACCAGTCCGGACAAGTTTGTGCGCCAGCGTTTCCTCCTCGCCGCCCATGAAGAACACGGGGTCATAACCGCTCACCTCCAGATAGGCGGCCCGGCGGATCAGTACCGCGCCGCCCATGAAGCTCATCAACACTGCCCCCGGAATCCCGACCCGCTCGGGTAGCGGACTGTCGGCCATCTCCACCGATATCGCGTCAAGGCGGCCCTGTTCGCCGACCAGGATCCTCGCGTTCACCACCGCCAACCGCGGATGGGCGTCGAGCAGCGCAACCGCGGCGGGCAGACCCTCCGGCTGCCACCAGCCGTCGTCGTCGCAGAACAGCACGTACGGCGTTTCGGCGCGTTGCACGCCGTGATTGCGCCCAGCGGCGCCGATGTTCACCGGAAGCGCAACTACTTCGAGATCACCGCGATCACGCAGGACGTCCACCGTGTGATCGACGGATGCGTTGTCAACGGCGATCGTCGGCAGCCCCAGATCCCGCAGGTGGTCAAGGACCGGGACCAGCCGGTGGCCACAGTTGAAGGTCAGCAGCACCACGGTCACCTGGTCAGACACCGGCCGGTTCCGCTCGAGGGTCCTTTCCGGTACCAGGCCGTGCGGGATGCGATTGATTTGAACGCGGTTGATCTGTTCGAAGCTCACTGACAGGTCATACCATCACGGCCGGCCGGACCCGCCCAGCGATGTCGATCAGCCCTCGAAGCCGATTCCACTGGCCACCACCAGGCCCCTAACGCTGGCGCCTCGAACAGCTTCCCAGCCACCGCCGGACACCCCGTGGTCCGGTGCCGAAGGTCGACGCGGATCGCAAGTTCCCGCAGGACCCGCCCAGGGAGAATGCCAGGTCAAGGCCTGGCGTTGGGACACTGGGTGGATGACGGGAGTGTTGAGCGGCTGCCTCCGCGCCGGCTCTTTCCAGCAGGGTCTGGCAGAGCCGCGGGCCGGGAGCGGCGTGGCTACCGCCGGCCTGCAGTACCTGCAGCGTTGACGTGATGCACCAGGATCGGGCGGCAGCCCAGCAATGAGTAAATCGACGTTGCCCAGCGCCCGGCTCTCCCGCGCCGATGTGCAGCGCCTCCGCGCCCAAATTGTTCCCACCGCCTCCTGCGCCCTGTGGATGGGGGCGGTGGGCAGCGACGGTTACGGCAAGTTCTGGGTCTCCACACCTTCCACCACACCGAATGTCGACCCCGCGGTGCGGGTCAGGGGCGGGCGGGTGATCACTCCTCACGCCGCGGTATCAGCGCTGGTGTTCGGGCCGTTGCCGCTGGGGTCCACCCATCTGCACGACTGCGACGTCCGGTTGTGCGTAAACACCCACCCTGGGCACCTGCGGCGCGGGACCCAACGAGAAAATGTGCGGCAGGCCGTAGCCCGCGGACAGCTGCGCGGACCCAAACCGGGAATGGTGGATGTTCGGGGACCGGCCGGTGCGTCCCGCGCCATCCAGGACGCCATCCGCACCGCGATCACGGCCGGCCCCACCTCACCGGCGATATTGGCGCACATCCTGGCCGAAGTGATCGCCCAGGGCTTCCCGATGGTCGACGTGCTGCCGCTGTTCGACGAACCAGCCCATGTCGCGGTTCCGGGCGTGGACGACTTTCCCGCCGACCTGTTCGCCGTTCCACCTTTACCCCGCGTGTGGGTGGCCGCGGCAGAAGCGGTCCCGCTGTTCGACCTCTAAGAAATCGGGACAGGACGGTCGCGTTTCGCGGGGGCGTTTTCCGGTGTCAAGTTCGTCGTGGCGGAATACACATCTCCCGGATGCCACCGGCGCCGGCCCGTCGGCTCGCAGCTGCGGGGAGTGCGCAACGAATTCGGCGGAGTGTCCAGTGCCAGGATCGGCCATGGCGGCTTTACCATCAGACATCGAACGTTTGTGCTACTGGTGGGAGTGTCGATGAGTGCAGCAGGCATCGCAGTGCCTGTCCGACGGGCAGCGCAGTCCAAAGCTGCGCTGGCCCGGACGGTCAAGGAGCAGCGCCGTGGTTACGCCCGGGCTGTGCTGGCCGCGTTGGCCCGTTCCCTACAAGGACGGCCCACCCCACAGATCCGCCGGATCGTGAAAAATTCCCTCCAGCCATTGGGTGTTCGACTCTCCACCGTCGAACTGCAAACAATCGCCAAAGGCATCAGCGCGGGAAACCCAGTGCAGCTCCCGGAGTAGCGAACCGCCATCTGAACATGAGGCGTACGTGGCCCTTGCAGTGCGGCCAGTCCTGGCGCGAGCTGGTGGTCCACCATTTCGGTGCCCGGTTCGTCGCCGACGTCTGCGGCCTGTCCGATGAGTTGCGCCGTTACCGATTTCAGGAGGACGGGGTGTCCGACGCGTTGGCCTACGCGGATCAGAGGATCGGGCCGGATGGCTCCCGGGTGCCGCTGCCGCAGCGGATCGCGGAGGTCCTGGACCGGCACGGTCCGGACTCGCCGAACGCGAGGGCGCGCAGCCGCCGGGAACCGCATCTGTGTGCGGGCGGCGGCGCGGGTCGAACAGCGCCTCACCGGCCGGACGGGCCGTGACTTGTGACCGTACGTTCACCGCTGCGCCCTTCGTCGGACACATCGACCTGGCAGCCTCAATCACTGTGCGAACACGAGAAGTGCCGCTGGCGTTGCTCTGGGAGATGATGATGGACATTGACGGCTCCTTCGAGCTGGACGTAGAGCGGACCCGATGGGATGACATCGCGTTGGTGCTGCCCCGGCATGACCTGCGGATCAACCTTGATCCTGTGGAAGCCGCACGGATCTGCCGGGACATCTGGGCCGCGCTGGGCCGGGAGCAACCCGCCGCCAACAGCCACGCCGCTTGAAGTTTGCCACCCGAGCGACTGGGTGGCACCCGGCCCGGAGGAGTACTTTCTGGCCAGGGTCATCGCAGGGGCTGCCGGAAGGGTCGAACATGCTGGATCTGCTGGACATCGCCCATCGCGTGTTACCCGTCGCGGTCATCGGATCGGGTGGAACACAACCGGTCGCTGCCTATACCGACGGTCGGTACTTCTACTTCGACGACGACAACGCCGCCCGCGTCGGGGCGCACCTGACCGGCCGGCTGGATTTGGCCGGCCGGCCGGTGCGGGTCGAACGGACCCACGTCGGTTGGTGTGAACAGCGCGGCCGCAGCCACTTCCGGCCCTTGCACCACCGCCACATCGGCGGCCGGGTCGTCTACCGGTTCGACGAAGAGTGGTTGTTCACCGTGGTCACTCCGCTCGGGCGGCCTCAGCCTCAGTGTGCGAGCTGACTGTTGCGGCCACCGAGTACGTCAGCCGCCGTCCCGGATGTCACCGATCTGGTCCGACCCGCTCTGGCGTCCTGCTCACGCGTTGACGAGGTCGTGGGTGGCTACACCGACGGGACCAGGTTCTTCTTCGCCGACGAACAGCTGACCGATATCGCCAGGGCCGCCGGAGGTGGCGTTCTGTTCCGTTCGCCTGCGGGATGGCGACAGCGCGGCGCCACCCCACAGGCGCTGGCCCGGCACATCATTCAGGGCCAGCTGCACTATCAGCTGCCCGACGACTGGCACTGGCGCCCAGTCAGCCCACAACCGGGCACAACACGGCGCCCCATCGCGACATGAGGAACAAGGCCCGGCCAGTCAGCGGCAAGTAGCGCAGCAAGGCGGTCAGCGAAAGCGCTGGTGGCGGCACGAGTGACCCGATCCGCTTCGTCGTTGCCCGCCCCCAGCCCGTCGTCGTAGGACTCGCGATATGTGAAGATCGGCCAGGTGAGCCCGACTCGGGAACGTGTTCCTGAACGAGTCCGTCGCTGTTGGACCCATCGCGTGAGTCAGTGAGCCCGTTCCTACCAATTACTTTGGGTGACTGAATGTCACTCTCTAGAGTCTATACGGAGAGTAGCTGAATGACTACTCTGGGTACATGCACTCTTTCCCTTCGCGCCGGATCGCCATCTCCGTTCTGGCTGTCATCTCCCTCATGATCAACTTCAATCCGACCGCCGGTGCCAGCGGCGTCCCATCGGCGGCCTCACCGCCGGAGATGGCTGTGGTATCCGCGCCGCAGCCGGTGACCGGCTTCGTGACGCGATCAGGGCAACGATTGTTGCTCGATGGCGCGCCCTACCGGTTCACCGGACTGAACATCTACAACGCCAACAGTATGAACAATTACTGGTACACGCTGGGTACCGGCGGTGGTCTGGACCAGGCCCTGACCGATATCGGTCCGGGTAAGAATGTCATCCGCGCCTGGTTCGGCCAGTGGCTGGCCAATCCGCACGGGACCGGCTTGGACTTCTCGGCATTCGACCACACCTTGGCCGTGGCCAAGGCGCACGGTGTGCGGGTCATCGTGACGTTGGCCGACAGCGACGGCAGCTGGGATGACGGTATCCATAAGACGTTGGATTCCGGCTGGTATCAGTCCGGCTACCGCGCCAGGGTCAGTACCGCGGTCAGCACCTGGGGCGCTCGAAACGACCTGTCCTACAAGGACTACGTTATGCGTGTGGTCCAGCGTTATCAAATGGATCCGACCGTACTGATGTGGCAGTTGGTCAATGAGGCAGAGGCCAAGGACGCTTCCGGCAATTGCTCAGCGGCCACCGATGACAGCGCTGCGACCGCACTGTACGGATTCGCCGATGACATGAGCCGAAGCATCAAGGCGGTCGACAGTCATCATCTGATCAGTCTGGGTACTATCGGCACCGGTCAGTGTGGAACGTCGGGGGCCCGATATCAGTACGTCCATTCGGCGCCCGACATCGATCTGGCTGAGATGCACGATTACGTGGCCGGCCAGGCGATCATTGGTGACCAGTGGAACGGAATGGCGTTGCGTTTACAACAGGCGAAGGCGTTGAATAAGCCTTTGTTCGTTGGCGAAATGGGAATCGATCCCGCCGCCGTCGGTGGCCTGGCGGCCCGAGCCGACATCTTCTCGCGCAAGCTTTCGGCGCAATTCGCCGCCGGCATCGTCGGTGTCGTTGCCTGGGAGTGGCGTAACGCTGGTCAGGGCGGTGGTGACGCCTACGCCGTGGGACCCGGCGACCCGGCACTGGGTGCATTGCAAGTTCCCGGCTACATTCCGGTTCCTGCACCCGCTCCACCGTTGACGACGATCCCGTCGCCGTCAACGGGTACCTGGAAGGCCAACGGCTCGGCACGGGCCACGTTGGCCGGTGCCCAACTCACCGATGCGACCACCCGCGATGCGGCCGGGTCGATCTTCTACCCGGTGCCGATGTCATCGGCGGACCTGGCGATCTCCTTCGACGTGGACATGTCCGGTGGCCGGGCTGATGGCATGACCCTCGCGCTGGCCGACCCGTCGCAGGGAGCCACCGCCCTGGGTGCTTCCGGCGGCGGTCTGGGCTGGTCTGGAGTGAAAGGCATTGCCCTCACCTTCGACACCTACCGCAACGGGAGCGATCCCAGCAGCAACTTCGTGGGCGTGGCCACCGGATGGCAGCCTGGAGACAGCTCCTCGCTGGTGTACGCCGCCACGTCGACGGCGATTCCGGCCCTGACCTCCGGCTCGCATCATGTCGACGTCCGGCTGGTCAACGGAATGCTGTCGGTAGCAATCGACACCCACCCGGTGCTCTCGGCGGTCCGGGTCGGTGCGTTGCCGAGCGTGCTGGTCGGCTTCACCGGCGGAACCGGCGGCTTGACCGGTCGACACGAGATCCGCTCCGTGGTCGTGTCGGGGATCAGGCGACCGTAACGGTTGTGGTCGGCTCAGTTGACCTGGTACAGCCGCCAGTCGCCGAAGAACGCACCCCGATAAGTGCGTACCAGAGTGGAGAGGCCCGCCCCGTTGTCGTACAACGACGGCCAATGCCTTCGCAGCGCATCAGCCGGTCCGAGATTGGGTCCGGGAACGAGCAGGTACTGGACGTGGTGACCGGTGGGATCCGCCACCGCGCCCACGAAGTCAAGGTCGGAGGTGATCACGAATTGCCGGGGTCGTTCGCTGGCCAGAACCACGGAGTAGGCGTAGGCGGTGTCGGTCAGTACCGACCCGTCCGGGAGATTGAGTCGGTCCAGGTCGGCGGCGATGCTCCGTTCGGTCTGGAAGATCAGGAGACTTTTCTTGTCCTCGTGGGAGGCCAGGTTCGGCATCAGCAGGGATCTGAGCATCGGGCTTTCTTCGCGGGCGAGCCCCGACGAACTGTTGATCAGAACCGACAGCTGGGTGGGTACCGCGACCGTCACCGCCACCAGCGCGAGCACCGTGATCAGCAGCTGAGTCGGTAGCCGGTGGCGGCTGAACCCTCGCAGCTGCCGTGACTTCGAACCGATCAGCCGAGCACCGGTGTCGGCACCGCCGCGCGAGGTTGACCGTTTCCCGAAGACCGCACCGAGGATCGTTCCGCACGACAGCACGGTCAGCGGGATCACCATGATCTGGAATCGCAACCAACCGAAGGAAAGCCCGGACAGGGCGGCGAGTTCGTCGAAGGCCAGCACCGCTCCGAACACCGTCGGCCCGACCACGGCCGAGACATCGCGTCGATAGATCGCCACGACCAGGGCAACCAGGAGCAGGATAACGAACAGCGGCGCGAGAGCAGTGATCTGCCGCCCGACGTACACACCGATCTGTGCCGGCGTGGTGCCGATGACGCTCTTGATCGACCCGGATCCGCTGGTGACCTGGGCGGAATTGCCGTAGGCCGAGGTGAAGGTCGGGAACCACTCGCCGACGATGACCTTGGCCATCACCGCCCACATCACGAACGTGAACAGGAACGGGGCGGCGACCAGGGCTACGTCGTTGACCGTCGCGTGCAGTTTTGACCGGCCCGACCCGCGGGAGCGGAACCAGGTGACGATCGCGACCAGTAGGGCAACAGCCGCCGCCGGAGCAATGGCTTCATAGCGGGTCAGATATGCGCCACCGAGCCCCAGGCCGGCACCGACCAGAGATCCGACGCCCCGATCGCGGATCCAGGAGAGCATCTGACTGGTGGTGATGGCCAGGAAGAGCATGAACATCGGTTCGCTGAGACCACTTCCCGCGTACAGCAGGATCATCGGTTGGACGGCGAAGACGGCGACCAGGACCAGTCGCGCAACGGTGGGGACGGACAGCTTTCGCAGGCAAGCGGCCAACGCCACGACCGTGCCGGCCATGCACAGCACCGACTGCACGACTCCAGCTAGCCCCACGGTGATCAACGACGGCCACAGGCCCTTGAACGGCAGCAGGGGGAGCAGCGACAGCGAAGGAAGCGGATTCCACACGAAACCCATGGCGGGCAGGTGGGGGTCACGGCTGTAGAGAACGTAAACGGCGTTGCCGACGCGGCTCAGGGCATCGGCGAAAATGACGTTGTGGCCAGCCATCAGGCCCCCGACCAGGGCATAGACCACGACGGCAGCCAGGAACAGAATCACCGGCTCCCGCCGGCTAGCACGGCCTTGCAGGCCACGGTGGGATGAGCGACTGGGGGCGCTGCCCGGATGACGTGGGAGCGTCATCACCGCGGCGGCCATTACGGCACCATCGCGGAGTCGAGACCGAAGGTGCATCGTCGAGGCGGCGTGGGCCATCGGAGCGCGATCATGTTATTTTCCGTTCTCGGGGTGGCAGCGATTGCCGGACGGATCAGTTTGTCCGGCGGTATCGCGGACACGGCGGGCTTGTCTACTGCCAGAAGCCGCCGCGAATCGATACCGTTGGTCGGGCCCGCATCATTGCCGCCCACTGCGCCGCTGGGCGGCGCAGCCATTGCTGATTGCATCAGCGTCCATCGCGTTGCGGCTAAAGATAGCAGATCGTAGAGCCGGCACAGACGTGAGGTCCCAGATGGAATTTACACAGATAAGCGTACCGACGGTATCCACTTTGTTACTGCGTGTACCGGGGGCGCGAGAGGAAACATGGATTCAACAATATAAATACCCGCTGTTAATGCAATGCTCCCCCGAGGTTCCCTCACTTTTCAAACTGTAGCGCCCGGAAGACAGATGAACATCTGGGGTGGGTCTGATGGTCACCCAAAGTGGGAGATGTGGGCGTACGGGTGAGACAAGCTTCACAGCAGGCGCGAATGGGGCCAAACCGGACACGATCCTGCTACTGTTCGTGCGTATTCTCTGAATCGGTCGTGGGCCGCTGGGATGGCGCAGTAGCCCTTGAAAGCGCGCTATGGGCCCTGGAAATCCGTTTCGGCCCCTGAACATCACTGCGGCGACGTCGCCGCTCCCACGGGATCGGTCCACTTGGTCACCGATCTCACCGGCTTTTCTCCAGGCATAGACAGTGTTGTCTTCTCACAGGGCTGTTTTTATACAGTGTCGTCTTGTCACAGAATTCGTCTGTCTAGGCATGAACAGTGTCGTCGCTCGCCGGCATTCCAACTCGCCTGTATCACCAGCAGCCCGTTGTTGCGATCAGTAAGGAATCTGATGGACGCCGTCGAACTGAACAATGACGACCACATGACCATCCATCCGCCCTACGTTCGAGTGGGGTCCGACCCGATGCCACAGTTGGCCGGGATTGGCGCCGCAACGGCTCCCGACCGCACGCCTGACATCACGCGCGCGCCCGACGTCGAGCCCGCGCCCGAGTTCACGCCCGACATCACGATTGTGATTCCCACACGCGGGGAAGCGGGCAATGTCGACGAGCTGATCGCCCGCCTGGATCGTGCGTTGGGGGCGACGAAGGCGGAATTGTTATTCGTCGACGACAGCGACGACCACACGCCGGAAGTCATCCGCGCGGCCGCGTCGCGATCGTCGCGCCCGGTGCGCCTGCTGCATCGCGAGCCCGGGGACCGGCAGGGCCGCCTGGGCGGGGCGGTGGTGGCCGGCTTCAAGATCGCCCATGCCCCTTGGGCGGTGGTGATCGACGGTGACCTCCAGCATCCGCCGGAGGCGGTGCCGTCGATCGTCGAAGCTCGGCTCAGACCGGGGATCGACCTCGTCTACGGCACGCGCTACGTCGCATCCGGCGACGCCGGTGGCTTGAGCAGCCGTGGCCGCGCCTGGGTCTCGACTCTCTCGACCCGACTGACCCGGGCGATGTTTCCGCGCAAGCTGCGCAGTGTCAGCGATCCGATGAGCGGGTTCTTCGCCGTGCGGCTGGACGCGCTGGATCTGGCGACGCTGCGGCCGGTGGGGTACAAGGTTCTGCTGGAGATTCTCGCCGGCTCCCGACTGGGCGGGACGGCGGGGGTTCCGTTCTCGTTCCAACCGCGTTTCTCCGGGGAGAGCAAAGCTTCCCTGGCCGAGGGCGGACGGTTCCTGCTGCAATTGACCGCTCTGCGGGTGGGCCTGTCGGTCTCACGCCTGACCCAGCTGCTGGCGTTCCTGGCGGTGGGCGTCAGCGGCGTGGTGGTGAACACGGTGGCGCTCTGGCTGTTGACCGGAGGCCGGCTGACCGCGCCCTACCTGTTGGCGTCGGCGCTGGCGACCAACATCGCCGTGGTGTGGAACTTCGCTGTGCTGGAGACCTGGGTGTTCAGGAAGGCCAGATACCGATCCCGGTTGGCCGGCTTCACCAGGTTCTGGCTGGTGAACATGGTGTTGTTGCCGGTGCAGCTCGGTCTCCTGGCCCTGGCGGTGGAGGTTGCCGGCATGCCGCCGGTGGCGGCCAACCTGGTGGTGCTGACCCTGGTGTTCGTGTTGCGGTACCTGTTCACGTCGGCCTGGGTGTACAGCTGGAAGGCGGTCGCGCCGCGAGTCCCGGCGCCGCAGCCGGCGTCCTCCGCCTCCGTGTCGGCGCTGACGATGTCCGCGGTCGAGCCGGAGTCGGGCCGTCCGGAGAACGAGCGGCCGAAGCGACTCACGTGGTTTGCGTACGTACTTCGCCTGCTGCTGCCGATCGTGTTCACGGTGGTGGCGTTCCCGGCCGTTGCAGTGCGTTCCTGGCATCTGCTGCACTCCGGCTCCTCGGCCGCGGGGGTACTGGTGGCCGCTGTCGCCGTCGTCGTCATCGTGGTGCTCCAGGCCGCACCCAAGCTGGGGGACGCGGACGTTCACGACCGTCAGGTCGACGTCATCATGGCGTTGCCGCTACTGGCCACCGCCGTGTGGTTGTCCACCGGCCTGTCGGCCACCGCGCCCTGGAGCATCCGAGAGCTTCTGGCGGGCACTTCGTTCCTGGCCGGGTCGGCGTTCCTGCTGTTGGGAACCCGGTTGACTGCCCGGCTCCGTTGGGTGTTGGTGCTGCCACTGCTCACCCTTCCGACCCTGGTCGGCCGCCCGGATCTGAGTTGGGCCCTGGCGCTGCTGGTGGTGGCGGTGGTGTTCATTCGGGCGTTCCTGACTCGCGAACCGATCCAGGCGCAAGCTGGCCGGCCGGTTTCCGGCGAACTGCAACGGCTGCCGAAGTGGCCAGTGGCAACGGCGGTGGTGACCGCCGTCGCGTGCCTACTGGCCTTCACCGCGATCACCGCCACCGCGACCGCCACCGGAGTATCGCCGTCGCCGACGGCGCAGCACGCGCCGTGAGCCCGACTCCCGAGCGGTACCGCGTCTTTCGTTCACCACCCCAAGCCACACCGGAGGTCCACCATGACTCATGACGCCAAGTCCGCTACCGAGGTTCGTGAAGCCCTCGACATGGAATGGCTGGACCGCAGCTTGGTAGGTCTGCGTCAGGCCGCGCCCGAGATGTCCGCTCACACGGTGCTGTCGGTTCGGCAGAAAATCGGCCTGATCGGTCTGATCGCGGCGCTCGTCGGGGGAGCCGTGCTCGATGGCCTGTTGATGTTGCGGATCATCGTGGCGGTCGGCACCGCGATGTACGCGGCAACCCTGATCTATCGGATGTTATTGATCCGCCGGGGGCTCAAGGGAAGCCACCTCGTCCAGGTCAGCGACCAGGACGCCCTGGCCATTCCGGCGGACCAGCTTCCGGTGTACAGCGTCCTGGTGCCCGCCTATAAGGAACCGGGCGTCATCGGCAAGATCATCGCCGCCATCACCGCGTTGGACTACCCGGCCGACAAGCTCGACGTTCGCCTGCTGTTGGAGGCCGACGACGAAGAGACCATCGCCGCCGCGCGGACAAGCGTTGGCAGCGCGCCGATCACGATCGTTCTGGTGCCGGCGGCGGAGCCGCGGACGAAGCCGAAGGCCTGCAACTTCGGCCTGCAATCGGCCACCGGGGAACTGGTCACCATTTTCGACGCCGAGGATCGTCCCGAACCGCTGCAGCTGCGCCGCGCCGTGTTGGCGCTGCAGCGGCTGGGCGAGGGATTCGCCTGCGTGCAGGCCCGGCTGGGCTATTTCAACGCGACCCAGAATATGATCACCCGCTGGTTCACCATCGAATACGGGACGTGGTTCCGGTTCCTGCTCCCGGGGCTGGTTTCGGTCGGCGCTCCGATCCCGCTGGGCGGCACCAGCAATCATTTCCGTACCCCGCTGTTGCGGGCGCTGCAGGCGTGGGACCCGTACAACGTCACCGAGGACGCCGACCTGGGAATTCGACTGGCCCGGCTGGGATATTCGGTCGGCGTCCTGGATTCGGTGACCGAAGAAGAGGCGAATTCCGATTTCGTCAACTGGATCAAACAACGCAGCCGCTGGTACAAGGGCTACCTGCAGACCTGGCTGGTGCACATGCGCAGACCGGTCGACGTCCACCGAGAGTTGGGCTGGCGCGGTGCTTTCGGTCTGCACCTGTTCGTCCTGGGCACACCACTGACCGCATTGATCAACCCGTTGTTCTGGGGCCTGGCGATCCTGTGGTTCGTCCAGAAGCCAAGCGGGGTGGCGGCGCTGTTTCCGCCGGCGGTGTACTACGTGGCGTTGACGTGCTTCGTATTCGGCAATGCAGCGGTGATATACGTCAACGTACTGACCACCCAGGTCATCAATCAGCCCAACCTGCTCAAGGCTGGCCTGCTCGTTCCAGCCTATTGGATCATGATGAGCATCGCCGCGGTCAAGGCCGCTTTCCAATTGATATTCAAGCCCTCCTACTGGGAGAAGACCTCCCACGGTTTGAATACGGCCGTCGCCGAGCCGGCGGTGGAGATCATCACGTAGGGATTCCCGCATTCCGTTCGCCGACGCGCGACCTGCGGCGGCCGCCTTGTCGTGCTTACCAAGGGCAGCCACGGCGACGTCGGTGCACCGGCCGGCCAGCGCGGAAGAGGTGGCAAACGCGTTTCATCAACCGAAGGGATGTCTTGAATGACCGCATGCTCCGATGTCGAGGCCGTGGTCTTGGTCGGTGGTCAGGGCACGCGTCTGCGGCCTTTGACGCTGTCAGCGGCCAAGCCGATGCTGCCGACCGCCGGTGTTCCGTTTCTCGCTCACCAACTTTCGCGGCTGCGGGCCATTGGCATTCGTCGGGTTGCCCTGGGCACCTCGTACCGGGCCAGCACGTTCAGTGATCATTTCGGTGACGGCTCGGCCCTGGGGATGAATATCGCCTATGTGGTCGAGGACGCGCCGCTGGGCACGGGCGGCGCCATCCGCAATGTCCTGGATCGGCTCACGGCTCCGACCATCCTGGTGCTCAACGGTGACATTCTGTCCGGCGTCGATCTTCAGGCGCTGCTGGACCAGCACCGGAGCCGGCAGGCCGATGTGACGTTGCATCTGGTGCGGGTGCCCGATGCCCGGGCGTTCGGCTGCGTCCTGACCGATCCCGACGGGCGGGTGAGATCGTTCGTCGAGAAGTCCGACACTCCGGCGACCGATCAGATCAACGCCGGCTGCTACGTCTTCCGGCGCGACATCATCCAGACGATCCCGGCCGACACCGTCGTGTCGGTCGAACGGGAGACCTTCCCCGGCCTGGTGGGCTCCGGCGCCCGGGTGTTCGGCCACGTCGACACCACGTACTGGCTCGATCTGGGAACGCCGGCGGCGTTCGTCCAGGGCAGCGCCGACCTGGTCCGGGGACTGGCCCCGACGTCGGCGCTACCCGGTCCGGTCGGCGACTCGCTGCGGCTGGAGGGTGCGATGGTCGCGGTAGGGTCGGCGGTCACCGGAGGTACGACCCTCGGTCGGGGGGTGCGCGTCGGCGCCGACGCCACCGTCGACGGATCGGTGATCTTCGACGGCGCCCGCATCGGTGACGGGGCGCGGGTGATCAGATCGGCGGTCGGCCACCACGCCGTCATCGGGCGCAACGTCGTGTTGATCGACGCCGTCATCGGCGACGGCGCCGTCATCGGCGACAACTGCGAATTGCCCGCCGACGCGCGGGTCTGGCCGGGTGTCACCGTGCCTGCCGGCAGTACCCAGACCCCGGTCGCGCTGTGACCCCGACCCACGACGATGCCAACCGGAGACCGATGAACCAGCCGCGCTTGATCGCGTTCGACCTCGACGACACCCTGGCTCCGTCGAAGTCCCGGATGGACCCGGTGATGGCCGACCTGCTCGGCGCACTGCTCGACCTGGTGCCGGTGTGCATCATTTCCGGTGGCCGATTCGAGCAGTTCTCGGCGCAGGTGCTGACGTCGCTGCCCGCGACGTCGCACCTGTCGAACCTGCATCTGATGCCGACCTGCGGGACGCAGTACTACCAACGGTCCGGCGCCGGCTGGTCACGGATGTACTCGGAGGATCTGACCGACGACGAGAAGGCCAGGGTCGTCGATGCGCTGGTCGACGGGGTGCGGACCCTGGGCCTGGACCAGGTCGCGACCTGGGGACCGACGATCGAGGACCGCGGCAGCCAGGTCACCTTCTCGGCACTGGGCCAGGACGCCCCGGTGGAGGCGAAGAAGAAGTGGGATCCCTCCGGTGCGAAGAAGGAGAGCCTGCGCGCCTACGTCGCCGCGCGGGTTCCGGATCTCGAGGTGCGCAGCGGCGGATCGACCTCGGTGGACGTCACCCGCAAGGGCGTGGACAAGTCCTACGGCATGAACCGGATCAAGGAGCGGCTGGACCTGGCCGACGCGGACATCCTGTTCATCGGCGACCGGTTGGACGAGGGCGGCAACGACTACCCGGTCAAGGCCATGGGCATCCAATGCATTGCTGTGAAGGAGTGGCACGACACCGCCGAGGTCGTCAGGGGTTTGATCGCGCAACTGTCGGCCACTGGTGGTTCGGCCGACCGCATCGGCGCTTCCGCACTTTCGCCGACACCGAGCTGACGCGGCTAGAGGGCGCATTCGTTCGTACCGCCTGGAAGGCGAGCGGGAACTGCGGGCCGACGTCGTAGGTGTCGGTGGTCTGGTCACCGACGTTCCACAAGCCGATACCCGCCGCACCGTGATTGCGCGCCGTTTCGAACATCTTGGCGAATTTATCGGCCCGTTCCCGGTCGGGAAGTTCGGCCGGGAATCCGAATTCCTCGATGATCCACGGCTTGCCCTTGGATTGGCTGAACTCGGCCACTGCCGGAACAGTGATGGCGACGTCGTCCGAGGTGTATGCATGCAATGAATCGATATCGTTGTGAGGTAGCGAGAAAATGGCCCGCCAGTCGATGCCGGAGTTCCAGGAGAGCTGGCTCAGACCGCCGGCCGTGAGCAATTGGCCAGGTGCCGCCTCGTGCCAGAAGTTCTCGACGGTGCGGTAGAACCCAGTCAATTGCGCGGTTGTCAAACCGTAGGAGTTGTCACCGCCGTGGATGCCGTCGACTTCGCCGGCGAAGCTGATGAGGGCGATCGTCGGGTCGTCGGCATACTGCGTTCCGGTTTCCGTGTTGATTCGACTGGCTACGAACCGTAGGAACGGGAGCCAGTCGACCCCATACGGATTCACTCCCGATTGCTTCAACAGGTTGCGGTAGGTGGAGAAGTCCAGTTCGACGTGCAGCCCAGCCCGTCCGGCGCTGGCGATCAATCGGTCGACCGATCTCCACGCTTTCGCGTCGTAGGGTGCGGTGGCCACAGCACCAGCAGTGTCCAGAAAATCGGTGATCCGTACAACGTCGAGATTCAGCGCTTTCACGGCCGCCACAGCTTTATCGGGTTCGTCAAGGCCGTTGTAGACGGTACCGACCGCCAACGGCCACGGCTCGCCCTCAAAGCACAGTTGACTGCCGCAGGTCGTGATCCCGGCGGTCGGAGCGGACCTGCCACCGGCGAACCCGATCCAGATCCCGGCGATCACCAGCAGGACCGCGGCCGCGGCGATACCGCCGCTCCTGAAAATTTTTCGATGCAACCGACCGACGTGCCGGTCAACGTCATTCGTCACCGCAAGCTCCCCACGAAACCAGCGGACGGCGATCCCGGAACGTTGTCGATCACCCGATCATATCGGGCCGACGGTGCCACTCTCGGTCGGCTCATTGCCTGGCCGACTCCGCGGGGGTTATGGCCATCCTGGGTTCGGAACGACGCCCTCCACCGGCAGTTCTGCATGACCCACGGTGGCTTGGCGCTTCCGCGTTCGGAGCCTGGTAGGAACATGTTGGATCAGTCGGCGCACTCGAAGGCGTCGCCGGTGCCGCCCTACTGTCGTCTTCCACGATAAGTGGCCTAGTTTGACCACGCTAAATGGCCGCATAGCCACTGCGCCGGCATCACCTGCAGTCGCCCTGACCTGCGAAGATGGGCCAATTGAGTGTCTGATAGGGCGTGCGTACTCCGGAGACCGTGCCAATTAGCGTGGGGCGGTTTCTAGCTGTCGTCGCAACACTGCGGCTATTTGTTTGCGTTGATGACCATATCGAGGCGTTGTGCCGGGTGTCCCAGTTGAGTGTTTTCCGGGGCCGGCTGTTGAGCTGGATGGCGGCGAACCTCAGCTGAAGAGGTGTCCCGTAGGACCCGTTATGCAGAAAACGGCATAACGGGTCTCATGCCGAGGCGCTGGTTATGCCGACCGGTGGTCCGGCGGGGTTGTGTTGTTGCTGTTCAGGTGCGGTGCCGGGTTGGCGGTGCTCGGCATAATTTCGGCGTGATCACAGCGCTTCGAGGAATGCGAGTAGCCGGTCAGGGGGCTGGTATCGACCGGGTTTGGCGCCGAGCGGGGCGGTTCTGGCGAGCGCGGCCTCTTTGAGGGCGGGGTCGGCGTGTTGATAGATCTGGGTGGTTGTGATGTTCTCGTGGCCGAGCCATAGAGCGATAGTGGCGATGTCGACTCCGTTGGCCTGCAGCAGCATTGCGTTGGTGTGACGCAGGACGTGCGGGGTGACGTGCTTGGCGCCCAGCGTGGGACAGGTGATCGCTGCAGCGGCTGTGTACTTGGCTAGGAGGAGTTCGACGGCGTCGCGGCTGAGCGGTGCTCCTTGGCGAGTCGGGAACAACGGATCTGTGGGCTGGCCTTGCCGTTCCTTGAGCCACTTGCCAAGCACTGCACTGGTTTCGCGGGTGAGGGTGACGGTGCGACGTTTTCGTCCCTTGCCGGTGACCTGAACGTGGGCCGCGGCGCCCAGGGTCAGGTCGCGAACGCCTAGTGTCCTGCGCCTGAGATTCGTTTCAATAACCGTCCGAGGGATTCGAGGATCTCGTCGGCGGTCTTGGTCCAGATGAAGGGCTTGGGGTGGGTGTTCGAATCTTTGATCCAGCCGCGGATGTCGGCTTCCAGCTGGTGGACGGTGTTGTGGTGACTGCGCTGCAGCAGGTCCTCGGTGACTAAGGCGAAGAACCGTTCGACCTGGTTGATCCAGCTGGAATACGTTGGAGTGAAATGCATCTGGAACCGCGGGTGAGCGGCGAGCCAAGTTTTCACGGCGGCCGTCTTATGAGTGCTGTAGTTGTCGCAGATCAAGTGGACGGCCAGGTCGGCAGGCACTTGCTCGTCGATCTTGATCAGAAACTTCTTGAATTCGATGGAGCGGTGGCGCCGGTGCAGGCTGGAGATTACGGTGCCGTCGGCGGTGTTGAACGCCGCGAACAGGCTGGTCGTGCCGTTGCGAACGTAGTCGTGGGTCCGTTTCTCGGGCATGCCAGGCATCATCTCCGAACGCCGGCTGCGACCGGCCCAACGCCTGGACCTGGGATTTCTCGTCCACGGACAACACCACGGCAGCCTCGTAGGGTCGGACCAGGGCGCGGTGTCGGCCTTCCAACCGATCCGTCTCCCTGGCCCGCCCTCCGAACCGGACGTGCGAGTTGGCCCCGCATCCGGCTCTCCACATGCCCATGCCAGCCGGTCAG